>JAEEGL010050411.1_pt1 | contig 22433 bp, 20 predicted proteins | sample 9134231 | NCBI WGS metagenome assembly JAEEGL01 (sample SAMN16246548, study PRJNA631951) | gut metagenome | biome: gut microbiome; feature: rumen; material: fiber-attached | host: Bos | place: Iran: Karaj | collected 2018-10
GAAACAGGTATTACTCGGGTAAGACCAATCCCCCCGTCTCCTTTCGGAGACACCCCCCTTTGCACAAGGGGGGCAGGTTTCGTCGATATTCCCTTTAAAAAGGGAACGATATGCAGGCGTGCGCCTGCACGAGATGCAAGGCTTACGCCTTGCGCGATATGTTCGCTTCGCGAACACGATATGCGCCAAAGACGCAGGGGAGGCCCTCATCCGGGGCCATGCAAAAAAAGGCTCCCTTGCGGAAAGGGAGCTGTCGGCGAAGCTGACTGAGGGATCGGAAAGCCCCGAAACAGGTATTACTCGGGTAAGACCAATCCCCCCGTCTCCTTTCGGAGCCACCCCCCCTTTGCACAAGGGGGGCAGGTTTCGTCGATATTCCCTTTTAAAAGGGAACGATATGCAAGGTTTACGCCTTGCGCGATATGTTCGCTTCGCGAACACGATATGCGCCAAAGGCGCAGGGAAGCCCCCTCATCCACCGCTCGTTCCTCGCGGTCCGGCAACGCACCACCGGGGCGTTGCCCCCCACGGAGGGGGAAGGCTAAAAGAAAATGCAGCCAACCAAAAGGCTTCCCCCTGGGGTGGGGAAGCTGGCGGCTGAACGAAGTGAAGACGACTGATGAGGGGGAGCTTCCGAGCATTTATTCCTTCCGAGGTCGGTAAAGAGAAAGCCTCCTCATCCGGGGCCGTGCAAAAAAGGCTCCCTTGCGGAAAGAGAGCTGTCGGCGAAGCTGACTGAGGGATCGTAAAAAGGCTGCGCGCTCGCATTTACCGATCCCTCCGGCTTTCTCCCTTACAGTCGAAAGCCACCCCCCTTTGCACAAGGGGGGCTTTTCAATCGATATTCCCTTTAAAAAGGGAGCGATATGCAGGCGTGCGCCTGCGCGATATGCAAGGCGTTCTCCTTGCGCGATATGTTCGCTTCGCGAACACGATATGCGCCAAAGGCGCAGGGAAGCGCTCATCCGTCAACGGCCGGTGGAGTATTGCCCATATCACGGGGCGCGAAAAAACCTGCGCAGACAGAAAAAAAGCGCTCCGTTTCAGAACGCTTTTTTCACAGATCTACATTATTTTCCGGCCGGTCATTTGCTGCGGCGGGCAGCATAGCAAGGATCGCAATAAACGGGAACGTCCTTCTTCGGCTCGAACTTGCATTTGAAGTGAGCGCCGCACTCGTCGCAAACGGCGTCATACATGGGACGGTCGCCGCGGACGGCGTTCTTGCGGGCCTGACGGCATGCCTTGCAGCGGGTGGGCTCGTTTTTGAAACCCTTCTCCGCATAAAACTCCTGTTCGCCTGCCGTGAAAGTGAATTCCGCGCCGCAGTCCTTGCAAACCAGTACTTTGTCTTCGAACATGATGGAAATAACCCCTTGAATTTTTATTTGGCTGATAACGGCTGACCTGGTTTTTGACCCCACACTCGCCTGTTGCCGCTTTTGCTACCCGGACTCCGCCTCTCACTACACACGGTCTCAGTAAAAAACTGACAGGACTTACTTCTAAACCGCACCATGCTCACGGGGGCTTTGCCCCGCTTACGTGGATCGCTTCGCCTGCGACTGGCATCGACTTTCAACCACAGACCCGTTTATCACGCCGCATAAATTATAAACCGATTTAGATTTTTTTTCAAGAAGAAAAGAGTATAAGAAAAAATATATTGCAGGAAATATTACAAAAAATTCAGATGACAGCGCGATTCAGCCGAGCTTCGGGCGGATAACGAGCAGGTAGAGCGCGATCAGCCCCGCGTGGAGCAGCATAAATACGGGTATGCCTATCATGAATTTGGGGTGCTTGGTCTTGTGGCGGATGAGCTGCATCGTGATGAACATGGCGAAGCTGCCGAAGAGGAATGCGACGGTCATCAGCGCGGCTTCGGGAGTGCGGCGGCGCGGAGCGAGCTTGGCGGCCGCCTTGTCGCGAACGGTCATTATCACCGCGATAACGCTCATCACGGCGAATACGGCTATTATGATATAGTCAGGCGTTTTCATATGATCCCCCATTGGAATTATTCTGCCGATAATTCTATTACCCCCGGGGAAAAATGTCAAGAGAGGGGAGGTTCGGAGCCGGTCGCGGAGCGATCACGACCATCCGGTGAATGGTCGTGAAGGTGCAGAACGGGCGGCCTTGAGAGCGCAGCGAACAGCCCGCCCCGTGGATATCGGATGGACGAAGTGAATACGACTGAGGGATCGGAAAAAAGGCTGCGCGCTCGCATTTGCCGATCCCTCCGGCTTTCTCCCTTACAGTCGAAAGCCACCTCCCTTTACGCAAGGGAGGCGTTTTTGTCGATATTCCCTTTAAAAGGGATCGATATGCAAGGCTTTCTCCTTGCGCGATTTGTTCGCTTCGCGAACACGATATGCGCCAAATGCGCAGGGAAGGCGCTCACGGAGGGGGAAGCCAAGGTTCGCGGCCGGCCCTTTACCCCTACAAATCGTCCGCGTCCTGGGTGGGGAGCAGGTCTTCTTTAAGGCGGAGGGGCTCCATGGTTACCGCTCCGGGCGTTTCCGGCGAGAGCCGCGGGGAAGCGTACTCGATATCGTCAAGCATTCGCAGGGGCTTGTTTACGCTCGCAAGCCCGGTGTAGCTCCCGAGCGTATCGACATGAAATACCGTTTCCCGCGCGAACTCCGCCGCCGTTTCCTGACCGAGCCTCTGCGCCCGGCTTTTTTTATCGTTCCTTTTATTCTTCATGAGCATAGTATCCTCCCGAAAGATCCGTCGATACAGGAATTTTAAGGAATCGAAAATGTCGCCCGGCAGGCGACCGCAAGGCGGCTCGGACGGGTTATCATAGGCTCGACAAAAATCAAAAGAAAGGATGCCTTTAAAAAGCAAAGGCAAAGGTGCAAAACAATGAACAACAACCTTACCGAGATCGTATTCATCCTCGACCGCAGCGGCTCCATGGGGGGCCTCGAATCCGACACCATCGGCGGATTCAATTCCATGCTCGAAAAGCAGAAGAAGGAGCGCGGGCAGGCCGTCGTTTCCACCGTGCTCTTCGACAACGTTTCGGAGGTGCTGCACGACCGCATCCCCATCGAAAAGATGGAGCCCATGAACGATAAGCAGTATTACGTCCGCGGCTGCACCGCGCTGATCGACGCCATCGGAGGCGCCATCCACCACATCGGGAACGTTCATAAGTACATCCGCCCGGAGGACGTCCCCGCGCACACGATATTCATAATCACCACCGACGGTCTTGAAAACGCCAGCAGCAAATATTCCTCCGCCGAGGTCAAAAAGATGATCGCCGAAAAGAAGGAGAAGGGCTGGGAGTTCCTCTTCCTCGGAGCGAACATCGACGCCGTTGAAACGGCAAAGCATTTCGGCATCGACGAGAGCCGCGCTGTGACCTACAAGTCCGATAGGAAGGGCACGCGCATGAATTACGACGCCATGTGCGGCGCGATCTCCGCAGTCCGCTGCGAAGCTCCCCTCACCGCCAAGTGGAAGGAGTCCATCGAGAGCAGGGAGGACTGAATTGAAGTAGGGGCGGCCCTGTGAACGAAGCGAACAGGCCGCCCCGTGAGATGAAACCCGGATCCGCCTCCCTTTACGCAAGGGAGGCGTTTTTGTCGATATTCCCTTAAACGGGATCGATATGCAGGCCTGCGCCTGCGCGATATGTTCGCTTCGCGAACACGATATGCGCCAAAGGCGCAGGGATGCCCTCATCCGTCGATTTGGCCGCTAAAGGGGGCGCCTTCCCGCGGCGAGAGGAAAATTCTGCGGGCTTTCGTAAAAGCTGTTGACAGAATAGAACAAATGTGCTATAATAGAATTATGGAGCAAGCGTTGACGAGGGCGAAGCGGTTTTCCGCTTTCGCCGCCGCTTGTTCCTTTTATTTGTTTTAAAGGAGAAAACGCATCAGAATGAAAAAGAGTCTTAAAGAGATGCTCGGGGCGCTGAACCTTGAGAAGCGCCCTGCCGGGGCGGATAACGTCCCCGCGCAGGAGCCGGATGAAAGGGAGGCTTCGTCCGCCGCGGAAAGGCTGGGCAGAGCTCTGCTGAATAGCTTCGGCGCTTTGGGAGGCGTAAGCGAGGATGAGCTCGTGGAGGCCATACTCAGCGAGTGGCCCTCCCGCAGGGATCGCGCGCCGGAGACGGAGACCGCGGACGAAGCGGAACAGGGCGCCGATCCGTTCGGCGAGCCCGTTCGCCGTCCCGTGCCCATGAGGACGGGCTCCATCGGCTCAAAGCCCGTGGATTATTCCGAGATGTCCGTAAAACAGTTCAACGACCTGAAAAAGCTTTTGAAGAAGGCGCACGCCGACGGAAAAAGGATCAAACTCTGAAACAAGAAAGGAAGGCATAAATGTCCGAATACACAAACACCGTCGGAGGCATGAGTTCCTCCGGTAATTTCCCCGTAACCTATTACGACAGGCAGCTCCTCGAGAGCGCAAAAACGAGGTTCGTTCACGCCGAATACGGCCAGAAGCGACCCATCCCCCGCAACAACGGAAGTCACGTCAATTTCCGCAGATGGAACCTTTTCGATCCCAAAACGGCCATAAATGGGCTGATAGAGGGCGAAACTCCCACCGGACAGACCCTTTCGCAGACCGATGTTGAGGCGACCGTAAAGCAGTACGGCGCATACGTAGAGGTCTCCGACCTGCTCGATCTCACCGCTTACGACAGCGTTATCAACGATTCCGCGGAGCTCCTCGGCGAGCAGATCGGCACCGTGGTCGAGTGGGTCACGAGGGACGCGATGTGCGCCACCTCCAACGTGCAGTACGCGGGCGGCGTGCAGAGCCGTTCCGCCATAACCGCGGATAAGAAGCTCACCGTCGAGGAGATCAGGAAGGCCGTCCGCACGCTCAAAAAGAACAAGGCGCGCCAGTTCTCCGACGACGGCCGCCAGCCGCATTTCATCTGCATCTGCTCCCCCGACGCCACCTACGATCTCCAGAGCGACGAGAACTGGAAGAGCGTATCCTCCTATCAGAACGCCGAGGCCATCTATTCCGGCGAGATAGGCAGGCTGTACGGCGTGGTATTCGTCGAATCCACCGAGGCGAAGGTCTACGAGCAGAGCGTTCTGAACGCGGTCAAGACCTCCACCAGCAGCTCCGACAGCTTCGTTCTTAAAAACGATCCCACCGAGGCGGAGAAGGAGTATCTCTCCAGGGGCGGCAACAAGATAAAGATCGGCTCCACCGAGTACACCCTTGCCGGCAGGGCGCCCTTTGACGCCGCCACCAACACGGTAAGGCTCTCCGCCGCCGCTTCGCTCACCGCGGACGCAATAGTCTGGAGCGACGACGCGGGCGCGGTCGACGCATCCACCAAGGAGGCGATCCCCGTGCATGCCACGCTCGTCTTCGGCAAGGACGCTTACGGCGTTGTGGACGTCGACGGCAAGGGCGCCGTGCAGCTCATTGTCAAGCCCCACGGCTCCTCCGGCACGGCGGATCCCCTCGATCAGCGCGCGACCGTCGGCGCAAAGGTCACGGCCTATGCCGCTGTGCTGCTGAACGACCTCTGGCTCGTCAAGATCGAGCACGCCGTTTCCTGATATCGGGGAGGGATCTTGAGTGGCAAAGCTTGAATTCAGCTTCGTTCCCCGGCTGAAAAAGAGGGAACCTATCGACGATATCCCCAAAAAAGAGCGTCCGTCACCCGAAACCGAACCCAACGCCGCGGCACCCGCCGCGGCGGGCGGGGAGGAGCCCCGCCCGAAGGGAGCGCTTTTTTCATCCGTTCCGCGCATGGCTCCGCGTTCCGCAGCGCCTTTGCAGGCGCCCGCAGTTGAAGAAAACTCGGAGCCGCAGGCAGTTCCGAACGCCGATGAAGCGCCCGCCGCGCAGAGCGGGGAAGGCTCCAGCCATGACGAAGGCGCGGAGTACGATATCGACGCGGGGCTTTCGGAATTCTACAACAGGCTCCGCAGCAAGCTCAACGCTTACGGCATTTCGAGCATACCCTCGTTCGGAGAGCTTTACAGCCTCTTCGAGAGCTTCCTTCGCCCCGCCATCGACGCGGCCATCGCCGCAAGGAACAGGCGCGGCAGGACGAATATGGCCGAGCTCGACGCGGACGCTTACGCAAGGGGCATGGGCGGCTCCAGCTATCTGACCTCCATGAAGGCCAGGGAGCAGGACGATATCGATTCGGATATCAACGAGCTCGAGGGCAAGTACGGCGCTTCCATGGCGGAGTACCTTTATAAGGCGCTCACCGCGATGCAGCAGATGGAAAGCGAGATCGCAAAGACGAGGATGACGCTTATGGCAAGGTATTCCTACTCGGGTTCAAACGGCGGCAGGGGCGGCAGAAGCAATAAAGGCGGCAAGGGAAAGGAGAAGGACGACGACAAGCCCTCCGGCACATACGGGCACAATAAGTACGGCGCGTATTTCGACGGAAAGTGGTACGAGGGGGATTTCTCCTACCTCAAAAAGAACGCTTCCTATACCGATTACGCGGAGTATCTCAGCTCGCTCTCGCCCTCCGAAAGATATCTGTTCTTCACCAGCAGCCAGCGCACGTGGAGGCTCAAACGCTGGCAGATCCAGTACAACCTTCCCCAGGTGGACTATATGGATCTTTACAACAGCTTTATGAGCTCTCCGGGCGGGCTTGGGAGCTATTACGGCCCCCGGAACGGAGGCGGCAAATGGCTGAATCTGCCCTATTAAAGCATTTCGAGATAACCGTTGACCTCAAAAGGCCCGTCGCCATAAGGCCTTTCGAGGTGGTGGAGGGTGATACCGGAAACCGCATCGGCGTGACGCTGACCGACGACGGGGTGGAAACGCCGCTCGACGGGTACAGGATAGTCGCCGTGTTCTCAAATTCGCGCGGGATATCCGTGCAGGACAGCGAGGACGGCTCCATGACGATAAGCGGCAGCAGGGCCGAGATAAGGCTCATGCCCGCCTCGTTCGCGCCGGGCATGGTCGAATGTGAGCTCCAGATCTATTCCGCGCCCTCAACGAGGGATCTTACTTCAAGAACGGAGCTGGTAACGACCGCCAAGTTCAATTTCTCCTGCCGAAGGGCGATCCTGAACGGCGAGAGCATCCATTCCATGCCCCAGATGCCCATGCTGGAGGAGCTTATATCGGACGTTGAATCGGCGGAGGAGGCGAGGCAGACCGCCGAAGCCGCAAGGCAGACCGCCGAAGCCGCGAGGCAGGCGGCGGAACAAACGAGGCAGGCCAACGAGTCCGCGAGGATAAGCGCCGAAAGCGCAAGGGCCTCCGCAGAGACCGTGAGGCTCCGCGCCGAGCAGGCGAGGGATTCCGCAGAGGAAGCGAGGGCCCTGGCCGAAGCCGCAAGGCAGACCGCCGAAGCCGCAAGGCAGGCCGCTGAAGCCGCAAGGCAGGCCGCCGAGCAGGGCCGCGAGGCCGCGATGAGCAGCTTTTTATCACAGGCGGGGCTCACCGTGATCTCCGGAAGCGAGGCGCCCACCTCCTCTACCGAGGGCGAAGCGGGCAGGATCCGTTACGCCTCCGCGGACGAGTCGCTCTATTTCTCTCTGGGAGGCTCCGCCGCGGCCGGATACCGCTGGAAGCGCGTCGATCCCGAACCGGATTGGGTAACGATCAAGGAGTTCGGCATAAGGACGAACACCAATCTCATTACGGTCGATACCGACAGCACGGGCGATCCCTTCCGCTATGACGAGCTGCGCTTCACGTTCGTCGGCATTATGACGGGCGGCTCGGGCATGTATATCTACCTCAACGGCGACGATTCCAAATTCATAAACGACGGCCCGTTCATGAACACCGAATCGGCGAGCGTGACCGTTTCCAACCTGGAGAACAACCGGACCGTACTGACGCTCAAAAAGGCGAAGGACGGGTTCATAACCAGCGTAAGATACTACGGCGGCGTCACGAACAACCAGGGAAACTCCCAGTCGAGAACGCTGTATATCGGCACTCTGCCCGTAACGGACTGGCAAGGCTACACTTCCGTCAAGTTCCAGACCTCCAATACGGGCCATCTTATTAAGGCCGGCACCACCGTAAAGGTGGAGGGACGCAATTTTTGATCAATAAGCAAGGAAAGAACGATACCGGAAAAATGAAGAACGCTATAGATTTTATTGTATTTGCATTGACGCACGCCAAACCCGAGAGCGTGCCGGAGGGCGCAAAGCTCCCCGTAGGAGCCGACGAGGTCGGCGCAGAGCCCTGGGAGTACCTTTACGGCACCACGGGGCACACGGTAACGAAAGCTCTGCTCGAAGAACGCTACGAGCATTTTTATAAACGAAAGGGCTGGACCCGCGAGGCTTACGCCATTGCGACCGAAAACTGGGCCGCCCTGCACAGAAAGGCGACCGACTGCCAGGGGCTGCTCGACAGTTTTCTCGATACCGACGTTACCGCGAACTACTGTTACAGCGCATGGTGCACCGAAAAGGGCGCGATCTGCGATATAGAGAGGCCCTTTGAGATAGGCGAGGCGGTGTTTTACAAAAACGCCGACGGCCGCATGAGCCACGTCGGATTCGTCTGCGGCTTCCTCAACGGAGAGCCGCTCTGCGTGGAGGCGCGCGGCATAAGGTTCGGAGTGGTCGTTACGAGATTCTCCGAAAGGCCGTGGACTCACCGCGGACTCGTTACCCAAAAGCTCTCCTACGATAAGGAGTACCGCGACGAGCCCCTCGTGCTGGAGGTCAAAAAGCCCATGATACAGGGCGAATGTATCCTCAACCTGCAGAAGGCGCTCAACGCCCTCGGTTATTACTGCGGCATACCCGACGGGAAATGCGGCAGGATCACCATGAGCGGGGTAAGGGAGTTCGCCGCTAAGCACATCGCGTGAGGGGAGCCGTATGAACAGCTTCTTTGACTACTCGATGCTGCTGACCTACTCCGGAACGACGCTTGCCGTCACCCTCGTTACCCAGTTTTTAAAGGGCGTGAGGGCTATCGACAGGCTCCCCACGAGGGCGGTCAGCTATATCACGGCGCTCGTCCTGATGCTCTGCGCAAGGCTCGTTTCGGGAGTTTCGGACTGGAGGGAGTACCTGCTCGTTCCCGTAAACGCCGTCGTGGTCGCGCTTGCGGCCAACGGCGCGCACGACGCGATAAGCGACCGTTAACGAGCTGAAAAAAGGGGGTCTCCCGTAACGGAGACCCCCGTAAAAAAAGATATCGGATCAGGCTTTTTTGCGCATCGCGAGTATCGAAATGAGCGCTCCCGCAAGCACCAGCGCGCAGCCGACCGCCTTAATTAGCCCCATTGGCTCGCTGAAAACGAGCATACTGGTCAGCGAGGCGAATACGGGCTCGAGCGTATTGAGTGCGGAGGCCGCAGCGGAGCCTAGGAGCCTTATGCCTTTTAGCAGCAGCCGGAGGCCTATCATGTAGCCGAGTATGCCGCTTGAAAGCAGCACCAGCCACATAAAGCCGTTCGGCGGCAGGCAAAAGCGCCCCGTGCAGGCGGCGATCATGAAGCAGATGACCGCCGCCGAGCCGGTAATGTAGAAATTGGAAACGGAGGTATCGAGCGAGGCGTAGGAAGCGTGCCTTCCGGCAAGGAAATACACCGCGTACGCAAGGCCCGAGAGCAGCGCCAAAGGTATCCCGAGCGAGGGATCATCGCCGAGAGCGGAGCTTCCCGAGGCGCCGAGGCCGGAAATGAGCGCTATACCGACTACCGCAAGCAGCAGCGCCGCGATATTCGAGAGGCGCAGCCTTTCCTTAAAGAACAGGGCCGATATGAGCGCCACCATTATCGGGTAGGTGAAGTTGAGCACTATCGTTGTTCCGGCGGGTATCGAAAGATAGGCGTAGGAAATGAGCAGCATTGTAGCCGTAAAGCCGCCTCCGCCGAAAAGCGCCATGTGGAGCGCCTGCTTCCCCGTAACGCGAAGGCTCCTGCCCTTTATGAGGCAGGGTATCAGCGAGAGCAGGCAGGCTATGCCCATGCCGAAGCCGACGACCGATTCATTGGGCATGGCTTTGGCTTCGCTCAATACCATGGACTCCGGAGCGTACCCGAACAGGCGCGTCAAAAAATCGGCGGGAAGACCGCCCTTGAGCGCGGTATTGGAAAGTATTGGCGTTATGCCGTAGCACATTGAGGCAAGGACGACGCATATCACGCCGGGTATCCTCGGATCCGATCTCTTTGACATGGCACTCTCCGGTCAAAAAATGATCTGCAGCATGATAATAACTCAAATCAAAAAGGTTTTCAAGTGCAAAAAAGCCGATCGGACCCCGAAAAGGAGAATTATGGATCTTTTACTTCAAGGCTGCCCCAATCCGAGGCAGAAGGAATTCTTTCTCTCACGGGCAAGGCACACCGCCTACGGCGGCGCGAGGGGCGGAGGAAAAAGCTGGGCGATGCGCAGGAAGCTCGTGCTGCTGGCGCTGAACTATCCGGAGCTGAACATACTGCTGCTGCGCCGCACCCTGCCCGAGCTCCGCGAGAACCACATACTGCCCCTTCAAAGGGAGCTTTACGGCTTCGCCCCGTATAACGCGGCGGAAAGGGTGTTCAATTTTCCCAACCGCTCGCGCATAAAGCTCGGCTACTGCGATACGGCCTCCGATATCTACCAGTATCAGGGGCAGGAATACGCCGTTATCGGCATGGAGGAGGCGACTCATTTTACCGAGGAGCAGCAGCAGTTTCTGACCACCTGCAACCGCACCTCAAAGCCCGGCTTCACGCCGCGCATGTACTATACCTGCAACCCGGGCAACGTGGGGCACGCATGGGTGAAGCGGCTCTTTATCGACCGCGACTACCGCTTTGACGAGCGTCCGGAGGATTATCTCTTCATCCCGGCGCGGATATGGGATAACGAAGCCCTTTTAAACGCCGATCCGGGCTACGTCAGACAGCTTATGACCCTGCCGGAGGACTTGAGGCGGGCGCATCTCGACGGCGATTGGGACGTGCACGCGGGCCAGTATTTCAGGGAGTTCTCAAGGGAGCGCCACGTTATCGCGCCGTATGAGATACCGCCTTATCAAAAACGCTTCTGCTCGATGGACTGGGGATACAACGATCCCTGCTGCGTGCTGTGGCACACCGTGGATAACGAGGGCCGCGTCACCACCTACCGCGAGCTTTACGTCAGCATGACCCGCGCGGAGGAGGTGGCAAAGCGCGTTAAAGAGCTCTCCCGCGGGGAAAGCATCGCCTACACCGTCGCCTCGCCCGATCTCTGGCAGAAGCGCGGTCAGACGCTTACCGCCTCCGGCGGATTCGAGGGGGAGTCGCTTGCGGAGATATTCATAAAATCCGGCATGGCGATATCGCCCGCGGACAATACGCGCGTCGCCGGGTGGCAGCGCGTTCGCGATTACCTGGCTCCCGCGCCGGACGGCGAGCCGCGGTGGCGCTGCTTTTCGGACTGCGTGAACCTTATACGCCAGCTTCCGGCGCTGCAGTACGATCAGCACGACCGCGAGGACGTGAAGGACGGCGACGATCACGCGCCCGAGGCGCTGCGGTACGCCCTTATGAGCCGCCCTGCGCCCTTTTGCGCGAAGAGCGAAAAAAAGCGCTCCGCGTTCGATCCGCTTGGGCTCAACGAAAAAAGAGCCGGCGGGTATCTCGGATTATGAGCGCCAAACAACAAAAAACGAAAGGATCTTCAATGAAAACAACCATCAAAACTCAACCGGAAGCGGCCCGGCTTTATGAGCTCTTCCGTGAATTCTACGAAGCGTACGCCGGCGAGCGCGCAAGGATAAACAGGTGCGAGACCATCTACCGCGGCGACCATTGGTTCGACGTTCCCGTGAGCGATCCCAACGAGCCGAGGCCGGTCACGCCCGTCATACACAGCGCGATAGAGAACATCCGCGCCGATCTTGACGATTTCGTTCCCGAGGCGGTCATCACCGCCGACAGCAACGCCTATACCGAGCTTGCGGAGACCCTTACCAAGGTCATCCGCGAGAACCACCTCAACTGCGCGTACGATGAGGAATACCGCGCCGTTACGCACGATCTGCTCGTTACGGGCTACGGCGTGCAGGAGATAGGCTACGATCCCGATGCGGAGGGCGGCATGGGCTCGGCTTATATCAGGCATATCGAAACGGGCTCTATCCTGTTCGATCCGCTCTCGTCGGATATCCAGGAGGGCAGGGCAGTGTTCAAATTCGCCCGCCGCACCCGCGAATGGTTCGGGGAGCACTACCCGGATGAAGCGGAGGGCCTGACCGACGACGGTATCTATATGGATACCGATACCGACGGGCTTTTGACGCCGAGGCTCAATAAAAGCATACTGCTCATAGAGTGCTGGCTGAGAAAGTACGATGCGAAAAAGCGCCGTTACAGCGTGCACGTAATAAAGCTTGCGGGCGGAAAGATACTCGAGGACAGCCGCAGGGCGTTCCCCGAAGGCGTTTACCGCCACGGCAAATACCCGTTCGTCGTGACGAGGCTCTTTCCGAGGCGCGGCAGCGCTTTGGGATACGGGCTCGTCGATATGTATGAAACGAGCCAGCGCTATTCCGATAAGCTCGACCAGATGGTGATGAAGAACGCGCTGCTCTCATCGCACAACAAGCTCCTCGTCACAGGCTCGTCCGGCTTTGACGTGGACGATCTGAGGGACTGGTCGAAGGACGTTCATAAGGGCGACAATCTCAACGGCGTCACATGGTTCTCCACCGCGCCGCTGCCCGCGTACCTCATCCAGTACATCGCCGATATGCGCGATTCCATAAAGGAGGACTCCGGCGCGAACGAATGGAGCCGCGGCATGACCAATTACGGCGTTACGAGCGGCGCCGCGATCTCCGCCCTGCAGGAGAAATCAAGTAAGCGCGCCCGCATGGCGGCAAAGAGCCTGCACGCGGCGTTCAGAATGGCGGTGGAGCAGGAGCTGGAGCTGGAGCGTGAATTCGCGCTCGGCCTTCGCTGCATCAAGACCTATATCGACCGCTCCGATCCCGAGGGCGCCGCAAGAGCCGATACCGCCGCGCGCGAGGTAATGAACATGGAGGAGATGCCCATATCCATCCGCGTGACCGTCAAGGTGCAGAAGGAGACCGGCTTCTCCGCCATCGCCCATAACGATACCGTGTTCCGCCTCGTCGAGACCGGCATGATCACCCCGGAAGCGGGCCTTGAACTCATCGTGTTCGACGGGAAGGAACAGGCGAAAAACCTGATGAAAACTAATGACTAATAACTAATAACTAATAGTTAAGGTAAAAAAAGGATGCGGAAGATCCGCATCCTTTTTCTAGATATAGAGATAGGTATTAATGATCGATACCCGCGTTTTTCCCGAGGGTTTTAATGGAAGCTGCGAGCATCCTGCTGATGGAATACCGGTAGGCTTCCCCAACTATTAGTTATTAGTTATTAGTTATTAGTTTTAATAAAGCTGCTTGAAGTCCTCCGCTCCGTGCTTGCACAGGGGGCAGATGAGATCGGCGGGCAGGGTCTCGCCCTCGTATTCATAGCCGCAGATCTCGCAGACCCACTTATGCCCCTTGGGGGCGGGGGCGGGCTCGACGCGCTCGAAATCCTCAGGCCCGTGCTTGCAGATGGGGCACACGAAACCGGCGGGCAGCTCGTCGCCCTCGTGGAAGTAGCCGCAGGTCTTGCAGACCCAGCCGGTCTTCTGCCTTTCGGCGGGCTTTTTCTTGGGCTTTATGTGCGCGAAGTAGTAGGCGTAGGTAACGGAAGGCTCGTCCGAGAGGACTTCCGCCTCGGTGACCTCCGCGGTAAAGAGGGTGTGCGTGCCGTTATCCGCCGCGGCAGTTACCTTTGCGGAGAAGAATGCGTTGGTGTGCGCGGTGATATAGGGGATCCCGTTCGCCGCCATCTCGAAATCCTCAAAGCTCATGAACTTGTGCGCGTTGCGCCCGGACTGGAAGCCGAAATGCTCGAACACGCTCATCGGCACGGATTCGGTCAGCACGGATACGTTGAATTCGCGGGTCTTCATTATCATATCGTGAGTGAGGTTCGCCTTGTTTACGGCGATCGTGATGCGCTTGGGGGAATCGGTGAGCATCTGCGCGGTGTTGATTATGCAGCCGTTCAGCGAGTCGCCGTCCCTGGCGGTCAAAACGAAGAGGCCGTAGCTGAGCTTGTTGAAGGCCGTGGGATCGAGCTTGGTCTCGTCCGCCGCCGCGGGAGTGAAATGCGCCGGCTTAACAAAATCCGCGGCGATCTCATCGGCAAGCGCCTCGATATCGTTGAGCTTATCGGGCTTTACGGAGGATTTGAGCGAAACGGTCTTCTCAAGGAAGGTCATGTTTTTGCAGCCCTCCATTATGCCGCGCATCAGCTTGCCGGAGGTCGAGGCCCAGGAGCCGTTCTCAATGAAGGCGACCTTGCGGTTCTGGATGTTGTGCGCGGCAAGATCGTGCAGCAGCTCCTCCATGCGGACGAATATGCCCGCGTTATAGGTGGTGGAGGCGAAAACGAGGTGGCTGCACCTGAACGCGGCGGAGATCACGCGGTCGGCGGAGACCATCGAAACGTCGTACATAAACGTCCTCACGCCCCTCTCGTTCAGGCGGCAGGCAAGTATCTCCGCGGCGTTGGCGGTGTTGCCGTAAACGGAGGCGTAAGCGATGACGACCGCCTTCTCCTCGGGCTCGTAGCTTGCCCAATGAGCGTATTTATCGACGAAATCGCCTATATTCGCACGCCACACAAAGCCGTGCAGGGGCAGTATCATATTGATCTTCAGGGCGGAGGCCTTCTTCAAAAGGGCCATTACCTGCGTGCCGTATTTGCCGACGATGTTGCAGTAGTAGCGCCTTGCCTCTTCCATGTAGTCGCCGGCAAAATCGACCTCGTCGGCAAAGAGCGCGCCGTTGATCGCGCCGAAGGTGCCGAAGGCGTCGGCGGAGAAGAGCAGGCCGTCGTTTGCATCGAAAGTGACCATTACCTCGGGCCAATGCACCATGGGCGCCATGACGAAGGTGAGCTTGTGGCGGCCGGTCTCAAGCACGTCGCCCTCCTTGACGAGCACGCATCTCGAATCGAGATCGAAATCGAAATACTGTTTTATCATCGCGGCGAGCTTCTGATTGCAGACTATCTTCGCTTCGGGATAGCGCAGAACGAGCTCGGCGAGCGTCGCGGAATGGTCGGGCTCCATATGCTGTACCACGACGTAATCAAGGGGGCGGCCTTCGAGCTCATGCCGGACGTTCTCGAAGAAAACGGCCGAGACCGCCTTGTCGACCGTATCCATGAGCACGGTCTTTTCATCCTTGATGAGGTAGGAGTTGTAGGATACCCCGGAGGGACATTCGTAAACGCCCTCGAATACGGAAAGACGGCGATCGTTGCCGCCCACCCAGACTATATCGGAAGTGACTTTTCTTGTGCAGTACATGGTTGCCTCCTCGTTTGTTATTTACGCTAACAGTATACCAAACGGAGCGCGCGTTTGCAAGGCGCAAAAAAAGCCGGGAAGTTGATTCCCGGCGTTGTATTCAGGCGTTAATCCACCTTTTCGAGGACGTACGTCATGTCGTCTTCCGTCATGGTCAGAGTGCCGTTCTTGTACTCTGCTTCGATGGTCTCGCCGCCGGATTTGAACGTAACGGTCTTGGAATCCTTCAGCTCCCAGGTGCAGGATTCGGGCTCCTCGCCCATGATATTGATGACCGCTTTGCCGTCCTTTTCAAGCGTTATGACCATGAACTGATTGACCGTTTCCTCGGAGAGGCCCATAAGAGTGAGCAGCATACCAACGTCGATCCCCTCGGCGTCCGCTTCGGATTTGAAGTACTCATAGGGGGTCTTGCCGTTGATGGTCTTTATCTTGTAGGTGCCTTCCACTTTAGGTTCTTCCACTTTAGGTTTCGTGCAGGCCGCAAATGCAGCCGCAAGCATGATCACAACGATCAGTAACGCAAGGGTCCTTTTCATAATGCTCCTCCTGATGAATGATTCGCGGGTTCCGCGTTTGATATAATATACCATATTGCCGCGGGCTTTGCAAGCTTTTTATTGAAAAGGCGGGTGAAATATGGTATCTTATTTTAAAGAAAAACGGGGGAGAAGCCATGCAGGTAACGCTTAAAAACGGAATAATGCCGGCAGGGAGCGTGGTATTGCCGCCCTCCAAATCGGAGGCGATACGCGCCGCGCTGCTGCTGCGGCTCTCCGGGGAGGATCCGGAAAGGGCCGTGGCGGGCTTTGGCGCGCCCTATTGCTCCGACATCTGCGACGCGCTCCTTGCGGCAAAGGAATTGAAGACCGCTTACGTCGGCGAGAGCGCGGCGCTCATGCGCTTCATGATCCCCGTGCAGGCGGCGCTTTTCGGCAGGGTGACGATCAGCGCGGACGAGGTGCTTTTTTCAAGGGGCCTGAAGGAGATCGAGGATTGCTTCGGCGTGAGCCTGGAGAGGATCCCCGGTTCGACGCTGATACACAAAAAGGCGGTCATAAAGCGCAAAACACGCTTCGAGATCGACTGCTCGCGCTCAAGCCAGTTCCTTTCGGGGCTGCTCATTGCGCTGCCGCTCCTCCGGCACGACTGTGAGATAATCGTTAAAAACGGCCTCGTCTCGAGCCCCTACGCCGAGATGACGCTCGATTTCGTCCGCCTCTTCGGGGGGCGTATCGAAAGGACTGAGAGCGGCTTTATCACGCGGCCCTCGCGCTATAAGGCGCCGGAAAGCCTGACCGTTGCGGGCGACGCGTCGTACGCCGCCGTTTTCGAGGCGATGGATCTTTTAGGCGGCAGGGTGGAGCTGATCGGCAAAAGCGAAAACACCCGCCAGCCCGACAAGGACTTTTTGCGTTACGCCGCCCTGCCCGAAGCCGATATCGCCGACTGCCCCGATCTTGCGCCGCTCCTTGCGGCAGCCGCCTGCGCGAGGACGGGCGAGACCGTCATCCGCGGCACGGCCCGCCTCAAAACCAAGGAATCCGACAGGGAATCCGGCACGGTTAAGCTGATAAACGATCTCGGCGGCTGCGCCGAAGTCGGCGCTGACAGCATCGTCATACGCGGCTCTGGAAGGCTTTCGGGGGGCGTCTGCGACGCTTTGAACGACCATCGCCTCGCGTTTGCCGCGGCGGTAATGGCTATGATATCGGATGAGCCCGTCACGATCCGGGGAGCGGAGTGCGCGGCAAAATCCGCAATAAACTTTTGGAAAGACCTGATATCTGTCGGCTGCGAGGTATCGGCGAACGGCGATCGATGATCGGGACAGGAGCTTTTATGGATACGATAGGCAACAACGTGATACTGACCCTTACCGGCGCCTCCCATGGAAAAAGCGTTGGCTGCGAGCTTTGCGGCCTGCCGGCGGGGATAAAGCTCGATATGGAAGCGATACGCTTTGAGCTTGCGCGGCGCAGCGCGGCGAACTGCCCTTTTGCGACTCCGCGGCATGAGCCGGATGAGCCGCTGATCCTCTCGGGCATAAGGGAGGGCGCGACCGACGGCGAGCCCGTTATCGTTGAATTCGCCAACCACGCGCACGACCGCTCGGAGTACTCATGCGTCGCGCGGCCCTCGCACGCCGATTACTGCGCTTATATCAGATCGGAAGGGAAGGAGGATATCTCCGGCGGCGGAAAATACTCCGGAAGGATGACTCTGCCGCTTACGTTCGCGGGGGCAGTCTGCCGCCAAATCTTGAAGGGGCGGGGGATAGAGGTGTTCTCGCATGTTCTCGCGATAGGCGAGGTCCAAGACGAGCGCTTCGATCCCATGATGGAAAAAGCGCCCGAAACCGATCCCTTCTTCCCGCTCGTCGATCCAAACAGGCGCGCGGCGATGGAAAAACTGCTCCTTGATACACGGGCTGCGGGCGATACGCTTTCATGTGAAGCGGAGGTCGCCGCGTTGGGACTGCCGGTCGGTCTCGGCGAGCCGCTCTTTGACGGTATCGAGGGCGCCGTATCGAAATACCTGTTCATGATACCCGGGCTGCGCGGGGTCGAATTCGGCGAAAGACGCCCGTTCGGCAGCGGCATGAACGATCAGTTCACGGAAGGCGGCAGGACCTTGACCAACCGCTCAAACGGCGTGAACGGCGGCATGGCCAACGGTATGCCCCTCATATTCAGGGCGTGGTTCCGCCCCGTGCCTTCCATATCAAAGCCGCAGACGGGCTTCGATCTGAATGAAAAAAAGCCCGTGCCTCTCACGATATCGGGGAGGCACGATACCTGCATACTGCCGCGCGGGCTCGCCGCCGTTGAGGCCGCGGCGTGCATCGCGCTGCTCGATCTTCTTATGGAATATGACAAAAGGGACGGTTCTTTTTGTCATCGGGAGGGGCTTGGTGCGCTCCGCCGCGAGCTCGATTCCATCGACGGCCGCATCATGCGCCTTTATAAAGAGCGCATGGAGGTCTCTAAACGCATCGGCGCGTATAAGCGCGAAAACGGCATGGAGATATTCGATCCCGGGCGCGAACAAGAGGTGATCGAAAGCCGCGCGGCCCTGCTCCCGAAGGAACTTCGCAGGGGCGGCGAAGGGCTCATGCGGAGCCTCATTGAGGCCTCGAAAAGCGTTCAGCGCGGGGAATTCAACATCTACCTTACGGGTATGCCCGACTGCGGCAAAACGCGCATGGGCAAAAAGCTGGCGGCGCTGCTCGAAATGCCGCTTGCGGATACCGACCGTATCATCATGGAGCGCGAGGGCAGATCCGTTGACGCCATATTCCGGGAGGACGGAGAGGAGTATTTCCGCTGCGCGGAGACCGAGCTGATCCGCCTTATCGCGGCGCGGGGCGGCCTCATAGTCGCCACGGGCGGCGGCCTGCCCATGCGCCCGGAAAACGCGAGGATGATGAAAACCTCCGGCTTTACGGTGTTCCTTGACAGAAAGCTCAGCGCCCTGCACGATCAGAATACGCGCAACCGCCCGCTGCTTGCCGCCGCAACGGCGGAAGAGGTCAACGCGAACGTCGACCGCCTCTACCGTGAGCGCCGCGAAAGGTATCTCGCCTGCGCCGATCTCGTTATCGATCCGGATGAGGAAGGCGCCGCGGAAAGGATAGCGGAAGCCTACCGGAAACTGATCGCTTACTGATCCCGACGGTCAACGGCCCGCGGAGGCTTCAAGCTCCGCATAGGCTTGCTCATAGGCCGTTTGGTCCGCCTCCTGCCAGGGGATCCCCGCCGCTTTAAGCTTTATTGCGCAGGGCTTCAGCGTGTAGACGTACAGCCCGTCGCCCGCCTCGCGGTCAAAACCGACGATGATGAAGCCTTCATCGGTGCTGCGCAGGGTCAATACTATCTCCTCGCCGACGCCGCTCATGATACCGCAGGTGATGTCGGTCTGAACGAACAAGTACGCAGTCACGGTGCCGTCGGAGTTCATGCTTACGGAGTGCAGCTCGGCATGGCCCTTTTTGACGGAATCGAGCCGTTCATGCGCGCCGAGATCGACGGCGTCCACGCGAAGCTGCGCGTCCTTTAAGAACAGATCGGTCTGCCCGTTGTGCTCCATGATGTCCGAAAAATCGCTCATTTCGCCCGTTTTCGCGCCGAGCCAGTAGCGGTACATGAGCTCCGCCGCGGCCTCTTCATAGGTAAGCATCGCGGGGGTGAGCTCTGCCTTGGCGCGGTCGATCTCCGCCTGGATGATATAGAGCAGAGGCGCCTTTTCACCGTCGGGAGCGGATACGAGTTCAAGCTCCCGGAGCAGATCCTCGCAGAATGATCTCCAATGGCTTATGCCGCCGAAGCCCGATTTTACGGCGTCAAACCACATACAGCGATTTGCTATTGAAATAAGGGTGAAGCTGCCGCCCTCCGGCGGAACGGGGCCGAGCGCTTTTTCGTAACTGCAGACGAAGTTCAGATACTTTTCCGACTGCATTTCGATCGACTCGATCTGCATACCTTCCCGGTTTTCCCTTATAAGAACGATACATTCTTCAACGCGGGAGCCGACGCCGTCCCTTGAAATAAAGTTCAGCTTCACCACGCCCGTAAAGCAAAAGGCTTTTTGCTCGGCGGAGATATCCTCGATCACTATTTCACCCGCGTCCGCGTCCCCCGGGAGGGCGTCCTCAAAATCGAGCAGGCTGTCCGTATAGGCCGCGGCAAGATAGGCGCTGCGGGTGTGGAAGCCGCCGCCGCAGAAGCACTCCTCAGCAGCGGTATAATCGCGGGAGGCGAAACAGCGAAAGACCTTTTCCGTAAGCTCCCCGATCCGCGCACGATCCGCTTCGCCGGCCGCCTTTTTGGGCGACGCCGCGTAAACTATGCCGCTAAGTACGGGCAGCTCGGAGGCAAGCGCGGGGCGCGCTCCGAATACCGCCGCCGAGGCGATAACGAGCGCGGAGAGCACCGCTGCAGCCGCGCAGATCGCGCGCTTCAGAACGCGCCGCTTACGGAGCGGCCTTCCCGCCTTTTGCCTGAGCTCGGAAACGGTTTTTGAAACCATGTCCTCATAAGCTTCGGTCGCCTCGGGAATGAAAGCTTCTGCGCTTTCCTTTATCTTTTTATCCAATGAAATCATGGTCAATCTCCTTCTTCGAGTTGCTTTTTGATCGATTCCCTCGCGCGGTGGAGTCTGCTCATCACCGTTCCGCGCGGGATGTGGACTATTGCGGAGATCTCTTCCGTCGAATAGCCCAGCTTGTAGTAAAGCACGACCGCCTCGCGCAGCTCCCTCGGGAGGGAGGCGACCGCGTTCCTTGCGTCAAGCTCTGCCGCGTCCGGCAGGCTTTCGGCGGGGACGTCCTCTGCAAGAGGTGCAAAACGCTTCCTCTTCCGCAGTATGAGCAGGGCTTCGGTTCGCAGTATCGCAAAAAGCCACGGTTTGAGTTTTGATACCTGCCTGAGCCCGGCGAGCCCGTCGAACGCCTTGACGATCGCGCTGTGCACGGCGTCCTCTGCGTCCTCGCGCTGCCTCGTTATGCTGAAAGCGTATGCGAACATGTCGCCCCGAAGGGCTGTCACGGCTTCGAAAAACCGATCTGTGCTGCAGCTTTTCATAATTGATTCTCCGGAGTTTTTTGTTGAGTGCGTTTAGCTGACGCTTTATTATACCACGGCAGGGGTGATAAAAGCGCCCCTTCGGCGTTCTCGCTTATATGATGGTTTTTTGAGACGATCTATTCACGAGGAAAAAAGTTTTTTACCGACCGTTACGGAGGAAGACGAGAAATGAAAGATGATACTGCCGGGATCATACGGGCTGAGCTTTCAGCCCACGGCCTTGATGGGGCGGAGTATTCGCTCATCCGCGAGAAGGACGGGGTGATCGTCGCGCGCGTGGACACAGGGGATGGGCCGCGCGTTTTAAAAATACTCGCCGACGAGCCCTCCCGCCGCGAGATCGAGAACTACCGCATACTGGCGTCCCTCGGCGTGCCGCCGCTTCGCGTGTTCAGAATGACCTCCCGCTCGATACTGATGGAGGATATCGAGGCTTCGCCCGCGCTTCGTCTGGGGCGGGAGGAGGATATTCACGATCCCGAGGTGATCTGCGCGCTTGCCCGCTGGTATCGCGAGCTCCATGGGCGTGGGGCGGAGTACATCAAAGCGCACGGCGCCGGTATGTACGACGAGTGGGATCTCTTTACGGAGGAGAACATAGGGCTTCTTATGAGCACACTCGGCGGCGCGTGTAAAAAGCCTCTCGAAAGGCTCAAAAACCGTTATCCCGAGCTCCGCGCGAGGATGGATTCCGCGCCAAAAACGCTCTGCTACAACGATTTTTACTACACGAATATGGCCGTTTCGAAGGATGGATCGGAGGCCTTGATGTTCGATTACAACTGCCTCGGCAAGGGCTGCCCGATAAACGACTTCACAAACGTCACCTACTGGTTCACGGAGGAGGAGAAGGCGCTCTTCCTTAAAGAATACGGCGGGATGGATATGAGCCTCATCGGGCTGCAGGAAACCATCTCGCCCGTTATAGACCTCGTTTCCGCCTTTAAGCGCGGCATATTCCCGGATTGGGCGGAAGAAGCGAGGCAAAGGCTGATCGCGGACGGCTTTGGGGAGAGCGGCGGGCCGATGGTATTCCTTGAAACGAACGATCTGAAAACCGAGGAGATATCGCTCAGGCTCGATCGCAAGTTTGGCGGCGATCCCGTGAGGAAATGGGTCCCGGCGTACTATTTCGACATCATCGGCGCCGGAGGCGTGAAGGTCGGCTTCTGCGACCTGCGCATAGGTCACAACGAGGGGCTTTATTACGGCGGCAACATCGGCTACACCGTCTATGAGCCTTACCGCGGGAGACATTACGCGCTTAAGGCCTGCCGTCTGCTGATGAGGCTTGCCGAAAGGCATGGGCTGGAATACGTTTACATCACCTGCCGCCCGGATAATCTGCCTTCGCGAAAGACCTGCGAGGGGCTCGGCGGCGAGCTCATCGATATCGCGGAGCTGCCGGAGGATCACGATCTTCGCGTGAACGATGGGCATACGCATGAGTGCGTGTATTGCTTTGATTTGAATGGCTGCTGAGCGAAGGGGCGGCGCCTTCGGTTCAGCA
>JAEEGL013132211.1_pt1 | contig 22432 bp, 20 predicted proteins | sample 9134231 | NCBI WGS metagenome assembly JAEEGL01 (sample SAMN16246548, study PRJNA631951) | gut metagenome | biome: gut microbiome; feature: rumen; material: fiber-attached | host: Bos | place: Iran: Karaj | collected 2018-10
CTCGTAGAGATGATGGAAAAGAACAAAGAATTAAAGAGAAGAGGTGACCTGTAATGTATAAAGATACTATAGAAAAATTAGTAGCAGCAGGTTCAAACCCTGGCAAAACAATTTATGAAACAAAGGAATCCACAGGCAAGGATCTGGTAGGAGTATTCCCCATCAGAACCCCTGAAGAGATCGTATACGCGTCAGGCTGCGTTCCCATCGGAATGTGGGGCGGAAGAACTGAGATCTCCATGGCAGATAAGTATCTTCAGAGCTTCTGCTGCTCCATCATGAGGATCAACCTGGAGTATGCTTTAAGAGGAGTTTACAACGACCTTAAGGCTGTTATCATTCCTTCCTACTGCGACTCCATGAAGTGCATCATTGAGAACTGGAAGCTGGCTCTGCCTCAGGTACCCACCATCGCTTTCGCATATCCCCAGCATCACAAACTGCAGGCAGGTATGGAGTTCACAATCGATGAAGTAAAGAGAGTAAAGCACGAACTGGAACTTGCACTCCACAAGATCATCACCACTGAAGAAGTTGAGAAGGCTTTTGCAGTATACGAAGACTACAGAAAGACCATGAGAGAGTTCACCGCTCTCGTAGCTGAGCATCCTGATATCGTATCCGCCAAGAAGAGATATCTTATCATCAAGGCCGGATGCTACATGGACAAGGCAGTATATACTGAGATGGTCAAAGAGATCAACGAAGGCCTCAAGGCAGAGGGCCCCAGCACATTCAAGGGAATCAGAGCCATCGTTACAGGCATCATGACAGAGCCCATCGAAGTGCTTGACATCTTTGAAGAAAACGATATCGCCATCGTGGGAGACGACCTTTCCATCGGATCCAGAGTATGGAGAACTCCTGCAAGAGAGGACGTTCAGGACGTATATCAGAAGATGGCCTGGATCATCCACGATATCGAAGGCGATACCTTCTTCTTCGATCCTGAAAAGAAGAAGGGACAGATGCTCATCGATATGAAGAAGGATCTCAATGCCGACTGCGTAGTCGTAATGATGATGAAGTTCTGCGATCCTGAAGAGTATGACTATCCTATCTACAAGGCAGAACTTGAAGAAGCAGGCATTCCTGAACTCTATCTGGAATTCGACCAGCAGCTTTCAACTTTCGAGCAGATCAGAACGAGAGTACAGAGCTTCGCTGAAATGTTAATGTAATTTGATAATTCCGGTCCCGGGGCTCGCCCCCGGGCCGGAAATGGAGTTGAAAATGTATTTAGGAATAGACATCGGCTCCTCATCATCAAAAGTAGCGATCATCGATGATGAAGGTAAGCTGAGAGCCTGCCAGGTCATGAACCTGGGAACAGGTACAAATGCATATGAGAAGGTAAGAGAAGCCGCCCTTGAGGAAGCCGGCGTGACCGAGGATGATATCAAGTTCACAGTGGCTACCGGATATGGAAGAGTAAACTATAAGGGCGCTGACAAACAGATCACAGAGATCACCTGCCATGCCAAAGGAGTAAATTACCTTACGGGCGATGCCAGGACCATCGTTGATATCGGAGGACAGGATGCCAAGATAATCAAGCTTGACAAGAACGGCAAGGTATCCAACTTCGTTATGAATGAGAAATGTGCTGCGGGAACCGGAAGATTCCTGGAGGTCATGGCAAGGGTACTTGGATGTGAATTCGATAATCTCTCGGATCTCGCAAAACAGGCTGAAGAGGACATAGCGATCAACAACGTCTGCACTGTTTTCGCCGAGAGCGAGGTCATATCCAGACTCTCCGCAGGAGAGAAGATAGCAAATGTAGCAAGAGGAGCGCACATAGCCATCGCCAAGCGCGTCATGGGTATGGCAAACCGAGTAAGCTATGAACCGAAGGTCGTAATGACCGGAGGAGTTGCTCTGGATGAAGACATGGTATTCTGTCTTTCCAGAGAGATGGGATGCGACATCGAGGTCGTTCCCCACTGCCAGGCAGCAGGCGCCATAGGAGCTGCAATGTTCGCAAAAGAACTGTTTAATAAGTAAAGAAACTGCGGTCGAAAGTTTTTTGCGGATAATAGTTGATAAGCATATTGAAAGTTTTAAATATATAAGATAAAAACTTGAAAGTTATTTCTTTTAACAATACGAAAGGAAAATGTTATGGCTTTAATGACAGGAGCAGAGTATATCGAGAGCTTAAGAAAACTCAACACCAGAGTCTATATGTTTGGGGAGAAGATCGATAACTGGGTAGATCATCCCATGATCAGACCTTCCATCAATTGTGTGGCGATGACTTATGATCTGGCGCAGGATCCTCAGTATGAAGATCTCATGACAGCCAAGTCCCACCTGACCGGTGAGAAGATCAACCGTTTCGCACATATCCATCAGTCCACAGAGGATCTGAAGAACAAGGTAAAGATGCAGAGACTCTTGGGACAGAAGACCGCATCCTGCTTCCAGAGATGCGTGGGAATGGACGCTTTCAACGCGGTATATTCCACGACTTTCGAGATCGACGAAAAATACGGCACAGACTATCATCAGAAGTTCAGGAAGTTCCTGGAATTCATCCAGAAGGAAGACCTGGTAGTGGACGGAGCCATGACAGACCCTAAGGGAGACAGATCCAGAGCACCTCACGCCCAGGATGATCCGGACCTCTTCGTAAGAGTGAAGGAAGTAAGACCTGACGGAATCGTGGTAAGAGGAGCTAAGTGCCACCAGACCGGATCCGTAAACTCTCACTGGCATATCGTAATGCCCACCATCGCCATGGGACCTGACGACAAGGATTACGCAGTATGCTTTGCTTGCCCCAGCGATGCTGAGGGAATGTTCATGGTATATGGCAGACAGTCATCTGACACCAGAAAACTGGAAGACGGCGTCGGAATGGACGTAGGTAATCCCAAGTTCGGAGGTCAGGAAGCTCTGGTCATCTTCGATGATGTATTCGTACCCAATGAATATGTGTTCATGTGCGGAGAGACAGACTTTGCCGGAATGCTTGTAGAGAGATTCGCAGGCTTCCACAGACAGAGCTACGGCGGCTGCAAGGTCGGCGTCGGCGACGTAGTCATCGGAGCCGCAGCCCTTGCTGCAGAGTATAACGGAGTTGAGAAGGCATCCGCTGTAAAGGACAAGCTCATCGAAATGACACATCTCAATGAGACTCTTTACTCAAGCGGAATCGCATGTTCATCAGAAGGACATGCCACCAAGTCAGGATCATATATCATAGACCTGCTTCTCGCCAACGTCTGCAAGCAGAACGTTACCAGATTCCCTTACGAGATCGTAAGACTGGCTGAGGACATCGCAGGCGGACTCATGGTAACAATGCCTTCCAACAGAGACTTCAATTCCGATACGGTTGTAGGAAGAGAAGGCGAGACCATCGGAGACTTCTGCCACAAGTGCGTTGTAGGAAACGGCAAGTGCGATACCATGGACAGAATGAAGGTCTTCAGATTCCTGGAGAACATCTGCCTGGGCGCTGCTGCAGTAGGCTACAGGACAGAGTCCATGCACGGAGCAGGATCCCCTCAGGCACAGAGGATCATGATCCAGAGACAGGGCAACATCCAGGGCAAGAAGCAGCTGGTCAAAGACATTGTAGGTATAGAAAAGTAAAAATACATATGGAATGGAGGATAATAAATGGATTTTAACCTTAGCAACGAACATAAACTGATCCGCAAGATGATGGCTGAATTTACAGAAGCTGTAGTTAAGCCCATCACTGCAGAAACAGACCGTACGGCAGAGTATCCCAGAGATACCATAGAGCAGTTATTCGATCTTGGTATCATGGGTATGTGTGTGCCTGAAGAATACGGCGGAGCAGGATCAGATCCTCTGGCAGCAGCTATTGCTGTAGAAGAGCTGGCAAAGCAGTGCGCATCCACTGCAGACATCCTTGCAACACATAACGGACTTTGCTGCGACCCCATTCTTACCTATGGTACGGCAGAACAGAAGGCTAAATATCTACCTATGCTTACCAAGGGCCATAAGGTCGGAGCTTTCTGCCTCACCGAACCCAATGCGGGTTCCGATGCATCCAAGGGACAGACTGAGTGCATACTGGACGGAGATCATTATGTTATGAACGGTTCCAAGATCTTCATAACAAACGGCTATGTAGCTGAAGTATTCGTAGTATTTGCCATGACTGACAAGTCTAAAGGAACTAAGGGCATCTCCGCATTTATCGTGGAAAATACTTTCCCCGGATTCTCTGTAGGAAAGCATGAGGTCAAGATGGGACTCCACGGATCTCCCACAGCAGAAATCGTTTTCCAGGACTGCATCATTCCTAAAGAAAACCTTCTCGGAAAAGAAGGTGAGGGCTTCAAGATCGCCATGGCGACTCTTGACGGAGGCCGTATAGGAATCGCAGCTCAGGCTCTGGGTATCGCAGAAGGAGCTTTGGCAGAAGCCATCAACTACACCAAGGGCAGAGTACAGTTCGGAAAGCCCATCTCCAAGTTCCAGAACACTCAGTTCACGCTGGCAGATATGGAACTGGGATGCGAAGCAGGCAGACTTCTCATCTATCAGGCAGCTGTCAAAAAAGCTGCAGGACAGAGATACACCAAGGAAGCAGCCATGGCCAAGCTTTTCAATTCCGAGCATGCAATGAAGACCACCACCAAGGTAGTCCAGATGTTCGGTGGATATGGTTATACCAACGACTATCCGGTAGAAAGAATGATGAGAGACGCCAAGATCACAGAGATCTACGAAGGCACCTCAGAAGTTCAGAGAATCGTTATTTCAGCTAATATGGGGTTATAAGGAGGTAAATACATGAAGATTATAGTAACTGTAAAACAGGTACCTGATACCTCCGGCAGGATCGCAGTAAATCCGGATGGAACTCTTAACCGTGCTTCCATGCAGACCATCATCAATCCTGATGACCTTAACGCTATAGAAGCTGCCCTTGATCTCAAAGATGAACTGGGATGCAAGGTAGTAGCCATCACCATGGGACCTCCTCCGGCAGAAGGAATGCTTAGAGAACTCATGGCCATGGGTGTTGACGAATCCATCCTCGTATCAGGAAGAGAATTCGGCGGATCCGACACCTATGCAACATCACAGATCCTCGCAGCAGCCATCGATACCTACGGGATCGAAGAAGACGACATCATCATGAGCGGACGTCAGGCCATCGACGGAGATACCGCACAGGTAGGACCTCAGATCGCAGAGAAACTGGGACTTCCTCAGGTATCCTACGCCGGCGAGATCAAAAAAGACGGAAACACTCTTACCATTAAGAGGATCCTGGAAGATGGCTACATGATGATCAAGGTAAAGACACCTTGCCTCGTTACATGTATAAAAGAACTGAATACCCCGAGATTCATGAATGTCTGGGATATTCTCCACACATATGAAAAGCCTCTCCAGGTAATGGACTATGAGTGCTTAAAGGATCATCCTCTTATGGACAGATCCACTATCGGCCTTCAGGGCTCCCCGACTAACATCCTTACTTCCTTTACTCCTCCTCTTAAAGGAGCAGGCACGATGCTTAAAGGAAGCGGCAAGGAAACCACTGATCAGCTTGCAGGAATTCTGTCTGACAAGCACATTATTTAAGAAAGGAGAACTGAAATGGCTTACGATAGCAGAGATATAGCAAGCTTCAAAAACGTATGGGTATATTGCGAACAGCGCCAGGGCAAGATGATGCCCACTTCCTACGAACTTCTTTCAGAAGGAAGAAAGCTTGCAGACGAACTTAATGTTGAACTTTGCGGCATTCTCCTTGGAGACAATATCGGAGAACTTGCAGAGGATCTGGGAAAATACGGAACAGATAAGGTTTACGTATATGACAGCCCGCTTCTTAAGAATTACACGACTGAGGGATACACCAAGGTCATCTGTGAAGCAGTACAGGAATTCAAGCCGGAGATCATGATCTTCGGAGCATCCAACATCGGACGTGACCTGGCTCCCAGATGCGCTGCCAGACTCCACACAGGACTTTGCGCAGACTGCACCCACCTGGATATAGACATGCCGACTTACAAGGACTTCCTGAGAGAAGCATCCACCCTTAAGGAGGAAAAGATCGCAGGCCTGAATTCCATCAGGACCTTAGGCGAAGATCACGATGTGTCACTTGACCTTAAGATGACCCGTCCCGCCTTCGGAGGAAACCTCATGGCTTCCATCGTCTGCCCCAGATTCAGACCTTCGATGGCTACAGTACGTCCCGGCGTAATGAAAAAGGTCGTTCTTGACGAACCTCATGCATGCGAGATAATCCGCCCTGCTTTTGAACTTTCCGAGGAAGATTTCCAGACAGAAGTTCTCGAAGTAGTAAAAGCTGCAAAGAAACTTGTAGACCTCATCGGCGCAGACTTCATCGTATCCGTCGGCCGTGGAATCTCCAAGGACGTAGAAGGCGGCATCAAGCTTGCTGAAGAACTGGCTGATGTTCTCGGCGGAGTAGTAGGATCCTCCCGTGCTGTAGTAGATGCAGGCTGGCTTTCAGCTGACCATCAGGTAGGACAGACCGGCAAGACCGTACATCCCAAGGTATACGTTGCCTTAGGTATTTCCGGAGCCATCCAGCATCAGGCCGGAATGAAGGAATCCGGAACCATCATCGCTGTCAATAAGAATGAGACCGCACCGATCTTCGAGATCGCTGATTATGGCATTGTCGGCGACCTGTTCAAGGTAACACCGTTACTCATCGATTCCATCAAGAAGATCAAGGAGACGGCATAATTCATATGAAACCGGGAGAAAATACTTTTCTCCATAGATTTACTTAAGAGGTGCTGTTATGGCTAAGTATAAAGTTGTGATCACAGACCATGAATACGAGACCATTACTGAGGAAAAGGCAGCTTTGGAGCCCATCGGAGCCGAAGTGCTTGACTATCAGTACAAAGATGTGGAAAACATCCTGAAGGTGGCCCATGACGCAGACGGCATTATCGTGCAGTACGCTCACGTTCCCAAAGAACTCATAGACGGACTTGAGAAATGCAAGATCATCGCCAGATACGCCACAGGGTTCGATAACATGGAACTGGAGTACGCTGCGGAGCACGGGATCTATATCACAAACATTCCTGACTACTGCAGAGAGGAAGTTTCCACTCATGCTCTGGCTCTCCTTCTGGAACTCAACAGGAGAGTATCAAAGTATGACCGATACATACACGATGGCAACTGGTCCAACATGCCGGGAAAACAGCACGTGTTAAAAGATCAAGTTATAGGAGTGATCTCTTTTGGTCGGATTGCTCGCTCCTATATTGATAAAATAAAGCCCTTATGTGATAACATCTGGGTCTATGATGCGTATGTGGATGATAGTGTGATTGAGAATTATGGTTGCGTTCCGAAATCGTGCGACGAGATTTTGGAAGGCTGCGACTATATCTCAATCCATTGTCCACTTACCAATGAGACAAGGCATATGTTCAACAAAGATGCCTTCAGAAAGATGAAACCTACGGCCTGCATCATAAACGTAGCCAGAGGTCCCATCGTAAGCGAGGAGGATCTGGCTTGGGCCCTTGAGAATCATGAGATCGCCGGCGCTGCGCTGGATGTTCTTGAAACAGAGCCCATTTCGCCTGACAATCCTTTGCTGAAATTTGATAACGTGATCCTCACCCCTCACGTGGCCTGGTATTCGGTAGAATCCCAGAAAGTCCTTCAAAGGACGCCTGCCGAGGAGGTGGCGAGGGTACTTCAGGGGCAGGAACCCCTTAACGCAGTCAATAAACAGTTTTTTAAAAGATAAGCAGTAACTTAGAAACACTGATCGGAAGATCACAAGGAGGAAGACAAATGAGAGAAGTTGTAATCGTAGATGGAGTACGTACGGCTTTTGGCAAGAGAGGCGGCGTTTTCAGAGTATTTACACCATCTGACCTGGCAGGAAAGACCATCAAGGGACTCTGCGAGAAGACAGGCATCCTCGAGAAAGGCAAAGTCGATGCAGTTTTCGGCGGCTGTGCCTGGGGAGATATCGACTGCAATAACTTTGCAAGATATTCAATGTTAAAAGCAGGCCTTCCTTATGAGACTTCAGCCACCTACATTGAAATGCAGTGTGGTTCGTCCATCGCCTGCATCAACAATGCTGCCCTTCAGATCGCATGCGGCGTTATAGACGTTGCCATCGCAGGCGGAGCTGAGACTCACTCCATGACAGCCTGCAAGTTTCCCACCTTCTCACAGCCCTATAGAGAAGAACCCCCTAAAGCAGCAAAGAACAGACTGGCACCTACAGATGATCAGGACATCTCCATGATCGAAGTAGCTGACGGAATGGCAAAGAAGTGGGGCATTACCAGAGAAGAATGCGACAAGTTCGCCTATGACAGCCAGACAAGAGCACAGCAGTCCATCGAAGCAGGATATTTCAAGGAAGAGATCCTTCCCATCGAAGTAAAATACTCCAGAAAGAGTGAGCCTGTAGTGATCGACAAGGATGAACATCCCAGATTCGGCACCACCATGGAAGCTCTGGAAAAGATGAGACCCGTTATGGAAGGCGGAGTTACCACCGCAGGTAATGCTTCCGGCCTCAACGACGGAGCAGCTTTCGTTCTCATGATGTCAAGAGAAAAGGCTGAAGAACTGGGATACAAGCCCATGGCAAGATGGCTGGGCGGCAAGGACGTCGGCGTTGAGCCCAAGTACATGGGAATCGGACCTGCATACTCCAACATGATCCTTCTGGAAAAGAACGGACTGAAGGTATCCGACATGGACGTTATCGAGTGCAACGAGGCCTTCGCAGCTCAGAACCTTTCAGTCATCAAGCAGATGGAAGAAATGTCCGGTGAGACCATCGATCGTTCCAAGTGGAATCCTCTGGGAGGAGCCATTGCCTTCGGACATCCTAACGGAGCATCCGGCGGCAGACTCTGCATCTTCACCATGAAGCAGCTCATCAGAACAGGCGGCAGATACGGACTGTTCGGAGCATGCTGCGGCGGAGGTCTGGGAGTATCCACCCTCATCGAAAATATTTATGAAGAATAATCATAGGAGATAGAAAATGTCAGTATTAATGGACAAAGAAGGTATCAAAAAAGTCATTCCCCACAGAGATCCTATGCTCCTCGTGGATGAAGTCCTGGAGATGGAACCGGAAACAAGCATCGTGACCCGCTTTTATGTAGGTCCTGAAAGAGAGATCTTCAAGGGACACTTCCCCGGAGATCCGGTGCTTCCCGGAGTCTACACTGTGGAAGTCATGGCTCAGACCTCTGATATCCTCATTCTTTCCACAGAAAGATACGCAGGAAAGGTTCCTCTTTTCCTGGGAGTGAACAATGTGAAGTTCCTGGCTAAGATCAAACCGGGAGACACCCTTGAGACCCACTCAAAATTCTTTAAGGAAAGAGCCGAAAAAGCTATCGTTACATGCCAGGCTGAAGTATATGATGACGGCGTACTCGCCTGCACAGGAGAAGTTACCCTGGCCATGAGATAGATATATAAATCCGAAAGTCAATGAATTATATAAAAAAGAAAGGAAGAACATAATGGATTGGCAAGAAATTTATAAGAGCAAATTAGTTACAGCAGAAGAAGCAGTACAGCATGTAAGAAACAACGACCTGATCGTTCCCGGACACAACTGCGCAGAGCCCAGACATCTGATGAAAGTTCTTTGCGAGGAAAGAGGAATGGAACTGGAGAACGTATATATTCTTCAGGGACTCAACGTAGGAGAGGCTCCTTATGCTGATCCTAAGTACTATGGCCATTTGATTCCTATCTGCTACTTCCTGGGCAAGAACACCAGAGCCTGCGTACAGGAAGGCAGAGGAGAATTCCTTCCTATGCACTTCTATGCGCAGCCCAGAGCTATGGCAGAGAATAAGATCAGAGGCGGAGAAGTAAACTCCGGCTGTGACGTTACTATGCTTTATTGCACACCTCCCGATGAATCCGGATACGTTAACCTGGGAACCTGCTGCGACCAGGCTAAGGCTGTCATCGAACTTTCCAGAGTATCCATCGCTCAGGTAAATAAGAAGATGCCTTATCTTTGCGGCGATACCATGGTACATGTTTCCGATATCGACTATTTCGTAGAATATGACGAAGACATCTATGCCATCGATCCTATCCAGGACAATGACCCCATCGTAGAGAAGATCGGATACAATATCGCTCAGCTCATCGAAGACGGTTCCTGCCTCCAGATGGGACAGGGCGGAGTTCCCAACGCCATCCTTAAGTTCCTTGGCGATAAGAAGGACCTGGGAGTACACACCGAGGTATTCACTGACAACCTGATCCCTCTCATCAAGGCAGGTGTTATCACCGGTAAGAAAAAGAATATCAACAAGGGTAAGATCGTAGCTACCTTCGTACAGGGCACCAAGGAGCTCTACAGATTCGTAGACCACAACAACCTCATCGAGCTTAAGCCCGTAGACTACACCAATGACGTAGGCGTCATCGCTCAGAACGATAAGGTAGTAGCTATTTGCTCAGCACTTGAAGTTGACTGCATGGGCCAGGTAAACGCCGATACCAGAGGAACCACCATCTTCTCCGGAGTAGGCGGACAGCTCGACTTCTTAAGAGGAGCTGAACAGTCCAAGGGAGGCAAGCCCATCATCGCTCTTCCTTCCACCGCTAAGCACGGCACAATTTCAAGAATCGTTGCTTGCCTCGGCGCAGGCACTCCTGTTACCACCACACGTCAGGACGTTCACTGGGTAGTTACCGAATACGGTGCTGTAGACCTCTTCGGTATGCCTCTTAACGTAAGAGCTAAACATCTCATCGAGATCGCTCACCCTGACTTCCGTGAACAGATCGAAAAAGACTGGTACGAATATCGTAAGAATTCCGGCATGATCATCTTCAGATAATCTGCCGCAAAAGAGAATAAGAGCAAAGCTTTTTACACCTTTCAAATGCTAAAGGCGCATCCGGGAAACAACCGGATGCGCTTTTGCATCGATTATTTTTCAATTGCAATTATGCATCGGCAATGCTATAATTGAATAAACAGTTATTGCTTAGTATATTTATTATGATAAATATCAGGAGAAGCATAATGCATGAAACAAAGACAGACAAAGACAATCACATTTCAAAGGAACTTGAAGAGATCCTCGAAGGATCCTTTGACGGGATATTGGTCACAGATAAAGACACCAACGTTCTGTATGTAAATAAATCCTACGAGAGAGTAGCGGAGATCCCGCTGTCGGACCTGGTAGGCCATTCCATGAAGGAATTGTATAACCCGGTATGGATGCCGAACTCAGTTGCCAGCATCGTGGTTGAGGAAAAGAAACCTGTATCCAAACGTCAGGTGGTAAAGTCCGGAAGACATATAATGGTTACCGGACGCCCGATTTTCGACGAAAACGGAGAGGTCAAGAAAGTCGTCATCAACGCCAGAGACATATCGGAAATATACGATTTGAGAGAAGAACTGCTGGAATCCAAGGCGGTGACCAAAATGTACACTGACCGCTTCGATTATGACATAGCCGACTTCATAGAGAAGGAAGGCGGTCTGGTGGCGGTGAGCAAGCAGATGAGAAAGATCATATCCCTTGCAGAGAGGATCGCTCCCTTCCAGGCGACGGTCCTCATTCTGGGCGAATCCGGGGTAGGTAAAGAAGAGGTGGCCAAGTTCATCCACAAGAACTCCACGAGAGCCGACAAGCCCTTCATCCCCATCAACTGCGGCGCCATACCCCACGACCTTCTGGAGTCGGAACTCTTTGGATATGAGAGAGGTGCCTTCACAGGAGCCATGACGGCAGGCAAGGAAGGACTCATTGAGGCTGCTGAAGGTGGTACGATCTTTTTGGATGAGATAGGAGAGACCACCCTGGATTTCCAGGTAAAGCTTCTGAGATTCCTGGAGACCCACGAAATAAGAAGAGTGGGCAGTACCGTTTCCAAGAACGTGGATGTCAGGGTCATCGCGGCTACCAACAAGGACCTCTACAGCCTGGTGGAAGAGGGTACTTTCAGAGACGACTTGTTCTACAGACTGAATGTAGTCCAGATCGATGTTCCTCCGCTTTCAGAGAGGATAGACGATATAATGCCGCTGGCCAATCTTTTTCTCAACAGGTTCAACAGGAAGTACAATCAGGAAAAGATCCTGACCTACGACCTGATCAAGGCCTTGGAGAAGCATAAATGGGTCGGAAACGTTCGTGAACTCAAAAACGTCATAGAGAACATGGTCGTCGTCAGCAACAACGAATACCTTCAGACAGAGGACCTGCCCTGGCATATGAACCTTAAGACCCGCTGGATCGATGAAGAGGATGATGAGACGGTTCCGGAATCCTTCTTCGAAACGCCCCTCAACGAGGCCATGGACAACTTTGAGAAGGAGATTTTGGAGAGAGCTCATAAGAAATACGGCTCCAGCCGCATGATGGCAGAAAAACTCAAAGTCAATCAGAGCACAATAGTCAGAAAGATGCAAAAATATGGCATCAAATAGACTTCATATATAGACCGGAAATGGAGGCAGAAATGAAAATTACTTTTTTGATCGATAACAAGACCGAATCCACGAGCTGTGACGCCGAGTGGGGACTGTCCTTGCTCATTGAAGATAAGGGCAGGAAGGTCCTCATGGATCAGGGTGCTTCATCCATGCTGGTGAAGAACGCGGAACGCATGGGCATCGACCTCGGCGAGGTGGATCTGGCAGTGGTGAGCCACGGACACAACGACCATACGGGAGGAACGGAATACTTTTTTGAAGTGAACCACAAGGCTCCGGTATATGTCCATAAGGAAGCTTTCAGTTATCAGGTGGCCGATGATATGGATGGAAACATCGGTATACCCTGGTCTGAGAAATTCCAGAAAGAGAACAAAGACCGTATCATAAGGACCGAAGGTATCTATCAGATAGATGACAGGACCTGGCTTGTAGGAAACGTTCCTTCGGTGGAGGGATTTACACCTACTGAAAGTTTCTTTATCAAAGTAGGAGATAAGTTGTTCCCGGATCAGATGAAGCACGAACAGACTCTGGTCATCGAAGATGAAGAGGGACTCCACGTGTTCTCGGGCTGCAGCCACAAGGGAATAATTCCCATCCTTAGGTATATCCAGGAGAATATCCCCGGCCGTAAGATCAACAGCGTGGTAGCCGGAATGCACACTTTCCACGCATCGAATGAACTTATCGACAGTATAATCACTGAGATGGGTGAGATGGGAATAGAGCACATATTCCCGGTACACTGCACCGGAATGAACGCCATCATCCGCTTCAAGATGCAGATGGGTGACAAGGTCCACATTGCCACCGCCGGCGCAGAATATGAAATATAGTTAATTCACAGTAATAACATTTATTTGTTGTTCAATATGTGTTATAATGTTCAGCAGTTTATAATTCACTGATAAGGAGTGTGAAGGTTTTGATTGAAGTTAGAAACCTTGTTAAGCAATATGGTACACACCTGGCTCTGGACGATCTGAGTTTCGATGTCGAGGACAATGAGATCTTCGGCTTCCTTGGACCCAACGGAGCGGGCAAGTCTACCACAATGAATATCATCACCGGTTATCTGGCACCCACCTCCGGTACAGTTTCCATCGGCGGACATGATATCGTCGAGGATCCAATAGGAGCTAAGAAACTTATCGGATATCTGCCGGAACTTCCGCCCCTTTACATGGAGATGACTCCCAGGGAGTATCTCAAGTTCGTAGCTGAGGCTAAGGGAGTCAAGAAGGCCGACCTTAAAGCAGAGATCGACCGGGTAATGGAGAAGACGGCGATAACCGATGTTCAGAATCAGATCATAAAGACTCTTTCCAAAGGATACAGGCAGAGAGTAGGCATGGCTGAAGCCATAATAGGCAGCCCCAAGGTCATCATCATGGACGAGCCTACCGTGGGACTTGACCCTGTGCAGATCATAGAATTCAGAGAGATGATCAGAGAACTGGGTAAAGACCATACTGTCATCATCTCCAGCCATATCCTGGCAGAGATCTCCGAGATCTGCCACAAGATCATGATCATAGTCAAGGGCAAGCTGGTGGCCATAGATACACCTGAGAATCTGGCTCTTAAGATCGGCGGCGACGCTGAGTCCATGTCTCTGGAGGATATCTTCCTTAAATTCGTTGAAAAGGAGGGAGAAGAGTAATGCTTACGATTTACAAAAAAGATCTGCATAACTATTTCACTACCCTCACCGGATACGTGTTTATAGCAGCTATACTTCTGGCCGGCGGCATCTATGTTTTCATGAACAATTTCTATTATGGATATGCCAGCTTCGGCACATCCATAAACAGCGTGCCCTTCTTCTATGTTTTCCTGGTGCCCATCATCAGCGCCGGAGTCTTCACCGATGAAAAACGACAGAAGACGGAGCAACTTCTTTACACTCTTCCACTGACATCAAGACAGATAGTCTTCGGCAAGTATCTGGCTCTGATCACAGTTCTGGCAGTGCCTCTCGCGATACTGGGACTTTATCCGCTGGTAATGTCAGCTTATGGAGAAGTGAACCTGCCTCAGGCTTACGCAAACCTGCTGGCCATATTCATCCTCGGCATGGCTTTATGCGCCATCTGCATGTTCATATCAAGCCTGGCGGAATCCATCGTGGTATCTGCAGTGCTTTGCTTCGCATGCATGTTTTTGCTGTATCAGATGAATACATTTGCACAGAACCTTACACCTTCACAGAACACAGCTTTCATCGGATTCGTCCTGATAGCCCTGGCTCTGGCAGTTTTCATCTGGTTCATGACCAAGAACATCTACGTGGCTGCCATACCCTCGCTGGTGGTTATGATAGCTCTGGTGCTCATCAGAAACGCTTCCAGGATCGCTTTAGCAGGCAAACTGAATCTGGTAATGTCCAGCATAGCAGTTTTCAATAAACTGGACAATTTCATGCTTGGCATGATAGATATACAGGCACTGATCTACTATCTCTCGATTATAGGGTTATTCGTATTATTTACGGTTTACACCTTTGAAAGAAAGAGGTGGAACTGATGAATAAATTCAAAAAATATTTTGACAACGATAATTATCAGAACGGCTTAAGAGTTGTTATTATCTGCGCTCTGGCTGTTATCCTGGTAGTGGGAGTAAATCTCTTCTCGGGAGTGATCCCCACAAAGATCGCCAATATCGATATTTCCACTGAAAGAGTCTTTTCCATCTCCGATGAGACCGAAGAAACAATGAAGGCTCTGGAGAAACCTGTGGAACTCCTTTACGTGTGTGAAAAAGGCGAGGAAAACAAGAATTCTCAGGTAATGCTCAACCTGTACGCTGATTGTTCAGATAAGATCACCGTTGAGCAGATAGATCCTGCCTTCGACCCTCAGACCATCATCAAGTATACAGGCGAAGTCGCGCTGGACAATAACACCATAATCGTGGCCTGCGGCGACAAGAAGCAGATAGTTTACTATGATGACTACTATACCTCAGGTGTTTTCGTCCTGGAAGATTACCTGAACAGCGCCATAGACTATGTGACAAGCGACAGACTCAATGTGGTCTACGCCCTGACCGGTCACAATGAAATGGAGCTCAGCAAGGCTACTGCCGCCTACATGGGTCTTGACGGATTCGAACTCAAAGAATTAAAACTCATGGATGAAGGCAAGGTACCTGAAGACTGCAGAGTCCTGGTCATCAACGGCATAAATCAGGACATTACAGCCAAGGAAGCTGAACTCATCCTGAATTATCTGAAGCAGGGCGGAAGCCTTATGCTCACCACCGACTATACCAAGACCAAGATGAAGAATGTGGATACTGTGACTCAGTATTTCGAAGCAACCGTGGGCGACGGACTGATCATGGAATCCGATGCAAACAGATATCTGGATGAGAATCAGGCCTATGTAGTACCTTCACTCTATACAGATGCAAGCATTCTGGCAGAGGGTGTAAATTACATGATGCTCCCTAACCTGAAACCCATGGTCGTAGATGAGGATAATCTCGATCCTTCCATCAAGTTCACCAAGGTTCTTGAAGCATCAGAAAATGCATATTCGGTATACACCAATATTTTCACCGGCAAAGCAGAAACAGTCAAGGGACCCTTCACCGTAGGAGCTATCTTCGAGAAAGGCGAGAACGGTGCAGAGGGCAGCATGGTCTGGGTAACCTCAAGACATCTGGCTACAGATCAGGTCTCTGAAGAAGTAGGAGGAGGAAACATAACCTTCTTCCTTAACTCCGTCTGCCTTCTGGGCGAGGATGATCCTGTGGCTTCCATCCACGGCAAAAAGATTTCGACCCAGTATCTCGACTTCCCTGAAGGACATCTGAAGATATGGGAAATCATCATACCTGCGGTGATTCCTGCCCTGGCTCTGGTGATGGGAGCAATCGTCATGATCAGGAGGAAGAGAAGATAATGGCTAAAAAGAGAGTACAGCATGAGATAAAGATCATCGTGATCCTGGCTGTCCTGTCGGTCATATTCTTCGGACTCGCTTTCGGGATCAAGGCAATACAAAGCCACCAGTCGGATGAGACTCAGGCATATATCGATAAGGCGACCATGCTCAAGACCTTCCAGAAGATCCAGGTGGAAAACTCTGAGGAGCCTTTTGTCCTTGCCAAAAAAGAGGGTACCTGGTACTGTGAGGCAGATGATGAGCTTGCGATCTCAAATCTCAGGATCACCATGATGAGGACCGTGCTTAAATATTTCAAACCATCACGAGTCATAACCGACTGCTCAGCCAACTGGGCAGATTTCGGCCTGGATAAACCGCAGAGCATCATAACCCTCACTTCCGCGGATAAGGAAAACACCTATCTTGTGGGGAAATATAACCCCGTGCTTGACCAGTATTACATGGCCCTCAAAGGAGATGATGTGGTATTCATGGTGGAAGCAAAAGATATGGAAGATCTGAACCAGACCCTCCTTGGACTTGCCCATGAACCTGATGTGGTGTCCCTTAAGAGTGAGAATCTCGCAGCCATCAAGGTCAGCTCCTCTGATGATAACTATACCATCGAAGCGGAGAACGGCAAATATATGGTCAAGACTGGTCTGGAGACCTTCGAGGCAAACCAGTACGCAGCAACAAGTCTTCTTACCACCTTCACATCTAATTCCTACCGCTGTGTAGCACATCAGATCGAGGAGAAGGATCTGGGAGAATATGCTTTGGATAAGCCTGAGATAAAGGTGACCTTCACCGATAAAGAAGGCAAGGATTACATTATGTCCATCGGAACCACGGAAGACGGCAAGCACTATGTCCGTCAGAACGATTCCAGGATCATTTACAGCTTTGAAGAGAGATCCTACACAGGACTTCTCAGCAGGAAACAGTTACAGGCCCTTAAGGGATGATTAGCATGCCCCGGAATACCCGGGGTGTGTTTTCATATGAGGCATGATAAGAAAGGATGGCAGCTATGAGCAAAGACAGATATAACATACTGACCAACAAAGAAGAATTTTCACTTAACAGAAGTGTTTACAAAGCCATGGGATACGGTGACGGGGACCTGGAAAGACCTGTCATCGGAATCGCGAACTCCTGGAACACCTTGATTCCCGGCCACTTCAATCTGAGAGATGTGGCAGAATACGTGAAACATGGTATTTACAGAGCGGGCGGCACCGCCGTGGAATTCGGCGTCATCGGATGCTGCGATGCTCTGGGACAGGGTCATGACGGAATGAAGTACATACTTCCTTCCAGAGAGATCATCTGCCATTCGGTGGAGATCATGGCGCAGGCACATAACCTGCAGGGTCTGGTGCTTTTGGGATCCTGCGATAAAATAGTACCGGGTATGCTCATGGCGGCAGCCAGACTGGACATTCCCTGCATCCTGCTTCCCGGCGGACCGGGACTTGCGGGAGAAGTAAAATGGGATGGCCGCAAATCAGAGATGACAGCCATCGATGAGGCTCTGGGCGCCTGGAGAGCGGGTAAGATCGACAAGAAACTCTTCGAGGACCTGGAGGAAGGATATTGCTCATCCTGCGGATCCTGCTCCTACTATGGCACGGCAAACACCATGTGCGCCATGTCAGAGGCCATGGGTATGACTGTGACAGGCGGAGCCTGGGCTCCTGCGCCTCATCCGGACAGACTCAGATTCGCTACCCAGACAGGCGAAGCTATCGTCGATCTGGTGAACCGTAAGATCACAGCCAGAGACATCATAACCAAGGAATCCATCGAAAACGCTGTTAAGGTATGTCTGACTACTTCCGGATCCACCAACGCCGTAATGCATCTTTCGGCTATCGCCTATGAGGCTGAGATAGACATGAATGTCGTTGATACTTTTGAAAAGTTCAACAGAAACACACCGGTGCTGGCCAGAGTATATCCTGCTTGTGACGCTAACATCAACGACTTGTATTTTGCAGGAGGAGTGCCCAGGATCATGTCCAATCTGCGCTCCAAGCTCAACATGGATGTCATGACCGTAACAGGCAAGACCCTTAAGGAGAATCTTGACAGTTACAGATATAAATATGAGTGGGATCCTCAGTGCATCACCACCATCGACAAACCCTTCAGCGAGACCGGCGGTCTCCAGATCATGAGAGGAAATCTGGCACCTGATACTGCGGTCACAAAGCCGGGAGCCATAAAGCCTGAAGTAAGACACTTCATTGGACATGCTGTCTGCTTCGACAGAGAAGAAGACGCCAACGAGGCGATCCTTGACGGCAAGATCAAGCCGGGCATGGTCATCGTCATCAGATACGAAGGCCCTAAGGGCGGCCCCGGTATGAGAGAACAGTACAAGGCCATGAAGTACCTTAAGGGTATGGGTCTGGATACATCCACAGCTCTCATAACAGACGGCAGATTCTCCGGTACCAACAACGGCTGCTTCGTAGGACACATTTCACCGGAGGCGGCTGCAGGAGGACCTCTTGCCATCGTCCGTGACGGTGACGAGATCGAGATCGATGCCATCAACGGCAAGCTGGAACTTCACGTACCTGAGGAAGAGATCGCAAGGAGGTATGAAGAATTACCTGAGTGGGAGTGCCCCATCAAACGTGGCTATCTGGCTATCTATTCCAGAAGCGTATCTTCCGCATCCGAAGGATCCATCATCAAATGGTAAAAAATAAGAGTCGCTCAAGGGCGGCTCTTTTTATATGCTGCTATGATCAGCAGACTTCCTATGACAGTTATAATAGTGAAAAGCACATAAGCCGGAATGTAACTTCCGTCGAAGCGGTCAGCCAGGATACCCGGTATGCTGGCTGTGATCAGGGCTCCCAAAGAATAAGAGACCTGGAAGTTTCTGATGGTTTTGGCGAATTTGTACTCCGACGACAGATCGCCGGCCCAGACAGAGGGTCCGATGGTGGATGCGGAGTAGCCAACACCCAGGGCCAGAACGGCTAAAAGGCTCAGTATAGAGTTTCCTGTACCGGCCAGGCAGCACATGGCGTTTCCTGCTGTAAGAAGCACCAGGAAGGCCACGGATGACTTCAGCCCTCCGATCTTATCCGTCAGCTCTCCATAGACGATTTTGCCCAGGGTAAGGGCTGCGCCGATTATGCTCATGAGAGTTGCAGCGAAGACGGCAGTAAAACCTGCAGAAGTGTAGAGCACCGGAATGTGGGAGATGCCGGGATTCCCCTGAGCACCCATAAGAAGACAGCCTATGCAGGCAGCCGCCCAGACACCACCCTTGAGAGAAGAGCCGGAGCTCTGAGCTTTATAGGATGCGGGATCTGCGCTTTTAAGTTTCTCGCGATTTTCACCCAGCCTTGTGAGACCCATGTCCTGAGGATAGTTTCTGGTAAGGACGAAGATCAGTATGGTGCAGCAAGCTATGAAGGCTGCTTCCAAAAGAAATACAGTCCTCATGGAAAGAGAACTCAGAAGTCCTGTTATGACAGGCGGAAGTATTATGGAGCCCATGCCGGAACCTGCAGAGCAGATGCTGATGGCCAGAGCTTTGTGTTCATCAAACCAGCGGTTCATGAGTATTGACACAGGGACCATAGAGCCCATGCCGTATGCAATACCTGACAGAGCTGCAGCCGATGCGAAGCCTGCATAACCGGTGGAGAAAGCATATACTATGAAGGTCAAAGCCGCAAAGGCGGAAGCGATGGACGCGCCTGCGCGGATATCGAAGAAATCATAATACTTGCCTATTACCAGCATGCAGAAAAAGGCCACAAGCAGCCTAAGCGTGACCAGAGTGGAGGTCTGAGCATTGGTCAGACCGAAATCATCCCTGATATATGGCAAATAAATAGAGAAGCCGTTGGATACAGCTCCCATGGTAATAAATATCAACAGTGTGCCTGAAGCGCAGATGGTCCAGGCGTAATGATGTTTTTTCAAAAAACAGCCTCACCTTCTCAAAATATCTTTCTCATTATACTCTCATTTCCCCGCCTTGTAAACCGCCAAGATGCAGTTGACAAATCTCCCGGGGAATGATAAGATTTGCTTTGGGGGGATGTGGATTTGATAATATTTTGTGAACAAGATCCCTCTATACGAGGGATTTTTTGTTAGTATATTTGGGGAATACGTGATATAATATAAGTTGTGAGATATGAGAACATCGTCAAGGGCAAGTTCATAAGAAGACCTAATCGCTTCATCGCGGAGGTCGAGATAGATGGCCGGATCACCCAGGTCCATGTTAAGAACACAGGAAGATGCAGAGAACTCCTGAGCGAAGGGGCGACGGTATATCTGGAGGACTTCCATGGGCGCATGGGAAACCGCAAGATGCGCTATTCTCTCATTTCTGTAGATAAACCCACATCAGGCGGTATCATGACCGTCAACATGGACTCACAGGCGCCTAACAAGGCGGCAGGGGAGGCTTTGAGAGAAGGCCGGATACATCTTAAGGGAATGGACGAGCTGAGCCTCATAAGACCGGAGACCGGTTACAGGGATTCCAGATTTGATTTTTATCTGGAAGATGTGTCGGGGAACAAAGGCTTTATGGAGGTCAAGGGAGTCACCTTGGAGAAGGACGGACACGCGTCCTTCCCGGATGCGCCTACCGAAAGGGGTGCCCGGCATGTGAGGGAGCTCATGGCTGCTCTGGACGAAGGATACAAGGCTTACATTCTCTTTGTGATCCAGATGAAGCCCATGAAGGACATGTCGCCTAATGAGGAGCATGATCCGGACTTCGCGGAAGCTTTGAGGGCGGCAGCTTATAAAGGTGTAGAAGTAATAGCCATGGACTGCAAGGTAAGACCGGATTCCATGGTCATCGATGAAGTAGTTAAAGTGGTATTATAGTATTTTGCGTGAATAACTGAAATCAGTTTTCGGAAAGGAGACAAGATAATGTTAACAATCGCAGGTTTAAGCATCAGCATGATATGGGTATGGTTGGTAGTTGCTATCATATTCATAGTTATCGAAGCCATAACTGTTGGCCTTACAACCATCTGGTTTGCGGCAGGCGCACTTGTCGGCCTCATCCTGGCATTTTTCAAGGTGCCGGTCATGGCGCAGGTAATCATTTTCCTTATCGTTTCACTGGTGCTTTTGGGAACCACCAGAAAGGTCTTCGTAAATAAACTGAAGACAGGCTCTCAGAAGACAAACGTGGATGCGCTCATAGGAGAGGAAGGTGTAGTCCTGGAGGAGATCACGCCTCACAATGTGGGTCTCGTAAAGGTCAAAGGCCAGAACTGGACTGCTGTGGCTTACGATAAGGATGCGACCATAGCAGAAGGCGAGACCGTTAAAGTCAAAGCCATTGAAGGTGTCAAACTTATTGTCAAATAACATATAAGAGTAAAGAGAAAATTTTATGAAAGGGTAAAGGAGGAAAACATGGGACCTATTATCACATTCATTGTATTAGCTGTAATCCTTTTGGTAATCATCGGCCTTCTGGTAACGAACATCAGGATCGTACCTCAGGCACAAGCTTATGTAGTAGAGAGACTCGGAGCATATAAAGAGACCTGGCAGGTAGGACTTCACTTCAAGATTCCTCTTATCGACAGAGTCGCAAGAAGAGTTTCCCTCAAAGAGAAAGTAATCGACTTCGATCCTCAGCCGGTTATCACCAAAGATAACGTAACCATGGAGATCGATACTGTAGTTTACTATCAGATCACAGACCCTAAGCTTTATGCTTACGGCGTAGAGAGCCCTATGGCTGCTATTGAGAATCTGACAGCAACAACACTGAGAAACATCATCGGTGATCTGGAACTGGATGAATCCCTCACCTCTCGTGAGCACATCAACTCCAAGATCAGGATCGTCCTTGACGAAGCTACTGACCCTTGGGGCATCAAGATCAACCGTGTAGAAGTAAAGAACATCACACCTCCCAGAGACATCCAGCAGGCCATGGAAAAGCAGATGAGAGCAGAGCGTGAGAAGCGTGAAGCTATCTTAAATGCTGAAGGTACCAAGGCATCCGCTATCCTGGTTGCAGAAGGTGAGAAGGAAGCTGCTATCC
>JAEEGL013520941.1_pt1 | contig 22432 bp, 16 predicted proteins | sample 9134231 | NCBI WGS metagenome assembly JAEEGL01 (sample SAMN16246548, study PRJNA631951) | gut metagenome | biome: gut microbiome; feature: rumen; material: fiber-attached | host: Bos | place: Iran: Karaj | collected 2018-10
CTCACGCCCTCTCTTCAAAGTCTTCTCTGATCTCTGCAAACATGTCTCCATCTTCAAACATCGCTCCCATATCAGCAGATGACTTGCATGCCCTTGCGCAGCCTACTACTTTGGAGAGAACATCGTAGTTGAGTTTGGTTCCGGCAGAGTCGCACTTGTAGTTAACGGCACGGCTCGCTTCAACTCCGAATCTTCCTGCCACTTCAATTGCATCGATGTTTGCGCCGAGGAAGATGAACTCCCATCCGTTCTTGGACTTTTTCTTTTCAACCATCTTCTTAACCTTCTCGAAGGTGTACTCTCTGCTGGCATTCTCCATTCCGTCAGTGGTGATGATGAAGAGCGTCTTCTCAGGCTTCTCATCAGCGGGACTCTCCTTCTGAAGTTTTCCGATACGGTGAATGGTTGAGCCCAGCGCATCGAGGAGTGCGGTGTTTCCTCTTACGTAATAATCCTTATCAGTGATTGGCTTCATCGTCTTCAGATCTTTTCTGTCATGGAGAATTTCAGCTACTCCGTCGAACAGGATTGTTGAGATGATCGCATCTCCTTCTTCCTTCTGCTGCTTCTCAAGCATTGAGTTGTAACCGCCGATGGTATCGCCTTCAAGTCCTCCCATTGATCCGCTTCTGTCGAGTATAAAAACGACCTCTGTTAATCCCTTCTTCATATCATTTACCTCTCTTTCTTAAGTTACCGGCTGACCGGTTTCCTTTGTTCTGAGATAAATATATGGGATTACAGAGGTCATAAGGTCGCCTGTGAGGCGACATTTATTATCCGCCGATTATCGGCTGATCATGTTCGAAAAGCGCAGTGTTTATCTGATAGATGTCATATACTTTGTTTTCTATGAAGTATTCTATTATCAGATCAAAAACTGAACCGGGTGAAAATGCATATCCCGCTCTCGCAAGAAAGTCCCTGGTTTCGTCCATGTTAAGTTCAAGTGCCAGTGCAAATGCAACTGCGGTAATCTTCTTGGGCTGATATGCGGGATTGGATCTGATCTTGGAGAAGAGCTTTCTGTCCACATTGGCTCTCTTATAAACTTCAGTATCCGTATACCCCTTCTCATCTATGATATTCAGAAGAAGTTCCTGCCATGTATCCGATATGTGTGCTACCCTGTCCGCAATAGACATCTGAGGCGCAGCGCAGCTCATTGCAGCCATTGGAGCAGCGCCCATTACAGAAAACATCGGAGAGCTGTCTTCATCATCGGGCTTATCATATCTTGCAGCAGATTCACAAGGCTCCGATGCACGGAATTCCTTAGCGCTCTTTCCTAAAAATGGAATCGATGATCTTAGCTTACCTGCCGGCTTCTTTTCAACCGGCGCTTCTTCCGCATCACCATCAGGATACATGCACTCATCCGACATCATGCTCTCGAACTTATCCATGAGATAATCATCAAGACCTAATGCGATGTCTTCCGGAAGATCAGTCTCGTGACCGTCATTGGCGATGAGTATGATCTCAACATCGGATGCAGTGCTCTCCTCTTTAACTGCAGTCAGAGCTTCAGAAAGAGTTATACTATCATCCAGAGATACGGCAACACTCTCCGCGCCCGTGTCAGCTGCAGATTTTACGCAGTCCGAAAGGAACTCTTTAAATGCCACAGAGGAGTCACTTGCATTTACTAAAGTTTCGCCGGAGAGTTCATCTATTCCGTTTCTGAGTATTTTATAAGCCATATCCTATTTCTCGGGTGCAAATTCCATTACTTCGTCATCACTGGTTTTGATAGCTGATTCAGGTACGACTCCTTTGATGAGAGTTACAAACTTATCATACTCTTCGATCATTGCGTCATGCTCGAGGGTGATGTAATCCTTATCGCCTTCTTTAGCTGCGTTCTCAAGAAGAAGTGCCTTAGCAGAGACTGTCATCACTCCGATGGTAGCGGATGTACTCTTGATTGAGTGGACGATTACGCCATACTCTTTCAGATTACCGCCTGTAAGGTGCTGAGACATCTTCTCTTTCTTCTCGGAAGAATCTGCCACATACTCTGCAAGCATCTCGATATAGAAGGACTTCTCACCGCCGCAGTTTGCGATTCCCTTATCGGTATCAACTCCTGCCTCTTTAAGTGCCGATAAATCTTCTTTATCCTCGGCTTTCACCTCAGCCTTTGTATCATCACTACCCTTAACAAGGGTAACCTTACTCATGGGCAGGTACTTCTTCAGCATTGCCTCAAGTGAAGTACTGTCGATGGGCTTTGTAAGGTAATCGTTAAATCCCTTGGCAAGATATCTCTCTCTTGCTCCCACAACAGCGTCCGCAGTTAAGCATATGACAGGTGTGTCGATATTCGGCCCTTCTTTATGAGCCTTGATGTTCTTAAGAGCCTCCGCTCCGTCCATCTCAGGCATACGCTGGTCCATCAAGATCACATCATATTTATTCTGAAGCGCAAGCTCGATGGCTTCTTTACCGCCACCGGCCGTATCAATCTTTATCCTGGTATCCCTGAGGAATTCCGTGGCAACGATCAAATTCATTCTGGTGTCGTCAACTATGAGAACCTTTGCGGAAGGTGCTCTGAAGCTTTCGTGATAATCAGCTCTCTTACCGAGACTCTTTTCAAATTTCTCTTTGAAGTTACCAACAGGATCTTTGGAGAGAACAATCTGAGGAAGTGTTGCTATGAAAGTGGAACCTTTTCCATACTCACTTCTTACTACGATTTCACCGCCCATCATATCGAGAAGCATCTTGGTAATCGCAAGTCCGAGACCGGTTCCTTCTTTCGTACTGTTTTTCTCAAGATCAACTCTTTCGAATTTTCCGAAGAGTTTGCCGAGGTTTTCTTCGCTTATTCCGATACCCGTATCGGTCACTTCGATTACAAGGTTGATTATTTCTTTTCCGTCTACTAACCGATCACTTTCCATTCCATACATCTTCAGAAGGACGCTTCCTTCATCGGTGTACTTAACGGCATTGGACAGAAGGTTTGTCATGACCTGTCTTACTCTGACAACATCTCCGTAGAGGTTATCGGGAAGATTTTTATCGATGTCTGTTTCAAAACTCAGGCCTTTATCCTTCGCCTTAAAATAGATCATGTTGCTGACATCATTCAAAACGGAGCTGAGCTGATACTCAACTTCGATGATATCCATCTTTCCTTCTTCGATCTTGGTAAAGTCAAGAATGTCATTGATGATTGCAAGGAGATTACTTCCCGCGCTGTCGACATTACCGGAGTAATTCTTAATCTTCTTAAATGCTTCCCTGAATCCTGCAGAATCGGAATCGGGAAGTCTCTCGGCTTTTTCGGTCTCTCTTAAGATCATCTCATTCATACCGAGAACGGCATTGATGGGAGTTCTGATCTCATGACTTGTATTTGCCAGGAAATCCGTCTTAGCCTCACTCGCATGCTTTGCCTCTTCAAGAGCATCGTCCTGCTGGATCCTTGCTTTGATGATCTCATATTGCGCGATCGCACACATGATCACGATCGCCAGATACATCATAGGCATTCTGGAATAGTAAGAATCCGGGAATCTGTAACCATTCTCATGAATCGGTGAATGCATATATACAGCCATAATGATGAAGAAGACCGTTGTGAAATATGCGCCATAGAACAGATTAAAGAAATAATAGACCACCGGCACCGCTACAAATATCAAGAAGATACTTGTGCCTTCCGTTCCGCCGGTATAAAGGAAAAATGTGAAGGTTATCCAATACACAAAGCACTGGATGTTAATGGCAAGATGCATCAGCCAAAGGCGTTTTTTCCTGCCGAATTTACATATTGCAAAGCAAATGGTAGCTATTGCGGTGAACACCGCGCAAAACAGAGCATAATATGCTACGAGATAATCCTTTCGTATAAAATTATCCACGCACAGATATATGCAAAACGGAACTACAACAGAATATATGACGATCGTAAGGGTCAGATTGACGGTAATATATCTCTCATCGAGATGAAATCTTTTCTTTTTAGGCATATGCCCTCCTCACCCCCAAAAATGGAATTACGGACCGGTTATCCACGAATAGTCATAATTCGTGTAGTAGTTTTCCACTTTTTCAAAGTACTCTTTGTAATTATCAAGTGTAAGTTCGTGCTCACCGCCAGCCATGTACTGAAGAAGGAGATCTGATACATCTCCGCTGTAATGCTGAAGATCGGAATAGTTATTCAGATCGGTAACAACATCGGTATCATCATAGAAGCAAAATACGTGAGCATTGTCATATTTAAGGACCTCTTCGGTCACAAGTTCCATCTGTTCGATAAGTGCGGGAATATCTCCCTTAACATAGTGATTGGTGTACCAATCGGCAATGCAGTAAGGAGGGAAATAGTAGTAGAACTGCACATCGGGATATGCCGCGATATTAGCGGTAAGATTAGCTCTCACGTTCGCGGTAAGCATTGCCCTTTCTTCATCAGTCATGTGAATCTCTTCACCGGATGCTTCTGCAATTGATACATAGGGAAGAACATATGCAGCACCAAGAGGTCTGTCCTCTGCAAATCTCATATAGGTATCGAAATTATCGGAAGGCACGCCATCCGCAGTTCTTCCGATTCCGCTGTTTACATATTCGAAGAGAACGTCTGCATTATACAGATACGCTTCATCATTGAAGATATTATTGTCGTACAGGAAGGTGGGATCTGCAGCCTGAGGATTTCTGTAATCAACCTCTGTCATTGCAAAGTACATATCCATACTCCTAATGACGAGTTTGATATTATCGTTATACTCAAGCGCTCTTCTTTCTCCGTCACCGATTTCTTTATAATATCCGCCGGCATATGTAGCCTTTACGCTGGTTACGCCAAAGAGTTCATCCACAAGTGAAGCGCGGAAGTTTTCGGAAACCGAAGTTCCGGTTATAAGTGCATCGTACTCGAAGTTTCTGGTAATACCATCGTTTTGATATCTCTCATTGTCCATGATGTAAGAGAAACCCTTGATGGGTGCATGGTAATGAAAGAAGGGATCCACATATGCAACGATTCCCGCAACAGCTATAAGTAGCAGTCCGGTAATCGTAAGTTCTTGTATCAGAAATTTTTTCCAGGTCTTTTTGTCCAACTTTTATTCTCCGGATCAGAATTGGAAATATATAAAGCTCGATACGCTGTTTGCATAGAGGAAGGACCAGACAAACAGTATTCCGCAGACAAGTGCAGTGAGGAAATTCGGCTTATATTTCTTCTCATAAATATTCTTGGTACACAGCAGGCAGATATATGTCACGACATAAAACAGTGGAATCGCGATATTTAAGTGATACCTGATAAAAGGAATGGTTCCCATATCGAAGGTATCATAGAACTGCACCGCGGGCATTATATTATCGAACTTGAACATCTCTTTGATAACGGCCATAGCCATTGAAAGATTAGGTGCTGCAAAGAACACCCATCCGATGTTAACAAGTGCGAAGGTAACAGCAACTCTGATGAACTTGGGAATCTTCTTAAGATAATCCCACGCAAGTCTTTCGATTATCATGAGAATTCCGTGAAGCGCTCCCCAGATAATGAAGGTCCAGTTAGCTCCGTGCCAGAATCCGCTGATAACAAAGATCGTCATCATGTTGATATAAGTTCTGACTCTTCCCTTTCTGTTTCCGCCGAGAGGGAAGTAAATATATTTCCTTAGGAAGGAAGTAAGCGATATGTGCCATCTTTTCCAGAAATCACCGATGGACTCTGCCTTGTAAGGAGAGTTGAAGTTCTTCGGAATATCAAGATTAAGCATCTTGGATACGCCTGCTGCCATGTCGCAGTATCCGGAGAAGTCGAGGTATATCTGGAATGTATAAGCTACGGAGCAAAGCCAAGCCTCTGCAAGTCCGAGCTCACTTCCGATTCCAAGACCATAAAGAGACGCTCCTGAAAATCTCGTAGCAAGAAGGAGCTTCTTACTCATTCCTACGGTAAACCATATGAATCCCGTAGCGATGTTTTCGGGATCAGGTTTAAACTTCGCAGGGTCATTAATCTGAGGAATGAACTCGTCATGCCTTGTGATGGGACCCATGACCATTCTCGGGAAGAACCAGATATACGCAAGGTAGTCGATAACTGAAATCCCCTTGGTCTCCCCGCGATACGAATCAACGCACCAGGTTATCATCTGGAAAGTGTAATAGCTGATGGCAACGGGAAGAATCAGTGAAATCGTCGTATACTCCCTGCCCGCGATCTTCGCTATATTTTCCCCGAAGAAATTCAGGTACTTAAACAGAAGAAGCGGAAGTACGTTTATAATGATGCCCACCGCAAGAAGCGCCGGTGTTTTCTTACTACTTAAGAGCGATGAATAAAGGTAGTTAAAAGCACATGATGCCACCAGAATTAGGAATGAAGGCATTCCGTACAACGCGAAAAAGAGCATCGAAGCTGCGATCAGCACACCCTTTGCGAGTTCGTTTTTACCACCTTTTCTGGTGGCATAATAAAGTACCAGAACAACCGGTACGAAGAATATGAATTTTAATGATAAAAATCCCACTTAATGTAAGTTCCTTCGCTGTCAGAACAAGATAAAAAACCAACCTATATTATAGAATATCTGCACTCCCCTTGTCACCCGATATGGCACTCATTTTCCTATTATGATATATTTAAAGGTGTGCAAAGACGTAATTTCAGAGGTAGAACATGGCTTTTAAGGAAAAAATCAAAAATCTGACAAAACATCCCGTTTCGATCGTCCTTCTCCTTATTTTGGCGGTCGAATTTGCATATCTCATCAGATACAATCTGCTCCACGCATCCTCCGCAATGGACCAGGATGCTGCGAAGCTCATGACCCATACCATCGAGATCGTAAGAACCGGCAAAATTCTCATCCCGGGCTGGAGATACATGACCACCCACGAGATAGATTCCGCCATGCTCCTTGCGATTCCCTTCTATGCCATCACCAAGAATCTCTACCTTTCATTTGCCCTTTCCAACACGATATACATGTTCGTGCTTTTAGTTGTACTCCTTGCACTTTTCAAAAACTGCGGCATCAGATCCGAGATCTCCCTTTTGGTCTGCACTCTCATCTATGTCCCTTACAGCTTCGGCATGCTGGATTACATGAACATGCTCTTTATCAGAGGCGGCCAGTATTCCATCAAGATCCTGATTCCGCTCCTTGCCATCGTAATCCTTACTTTCCCTGATAAAAAAATAAAACGAGACCTGCCGCTCTCAGCAGTCTGGCTCTTCCTCGTATATCTGTCGGCATTTTCCAGCGGACTTTTCCCCTTCGTTACGGGAATCCTCCCCATCGCCGGCGCTTACTTTGTAAATGCATTCTTCCGCAAAAAAGATACCGGATCGATAAACGCTTTCAGAACCTGCCTCCTATTAGCAGGATCGGTCCTCAGCATCATCGGCTTTGCCGTTCACCAGCACTACGACATCAGCCCCAGCGGTATCAACGCAACCCTTACCTATTCGGAGGAATTCGGAGACCGTATCTTCATCAATATCGGATACTTCTTCAACCTCTTCAACGCACTTCCGTCAAAATATTACGGTGAGTATTCCATCGTAACCCTGGACGGTGCGGGATACATCCTGAGATTTGCCTATGCGGCATTCTTACTTATCAGCGCATTCCACTTTGTCGTTCTCTTTTTCGGAGGAAGGGAAAATAATCCATCCGGCGACAAAGCACACGTGGCAACCGGATACATGTCAGCCATCGTTATCGTAAATGTCCTGATCCACCTTCTCTGCTCCTACGACACTTCCAGATACTATCTCGTGGAAGCTGTCTGCATGATAATACTTGCGGGAATCTACGTATCAAGGCTTACAACGGACATGTCGAAACTGACTCAGACCACGATTTGGATCTGCATCTGCCTAGGTGTTTGCGGAATCTGGTATTCATCCAAAAAGTACGTTGAGACCTGTCAGGAGACCAAGAACCTCTTCGGATATTGTTACGGAATAAGTGATTTTATCAGGACTCAGGATGTTGATAATGTGATCATCTTAGACAACACTGCGGTTGATGAGATCTGCAGAATACTTCTTCCCGATACTAAGATTTCGAACTACAACTCGGTTGATGATATATACATCTCCTACGACTGGTACATCGCAACGGGCGAGCGTTCATACTACGGAGATTCCTCGATCGTCGTCTCCCAGTACTACGACGATCTTACTCCCGTCTTCGGAAGCGAAGTTGCTTCCCACTACGAATTCATAGGCCAGGTCAACGGATTCAACATGTTCAGATCAGACGAGTTCTGCCTGCCTACTACATAACGAAAAAGTGTCAAGGAGTCGAACCCCTTGACACTTTTTTATTATATCAGTGACATAAACGCGGTGATCGATAAGAAGGAAAACACCGTGGTTACGATAATTCCTTTGGATAATATATCCGTTCTTTCACCGATTTTCTCAGCCTGGATCATTGGAAGGTTTCCGACGGGAACCGCACACATCAGGCAAAATGTTCTGACCATCTCATCTCCTGCACCGATTCCCTTAAGCACAAGAACCGCAAGAGCGGGTACACACACAAGTCTGACCAGGATGAAGATCCAAAGCTTGGCATCTTTCATATCCTTGATGAAGTTGCTTCTTGCAACGGACGCACCCAGAAGAACCATTGATAAGAATACCGTGGGATTTCCGATGTAAGTTACCGTCTGAACTAGCACATCGGGAAGTTTTATATCGAACCAGAAGATGACAAGTGCCAGGACGCTCATGATAACACCGGGGCTGAAAATCCTCTTAATATCCATCTTCTCCTTGCCGGATGACAGCGTGATGATTCCATGTGTATAGAAAAGAAGGCAGTAGAAGACGTTACAGATGATGACATAGAGCATGGCGTTTTCGGAAAGGATTGCTTTGGCTACGGGAATTCCCAAAAAGCCCACGTTTCCGTAGATGGACATGAGGGAATAGAACTTTCTCTCATCCTTGGGAATGCCGATCAGAGCAGGAAGTACGGATCCCACCAGTATAAATACCGCATATATTACCGCAGCAATTCCTACGCCGCTTAAGAATTCTTTATGAGTTACGGTTATGTTTCCGTTAATGATCGTCGATACGATCAAAACGGGATTACATATATCTACCACGAGCTTGGATATTACCTTGGTTCCCTGCTCGTTCAACACTTTTCTCTTCTCAAGTAAGATACCGATAATAACCAGGATTGCTATCATCGACATCTGTCTTAATACTACCAAAGCACCCATTTTCTCTCCTATGTGATAATCATTCCACTTATTGTGACGGACTTCTTGATTATATCCTTGTTCAGAGCCGCAAGTGAAGCAGATTTACATTTTTGTTAAACTTTATTATAGGTATCGTTTTAATCCTTAAGAATACGTTAAAATCGTATAAATACTACCTGTTATTACATATTTTTGGTATAATTTATTGCGTAAATTGCTCAAACTCGGGGGAGTTGTTATATGGCAAGAAAAAAGATCGCCATCTTTGCCACAGGCTGGGCTTCGGATATACTTTTCCACTTTCTGGAAGGTATGCGCGATGAGTTAAAATCTTATAATGCAGATATGTATCTGTTCCTGTGTTATGCCACCTATGGTGAGACTGAACATAACAGGCACGGAGAGCTTAATATATTCAATTTACCCGATATCTCCAAATTCGACGGTGTCATCGTCATAACCAATCTTATCGATTTTCCCGGTGTCGCTGAAGAAATAGTTGCGCGTTGCAATAAGGCAGGAGTCCCCGTATTAAGTCACGGCAGGATTCTTGAAGGGGCTCCCAATGTGGTAACGGATAACATTACCGGAACAAGAGAGCTTGCAGAACACCTCATCAAAAAACATGGTGTAAAGAAGTTTGTATTCCTGGCGGGAGCTGCAGATAATGCAGACTCCAATGACAGACTGGGTGCCGTCAGAGATGTCTGCACAGAAAACGGTCTGGAGCTTAAAGAAGAAGATATAACCTACACAAATTGGGATCTCAGCAGCGCTCAGGCAGCTGCCAAAGAAAGAGCTAAGACCGGTAATTTACCCGATGCTTTCGTCTGTGCTAATGACGAGATTGCAATGGTTGCCTGTATTGCATTGGAAGAGATCGGCATTCACAGCCCCGAAGATATCATAATCACCGGATTTGACCATATAGTGGAATCCCAGGTCTTCTTCCCAACCATTGCTTCCGTAGACCAGAATTCCCACCACCATGGTGCAATCTGTGCTTCCAAGATTGTCGAACTCATGGAAGGAAATACTATAGATGATCTTACGATGATCCCCTGCGAATTCATCCCTGCCGAAAGCTGCGGATGCTTCAGCAGCAAAGAGATCCTCGATCAAAGGATCAGATCCGGAACCATTTCATTTAGAAAAAACCAGCTTTCAAGCTTCGCAACATGGCATACTCTTCATCTCGAGCGAGTGATCATGGATTGCGAGTCTTACAATGATATCAAACGTACCATAACCGAAAATCTCATTTATGATCACAATTTCGAAGGTGATAACTTCCATATCATGTTCGATCCCACAGCTTACAGATCTGAGATAGAAACCGGTGTATCGACTACCGACACCGATTCCTACAGTGAGAAGCAGGATGTCATCTTCTCTATGAGAAACGGTAATGTCCAGAACATACGCTCTGTCCGCACGGATACATTAATACCCGGACTTTCCGAGGAAGATGATAAACATTTATACGTCTTTGTTCCTCTTCATGAAAGAGAAGTCCGTATCGGATATCTCGTTTTCTGTGATTGCTACGACAAATTAGAATCAAAAGCCGTCAGAGAATACGAAGATCGTTTTAATTCCGCAATTGAAAAAGCCAGAAAAGCTATGTATCTGAAAGCTATCAATGACTCCATCAGAGAGCTTTCCCATGTAGATGCTTTAACACATGTCAAGAACCGTACGGCATATGAAAGCAGGCTTGATGAGATCCGGAGAAAAGCCGAGAAAAAAGGAAAGATCGATTTCGGCATTATTCTCTTTGATGTTAACAACCTTAAGATGATCAACGATCAGCTTGGACATTATTCCGGCGACGAATACATAAAAAACTCCTGCAAGCTTATCTGTATTGCCTTCAAACACAGCCCGGTATACAGAATAGGCGGCGACGAATTTGTAGTTATCCTCGAGGGAAAAGCTTTCGAGCAGCGTGATGAACAGATGCAGAGTTTTATAGATGAAATGAGCTCTGTTATGAACAACGAAAACATTTCTCCCGAAGAAAGAGTCTCCATCGCATACGGTATGTCCATATTTAAAGGCGCCCCCGAAACAATCGATGATTGCATCAAGCGCGCCGATGAAACGATGTATGAGACCAAGAAGAAAATGAAGGGATCAGTTCGGTGAGGTAGTTTCCTCCGGGAATACATATAAATCCGGTAAAACCGTCTGAGTTCCGTCTATAGCGATTATTGTTTGTATCCCGTCGGGTGTGACTACAAGTTGCGATCCGTCGGGATACATTGTTACTAAGCTTCCATCCTCTCCGTGAATGGTCACACTTCCGTCGTCATTGTAAATGATCTGGTTGCCGGAAGCATCCGTAGGAATAATATCTCCCAGCTCATCAAGGAATGATGAGAATCTTGAAAGTGAGCTGGAAACAGACGCATATCCCAGTTCTTCCGTCAGAGTTCTCTGATTGGTATAAAGGCTTGTTCCAAGTCCCAGTCTTCCGCCGGGTATCTCTACACCCAGAGACGAAAGAGTTGTCGGGAACATATCCAGTGTCGAATATGATCTGTAAGCCGTGCGCACGGGTGATACCGGTGCATTAAGTACGCATGTATATACTCTTCTTACATAATCATTATCTATATTTCTGCAATAAGTCGCATCCATCGTGGGATGATCTCCCATAAGGATGATAGTGGTATTTTCGTAGAAATCCTGTTGCTTGATCCACTCGATAAATTCACTTACCTGCTTATCCGAGCATGCATATACATTGGAATATCTGTTTTCGAATTCATTTCCGCAAAGCTCGCAGGTATATCCGCCGGTCATATGGGTATCTACGGTAAGCATTGTGAAGTTAAAAGGCTCATCTCCGGAACCTAATTCTTCCAGGGTCTCCTTGGCATATGAGAAGAGCTTCTGATCTTCATATCCCCACCATACATAGTAACCTGCGGGAAGATGTCCGGTACGCTTCGCCCAGTTAAGATCCCTGAATTCAAACTCACCGTGATTGGTAAGGTAAAGCTGTCTTCCACCGAAGATTGCGGACGATCCGATCATGAATACCTGTCTGTATCCGGCATCATGAAGAATGTCACCGAGGGTTGTAATGGTAGGATAGAAAGCATCCTGGGTATTCATGTCATTGTGATCTGCAAGTCCGCTTGTCTGAAGGGGAATTCCCGAAGTTGACGAGAAGATCGCACCGATGGTCCAGGTGCCTCCGCTGTATGCATATCCGCCATCAAGCATGGAACCCTCTCCGTATGTTCCGGAGAAGTTTTCGTTTTCTTGTGACAGAAGTGTCAGGTTCTTAATTACGTTTTCATCAAATGCTCCGCCAACTTCTCGGTTGGCAAATGTCATCTCCATGGATTCGAGATATATGAAGATGAGATTTCTCTTCTTCTCGGGAAATACAAGATCGACGGTTGCGGGGTCCACATAGTAGCTTTCGATGAAATCCCTTGAATCACCCTTTGTCCAGGGAGTCTCTTCACGGGCAAGTGCCATCTGGAAATCGGCCCATTCATTCACCTGGGTCTCTGCGCCGGATGATATAACCACGGTTTCGGGGATTATGGTTTCGATTTCGGGAGGAATATATGCCTCGGCAGTGCCGGCCCTAAATCCCGCAAATCCGAAATACTCATCAACCTTAAGCCACTTCATTCCAAAGAGGAACACACCCCAAGTGGCTATAATCACAGAGATGAAGCTCCACTTGAGAAGATGGGGAATGTATTCTTTTTCCTTCTTGGTGAAAAATATAAAAAGAGCGACAGGTACGGCAGTGATGACAACCGCGGGAAGCAGAGCGCCGAGCAGGTACTTAATGACCATTTCGTTGCCGGTTCCCTCAAGCATCTGTACCTGGAACAGAAAATCGTTGATGGACAGATTCTTACCCCAGACGGAGTACATCCAGAGTACGCTGCAGGACAGCAGGCTGAGTATGAAAAATACAATGCCCGCAAGGACAAGTCCGCATATCTTTATTACTTTTGGATTGATCTTAATGTCGGGACGTCTCATTTGGCGATTGTCCTTTCAAAAAAATCAAGCATGCCTTTATTGGCTTCGATGCTTTCCTTCCACTCGGGATGGCTTATATTGAATACGTGAAGAAGGTGTATTCCCTCTTCCTTGGTCCAATAGATATCTTCATGTTCACAGGAATTATCATCGAGGATCTTCTTCAGGTATCCGGTGTGTGCGTTAAGGGAATCCATTTCGGAATCGATGATGAAAACAGGAGGAAGCTTCAGTCCGGGCACGGTCTCGGAAGCTGCCATATGTCCGTTCCAGAGTGCCTTTTCTCCCTGCTCTCCCAGCATCATATCGACATAAGCTTTAGCGGTTCCTTCTCCAAGGTCCGTTCCCTCTTCGCCGTTTATATAGAGCTTACTTGTCTCCACAACGGGTGAACTTACGGATACAGCGCTTATCTTATAGGAAGGTGCTTTTACTCCGTAGATCTCCTGAAGTTTTTCACTGAGTGATATACAGGTTGTAAGAACTGACAGATGTCCGCCGGCAGAATCTCCGCATACTAAAACCTTGCCCAAGTCAAATCCCCTTGCAGGTCCGTACTTTTCGAGCCAGTGCATCGCTGAATAGATTTCTTTTACGATAACGGACAGATTTCCGTTTTGAAGAAGCGTATAATTCATGGCCATTACGGCATATCCGCATGAAGCCAAAAAGCCGAGATATCTTTCGGAAATATCTGCATTTCCGTACATCCATCCGCCGCCATGAATATAGATGACGGTAGGGATCTTCTTGTCTGCTTTAAAATCTTCGGGATAATACAGATTAAGCATATGCGTGGGATCGTAATCCCCGAGATATGCTATATGTTTCTCAGCCCTGTATCCGGTGGAATCAACCCCGTTAGGGTAATCCGCCGCATTAGCCTTATCTATTGCGTCCCAGTTTTCAATCAGAAATTGTCTGTAATCCATATTCCCCTCTTGAGTAAGTCTAGACTATCCGCTCAACCAATCTATTATACACTAATTTCTATTTTTCAAGTAGGGTCTTATAAATTGTCCCGCAAATGGTATAATTGTCTATATAGTGCACCTTGCGAGGGATCATTTAATGAAAAAAAAGATAGCCGTGTTCACCACAGGCTGGTGTTGTGAAATCTTAACTCAGTTTCTTACCGGTTTAAAGGAATCTCTCAAGTCCGAAAAAGCGGATTTATTCCTGTTTACCGGTTATCCGACATATGTCGATTCTACAGCCAACAGAACCGGAGAACTTAATATATTCAGACTGCCGAACTTAAGTGATTTTGACGGCGCAGTTATATTCGGAAGCGGCCTTGATTTCAAGGACGAAGTAGACCGTATTGTCAAAAAGTGTGGTGAAGCAAACATCCCCGTAATACTTCAGGGTGTTCGCCGCGACGGGGCTTATTACATCGGTTCCGATAACTATGTGGCAACCAAGGAAATGTGCACCCACCTGAGCGAGAAGCACGGCGTTAAGACCGTTATCTTCATGGCAGGGACCGACGATTCCCTTGATTCAGAACTCAGATTAAAGGGTGTAAGGGATTATCTGGAAGAAAACGGAAGACCCGGCGATCTGTTAGACGTGCATTATACCAAATGGGAAAATGCCGCGGTTACAAGATACTTCAACGCATATTGCGCAGAGGGCAAACCTCTTCCCGATGCAATAATCTGTGCAAACGACGGTCTTGCAATGGAAACCTGCATCACCTTGGAAAAAAACGGCGTCGACGTACCCGGACAGATTCTTGTAACGGGTTATGACCATATCGATGACAGCAGGATCTTCTACCCTTCCATCGCATCCGTGGATCAGTGCTTTGTCCAGATGGGTGAAGCATGCGGTGATATGTGGAAGAAGCTCTTTGCGGGAGAAGAAATCCCCATGGAGGAGATTATTCCCTGTAAGTTCATCCCCGGAGAAAGCTGCAAATGTGATGACGTGGGGCACTGTGATGAGCTCAGACGCCGCATGGGACGAATGGCATTCTCCAAGAGAGCGGAGAATACTTACTTTAACCGTAAGCTCAATCTTATCGACTCAACGGTTTTATCCAGTATTACTTTCTCGGAATTTTGTTTAAGACTTCATGACCTTCTCCTTCTCGATCATTCTTTTGAAGGAGAATCATTCCATATACTTCTGGAGCCCAATTTCGGTCTTTCCATAAACGATCCTAATATCGAGCTTTCCAAGGACGGATACAGCTCGAGCATGGAAGTTCTCTTTTCCATGGAGAACGGAACAGAATACACATCCAAGAGATTCCCTTCCGCATCACTTATTCCCGGATACAATCCCGAGGACGAGAACAGGTTCTATGCATTCCTTGCACTTCACGAAGGTGCGGATGCTTTCGGATATGTAATCTTCAGGGATTGCATGGATAAGATTTTAAACCACCTACTGCAGACATATCAGAGCCGTCTCGGACTGGTATTCGATAAATTCCGTCATGCACTCAGCCTCGATCTTATCAATAAGAGGCTGGTGGACATTATGAAGAAGGATCCTCTTACCAATGTAAGTAACAGACGAGCTTACGATGACAAAGAGATGTTCCTTCAATCCCAGATCAATTCTGATGCAAATATCAACTTCGCGATCGCGATGTTTGACATCAATAACCTCAAACTCATGAATGACTCAAAGGGACATGAAGCCGGCGACGATTATATCGTAAGAGCCTGCAGATTGATATGTAATGTCTTCAAACACAGCCCCGTATACAGAGTGGGCGGTGACGAATTCATTGCCATCCTCACAGGTGATGATTATATAAACAGGGGCTATCTCTTTGATGAGATCACCTCCAAGCTGAGTCCCTATTCGGATCAGGCGCCTCTCCCCGATGACTACATTTCCATTGCTATAGGAATTGCAGAATACATTCCTACCAAGGACAGATCCGTTCATAACACCGTAAAGCGTGCCGACGAAAGAATGTACCGTCATAAGGCAGAGATCAAGGGAATCGTAATCGAAGATGCTGAATAACACGGGATCAAAACCGTGATAATGAAAGGAGATCTTATGGGATCGGACAGTCATCAGATAGAACGAATCACTTTCACCAAGCTTCCGGACAATCTTGCAGAGCTTCAGGCTCTTCCCGAAAGCAGTATGGACACCCCTTTCAAAACGGCAGCTCTTACTGTATGTGCACTCTGTGCATATGCAGCAAATAAGGATGCGGGAATAGAGATGCTGAATTTCTTGAAAGGACCTCAGCCCTTAAGTAACTTAGAGCTCCAGTTCCTCAGAGACAGATTCATGGACGGCAAGACATACGTACCTGTTTCATATTTCGAAGGTGCAAAGCCGGACAACAATTATGTTCCTTCCGAACCTTTTACGGTCGAAGTCTTCTCCAATCCTTACTCATATGACAACGAGGGATATGCAAGACTTTTCATAAGATCCGGCGGTGCAGACACCGAGCGTCCAATCACTCTTAGGAAACAGGGAAGCACCGGAAAATGGTTCCTGTGGGAGCAGATGCTTCTTGCGGATATCAGAAAGCCAGTAGCTCAGGACCCTTGGGCATAATAGATTACGAAAAAGCCCTTGCCACCATTGTGGCAAGGGCTAAATTTTTGTCCTTTGTTACGGATCCAGTGTTTATTCCTGTGATGCCCAGAGGCCGGGGAAAGGCTTGTTCATCATTCCGACATACCAATCATCATAGTTGAATGCGAACATGTCGGCATAGTTGGTAGTGAAGTTTACGCAGATCTCAGGAAGGTCATTTACATCAACATCATAGAACTCATCCCAATCTGCTCCCCAAGGACGAAGGAATCCCTTCATGGTAATTACATAATCTCCATTATCGTCATAGAGCTTAACGGTAAATGAAATGTAATCGTCAAGAAGATCTGAATCAGATTCGGGATCGATCATAAAATCTGCATATTCGATATCATATCCGAGGATATCTCCGTGATCGGCAAGGAGCCATCCGGATACGGTCGAATCGTTCAGATGTTCCATGTAAAGATCTACATCCTGATCTCCGTCTGCATCTACGAGCTGCCAATGAACTTCATCACCTTCAAACTCAAATGTAGCAAGGCAGTCATAAGCGTATCCGATATTGTCTGAATAGTCGGTGCATGCATCATATACGATCCACCATCCGTACCATCCTCTCTCCCAGTACTCTACTGCATCGGTAGCGGTTGTGGTAGTAGTATTTCCGCCGCCTGAGCCTGAACCTGATGATCCGTTCAGTGAAACGGATGTCTTATAAGACTCATCTATCTCAATGCTGTTTATAAGAGCCATGAACTCGTCATTAACAGCGGTATCATAATCGTCAGCTGTGGTATGGATGTAAATGCATACCATCTTGTAGCTTCCGTTTACATACTCGTAATCAAAGGGAAGGAAGAACTCTGCAGCGGTATCTCCGAAGAAATCTTCGTAGGTGCAGAAATATCCTGTGTGATCTCCTATTTCGATCTCTTCTTCATCGTAATCGAAATCTTCAAGCTTGCTGTATGCATACATCGCATCATCCATATCATCGAATGCGGTTACATATACAGTCTGGCTTCCGTCGGTTGCAATGAGATCTCCCAGCTCGGAATTCTCTGCAAGACGATAAAATCCTGAATACTCTACGGTGAAGAGTCCTTCTCCGTATACGAAGGTGCCTCCCTTCGATGCTCCGCTTATTCCAACGCTCTCGGCATCCTCATCTACCTGAAGTGATGCAAGAACTGCAACGGGGATATCATCGGTGGGTTTATAGCCTTCATAAGTTACGAAAATGGTCTTCTTATCGATCTTTCCGTAAAGGACAACTGACTTCTTATAAGAAGCTCCGGTCCACTTTACATCAGCTATGGTAAAAGATTCTTCGGAATAGTTATCATCCTCTTCCATAAGAGTCTTAACATAATCCTTAGCTTCATCCTTCTCTGCTACCTGAATAAGGATATATTTGTCTTCATCCTCATCATCGACAAGCTTGATGCAGCTCTCACCGCCCTGCTCATCAGCAGACATTCCCTTGGGTACGAGAACTGTAAAAGCACCAACGCTCTCTTCCTTACCCTTTACCTCGGGAACCTCGATAGAATCATCGTCCTCCACTACGGTGGGTTCGTTATTGCCAAAAGTACAGCCTGAAAGGGCGCTTACGGCCATCATAAGGCTTAAAATTATGGCAAAAGACCTCTTTCGAAATGTCATTTTCTTTTTCATAATTTCTCCTTTTCACATCCCAGTGTAAAAAAACACGCTATATTATACCCTAAAATCCCGAAAAACTAAATATTTTTACTTAATAAACTGCTTAAATCCCGCGCGTTTCCTGACTTTTAGCCTATATAGGGCATAAAACCCGCTAAAATACTAAATGTTTCCGGAAAAAAACCGATAAAACATATGTAAAGCAACGATATTTGCAAACGGACATTGCAATTCTGAGAAGGATCTCGGTATCGTCTTTTATTTCGCGAAAAAGGTTATCCGGGAGACCAAAATGGGAATGTCCGTTCAAACCAACATGACGGCAATGTTCGCAAGCCGTAATGTCGGGATTACAACAGGAAATATCTCTAAAAATACCGAGAAGCTCGCCTCGGGTTACAAAATCAATCGTGCAGCTGACAATGCTGCAGGTCTTGCCATTTCGGAAAAATTACGCAGACAGGTCAGAGGATTATCACAAGGAACCACCAATACTCAGGATGGAGTATCTTTATGTCAGGTAGCTGACGGATCTCTTGCTGAGGTTGCTTCCATGCTGCACAGAATGAATGAGCTCAGCATTCAGGCAGCAAACGATACAAATACCGCAATTGACAGATTCTATATACAGCAGGAAATCAATGCTCTTAAACTTGAGATCTCCCGCGTAGGTAAGACAACCTCTTTTAACGAAAGAACTATTTTCGATGACATACACGCTTCACCTGAATTTATCGATGTCCCTCTTGTAACATCTCCCGCCGCAACCTCCGGACACCTTACCGAAAGCTATCAAACTCTCGATGGTCGGTACCACTCCGCCGCAACACTGGATTTCAGCAAAGTTACCGCTGACCGAATGGATCTCATTGACGGTAAATCATTCACTTTCACATGCAGCGCACATTGCGACGAAGCATTCAAGATCACCTTCGATAAAAGCATTCCCTGTGCAAGCAGTACCGCTACCGACTTAACCGGCAAAGTAACTCACAACTATACACTCGGAATACAGGATTTAAACAACGGAGCCGACATAGTAAGCAAGCTCTATGAACTCGTCAGCAACAACATGCCGAACGGCGCCACCCCCGGATCAAACGGCGAACTTTTGGTAAGCCACTCCAATTATCTTTCCATCGTAAACGGCAGCACCCTGGCAATCTACTCAAACAGATCCTTTGATAACCCCGAAGATGCCGAAAGCTACTATGAAGGGAACACCGATCGTTACGGCGCAGTTAATTCTACCGCCCTCACCAATATTACCGTCAGAGAAGAAAACAGAAATCTCTGGATCCAGTCAGGTTCCGAAGCAGGTGTGGGCATATATCTTAACATCCCCAGAATGAATGCCGACATCATCGGAGTAAACGATGTAAGCGTCCTTACCTCTGTCGATGCAAAAGAAGGAATAAACAAAATCAAGAACGCCCTGGCAGTTATCAGCAAGGCCCGTTCCGATATCGGTGCACAGCAGAACGCACTCGAACACACCATCAATAACAACGAAGCAACCGTTGAAAACACCCGGGCTGCAGAATCCCGCATCCGCGATACCGATATGGCCAAGGAAATGGTCTCCCTCAGCCTTAACAACATTCTCCAGCAGGTAGGTGACACAATGATGTCACAAGCAAATCAAAGCAGGGAAGGAATCCTTGCCCTGCTCAGAGATTAAGTATTAATATTGATGATCAGTTAAGTCTGATGGTATCCACCGAAGCCGGTGTAGACAATACGTACCTGTAAGCCTTATCCGTAGGGATCATCAGTCTTACGGCACTTCTGAAAGAATCATTGAATTTAACCTTGCCCCTGTATGTATAGATAAGACAGGAAGCTTCATTATATATCACAAGATCACTCTCTTCGAAAAGCACATCCGTGTATTCGAAATCTATATCAAATTTCTCTACGAGATTATCTCCCGAATCATAAACATCCATTCTGTATCTTGCGTCAGAATCATTTGATCTGAAAACAAGACCCAAATAGCCGTTTCCGGTAAATACTGACTTGATCTCATCGGAGATAAGATGCTCTCCGATAGATTCGGGCTGCTCTGCGCCTTTGTAGATCATGAATCTCTCATCGCCCACGGCATATGCCGTTGAATCGTCGAGGAATCCGACTTCGGGAACGATAAGATCGGTATAGTCATAAGAGCTTACGAGGAAATCGGTATAGTTATCGCCGACCTCGGTAAGATTATAGAAAGCTATGGTGGATTTAACGGTTCCCGCATCCACATAGATAAAACTTACACACAGAAGATTTCCCGCAGGCGAAAGAGCCAGGCTTACGGGATATCCGCTTCCGGACATATGCATCTGTCCGCTGTAGAGAAGATCTCCGGCAGGAGAATACGTATTTATAAGAGTACTATCTCCGCCGTTTAGTACAAGAGTAACTCTTCCGGTCTGAGCTACAGCCACATCCCTTATAGGGAAATTGGTCTTAAAGCTTCCGAGTTTTTCCTGCTCATTAAGGATATAAACGTCTCTTCCGTTATAGGATGCAATGGCAACGGTTCCATTACACTCGGAGATCCTTATGTCCTGCATCTCATATCCCTGATCCCACACTGTCTTGCCATCCGCATCTATGCAATGAGCACCGTCGTGGCTGTATGACAATATACTGTGGCCGAGTCTTATATCTCTCTGGGAATCGGGTACGTTTCTTTCGTGAGCTGCAAGAACCTCGTAACCGGTATAGACATGGGACTGAAATCTCGCATAGATGATTAAAATAAGCACAAGAATCAGGACAATAAAGAGCATTGTCCTGTAAGCGTTCATCGCCTTGTGCTTTTTCAATTTGCTTCTGTAATCATCAGGCGACTGATCGTCCGATCTGCCCCCCTTGATCGCGCGAAATTTAGCCATTTTATCGATTATTTAAATGCGTAGATTGTTGTAGTATCAAGACTTCTTTCAGGTCCGAAAACAGGACTCTGGAAGTTATCATGATGAATTGCATCGGGATAGAACTGGGTCTCGAGGCAAAGTCCGTATCTCTTGTTAAATACGGCGCCGTCTTTACCGACCTGTCCTTCCTTGATGAAGTTACCTGCATAGAACTGAACTCCGGGAAGATCGGAATAAACTTCCATTACTCTGGAGCTCTTTGCTGCCCAAACGGTAGCAACCTTACGAAGGGTTCCGTCATATCCTCTTACGCAGAAGTTATGATCATATCCGCCTGCGAAGTTAAGCTGCTCGAAATCATCATCGATGTGATCCTTAATAACGGTGGGAGAAGTAAGATCCATGGGAGTCCCCTTAACGGATGCGATCTCACCGGTGGGAATGGACTCGTTATCGGTAGGAGTGAATTCATCTGCTTCGATCTGAATCTTATGCTGACAAATGCATCCTGACTTTAAGCCGTCGAGGTTGAAGTATGAGTGATTGGTAGGATTGAGAATGGTGTTCTCATCACTGCTTCCTACATAGTGAAGCTTAAGCTCGTTGTCATCGGTTACGGTGTAGGTAACAGAGAGCTTCTTGTTTCCGGGGAATCCGAGTGTTGCGGGATCCTCGATGGAGAAGGTGACACTGTTGTCATCATTATCCACATCCCATACTCTCTTGTGGTATCCGTTATCGATGTGTGAATGAAGATTGTTTCTGTCGTTATCGTTGATATCAAGTTCGTAGTGAACTCCGTCTATCTCATACTCTGCATTTCCGATACGGTTAGCATTAGGTCCGATCGTTGCGCCGAAGAAGCTGGGATTTCCGTAATAATCATCTGCCTTGTCGAATCCGAGAACAACGTCCTCTTTGTTTCCCTGAGCATCGGGAACGATAAGGCTTACGAGGATGGCACCGAGGTTGGTAACAACTGCGGTCAATCCGTTTTTGCCGGTGATGGTGTAGAGTCTTAATTCTCTTCCGTCACGGCTGCATCCGAACTCTTTTGAAGTAACTGACATTTTATCCTCCTTGTTAAAGTCGCGTAAGCGACATTCATTCAGGTCGTGAAAGCGAAGCTTTCACCCAGC
>JAEEGL013171021.1_pt1 | contig 22430 bp, 14 predicted proteins | sample 9134231 | NCBI WGS metagenome assembly JAEEGL01 (sample SAMN16246548, study PRJNA631951) | gut metagenome | biome: gut microbiome; feature: rumen; material: fiber-attached | host: Bos | place: Iran: Karaj | collected 2018-10
ATGTGGAGAAATATCGCAAGGGAAACAACAGCGAAGGGTTTACCGTTCAGATGTACTACTCTGTGGATGGCCGCAACTGGACATCGGCGGGCACGGACTTCTGCACCACGTTCAGTGCCGATGCTGCCACGGAAGGCTATGCCGAGGTCCCCGGAGAGGTGAGAAACGTCAGGGCCGTGCTCACCGGCGTAAAGATGCAGCCGGGTGTTGACTTCTACCTGGCCTGGAACATCACGGTGAGCGCAGGCACGAACGCTGCCGGTGCAATGGCGCTGGCCATCGACAATTTCAGCATTGCCGGTGAGCTGCCTGCCGTTCCCACGGCACGCCACTACATCTACGCCATCGACGAGACTGGCTACGACGCACTGGGACTCTACGCATGGGGAGACGGTGAACTGTTCGGCGCATGGCCGGGAGAGAGCTGGGTGGAAGAGAAAACCGTGGGCGGAGACACCTACAAGGTGTTCCTGCTGGATGCCGAGGGCGGCAGCTACAACCTCATCTTCAACAACTGGAACAACGGCAGGCAGTTGCCCGATTTCACCATCACCGCCGACCGCGACTATTATTTCCGCCTTACCGACAAGGTGGAGGAGGTGACGCCAACCACCACCGGCATCAGCGAATACAGCCATGAGGCCGTGACCGGCAACACCGCCATTTACGACTTGCAGGGGCGACGCATCGTGCCGGGAAACATTAAAAGGGGCCTGTATATCGCTGGCGGAAAGAAAATATTGTATAAATAATTCTCTACGCAAGTTGATGTAGCTAACTCCAAGAAGTTGAGCGAAAGCGAAACATGAATGATTAACTAAAAATACATAACAAAAAAAATGAAGAAAAACATTGCCTTACTCTTTTCCCTCGTTGCAGTACTGCATCTGGCAGCCTGCGACCCGGGGGAAGGACGGTTCACCATCGACGGGACAAAGCCTGTGAGCCAGGAAAACCGCATCATCTATCAGCTGAACATCGGCGCCTTCACCCCCGAGGGGACGTTCAAGGCCGCCCAGGAACAGTTGTCACGTCTCGACACCCTGGGCATAGACATTCTGTGGCTCATGCCCATCTATCCGCGCGGTGCGACAATGCACAGCCCGTATGCCTCGATGAATTTCCAAGACGTTAATCCCGCATACGGCACGGTGGAGGACTTAAAGGCGTTCGTGGCCGACGCCCACCGGCACGGCATGAAGGTGTGGCTCGACTGGGTGCCCAACCATGTGGCGGTGGAAAATCCATGGGTGAAGGAACATCCCGAATATTTCACCAAGGACGCCAAGGGGCAGATGATTCATCCCCACGGCTGGGGCGACGTCTATGAGCTGAACTACCACGACGAGGGACTGGTCAGCGCCATGAACAGCGCCATGAATTTCTGGGTGGACGAATGCGACGTTGACGGCTTCCGCTGCGACTATGTGTCGAGCCCCACCATCCCCGTGAGCTATTGGCAGACCATCATTGCGGAAATGAAAAGCAAGAGCGGGAAAGCCATCGAGTTCCTCAGCGAGACCGATATCAGCAACCGCGAAAACATACGCATCGACTCGTGCGGCTTCGACTACGACTATGCCTGGGACTTCCAGAGCGCGCTGGCATGGAAATTCAACAACAGCGACAGCGCCGACTCGCTGAGGGCCATTTGCGACAAGTTTCTCGAGGGCTCCAAGGCCATCAAGAACCGACGCATGGTCTATCTCACCAACCACGACCAGAACTTCAACGACGGCGGCCACACCATGAAAGACTTCTATGGCGACAACCGCTACCTGCTCACCGTCCTGCAGTTCACCTTCTCCGGCATGCCGCTGCTCTACCAGGGACAGGAAATCGGCGACCCCGACACGCTGAACTATTTCACCGACGCCAAAGTGAAGTGGCAGCTGGTGGACCGCAAGATGCAAAACACCGTGCGCACGCTCGTGGCACTGCATCACACCCAGCCCGCGCTGGCTGCCGACGCCCCCGTGGAGTATCTTCCCACCGACAACGCGCAGGTGATGGCCTACAGGCGGGGACCGGTAATGGTGTTCCTGAACCTCGGCACCAAGCCCTGCTCGGTTCTCTGCAACGACATCGCAGCTGGGAAATACGCCCTGTGGCTGGATGAGCGAACCATCCAGGATGCGCCTTCTGCCACCGGCATCTCCCTCGATGCAAGCACCCCCGTGGCTCTCAATGCCAAGGGATATGCAGTCTTTGTAAAACAGTAACGACTTGCTTCATCAAAACAATTGCTTACTGTTTAATGTTTTTTCAAATTTCGCATTCGCTCAACTTCTTGGAGTTACAGAAGTTCAGGAGTTACAGGAGTTCAGACAATAGTTCTGAAGACTCCCTTTTCGTCAGTTTGCAGAGGCTGGAAGTATTGTCTGAACTCCGGAACTCCTGTAACTCCTGAACTACATCAACTTGAGGAAGTCGAGTTAGAGTTAAAATTTTAACCAGGGGCCGGCTGCTCTGCAAAGAACGGCCACCCACTTTTTAAAAAGCAGAAAAAGTCATGACACCCTACATAAGCAAAAGACTCCTGATAGCTTTATCATTTATCATTTGTCATTTATCATTTAGCGCAGCGCCCCCCGCCGACTACGTTGACGACATCAACACCGCGGCCAACAACGAAGCTGGGCACCGCGTGATCTACGAAATGAACGTCGGCTCCTTCACACAGGCCGGCACCTTCGACGCCGCACGGCAGCGCCTGGGCGAACTGAAGAGCCTGGGCGTGGACATCGTATGGCTGATGCCCATCTACCCCCGCGGCACCTCGGGAAGCCCCTACGCCCCCACCAATGTCGAGCAGACCAACCCCCGCTACGGCAGCATCGCCGACCTCAAGGCCTTCGTGGACCGCGCCCACGAGCTGAACATGCTGGTGTGGCTCGACTGGGTGCCCAACCACACGGCCACCAACGCCGACTGGGTGACCACCCACCCCGAATACTACGGGTGGAACGGACAGCAGCAGTTCCACCACCCGGGAGCCGGAGGCATGACCTACAACGACGTGTGGCAGCTCAACTACTACAACCCCGCGCTGGTGACGGCCATGAACAACGCACTGAAGTTCTGGATTGACCAGGCCGACATCGACGGCTACCGCTGCGACTTCATCTCCAGCCAGCAGATACCCGCCAGCTACTGGCAGGAGGCCATACCGCTCATCAAGAACTACAAAAGCGGCAAGACCGTCACCTTCCTCGGAGAGGCCGACATCGCACAGGACGTCACCAGGCTGAAAGCCGCGGGCTTCGACTACGACTACGCCTGGGCATGGCAGGGCAGCCTCGCCAACTACGGCAGCACTGGCGTTTACGCCGCCCCCCTGAGGACCAATGCCGACAAGATGCTCGCGGCATCGGCCGGCGTGCCCTTCGGCCGCATGCTCTACCTCACCAACCACGACCAGAACTGGAACGAAAGCCGGAAGACGCTGACCGAGAAATACGGCAACAACCGCTACCCGCTCACCGTATTGGCCTGCACGCTCTACGGCATGCCGCTCATCTACAACGGACAGGAAACGGGCGGCAACCAGGCCCTCGACTATTTCGCCGACACAAAAATCAACTGGACGGCCAGCGACGACAAGATGCTGGGCACCCTGCGCACCCTCACCGCGCTGAAGCATGCCGTGCCCGCTCTGGGCGACAACAGTGCCGTGGGATGGGTGACGCTCAGCCCCGCCAACGCCAACGTGCTGGCCTACACGCGCACCGCAGGCAACAGCCAGGTGCTGGTGGTGATGAACATGGGCACGCAGCCCACCACGGCAACGCTCTCCGGCATCGCCGCCGGGGAATGGAGCCTATGGCTCAACAGCGAGACCGTGGCCGGCGGCGTCAGCCGCAGGCAGCACACCCTCTCCGCCACGCCGACGGTCACACTCGAGGCCAAGGGCTACCGCGTCTTTGTAAAGGGCACCTTCACCGAGGAGGAGCCGCAGCAGCCAACGCCCTACACCCCCACCCTCGACAGCAGCGACGAGGTGAGCATCTTCTTCGAAACACCCCGCGCCGACTCCTACGACCTATGGGCATGGGGAGCGCTCGGCGGAGGAGAGGCCTACTGCAACAACACCGCGTGGCCCGGAGACCCGCTGACGCTCATGGGGCAGACAGCCAACGGCGCATACGTCTATAAAGGCGTGCTCACAAAGGGCGGAGAGGCACCACAGTACCTCATCATATCGAAAAACGGGGGCAACAGCAAAATCTACGACGGCATCCCCTTCGTCAACCATGGCTACTACGTCGAGGGCAACAGCAGCCCCACACACGTCGTAACAGCCACCACCGCCGTCACCGCCCTGCGGCAGCCCACACACACCGCCGCACACCTCTACGACCTCTACGGGCGACAGGTAACACCCAGCCAACACACCAAAGGAATATATATACGAAACGGAAAGAAAATCATCATAAGGTAACGCACAACAAAAACGGAAACGCAAAACGCTCTTTCGTACACTGCCAATGTACATTCGTGCATTGGCAGTGTACCATTTTCATAAAACAGCATCGTCAGCGAAGAAAATGTTGCACTACGCTAAATGATAAATGACAAAGTCATTTTAGTTATGAGTTATAAAAATGATATTTTTAGTTATGAGTTCTTAATTATGAATTAGGAGGAGAGCCCCCGGCCTCGATGGCCCCCCTCATTCCCCCCTTGGAGGGAAGATGTAGGCTGTTATTCTCTCCCCTCCTACGGGAGGGGCGGGGGTGGGCTCTTCCCCCCAAGGGGGGACATGAGGGGGGCCTTCACTCTTCACTCTTCACTTTAAAGATGGTGTATTCAAACCAGTCGATATCGACGAAGCCATTTGTGGGGTTGTTGCATTGCGTAAAGAGTGCGAGCATCACTCCTGTGAAGCCGCCGATGGTCTCGGTGCTGAGGAAGCGGTATTCCATCTTGGCGAGCAGGGTGAAGTTGATGCCGTCGGAAGATGCCTGCATATAATAATAGTCCTTGTCTGACGTGATGCGCAGCCAGGCATGGCTGCCGGTCAGCACAAATTCTTTTTCATTGTGGCTGGTCTGACCTAACCGCACGTTCGACTTGATGAAAATCTTGCCGTTTCTTTTCTCTGCCACCACGTCATAGTGGTTCAGCGGAGCGGCATAGGCCGTAAGTCCGGCCTGCATGCCTTCCGTAAGATGTGAAAGGTCGAACAACGCGGTGGCCGAAAAGTTCAGTTCTGTCTGCCTGCGGGCAACAAAGGTTGGCGATGCCGTCTCGCTGAGGTCGGTGGTGCAAGGGTAAAGCCTGAGCCAGCCTTTCCTTTTTGTCAACGAGTACTTGTCATAGTCGGGATTGCACAGGCTCATCCACCCCATGGGCAGTCCCAACGAGTGGTAGCTGTCGCGGGGGGCTTCGCGCTTCATGTAGTTGAATTCTTCTTTCACAGGGTCGTTCACCATTGGCACCAGGGGCAGCGTCTTACACGTCATGTCTATTTGAAGCGTGCCGTCACCGTTCACCACGGGCCACCCGCCTTTTTCCCATCTCACGGGGGCGAGCATGGTCTCACGTCCCATCACATGTTGAAGATAACCGCTGGTGCGGTATCCCAGACAAATCATCCACCACGAGGAGTCGGGAGCCTGCACCAGGTCGGCATGCCCCAGGCCCTGTATCGGACTGTTCTGCATCTTCATGTTGAAGTGCGAAAGAATGGGGTTGGCAGGGTTGGGCTCGTAAGGGCCGAAAAGGTTGGTGCTTCGCAAGATGTTCACATGATGCCCGTGCTCCGTTCCGCCTTCTGCCAGCAACAGGTAGTAGAAGCCGTCTTTTTTGTAGATGTGTGGCCCTTCGGGGTATCGTCCGCCAAGGCCTGTTCCCAGGTGATGTATCTCGCCCAGCTTTTTGCCCGTCGCCACGTCAATCTCACAAATCTTGATGTCGCCCTCTTTCCACAGGAAATAGCATTTGCCCTCGTCGAAGAAGAGCGTGGGGTCGCAACTGCCTATGGCAAAGTCAATTACAATGGGTTCCGACCACTCGCCGGCGGGATTGTCGGTCCACACATAGAAATGGCGGCGCGAGGGGAAGACCGTTGTCACCATGTAGAAACGCCCGTCATGGTAGCGGATGGTCGGCGCGTAGATGCCGCTATTGCCGTCGGTGCCTTTCAGGTCCACTTGCGAAGGCCGGGTCAGGCAATGGCCAATCTGTTCCCAATTCACCAGGTCCTTGCTATGGAATACCGGCACGCCGGGAAAGTATTGGAATGTGCTGTTTACGAGATAGAAGTCGTCGCCGGCACGACATACGCTCGGGTCGGCATGAAAGCCCGGAAGCACGGGATTTCTGAATCCCTGGCCGCAAATGCCAAGCGTCTGCACCACGGCCAAGAGTAACAGTTGTGTTTTTAAGCATCTCATTGTTCACTCTTCAATTTTATAGTTCTGGAGGATTTTGCTCTTCGCTAAATGATAAATGATAAATGATAAAGGCGGCAGCAAATTTTTCACTCTTCACTCTTCACTTTAAAGATGGCGGCAGCAAATTTTTCACTTTTCACTTTTCACTTAAAAATGGTGGCCAGTCCAAACCGCATCCGACTCCAGTCCAAACCGCATCCTACTCCAGTCCAGACCGCATCCGACTGCAGTCCTATTTGCGGACGACTTGCAGAAGGACTGGAATTTCCGCATGCCAAAACGTTATGTTTAAACGCCTTATTCCCAATCTTTCAGTACATCACGCTTTGACATTTCATACCATCATGGATAAACGAATGAATTTGTTTAATGACCCCTCCCATATGGAAGGGAGATAAACCGCAGTACGTCTTCCCCCCAAGGGGGGATGAGAGGGGGGCCTCGGGGCCTTCACTCTTTTAGTTCTCCTCGGCGTTGACGAAATAAACGTAATAGTCGGTTTCTTTGGGCAACGACTTCAGGTATGCACTGCCTTTCGCTTTGTCGTAGGGTTTGCCGTCCATGGAACAAGCGTCCATCTTGCCGTTCACCTGCATGGCCGTGAAGGTGTGCACCACGCGGCTGTCACGCAACTCATAGACTTCATAGGAATAAGACGGCCCTCCCGCGGGTCCCGAGATGCTCACAAAGCCGTTGCCGCCCTTCATCCTGTGCAACTGTGCCTGGCGCCGGCCGTCCTCCACGCCGATAAGCGCTATCTTGCCATTCTTGCAGGTGAAGAGAGCGCCGTGACGGTCGTCCTTGTCGCGAAGCCAGTACTCGTCGCATCCGTCGCCGTCGAAGTCGGCGGCATAATAACGGTTCAGATCGTAGTCTTTGTTCACGTTGGGGTCCTGCTCCACGTAGAGTTTCTGCATCTGCCTGGCATAGGTCTTCCAGAGCGGCGTCATCTCGTCGGGAATGTTGGCTTGGAAAACCGCATACTCCTGCCTGACGAGCTTGCCGTCGCGAAGAAGGAACATGCCCACGCTACAACTTTCCACACAACCGCGCGAATAGAACAGCTCCAGCCCGTTGGGGCCTTCAAAGGCGGCGTCGATGAAGCTGATGTTGTATTCGCCCTCGTCATCGACGTTCCAACCGAAGTCGGTGTCGGAGTCATACCAGCCCTTCACGGGGAAGGAATACACTTTGTCGCCATCGGTAACCACCTCCACGGCCCACACGCTCTTGTCCTTGGGTTTGAATTGCACGATGCCGTAGCCATAGCGATTGCCGATGCGCACGAAGGTGAGCGAGCGGCTGGCCTGCATATCGTATTGTTTCTCAAGCTGTTGCACCACCGACGGAGGGAATGGCTTGCTCTCTTCGCCGCTGGTACATTCCAGTTGCTTGCGGCTTTTCAGGTAGCTCTCGGCGACCAGCAGGAAGAGTGTGCCGTCGCCATCGGAAAGTTTTTCTTTCTCGTCGGCAAAGGCATATTTGGCGCCCTGCGTGGGAATGCCCGGACGGCTATGGATGATGCCGATGTCGGCATCCTCGCCGTCGGGAGTCTTCAGTTGTTCACCAATGAACTTCACATCGACCATGGTCTTCTGGTCGAGGAGCAACTTGGTGTAGAGCGAGGCACGGCGGCGGAAATCGGCTTGCAACTTCCACGACAGGTGGTAGTTGTCGAAATATTCGTCGTTGTCATCACTCTTCTGAGGCTCTTCAAATACACTCCAGTAGGGCACCTGCATGTGCTCTTTGTCAAAATAGCAAAGAAACACAGGCATGGGTGTGGTGTCATTCTCCACGGCCGCCACATCGTTGTCGCCAACCGTTATCGTGTCACCGCTCTCGGGACCAGCGGCTTTCGCCTGCCCCTGGTTCTTACAACCGGCCATCAGCACAATGGCGCCGACGGCAAAAATCAAAAGCTTTTTCATATTCTGCAAATTATTACACTTCGCTAAATGATAAATGATAAAGGATAAAGAAAGCCCACCCCCGGCCCCGATGGCCCCCCTCATGTCCCCCCCTTGGGGGGAAGACGTAGGCGGTTTCCTCTCCCCTCCTACGGGAGGGGCGGGGGTGGGCCCTCCCCCCTTTGGGGGGATTAGAGGGGGGCTCGGAATGATGCCAGGGGGCTTGAATTATTTAATAAAGTTCGTCCACACCCGTTGTTCCCTCTCTGGGATGCTGCCTTCGCCGGTACAGATTTTCTTTATCAGCCAGGCCATGTTGCGGCCCAGGGTTCGCAGGGTCTGCATGCCCTCCTCGTCTTGCGACACCTGGCCGGGAGTCTGGCCATAGGCAATGTTCCAGTATTGTGAGGTGACCAGCGGCATGTTCATCATCGTGAAATATTTGTTCAGGCGGTCGAAGGCTGCCGTGGCACCTCCCCGGCGGCACACCACGACACTGGCTCCGGGCTTATATTGCAGGTGCTGCCCCAAGGAATAGAACACCCTGTCGAGCAATGCGCAGAGTGAGCCGTTGGGGCCGCCGTAATATACGGGTGAGCCGACGACGAGGCCGTCGATGCCGTCTTTCACTGCCCGAAGCACGCGGTAATAGAGGTCGTCGTTGAACGTACACTTCCCCGTCCGGCCGCACATGCCGCAGGCGATGCAACCTTGCACGGCCATCTTGCCGATGCTGATAATTTCGGTGCTGATGCCCTCGCCGTTCAAGGCCTTCGCCACCTCGTTCAAAGCCCGGAACGTATTGCCGTTCTCCTTCGGGCTCCCGTTTATCAACAGTACTTTCATTAATTAGTTATGAATTATAAAATGTTTTTTTTGATTATGAGTTCTTAGTTATGAATTAGGAGGAGAGGGCCATCGGGGCCAGGGGCTTTATTTTTCAATTTTTACGATGTTCAGCGAGTAAGGCGGCACGTGGAACAGTATGCTGTCAGCCTCGGGTGACAGCAGTTGCCCGGTGGGATGGATGGTGGTGGGTGAAGGGAGCGTGTTTTCTTCCATGCCGTCGTTGGCAGCCAGGCGCACCACGCGTGCGCTGCGCGGCGTGAAATGGCGGAGGTTCAGACGGGCGGTGGTGGCGGCGTCGCCGGTGTTGACAACTTTCACGATAAGCTCGCCGGCGTCGTCGTCGATGGTGGCCGATGAGAAAATCCCTTTGGTGACATCGTGCTTCAGCACCGTGTTGAAGACCAGCTCATTGTTGAGCCACGCCCTCACGCTGTTGCCGGCCACCTGGAGGGTGACATCGTACCATCGCCCGGGTTCCACGCGCCCGGGCCTGCTGTCGGTGAGCAGCTTCCCGCCGTTGCTTATCTGCTCGATGGCGTGCTGCGTGTTGTTCCATCCGCCGAAGTTCACCCAGCAGTAGTTCTTCTCGTCAATATAGTTGAAGACGATGATGAAGCCCTCGGCGCCCTCGTCCTTGCGTGCGCGGAAGGTGCGGGTGTAGTGGTCGCCGCGGATGGTGTCTTTCGCTATGCAGAGGGTGGCCTCCTGGCGGCCTGTCTGGCGCAGGGTGGTGCCCTCCCTCTGCCAGTCGCCATGCACGAAGTCTGCATCGCCGGTGGCCTCGAAGGTGGCGCGCGTGTTCCATGTTCCAAACCCCGCGCGGCTCTGACGGGGCGTCAGCGGCCGGCGCACCTTGTCCTTGTAGGGATTGTTTTGCACCACTTCCACCACCTGCGTGCCCAGGTGCCGGGGCATGAGCTGCTGCACATAGTAGGAGGGCGTTCCCATGACGCGGCTGCTGTTGAAACGTATCATGTCGGGGCGCCAGCGGGCATCGTTCTCGTTGACGAAGATGGGGGCGTAGGAAGCCAGCGCCACCACGTCGGCGTTGTTCTCCATGCCCATCATAAAGACGGCCTCGCCCAGAGCAGCGTTCATATTGCCCAGGTTGCCGTAGCCGTTGGTAACGGCATATTCGCCCACATAGACCTTCGGCCCGTGGCGGTCGTAGGTGTCGTATTTATGGAAGGCGGCGGCAAACCAGTCGGGCGAGCGGTAGTAGTGCTCGTCGAGCAAATCGACGGGCAGGGGGCTGTTCCACCGGGGGTTGTCGTCGCCCCACGCCACCACGTTGCCAATGATTTTCATCTGGGGATAGCGGGCAAGGACGGCCTGGCGGAACTGCTCATAGCGCTCGTAGTAGTGGTCGCTCTGCTGACGGGGGTCGGGCTGGTTGTTTTCGTTGCCTATCTCAAGATACTCCAGGGCGAAGGGCTCGGGGTGCCCGTTCCTGGCGCGCAAGGCGCCGTATTTCGATGTGACGGGGCCGTTGGCATACTCCAGGGCGTTCAGGCACTCGTCAATCCAGGGCTGGAGGCTGTCGCAGGGCGTCATGCCGCCATGCCATATTCCCACATTGACCACATAGAGGGGTTTTGCGCCCAGGTCCTCGGCCAGCTGCAGGTATTCGTGGAAGCCCAGCCCGTCGGTGGTGCGGTAGCCCCAGTTCACGTTCCAATGGCCTTCGCGCTCCTCTATCGGCCCGATGGTGCGTTCCCAGCGGAAGGCGTTGTCGGGACTTTCCTGCCCCTCCACGAAGCAGCCGCCGGGGAAGCGCATGAATTTCGGATGCAGCTGCCAGAGCATGTCGGCGAGGTCGGGGCGCATGCCGTTCTCGCGGTTTTTGAACGTGGGCGGGAAGAGGCTCACCATGTCTATCTGCACCTGCCCCACTCCATCGAAGACGAAGGCGAACTGCGCCTGCGCATCGTTGTCGTTGGCGGTGAGCGTTGCCTCATATTTTTTCCAGCCCTTTGCCTTGCCGGCGGCGAAGCCATCGACCACGGTCTCGGCATAGAGCTGTGAGCCGTCGTGCGAGCAGAGGGTGGCCTTCACGGTGCCCTGGTATTTTTGCGTTTTTGCCCAGAAGGTGAGGCGGTAGCTGCGCCCCTGCACGGCGTTGATGCCCCAGTAGCCCTCGTTCACCAGGCATACGGGCAGCGAGGGCGAGGCCTTGACATCGAGTTGCAGGGCGTTGTGCTGCACGGCATTCAGCAGCGGAGTCTTATTGGATGGCTGTATGAGCCTTGCCGTGAGCTGGGAGGGGGCGGCGGCATACGTTGACCAGCCCTGCATGTCGGCAGGGGCGCCAAAGCGCGGGCCGTCCTCAAACGAACGGTTACGAATCAGTTCGGCATAGATGCCGCCGTCGGCAGCGTGGTTGATGTCTTCATAGAAGATGCCGTAGAGCATGGGGCTCACCATAGGCCCGCGTTGCTGGGCATCAATGTCTAACGTCACTTGTGCCTGGCCTACGGCTGCAAAGACAGCGTAACCGGCAATGAGGAGAATGGTTTTGTAGGACATGATTTTAAAAGGTAAAAAAAGAGTGGACTCTTTTAAGTGAAAAGTGAAGAGTGAAAAGTGAAAAATTTGCTGCCGCGCATAATTCATAACTAAGAACTCATAACTAAAATGACTTTTGTCATTTATCATTTAGCGCAGCGCAGGCTCTCCCGCCTGCGACGGCACCCCGGCTTTCCCTCCGAAATGACAGTCTTTGAGCATCACGTCTTCGGTGTCGTCGAAGCTGACGGCATTCTTCACCTCTCCGATGGTGATGTTCTGGAAGCGTATGTTTCGCAAGGGCTTCGCCTTGGTTCCCTGAAGTACCAAACCTCCGGCACGGGCCTTTCGGCACTGGATATTCTCGACGGTTATATTCTCGATGTCGGTGAAAAAGGTGTTGTCCTGCCCCTCGCCGCCGTACATGCTGGTGATATAAAAAAGGTCCTCCACCTCGTCGAACGTGCAGTTGCGGAAGGAAATGTTGCGGATGAAGCCGCCGCGGTCGGGATTGGTCTTGATATACAGTCCGCGCTTGCAATAGCCGGCATAGTCGCAATCCTCGACAAAGACATTCTGCACGCCGGCGGACATCTCGCTGCCCAGGACCACGGCGTGGAGCCCCTTGAAATGGCAGTTGCGGATGATGATGTTCTCCGACGGGCAGGCGGCGCCCCGCCCGTCGTGGTCGCGCCCACTCTTGATGGCCACGTTGTCGTCGCCGTTGTTGAAATGCACGTCTTCGATAAGGATGTTACGGCTCATTTCGGGGTCGATGCCGTCGTTGTTCACCAGCTGGGCATCGTAGCGCACTCCGCGCACAATGGCATTCTCCGACTGCAACAGGTGGATGCACCAGAAGGGGGAATTGGTGATGAAAACGTCTTCGATGGTCCCTTGGCGGGCGGCCTTCTTCAACGCCTTGCGGAAAGCGGGGAGGCAGTCGGAGATGCCGTCTCCCCGCGCTCCCATCTTCCGGATGTTGATGACGGCAAGTCGAATCAGCAGATGGCGTGTGGTTATTCTTTAACATGGGATGTTATTCAAATAGAACTTTGATTGTCAAGAAAATCATTCAACCATGACATAACGGTTAAAATGCCATTTAACAAACACATACAATAATAAGTATTGCCTGAGCGATTCAAGTATTTACCAACCGAAGTCGTGTCCCTACTATGGTTTAGCGCTTGACTATATAAGGCAACCATACAAGCCATTTTCCCGATATACTCCCTACCTCTATACCTTGATTCTCTGTTTTCAAGCTTTAAAGCTGTTTTGTTGAAACTGAAGTTTCCATACTCGTCTATTTCCTTATTAAAAACACCATACCTTTCAAAGATATCGAAAATGAGACTTTCATATAAGTCACGAATACAACTTGCCAGAATTCTGTTATCTTCTTTATTCTTTAGTAGTTTTATCAACAAATTCTGATTCTTTAGAATAAAGTCTTCATCAAATAAATCTTGTAGTTTTGGATTTGAGAAAATAGAAAAGGCCAAAGCATATTCTCTCTTAATCCTTACATTAGGAGAATCTTTTACAATTCTTTTGACGTGCTCAATCACTTTGTCTTCATCCTTTCCTTTCTCAAATATAGCCACATCATCAGGAATGGCACTTCTAAACTCCTCATTAGCTACAATGCTTGTCTCTCCACTGAAAATTGCAAATGGAATTTTCTTTTGAATCAGCAAATCTTTAATAACATGCATGCCCCTCGTTCCTTTTTGTTCAGAAGGTGAATGTTGGAAACCACGGGCATCCAAAATGGCAGCATCTAAATGTTGAGATGCATCGTTTATAAAAGTCTTGGCTTCTTCTGCTGTTTTCTTTGTTATTAGTCTTACACCAGAATCATCTGCAAAATCATAGAAGTCCCTCAAGCAATCTGCTTGGTCTTCGAGCCATAAAACATCAATCATGATAAACAGGTAATTTAATTTCAATGATAAACGGATATTCTTTATTTTTATTTAGTAGAAGGTGGACAATTCCTCCTTGGGCTTCAATAGTATCACGTATTATGCTTCCTCCATATCCACTATGGCCAGTCTCTCCCACATACATACCTCGAGTAAAAAAGCCTTCTTCGGTTAATGTTGTATCTGGAGGTGTACCATTATTCTTGAAGGTAATAACTATCACATCATTCTCTTTTCTGGCATCTATGAGCAATTGGTAATCTTTTTTTCGTTTATTTGTAAAAGCATGACGTTCAGCATTGGATAAGATATTCGTAAACACTTTATTAATTCGTTCATCTAGAAGGCACATAACTCCTTCTAAGTTTTCATTTATAGACAAAGAAATACTATAATAGTTACTTTTTAAGCAACCATTTACGAATTCTTCCAACAAGATTTTAATACCCTTTGGCGTTTTTACAACGTTATCCGTTAGGAATATCATTTGTTTTAGGAATTCTGTTACTCTTTTTGTGCTTTTACTGATATTTGTCAATTTATCATTAACAGTGAATCCTTGCACGATTGTGTCATCCACCGTAAGACTATTATCTTTCATTTTATTTATAATCAGCTGTACTGCTGAATTAATAGAAGAAAGATGCTGAGCGGCATCATGTTTCAAATAGTGTAAATCTATTGAAATACGTCTCCGTTCATCTTCTCTTGTCGCTTGTATGAGACTTGCATTCTTGATATCGTACTCATCTTTCATCTTCAGAAAGAATTCGTGCTGACGTTCAACTGTTGGAGGTATAAGCATATAACGATCGGAATACTTCCAATTTGAACGAGCCCATATAACAAAATCCTCATCGTATTCAGGGTTCACGAATACAGGTTCAAAAATCCACTCGCAGACAAAATAATCATACTCTGGATAAACAGAAACATTTTGGTAACAAACTGGATTCTGCTCTGTGCCATAAACTTTAACGAGTCTATTTCCACAAGAAAGCAATCGAGACTTTCTGGTTATGCGGCACTGCACTCTATTAAAAAAGTTATAATATTCACTTGCATAAGCAGGGATGTCCCCACGATAAGAAAAACCAGACTGTAGTTTTTTCAAAAAAGCATCTGTACAATACAATTTGCAGTATTGGTTTTCGTCTTTCACGAAAGAAAACTCATCGTGAAAATCCTTGTCGTCAGGAATATTATGGAATTTACTATCAAGATAATACTTTTCAGGAAGATCTGGATAAAAAGGATTTGTTGGAAAACCTAAATCAACGACACAAGCCTGATTGGGGATTGAAGTTAGAAGGAACTCATCGTCATTATCTTCGAAAATGACCATGTCCCGAACTGGGCGATAGACCCAATCACGCTGGTCTTTCTTTCGTTCAACTTTGGTTATATCATCTGAATGAATGATAAAATCCTCTTTATCGAGAATCATACATTCATCTCTAAAACTATCGTTATTAATGCATTCTACAACGAAATCAGTGATTGTACCTCTATATTCATATAGAAGATTCTCTTCATCTGGATTATGAATATCTATATATCGGACTAGCGAGGGCGCGTTATTTTCTTTTATACACAGATATGCATATACAAGGCTGCTATTAAGGTTTCTAAAGATAATTGGATATGACCATTTCCTAAAAATTTCCTTATCAATTAGTTTGACATTATACCTTGGTGCGAAACATAATCCATTTTCAGAAACAAAGACAAGTGATTCCTCAATGAGAGAGTAATCTTCATTTTTATCATATAAAAAAACAAGAACATTATCAAAATGTGCTTCTTCAAAAGGGAAAACAATCGTATTATCATCAATACAATCTAAACATTGAATGTTAGAATACAACGATTTCCAAAAGTATAAAACCAATTGGATCCTATTATAATAAGCATAACTTGATGGAACAAAAGTAAGAGTCATATTATCATTCGCTTTTTCCCAAAAATACGAAGCAATGATTTGACAGTCTCCTCTAACCAAACAACTTCCCTTAAGTAAGTCCACACCTAACTTTTCTTGAGTAGAAAGCAAGACACTAGCACACATCTGATTAATCTCTACAATACCTCCAGAATCCCAATGATCAAAAGTAAATAAAAGATGAGAGGACAACCACTTTAAAACTAATTTGTCGTTTGATGAATTCTTAAACTGATGAAGATGATAAGATTTTATCATCTCTAATAATTGCTGTTGATTATTGTGGTCTGTTTTTATTCTACTCCATAGACGGAGAATTGCATCTGAGTGTAGAGTTGCTATCTCAATGGAAACATCATCAAAATCCTTTAATTCTTTTTCATCAAAGATACCTTTATAAAAAGAAGCAATAAAAAACGCCAGCATCAAATCCAAATCTTTAGATCGAATCAAGTCAGGTCCTCCAATGAGTTTTTTTCCACCGAACAATACTGATGAAGCATTTGTTGTATAAATGCTTCGTAGTTGATACTCTTTTTCCTTTATTTCGTTTAAAACACGTTCAATTACTTCCATAATGCAAACAATTTCGTGCCTATGACTCTCCAAGGTTCGGCAGTTAGTAATATAAAAGTGGTAGCATGTTTAAATGCAAAAGACGTGGGAGCCTCTAACTGAATAATGTCCTAGTAAAAGTGAATTAAGACCAAAACGTTCAGAAAACGCCTTTAATATGTATGAGTCCAAATGTCATATGATTACCCTAAGGCTTATCAACTGCGAAAGGACGCCACAAAGATAAAGAATATTTTTGAAACGGACAAGAAATAGGGTGTATTATTTCGATACAAATGTACGAAATAGCAGGCTAAGTATTTGAAATATGAAATAACTGCCGTTCATGCGGTAAGCAGATGATGGGAACAGGCTTTTCTGACTGAAATCGGGAACCCACAGCCGTCCATTGTAAACAGCGATGTGTCCAAAGGGACTATTTCCGGCAGGCGACAAGACTGAGATATCACCTCTTTGGGGCTGATAACCCTCTGTCGGCACCTCTTGGAATCCCATCTGTGGTAATATCTTCTCGTAGGCGTATGCCGGAACCAATCCTGCAGGACATCCTCCATGCCACAATCCTAGCAGCACATAGCCAGCACATGAGCGCTTTGACTTTACGCCCCGGGCATTTGTGCACCGGTGATATGGCTGAGGATGGTATCTTTCTGACCGTCACCGGCCAGAGCGTTCCACGTTGCCGCCAGACAACAAAGCATCAGGATGATTCGTCGGTGTATCATATCTAAAAGGGGGTTTAGTGAAAAGTGGAGGCCCCCCTCTAATCCCCCTTGGGGGGAGGAAAGTGAAAAGTGAAAAGTGAAAAGTGAAAAATATTGTCTGAACTCCTGTAACTCCTGAACTACATTAACTTGAAAGTTGAGTAGGTGGTTTGCTTTTTAGGGGTCGTTATTTCATTCCGGTGCGACTACTGAAGTTGATACGCACGCCCTTGTCGTCAACCATCATGTCCATGCCGCCGTTGTTGCCGTTGCTGGCGGTAGGCTTGCGCTGGCCGTCGAGAATCTCGCGGCACATGTTCTTGATATCGGCAACACGCTGGGGGCTCTCCAGGTTGTCGCCGCTGTAGTGGCCGGGAAAAAGGAAACGGATGTCGTTCTTCTTCATATAGTCCTCTACTCGCTCGGCGGTGTACATCTCTGTGGAAAGGTTGGTGAACACCAGCAGGTTGGTGGAGCCGAAGGCGTCGCCGCTGAACCCGTAATGCCTGGCCTTGTCGAAGAACGTGGTGCTTCCGGCGGTATGGCCGGGCGTGAAGACAACCTCTATCTCGCGGCCGCCAAGGTCTATCACCTCGCCGTCGTTAAGATACCTTATCTGCCCCTTGTAGAAGCGCATGTTGTTCGGAACGATGGGCATGTCGCCGGCATTCAGATAGACCTCGGGGAAAGGCCCCACCCCACCCACATGGTCGCCGTGGGCATGGGTTAGCATCATGGTGACGGGCTTGGAGGTAATCTTTTCCACAATCTTGTCGAGCCCGGGAATGCGGGTGCCGGCATCAATCAGGAGTGCGCGGTCATTGCCTTCAACAAGGTAGAGCGACTCGTTGTAAACCCTGTGCCCGTTGCCAATCCATGTATGCTCGTCAAGTTGTCGGAACACCACTTCATCATCTTGGTAAACCACTTTGCCGCGAAGGTCGCGGCTGTTGATTTCTGTTCCCTGTGCCTTTGCCGCATACGGCATCAGGCTAAGCAGCGCAGCTGCAATAAAAAAGTAAACTTTCATTTTTAGGGTGAAATATTGAAAAGGTAAAAAAATTGAAAAAGGCCTCGACTTGTGCCCTCACTTAAGCGTAAGAGTGCATGCCGCCGAGGAAGAAGTTCACACCGAAATAGGTCATCAAGATGCTGAGGAAGGCCAGTGCCAGGTAAAGGTGGAACCAGCGCGGCTTCTGCAGCCACCGGATGCTTTGTGCGTGCATGGGAATGCTGTACACGAGCATGGTGATGAGCGCCCACACCTCCTTGGGGTCCCAGCCCCAGTAGCGCCCCCACGACTGGTTGGCCCAGACGGCGCCGACAAAGATGCCGGCGGCCAGGCAGGACAATGCGGGGTAGAGCATCAGCCGGCTCATGTGCGTAAGCTGTGCCACGGCGGCGGCGTGGCCCCCGCGTGCCAGCAGGACGAGTGCGGTGACGGCGTTCAGCAGGATGAAGGCCAGCAGCGAGTAGGCCGCCATGATGACACACACATGGATGCTCAGCAGCGGCGATGCCAGCACGGGCATGAGCAGCGTGATTTGCGGGTTGGCCTCGCCCATCATCGCCACCAGCAGCGTAAGCCCCGCCAGCAGCAGGCCGAAGGGCATGAGCAGCATGAAGCGACGCTGCATGAAAAGGGTGATGAGCAGGCTCACCAGCGCCATGAACTGCATGGTTTCAAAACCGTTTGACAGTGGCAGGTGCTGGGCCACATAGCCCCTGAGCGTGATGATGAACAGCAGATAGGCCAGCGTGAGGCCCAGCACGCCGTTCATCACCAAGCGGAGCCATCGCGACAGCGCCCTCCGGCGCAGCCAGTGCACCAGGAAGACGGCGAAGCTGACGATGCCCAGCACCGTGAGCAGCATGGCCAGCGGACGGGTGTGGTCGGCGCTGTTATAGAGTATCTCGGCCTTGAAGAGCGTGTCGGAGGGCAGCAGGCCGTCGGCCTCCCTCTGCTGATAGCTCCTGATTTTGTCAAGGACGGTGTCCACCTGCGCATAGTCCCCCTTCCATGCCAGCTCGCCGATATAGTCCATCGACTTCTTGATGAACATATACTTGTCCTCAGCCATGCCGGGCGGCAGGGCGGCGGCCTGTGAATACCAGCGCAGGCCGTCGCCGTCGTGGCAGGGGAACATCTTGAGCAGCTCGCCGTTGAAGAGCATCAGCAGGATGTTCATCTTCTCGTCGGCATCGAGGATGGCGCGTACGTCAGCCGGCTGCTTGCCCTGCCTGATGTCGGCCAGCAGGGGGGCGAGCTTGTAGCCGTCGGCATCGTGGAAGTCCTGGTATGACACATATTTCTTATCTGTTCCGAGCACGCGGGCCACGCTGCCCTTCACTTTGATGATGGGCAGCGTGGTCCATTCCGCGGGGTCGAGCAGGAAGCCCGTCAGCACCTGCTCGGCGCTGTAGCCCTCAACCCCCGGCTTGCCGCAGAGCTTCGTGGTGAAGTCCCTGGCCAGCGTCTGCATGGGGCATATCCGGCCGTTGTAGTTCACATAGAGGTGGCCGAAGCGGGCGGCGGTGGCCCGTGGCAGCACATGGGCGGCGCTCACCGGCAGGGCGGCGCGGGTGGCCGCCACCAGCAGCACGGCCAACAGCAACAGACGGCGGAAACCCTCGCGGGGCAGCACCATGAGCAGCAGCATGCTCAGGAAGAGCAAGCCGTAGCCGGTGTAGGTCATCGGCAGCCCCCACGGGTCGCAGCTCACCAAGAGGTGTGCCCCTTCCAGGTCTGGGTCATACCCCGATTGATAGAAACGGTAGCCGCCATATTCGCCTACGTTGTTCATTGATATGCTCATCGTCTTCACCACTGCTCCCTTTTCCACGATGGAGACCTGCGAGACATAGTCCATGGGCGACTGCGTGCCGGGGTAGGTCTCCAAGGTGAAGTCGGAAAGCAGCACCTGGAACGGCAGTTGTTCCACGGCCTGGTTCTCGCTGTTCACATACAAGTTGGCGCGCTGGCCCGTGCGCAGGCTGATGACACCTTGCGTGCCCCACAGGTGGGTGACAAGGGCACCGGCCAGGATGAGCAGCAGCGACAGGTGGAGCAGCAGGGCGGCGGGGCGCACCTTCAGGCGGCGCACAACGACGACGAAGCCCGTGACGGCAGTGGCCACCCACAGCGCAATCATCCACCGGGCGGTGTAGATGGTGCCCACTGCGGCGGCATGACCACCGGCGTGCTCAACGAATGTTGCCGCGGCAAGGGCCATGCTCACTGCCACCAACAGCAGGAAGGGAATGTGGCGTAGCTTCATTTTTGCTGCAAAGGTACGAATTAGTAAGCCATTACAAAAAATAAAAAGGTGAAAAAGTGAAAAAGGCAGCGCCATTTTAAGATGGATATTATGAAACCAGATTGCAGACCATTATATTTTCAAGTTTCGCATTCGCTCAACTTTTTGGAGTTTAGGAGTTTAGGAGTTTAGGAGTTTAGACAACACTTATGGCGGCAACAAATTTTTCACTCTTCACTTTTCACTTTTCACTTAAAAAAAATGGCGGCAGTAAAACTCATATCTCATAACTCATACTTTAAAGATTCCAAAATCTTTTCCCCCAAGGGGGGACATGAGGGGGGGCTCCAGTCCAAACCGCATCCGACTCCAGTCCGAACCGCATCCGACTGCAGTCCAGACCGCATCCGACTGCAGTCCTAATTACGGACGACTTGCAGAAGGACTGGAATTTCCACACGTCAAACCATTATGTTTCAAGGCCTTATTCCCAGCCTATCAGCACATCATTCTTTGAGATTTCGTGCCATCATGGATAAAGGGATGGATTTGTTGATTTTTTTACCATTCCGCATGAAAAAGTAACTCCTAAACTCCTGTAACTCCAAGAAGTTGAGCGAATGTGAAACTTGAATAAATGATTAATTCCTACGCAAAAGTAGTGTTTCATCGATTACCAGCCGCTTATTATATAGGTATAACAGGAAAGAATTGGAAGAAACCGCCACTCATTCCCAAATTCATATTGTCTTTCTCCCTACATGGTCGTTATAGGTATAATTTGAAGGAAACTTGAAAGAAAATGACTTATCTTTGCCACGAAGAAAGCTTAACCCACATTGCCGTAGGTTCTACTATTGAAAAGTGGGCAAAATCAGTTGGTGGCATAAACATCGACGATATACAATGGCAGAATTAATTCCACAATAATATGACAAAGAAAGTTAGACCGAAGATTGATAAAAACATAAAACGCGACAAGATTTTGTACTTGCATGGTTTCATGTCAGGAGCCAACAGCATGACTGTTGACCGGCTAGATTTGAAATATGGCTATTGCTTTGAGTTTGTTGTGCCTAAGCTGAACGGCGACATTGACCACAGTATCAACATTGTCAATAATATCATTGCCCAGGAGAAACCCCGTATGATAATAGGCTCATCTTTGGGAGGTTTTTATGCGCTGGTATGCGACAGCGGCGACATTCCCGTTCTTGTAGTGAACCCTTGTGTCAATCCGTATGTTCACATGCAACAGTATCTGAATAAGACCTTAGAGTATCACTGCAAACGCAGAGATGGCGAGACAAGCTACAGATTGACACAGGATGTGCTTGAGCATTTCAAGAAGTATGACGTGGTTTCGGCAATCAAATCCAAGAGAGAGCATCTCTGGGCTTTGCTTAGCACCAATGACGAGGTATTGGGCACCACCCATCTGGATTTATTCAAAAAAATCAGGGAAGAGGAAGAAGTGGAGGGAAGCAAAAAAGTATCTTTTTCGACCGCTCATTTCGGACACAGGGCATTTCCCTGGGGTATTTCGCCTATTTCCGATGTCATTTATAACATATTATGGGATAACTAATCTATAAGTTCCTATAGTGCTGCGAAATTTATGGTGAAATAGAAAAGGAAGAAAACGAACTATATGTTGAAGACGAACTGGGTTCCTTCCGTTCCTTCACCGTCATAATCGGCAGCTACGGGGAACTGACAGGACAGGTTTGAAATGGCATCCTCGTCAAGGTGAACGGACAGTTCTAATTCAATGACCATCCTTTCCGGGGAATAAGCCAGGGAATAGATACACTCGCCCAGGACGGCGTTCACCACCGTCCTGATTTCGTCCTGCATGCGCCAGATAGAATCAAAGTCAGTCATAGTACTCTATCTTCAGTTCCTCACTGACATTGAAATCATCATGAAGGCCATCATCATATTCATAGACGATACGCATGCCCCAATAGGCGGACGGTACTTTCAGCACCTCCAACAGATGCCACTTGGGACGGCCGAAGTCGTAGGATTCCCTGTCAAGGATGATACGGTTGGAAACAAAGTCAAAGTGGTAGTACCCGCCACCGATACATTGATCTCCCGGCTTCAGCAAATCCTTATGCTGATTGACCATGGCCAGGCGGAACACGCCTTCCAATGTGATGATAAACTTGGGGAGTGTCATAATTCTGAAAATCGGTTGATGTTGAATTCTAGTTCTTCCAAGTCAATGAACTGAGAACTGCGATATACTTCCTTGCCTTCCATCAACAGCAATACTGTCGGCCCTGAATAAACCAGGAACCGGCCTGCAATCAAAGGCTCTTCTGTAATATCAGTATAGAATGAAGTCAGAGA
>JAEEGL010780256.1_pt1 | contig 22427 bp, 15 predicted proteins | sample 9134231 | NCBI WGS metagenome assembly JAEEGL01 (sample SAMN16246548, study PRJNA631951) | gut metagenome | biome: gut microbiome; feature: rumen; material: fiber-attached | host: Bos | place: Iran: Karaj | collected 2018-10
ATGCCAACCTCGACCATGTCAATGCCCCGGCGTTCAAGCGTCCGGATAACATCTGCCGTCCCTTCCAGTACCGGGCTGCCGGCGCAGAAATACAGGGAGAGCAGTTTGCGGCCGGTATGGCGCTGTGCCGCAAATAGTTCGTCAATTTTGTTCATATGTTTTCAATGTTTGAAGAAATTTTTCCAGAAGGATGACATCTTTCACCGCAGGCGCGGTTTCGAAACGGCTGTTCAGGTCGATGCCGGCCAGGGCCGGATGCCGGAACCGGGCGATACGGCCGGCGTCCTCCGGTCCGATGCCGCCACTGAGCAAAAAGGGAATCGCACCGTCGTAGGCCGACAGCAGATTCCAGTCGAACTGGCAGCCACTGCCGCCATGCTCCGCACATTTCGTGTCGAAAAGGAACATGTCCGCCAATCCGGCATAGTCCCGCCACCGGTCAACGTCCGTTGCATCACGGATACTCAGCGCTTTCATGACCGTCACTCCGGGCATGCCGGCCGATGTCAACTGCCGCCGAAGCCGTTCGACCATCGCCGGACTTTCCTGCCCGTGCAACTGGATGCAGTCGAGCCGGCCAGACGCCAGACGGACCATACGTTCCGGCGTTTCATCGACAAAGACACCCGTGAAGCGCGGAAGAGCCTGGCCTCCATCGGAAACAACGCCGGGAAAAACGTCCCCGCGGGATGGAATCTCCGGAACATACCGGCTGCTGGCCGGATAGCAGATGAAGCCCAGCATGTCAACGCCCAGGCGTGCAACCGCCCGGATATTTTCGGCATCTCGCATACCGCAGACTTTGACTATCATTGCCTTGCGTTTTGAATGGTTTCAATGAAACGACGGAGTTCTGCGCCCGGGTCTTCCGCACGCATGAAGCATTCACCGATGAGGAAACCCCGGAACCCCGCTGCACGGAGTTTCAGTACCGTCACCGGATCGGAGATGCCACTTTCGCTGACCTTGCAGGCTGAAGCGGGCAGATGCTCCGCCATGCGGAAGGAGTGGCGGACGTCGGTTTCGAATGTGCCGAGATGGCGGTTGTTGATGCCGAACATGTCTGCCTCCAGCTGCGCATAGGCCAGATCGTCGCCGCCATGCATCTCCAGCAGCACTTCCAAGCCCAGACGGTGCGCTTCCTCCAGCAACCGGCGGCAAGCATCCACCGGCAGGGCCGCCGCAATGAGCAGCACGGCGGAGGCACCGCAAAGACGAGCCTGCAGCAACTGGTAGGCATCGATGACGAAATTCTTGTAGAGGACCGGGATGGTGACACCGGCTGTCCGTGCGGCCGAAATCATCTCATCACCTCCGCCGAAATAGGCGCGGTCGGCGAGGATGCTGACCGCAGCAGCACCGTTCCGCTGGTATGCCGGCGGGATGACGTCGGGCCGGCCGGCCTCCCTGATCCATCCTTTCGAAGGCGACTTGCGCTTGAACTCGGCGATGATTCCCGTCGCGGAATCTTCCAGCGCCCGACGCATCGATGGCCGGAAGATATTTTGAGTCCGCTCCGTTTCTTCCATTGCCTCGACTTCGCGCATCATCCGTACAGCCGGAACGCGGGCGGCGGCCTCCGCCACTTCCTGGCGCTTGTGCGCTACGATTTCCTGCAGAATGTCTTTCATCGTAAAGGACCCGTCAGGAATTGTACGTCACAAACTTCTTGAACGTAGCCAGCGCCCGGCCGCTGTCGATGCTTTCGCGGGCAATGCTGATGCATTCCGCAATGTCCTTCCGGCCTTTTTCCAGCACCTGGATGCCGAACGCCGCATTGGCCAGCACGATGTTTTTCTGCGCCGGCAGCGCCCGGTTCTCCAGCACGGCATCGAAGATTTCCTTCGCTTCGAGTTCGTCGGCCCCGCCGCGCAGTTCCTCCGGCCTGGCAATAGTGAACCCCAGATCTGCCGGGCTGAAAATACGCTCGTACTGATTGGTGGTCACCTTGAAATCTCCCGTCAGGGAAATCTCATCGTAACCGTCGATGCTGTTGACGATACCGAAATCGATGCCTATTTTCTGATATACATTGCTGTACAACCGCATCTGGTCGAGATTGGCCACACCGAGCAACTGGCATTGCGGCTGGCTGGGATTCACGATGGGACCGAGCAGATTGAAGCAAGTGGGAAACTGCAGTGCTTTGCGGATGGGCCCCACGAACTTCATGGCGCGGGCGAAAAGCTGCGCGTGGAGATAGACGATGCCCACCTCGTTGATGCAGCGGTTCAGTTTGTCCAGGTCGTCGGTGAACTTCACGCCGTGGTTGGCGATGACATTCGACGCACCGCTCACGCTTGTTGCGGCATAGTTGCCATGCTTGGCCACCTTGTAGCCGGCTCCTGCAATCACGAAACAGGCCGTCGTAGATATATTAAATGTATTTTTCCGGTCACCGCCCGTTCCTACCACGTCGATGTAGCGGTCGCAGTCGAGCGGCACCGGCACGCCCGTTTCCAGGATTCCGTCACGGAATCCCAGCAATTCATCCACCGTGATGCCGCGCATCTGGAGGCCGGTCAGCAGGGCTGTGATCTGCTCGTTCGGGAATTCCCCCTTGGTGATACCCACCAACACATTTTTGGTTTCCTCACGGGTCAGCTCCTCGTGATTCAGCATTTTGTCCAGAATAAGTTTCATTTCCATGATGTCGTATTTTTTGATTTGATTGATTATGCTGTTTTACGAAAAAAGGCCCGTCGTAAGAACGACAGGCCTTTTCGATATCTCATGTATCCACACGGCTACGTTGCTCACGATCTTTCAGGTCCCGAGTAACGCCACCACCATGCTGTGAATACGTGTTTCATTCCGTTTGGTTTTGCGTCGCAAAAATACATATTATCGTTTTTCCTGCAATGATTTTTCAAAAAAAAACGGGTATCAAGACAAAAAAAAATGACACCCGGAACTGGTCGAGGTGGCCGGATTCGAACCGGCGCTCTCCTGCTCCCAAAGCAGGCGCGATAGCCTGGCTACGCTACACCTCGTATTTCCCGGCGCAAAGGTAGAAGATTCCGGAACGCCGCCCCGTTTTTTTTACATTATTTTTATTCCGCAGATTCTTATTCCGGATCCTGCATACCGCCTTGTCCGTCCTCTCCGTCCTGCATCGCCTCATCCTCGAACGAGATCATGCCGTCCACCATCATGGCTTTCCGCCGCGCCTTGACAGCAGCCGATCCGGATGCAGCCTGATACGTGTGGTAGATGTCGTCTCGCCGTCTCGGCCGTTCGTCAGCACGCCAGACGAAACCGGGCAGTGACATCGCCTCCTTTCCCGGCAACTTTTCAATCGGATAGAGCCGGCCGGAGGGACTGCCTATGAACATGATTTCATCGAACTTCCTGTCCGCTGTCAGCATGATACGGATATCGTTCGACTTAGCCATGTTCATACCGATGTATTCTGTTCCGTCCTTGGCAAAGAAGACCGCCTCGGCATCCTCCTTCGCCATCACTTTGTAAAGGTAATTGCCGGGCTTGAAGTAACCGGTGATGTTGCGCCCCTTGAGCTGGTTGAACCCCAGTGAATCTTCGGGCGACGCGATGACGGCACCCCGGACAAGGTTGATCTGACGGGCTTCGTTCCCGGCCGTCTCAAGTTCAATGGTCTCGGCCGTCAGCTGGTTCTGCTGCCCCCAGACCACCGGATCGTAATACAGGCGTATCACTGAATCGGCCGTGCTGTACGAAAGCGAGTCGCATTTGCCCTGCAGCTCGCGGCTGAAGAACTTCACACCGTTGTAAACCAACACGGTGCGGACATCTTCCGCATTGACATATGTATACAATGTATCGCCGTGCAAGTACAGCGAATCATTTTCACTGCCCATGATCATCAGCGTGCTGTCTGTTACATAAGTATATCCGGCTCCGCTGTCATAATATCCATAATGGCCCTTGATGGTCAGATTATTGACCGTATCGATCATGCGGACATTGTGGAACGCCTCGCCAATGCCGGCCACTTTGTCAAAAAAAAGCGTGTCGGCGTAGATGGTGTTGCTTCCCGATTTCATCCGGGCCTCCTTGTGGAAGAAAGCGATAGTGTCGTTGGTATTGTACCAGCCGTCCTCACAGTAGATGGAATCGCGGCCTGGCGAGGCGATGTCCGTGGGACCGGCGAATTCGGCCAGCGACAACGCCACGTTGTAGAGCAGCGTATCAGTGTAGATATCGTAATCCGGCGAATGCATCTCGACATTCTGCTTGAAAAAGAACCGGCGGCTCGGCCGGTAGAAGCGTCCCCTGACACTGGACAACGTAGTCTCGCCGTTGCGGATGTCAGCGCCGGTCAGATAGTAGGCGACATCGGCCGCCATGTCGTAGTACACATGGTCGGTCCGCATCTCCATTTCCTTGTCGGTCATGACGACATTGTCCCAGATCTCAGCCTCGCGGCGGTCGCCGCTGTAGCGCAGGAAATCGCCGGTCACCACCACCTGGTCCAAACCTTCCGGCTTGCTGATCACAATGTTTCCGAACGCGTCCATCGTATTGGAAGACCTGTACCACCAGGCACTGTCACAGTTCATGGTCACGCCCTCGTGAAAGAATTGCACATGCCCCTTCAGCCGCCACGCATTCGAATCGACGCGCGCCGCAAACTCAGTCTTGTCGGCATGGACAATCTCTATCTTCTTGGTTTCAGCACGACCGGTTCCCGAGCGCTGCTGTGCAGCAACAGCCAACGACAGCACGGCCGCCAGCAGGCACACCGCCACAAAACGCCCTGACCGTCCGGATTGCCGTTTCATACAGGCGTGCTGCATAGGCTTGTCTATTTGTACCACTTCGAATTGGAGAATTCGCAGTCACGGTAGCGAGGATCGATCATGATATAGGTGTCAACGATTTTCTCGTCCACCCATTTCTCAAGTTTCTCCTGCATCTTGGCTTCGAGCGCCATACCCTGGATTGTCTCGTAATTGTCATCCAGATTGACCACGTGGGACGGCGTTACACCCTTTATCTTCATAATCTTGAATACCAGGTTGCCCGTAGCGTCCGTCGTCTGGAACGCCTTGCTGATCTCGCCGACCTGCATGGTCCGGAGAACACTTAATTCCTCCGGGGTGAAATAGTCTGATGTCAGTTCCATCCGCGTGGATTTGTCCTCCGGATTAATCATGGTACCGCCGTTGGCACGGGTGGACTCATCGTCCGACAGCGTACGCGCCGCCAGTTCGAACGTCGTGGAATCCTGCCGGATGAAATTGGCCAGACTGTCCAAACGGTGCAGCATGTCACTCACCAGAGCAGCATCGGCCTTGGGTTTCATAATGATATGACGGCAGTTCATCATATCTCCACGTTTGGCAATCAGCTGAATGATGTGGTAGCCGAATTTCGTTTCGACCACGCGTGACACATCGCCCGGCTCGCGCAAAGCCATCGCAGCTTCCCAGAAATCGGGATCGAGGTTGCTTTTCGACATGAATCCCAACTCGCCGCCGGTCATCACGGCAGCCTCTTCCTCGGAATACAGTACCGCCAGCGAAGTGAAGCTCTCGCCATTCACCACGCGACGCCGCAGTTCAAGCAGTTTCTGCCGCGTTTCGGCGATGGCCTCCTCGCGGTACGGTGGATTCATCGTTATCTGCTGGACTGTATAAGTCTCAGGAGAGGTCGGCAACTGGTCCTTGGGCAACTTGTTATAGAACGTCCGGACTTCGGACGGAGATACTTTTATGTCCTTCAGAATCTCCCGCTGCATGGCATACTCCAGCAGGTTGTTGCGAACCGTCTCGCGCCAGTCGTTCCGCAGCAGCACCAGACTTTTACCGGCCGCAGCCTCCAGGTTCTCCCGCGACCCATAGCGGTCGATCAGCATTCTCACCCGCTGTTCCAGTTCCCGGGTCACCTCTCCCTCCGACACCGTCACACTGTCGATGGCCGCCTGGTTGATCAGCAGCTTCTGCTCGAGAAAACTCTCAAGGATCTCGCAGCGCATGTCCCGGCTCGAGGTATAGCCCTGCAGCTGCAACTCCAGATAGCGCGACTCGATGTCGGAGTCCTTCACGATGGTGCCGCCCACGATGGCAGCAATCTGGTCTATCAGATAGGCTCCCTCGTCCTGTGCAGCCGCCGGTCGGGACAATCCTGCCGCCAGAAGGCACAGAATCATGGTGCATATGCCGAAACGTCCCGCCTTCATGCTACCGGCTGTAATTGGGCGCTTCGCGCGTAATGGTGACGTCGTGCGGATGGCTTTCGGCCATGCCCGATGCCGTGATGCGGACAAACCGGGCATCGTGCAGCCTTTCGATGTCCAGTGCACCGCAGTATCCCATGCCCGACCGCAGACCGCCGACGAGCTGGTACACTACCTCGGAAAGCTTGCCTTTGTACGGAACCTGGGCCACGATGCCTTCGGGCACAAGTTTCTTGATGTCATCCTCCATATCCTGGAAATAACGGTCTTTCGACCCCTGCTGCATGGCTTCGATAGAACCCATGCCGCGGTACGACTTGTATTTCCGGCCGTTGAAGATGATGGTCTCTCCCGGCGATTCCTCGACGCCGGCCAGCAGCGATCCGATCATGACACTCGATGCTCCCGCCGCGAGGGCCTTGACGATGTCGCCAGAATAGCGGATACCGCCGTCGGCGATAACCGGCACACCGGTTCCTTCCAACTCATGCGCCACATCATAGATGGCCGACAGCTGCGGTACGCCGATACCGGCCACGATGCGCGTCGTGCAGATGGAACCCGGCCCGATGCCGACCTTGATGCCGTCCGCCCCGGCCTCGTACAGCGCTTTCGCCGCCGCCGCCGTGGCAATGTTGCCCACGACGATGTCGATGCCGCTGTACAGCGCACGCACCTGACGGAGCATGTCAATGACATTTTTCGAATGGCCGTGGGCCGTGTCGATGATAATGGCGTCCACATCGGCCTTGACCAGCGCGTCCACCCGTTCCAGGGTGTCGTGCGTCACGCCGACACCGGCCGCCACACGCAGACGCCCGTAGTCATCCTTGCACGCATTGGGACGGTCTTTCGCCTTGGTAATGTCTTTGTACGTAATCAGCCCCATGAGGTGGTTCTGGTCATCAACCACAGGCAGTTTCTCGATCTTGTGGCGCTGCAGGATGTTCGCCGCCTTTTCCAGATTGGTTTCCAGATTGGTCGTGATGATATGCTCCTTGGTCATCACCTCCACGATGGGCCGCCTGAGTTCCTGCTCGAAACGCAGGTCGCGGTTGGTGACGATGCCGACCAGCCGGTCCTCGTCGTCGATGACCGGAATGCCGCCGATCTTGTATTCCTGCATCAGCGCCAGCGCATCACCGACAGTGGCACCTGCGCGGATGGTCACAGGGTCGTAGATCATGCCATTCTCGGCACGTTTTACCATCTTAACCTGACGTGCCTGTTCCTGAATGGACATATTCTTGTGAATCACGCCGATACCGCCTTCACGGGCGATGGCGATGGCCAGCGTGGCCTCCGTCACGGTATCCATGGCTGCCGAAACGATGGGCACGTTCAAGGTGATATTCCGCGAAAAGCGCGTGGTGAGGCTGACGGTGCGCGGCAACACTTCCGAGTAGGCCGGAACAAGCAGCACGTCATCGAAGGTCACGCCTTCGGATATGATCTTATCTTCAATGAAAGACATAATTCATCAGGTGTTAAATTGGACAAATTTACTGCTTTTTTGAATATGAACCACCCGGCCGTCAAAAAAACTCGGAAGCACAGATTCCGGCACGATATATGCAAGGAAATATTTGCCGGACGATCCGGACGTGGCAAAAAAAAATTAGATTTTGCACATTCCTGAGAAAAGTTTGGCACAGTAATTGCATAGGTTTTGACAAACAAGCATAAAAGTTTTCTCATAAGTTAGTAGTTGTAAATGTTAGTAATGTGATGAAAAAGCCGTTCGTGAGAACCGCTTTTTCTTTTTTTTATGCCCTTTTGTAATCCTGTGCCTTCTCGGGCAAAATTTCTTTAACTTTCAGATTATCACTTCGACAGCATGCCTATTTCGGTTAGCCAGGCCTCGGCCAGCATGGTCCAGTAAGCCGTCGATCCCGGATTGTTACGAAGCGCGATGCTGTGCGCTCCGGCCGGAAATATGTGAAGGCTGGATCCGGACACCCGGTGGGCTTGCAAAGCTGAAAAATATGCGATACTGTTCTGCGGGCTGACGGCAGGGTCGTCGGCGGCATGGACCAGGAATGCCGGCGGCGTCGCATCACCGACCCGGCGCTCCAACGAATACCGTTCCAACATATCCGATGAAGGCGAACGGCCGAAAAGTGCGGTGCGGCTGCCCTGATGAGTGCCCGGTCCCATGGTGATAACCGGTGAGACCAAGACCGTGAAATCGGGTTTGAATGAGATGGTGTCGTACGCATCGCCGGACTGTGCCCAGTCTTCGGTCAGCACAGATACGGCTGCAGCGACATAACCGCCGGCCGAGCATCCCATGACACCGACTTTATGTGCATCAATGCCCCACTGGCCGGCGTGTGCCCGGATCCACCGGACCGCCCGTTGCGCGTCCTGTATCGGCGCCTTGTAGCTCTCGATGACGTCGGGCGACTGGGGCAGCCGGTGCAGCAGGACAAACGCCGTCACTCCCAGCGTATTGTACCATTTGGCCAACTGCCACCCGGAGTTTTCGAGCGTCAGATGCGTGAAACCGCCGCTCGGAATGATAAGGACAGCCGTCCCTGTATTTGCCGATGTCCCTGTTTCGTAAACGTAGAGGCGTGGCATTCCGATGCGGTAGGCTCTTTGATTGAAGATGCTGTCGGTCAGCTCAAGATGACGGCTGTTGGGCATCCGGGTGTCCCAGACGGGATAGGACTGCTGCGCCGGCGCGGAGACGGCGCAGAGCACGGCATAAAGCAACCATGCCATACGGTGTCTGAAAAAATGCATAGCCTGTGTTTTAGATAAGTCCAAATGTAGTCATTTTTTTTGCTGCACGACGTCAGAATCTCTGCAGATGCGGCACGGTTCCCGGACAAATTGTGTACTTTTGACTTTTGAAAAAGCCCGACAAAACAAATGCAGGACGAACTGATTTTCAAAATCCTGAAAAATCTCCACATCGACTACGAAGTATTCGAGCACCCGCCGACACCTACCATCGAAGACGCACTCGCATACTGGAAAGACATCGATGCCACGCACTGCAAAAACCTTTTTTTCCGCAACCACAAGGGCAACCGGCACTATCTGGTGATTCTGGACTGCATGCACGACCTGGACATCCACGACCTGGAGCACCGGCTGCACCAAGGCAAGCTGTCGTTTGCATCGCCGGAAAGAATGATGCGGTATCTGGGGGTGACACCCGGTTCTGTCTCTCCCTTCGGCTTGATCAACGATACCGCACATCATGTCACCGTGTTCCTGGACGAGCGTCTGCGCGCAGCCCGGAAAATCAGTTTCCACCCCAACCGCAACACCGCGAGCGTGGTCATGTCCGGCGAAGATTTCATCAAGTATCTGGACTGGACACAAAACCCTTACGAATTCATCAACCTGTACAACTCATAATTATTTCAGCATGCCTGTCTACACTTTCGAGCAATGCTCCGACATAATCGCACAGACCCTGAACAATCCTGCGCATCTCAACCGGGAACCGTTCGGGCTGTATGAGCCCATCCTGTACACCTTCTCCACGGGTGGGAAATACATCCGGTCGTCGTTGGCACTGCTGGCCTGCAACCTGTTCTCCGACAAGATAGACCAGGCACTGTATCCGGCCATCGCGCTGGAGGCGTTCCATAACTTCACGCTCATCCACGACGACATCATGGACGACGCCCCTATCCGGCGCGGCAAACCGACCGTACACATGAAATGGTCGGCAAACACGGCGCTGCTCTCCGGCGATGCCATGCACGTCCTGGCCTGCCAGTATATGCTGCGCGCTCCCGGAACCGTGCTGCAGCCGGTGCTGCAGATGTTCCACAAAACGGCCATGGAAGTCTGCGAAGGCCAGCAGTGGGACATGGATTTCGAACATGCCGACTATATCTCCATCGACGAATACCTGCGCATGATCGAACTGAAGACCTCCGTGCTGCTGGCCTGCTCGCTGTATATCGGCGGCCTGTGCGGCGGCGGCGACCAGATCCAGTGCGACTGGCTGTACCAGTTCGGCCGCAACCTGGGACTGGCCTTCCAGATTCAGGACGACCTGCTGGATGTCTATGCAGATCCGGCCGTCTTCGGCAAGGCCACCGGCGGAGACATCGTTGCCAACAAGAAAACCTTCCTGCTGATTACGGCGATGAACAAGGCGGACGAAGCGATGCGGCTCAGGCTTCACCGGGCCATGAGCACCTATTTCCCGACGCCCGAGGAGAAAATTGCCGAAGTGACCGCCATCTACGACACCCTGCACATCCGTGAGGACGCCGAAAAGGAAATCGAAAGATATTTCAATTTCGCACTGGACGCCCTGGACAAAGTCGAGGTGGACGCACCTCGGAAGGAGGAAATCCGGAAACTTGCGCTGCGACTGATGAAGCGCCAGAAATAAAACGACATAACCAACCAACTGCCGACTATGAATGTGTTACGCCTGATGGGGCGTGAACTCCGGGATTTGTTCTATCCGGACGTTTGCGTGACCTGCCGCCGTCCACTGGTACGCGGCGAAAACACCCTCTGTTCGTACTGTCTGAACGACCTGCCGCTGACCGGAAGTGAAACAGAACAAGACAATGCGGTCAGCCGGCTCTTCTGGGGGCTGGTGCCCATCGCCCATGCAGCCGCCTTGTTCTATTACCGCAAAGGCAGCAGGTACCACGCACTGCTTCACCGGCTGAAATACCGGGGCGACACGGAAATCGGCGTCCGGATGGGATATTATCTCGGCACCCGGCTGCTCCAGACGCCGTTCGCCGGAGCCGATGCATTGATGCCGGTCCCGCTGCACCCGCGGAAACTGCGTCAGCGCGGCTACAATCAGAGCCGCGTCATCGCCGACGGACTCTCCCGCGCCCTGCTCCTGCCGGTCGTGGACGGCGTCCTGATGCGGACCGGCGAAGCCGTGACGCAGACGCACAGCGGCCGGCGGGAAAGGTTCGAACACGTGTCAGACCATTTCGTACTGACCGACGAAGCGCCGTTGCGAAACCGGCACATCATCCTTGTGGACGACGTCGTCACGACCGGCGCGACCATTTCCGCCTGTGCAGAAGCACTGTGCAAGATTCCGGGCATCACGGTCAGTGTGGCGGCACTGGCCGTCGCAGCAGAATAGGCCGCCGGGAGCCGCTTCCGTCCCGCCGGAGCATTTTTCGTTTTTTTTTCGGCTGCGCCGTTTCGAAAAGTCCCCAAAAAACGTTTTATTTGTCTCTTCTTTTTAAGAATCCAGACATGAAAACCTTTGTACGGAAATGTTTTCTCGGCGGGCTGATACTCTGCCTGACGCTTCCTCTGGCCGCGCAGACCGCCGTCTCCGGACAGACGCCCTCCGACACCATCCAGAAAGTGGTCCAGCGTTTCAGGACGCTCAACGCGCAATATCCGCAGGAGAAGGTATATCTGCACCACGACAAATCCTTCTACTCCGCCGGTGACGACATATGGTTCAGAGCTTATCTGGTGAACGCCTCCACACACATACCCAACCGGCTGAGCCGGCTGCTTTATGTAGAACTGCTCAACCAGCAGGACACCGTCCTCTTCAAGGAAAAAATCATCCGGCAGAAGGAAAACGAATTCTACGGGGATATCCATCTGCCGGACACGCTGCGCCCGGGCTACTACCGCCTGCGCGCCTACACCAATTTCATGCGGAACGCCGGAGACGATTTTTTCTACAATGAACGGATCTACATCGGCAACTCCCGGGCGTTCAAGATGATGACCTCGGCCACGTGGAAAACCGACGGCAAAGGAAACGCCGTCGCCACGGTCCGGTTCCTCGATTTGAACGGGAAGCCTCTGACCAAGACAGAGGTGGCTTATTCCTTGCAGCTCAAGAACAAAGTCAACCGCACGCAAAAAACCGACGCGGAAGGTGAAATCCACATCGGTTTCAAGGTCGCCGACCTGCAGGAGAAAAACAGCCTCCAGGTCACGGCAGACGTCAACGGCTCGCCTTACAAGCGTACTTTCAGCATCCCCAGCCTGTCGGAAGACATTGACTTGCAGTTCTTCCCGGAAGGCGGGGCCTTCCTGCAGGGGAAGAACACCGCCATGGCTTTCAAGGCCGTCGATGCGAACGGTCTGGGGACAAAGGTGCAGGGCATGATTTACAACCGCAATGGACAGGAAGTCATCGATTTCGAGTCGAACGACCTGGGTATGGGACGGTTCAGCATGATTGGCGAGAAAGACATGTCCTACTACGCCGAGTTTTCGATCAACGACATAAAGAAACGTGTGGATTTGCCGGCGGTCCAGGCTTCCGGCGTCGTGCTGAACCTCGGACAGTCGGTCTCGCGCGTCACCCTGATGGTACAGGCCACTGAGGACAAACTGACCGACGACGCCCAGTGGCTTCTGCTGATCCATTCGCGCGGAATTCTACTCAACGCACTGATGGTCAACAAGTCGCAAGTTGGCGTACCACAACCTATCAATAAAATACAACTGCCTTCCGGCATCCTCACCTTCACGCTCTTCGACCGGAACGGCCCGGTCAGCGAACGCATGATTTTCATCGACAACGCCCTGGACCAACTTAAGATACAGATCGACCCCGGTCAAAAGGCCTACGGCCCCCGCGAGCGGATGATGCTTGATATCAAGGTGACTGACGCCAATGGCAATCCGGTCCAGACCAATCTGTCCCTGGCCGTGACGGACGATGCCATTGTCAGTCCGGACGACATGCCGTCGACCATCTATTCCAGCCTGCTGCTGTCCTCCGACCTGAAAGGCTATATCGAAACGCCGCACTATTATTTCAACGATTCCACCGGCATCCGGACCGACGACCTGGATTATCTGATGATGACGCAGGGCTGGTCGCGGTTCAACACCGCAGACGTGGTCAACGGCATCTTCCCCGACCTGACCTATCCGTTGGAACTCAGTTCCACCATCAGCGGTACGGTCCGCGGACTGACCGGTATCGCACGCAATGCCAGTCTGACACTGCTGCCGTCGAACGACCTCGCACAGATGCAGGTGACCACATCGGACGACCGCGGTCGTTTCGAGTTCACAGGTTTTGAATATCCCGACAGCACAAAATATGTCATCCAGGCCCGCTCCTCCGGCGGTGCCAACAACATGTTCGTCTTCCTGGACGGTGATTTCGTGCCGGTACGGTCTTTCAAGCCGGCCACACAGGACAGGGAATCGACGGCGATTTTCCAGAAATACCTGCAGCGCAGCTATCAACAGTTCATGTACGACACCGAAGCCCAGATGCTGCTGCTCGAGGGTGTGGAAGTCGAGGGCCATGCCATCATACCCAAGACCGGCGACCCGGTGATGGACATGCTCACCGCCAATATGTCGTGGTACTCCCCGGGCTACATGGACGCCGAGAAACTCAGCGCCTATCCCGGCTACACCTTCTGGCAGATTCTCGACCTATGCGGCCTCGCCTTCGTCTCCGAACAGGAGGAAAAGATTGAGATCCGAGCCGGGCTCCAGAATCCGCTGATCATGGTGGACGGTTTCAGCCGGGACCTGAACTATATCAAGAATTTCGTGCGTCCCGAAGAAATCGACCGGCTGATTGTCATCCGGGACGGCAACGAAGCGGCATTCTGGGGCAACTACGCATTCCGCAACGGAGCCATCTACATCACGATGAAACGTGGTGGAGGCAGTCAGGAACCGGATTCGCCAGGCGTCTTCGTGGTATCCCCGAGGGGCTATTACAAGGCGCGGGAATTCTATGTACCCAACTACGCCGTCACCGACAAGGGCAAACCGGACACGCCGGACCTGCGCAGCACCATCTACTGGTCACCTGTCGTCCGGACAGACCTGACCGGAACGGCCATTGTGGTCTTCTACTCCGCCGATTTGCCGACGACCTATTCAATCGTCGCGGAAACCGTGTCTCCCGCCGGAGCCATCGGACGCGGAACGGCCACCGTCACCAATCGATAGCATCATGGAAAATCTGTCAGACCCGTCTCCCGCGGAAATCGTCAATGCCGGCAACCAGACAGCCGGCAACCAGCCGCAGGGCAGCGGAAGCGCCGATACGAAACAACTGCTGCAGCACTTTCTGGACAACCAGAACACCATCATCAACACGTTGCACGACCTGATGCCGTTCCGCGTCAGGGAAATCATGCTGATCGGCACCCTGTACGACACATTCGCCATCGGTGCGGACGGCCGTTTCTCGGAGCACATATTGAGTGAATACTACCGCAGCAGCATTACCGAGATGCCGCGTATCACCGGGGTCTCCACCGCCGATGAAGCATTGGTGCACCTGCAGCAGCGTCATTTCGACATGGTCATCATCCTCGGCGGCAGCAACCGCAACCGCCCCTTTGTCATCACCGAAGCCATCCGGCGGCAGGAACCGGACATCCCGGTGTTCCTGCTGCTCGGCAACACCAAGGAACTTCAATACACCAAATCGCGCAACGCACAATGCCGGCTGCTCGACAAAATATTCGTGCGGACGGGACAGGACAACGCCGTCTTCTTCGCCATAATCAAGTATCTGGAAGACAAGATGAACGTGGAGAACGACACCCAAGTCGGACTCATCAAGGTGATTCTTCTGGTCGAGGACTCGGAGGCCTATTATTCGCGGTACATCCCACTGCTTTTCGAAAGTGTCAAGGACCAGACCCGGCGGCTGGTGGAGGAAGTCAACTCCGACAGTGTGACGAAACGGCTGCAGGAACGGCTGCGTCCAAAGATCCTGCTGGCCGAGACTTATGAGGAAGCCATGGACGTAGTCCGGCAGTACCGGAACAACCTGATGTGCCTGATCACCGACGTAGAGTTTCCGGAGAACGGAACCGTGACGGCCGACGCCGGTTTCCAGCTCACCCGGGAACTGCGCCGCATCATCCCGGACCTGCCCGTCGTCATCCAGTCGTCGGACATGGCCAACAACCATAAGGCTTTCGAAATGAAGGCCACATTCATCAACAAAGATTCGCAGACGCTGCTGCGCGAAATCCGGAGTTTCATCAACCATCAGCTCAGCATCGGTGCCTTTGTGTACCGTGACGGGAGCGGTCGCCGCATCATGGCTGTCCGCACGCTGCACGAGTTCGAAGAGACGCTGGCCACGATACCTGACGACAGCCTGGTTTACCACGCCAGACGCAACCACTTCTCCCTGTGGCTGATGGCACGCGGTGAAATCAAGATCGCCAAGATGATTTATCTTATCAAAGTCGATGATTTCACCGATCTCAACGAATACCGCGACTACATGCTGTTCGTCATCCGGCGGCACCGCAACGCCTCGAACGCCGGCAAAGTCGTCGATTTCGACGACCAGAAAAAACTCGACGAAACCAACATCCTCAGCCTGGCCCCCGGAAGCTTCGGCGGGAAGGGACGCGGTCTGGCCTTCGTCAACATGCTCATCTACAATCTGAATTTCTCGAATATCATTCCCGACATCCAGATCAGGACACCGCGTACGGCCATCATCGGAACGGATGAGTTCGACATCTTCATTGACAAGAACAACCTGCGCGCCGTTATCGAATCTCCGGTCTCTTTCGGGCAGCTCCAGTCGCTTTTCCTCAAGGGTGAATTGTCGTTTTCGCTGACCAAACGTCTTCAGGCCTGCCTGAAAGACTGGAAGAAACCGCTCGCCGTCCGTTCGTCCTCCCTGCTGGAAGACAGTGCCGCACAACCTTTCTCCGGCGTCTTTTCGACCTATCTCATCCCCAACAACCATCCGGACAGCGAAGTCCGGCTGCAACAGGTGATGGACGCCGTCAAACTGGTCTATGCCTCGCTGTATACTGACGAAGCCCGCAGTTATTTCAAGGTAATCCAGGGTGATGTCACGACCGAAAAAATGGCGGTGGTGATTCAGGAAGTGGTCGGACAACCGCACGGGGACACCTATTATCCGCATTTCAGCGGCACCGCGCAGTCCTACAATTACTATCCCGTTTCGCACATGCAGCCCGAGGACGGGTTTGCGGTGTGCGCCGTCGGTTGCGGGAAATATGTGGTCGAAGGCGGCGCGGCCTACCGGTTCTCGCCGCGCTATCCCCGCATCCAGGCCCAGACGCCACAGGACACATACAAAAGCTCACAGGTCCGGTTCCTGGCTGTCAACCTGGCCAACAACACCCCTGATCTCGCGGGCCAGGGAGAAATGGCCGGACTGGTTTCGCTGGACATCCGGGAAGCGGAACGACATGGTACGCTGCGGCATCTCGCCTCAACCTACATCATGCAGGACGAACGGCTCGAGTCCGACCTGGTGCCGGGTGGCCCCCGGGTCGTCAATTTCGCGGACATCCTTCAATACGACTATATTCCGCTGGCCAAAACCCTGAACGTGCTCCTCGACCTCATCCAGGATGCACTGGGCGCACCCGCCGAAATAGAGTTCGCCGTGGACATGACCCGCGGGGAGAACGGACTTCCCTCATTCTATCTGCTGCAGATCAAACCGACCACGGAAATCGAGGAGGACACCGGCACCTACTGGCAGAACCTGCCCGAGTCGCGCATGTTCCTTTATTCGTCCAAATCGATGGGCAACGGCCGCATCACAGACATCTCGGACATCATCTATGTGGATCCAGAACGGTTTGACAACACCAAGACGCTGGACATGCTGGCCGAAATCGAACAATTGAACGCCGAAATGGTGCGGGAAGACCGGCAATACATCCTCATCGGTCCGGGCCGGTGGGGCACACGCGACCAATTCATCGGCATCCCGGTGACATGGCCGCAGATCTCGAACGCCAAAGTCATCGTCGAGACCGCCCTGCCCGACTTCCCGTTGGATGCCTCGCTCGGCTCGCACTTCTTCCACAATGTCACGTCCATGCACATCGGCTATTTTTCCATCCAGACCAACGGCAAAGACTACATTCACTGGGACCGGCTGCAGTCTGCGGAGGAAATCCGGACGACCACGTTTCTGCATCACGTACGGACAGCGCACCCGGTGACCATCTGGATGGACGGCAAGAACCAGCAGGCCGCCATCACCATGAACAATCCTTAGAAGCCACATGGACCTTATCCGCTCTTGAAGCACATATTCAGTATTTTTTCGCCTGCAGACCATTGAATGGCAAACATTTTGCTGTATACCCGGTTCGTTCCTATCATTTTGCAGACATGACCCTAAGTTCGATTTCCATCTGGATTCTTTTCATTCTGTTCGCCATCCTGAGCTTCATTGTTTCGAACCGGCTCAAAACCAAGTTCAAGAAATATTCCCAGGTTCCCGTCGCGCTGACAGGCAAGGAAGTGGCGCAGAAAATGCTGTTCGAAAACGGCATTTACGATGTGAAAGTCCAGTCGGTGCAGGGCAAGTTGACCGATCATTACAATCCGTTGGACAAGACGGTGAATCTCAGCCAGGAAGTATATTACGGGAACAATGTCGCGGCGGCGGCCGTTGCCGCCCACGAATGCGGCCACGCCGTACAGCACGCCACCTCTTACAGTTGGCTGATGCTGCGGTCGAAACTGGTACCGGTGGTGACCTTCGCTTCGCGGTGGGTGCAGTGGGTGCTGCTGGCAGGCATCCTGCTGGTGGAAAGTTTTCCGAATCTGCTGCTGGTGGGGATACTGATGTTCGCAGCAACGACGCTGTTCAGCATTATTACGCTCCCTGTCGAGATCAATGCATCCCAGCGGGCGCTGGCGTGGCTCGACACCACGGGACTGACCAGGTACGACACGCATGCCAAAGCCCAGGACGCCCTGCGGTGGGCGGCCTACACCTATGTCATCGCTGCAATTTCCTCGCTGGCAACACTCATTTACTACATCATGATCTACATGGGCAGCCGCGACTGACGCTCCTGCCCGGCAATCAGACACGCGGCACTTTCCAGTGTCTGCGCATTGCCCATATCCACCCACAGACACCGGTCGTCCAGCCACGTCTGCACACGTCGTGTCGCACAGATTCGCAGATAGAAATCAGTGATGGAAAACGCTCCGGATTCTGTCATATCAGAAAGGATCTCCGGCGATACGACCTGGATGCCGCTGAAAGCGACAGGCTCCAGCCCGTCCGAAAGAGAGGTGTGATGCGGCGTACAGACCGGCAACGGGCCGGCCAGGGTTTCATCCGACACCGTGCGGCTGATTTTTTCTTCTCCAGTACCCAGATGACGCCAGCCGCAAAGTGTGCCGTCGGGTGCAACCAGCAGCGCCCGCGACGTATTGCGCTGTTTGACAGCCAGCGTCGCCAACGCACGGGCAGCGACATGCGCCTCGTACAGCGTCCGCAGGTCGGTATCACACCATATATCTGCATTGTAAACGAAAAAAGGAGCCTGCCGCAACGGCACATCGCCGGCCGGCACATCCCGCAGCGGATACACTTTGTCACCCAGCAAGGCTTTGCGGATACCACCGCCCGTATCGCACAGCGCATCCGTTTCGTCCGATATCCAGAACACGATGTCCGGATCCGGGTAATGGGACAGATAGTCCACGATCTGCCCTGCAAAATGGTGGACGTTGACCACTATGCGGCGGACGCCCGCCGCCTTCAGCCGGCGGATGGCATAGTCGATCATGGGGTGTCCGTTCACCTCGACCAGCGCTTTCGGCCGTGTCAATGTGTAGGGTTGCAGACGGGTGCCGTAGCCGGCTGCCAGGATCAAGGCATCCGTCATTCTGCACGTTCGTAAAACTCCACCTCCACGATGCGCAGCTGATTGTTCACCTGCTCCGCATTCGGATCACGGAAGAGATCCAGTTCCACATTGCCGTTCAGTTCGACGATGTGACCAAAAGCATCTTCTTCCTTCGTATCGCCGATAAGCCGGATGGTCACCGTGCTGCCGGTAACGGGTTCGAAAGAGAGCGTGATATAGCCCAGGCTGCGCGAGGTAAACCCGCTCCATACCCGCGTATCATCCACATAAACCTCAATGGGGTACTGCCGCATACGCCAGCCAGTGAGTTTGAGACAGACCTCGGAGACAGGTGCCCGGCGGTCGAGCGTATAGCGTACCCAACCGGTGGAAACCCGGCCATCGTTGGTCCATTCGGACAATTCGTTGTCATCGTAGCTTCGCTTTACATTCTCTTGATTGGATCCGGCCTCGGCAGACGCAATGCCGATGGACTTGCGGGTTACTTTAAACGAAGGCGTCTGCGGTGTCGGGCCTTTGGCCAGGTTGACCGGCAGCGCCAGTCCCGGGAAATCAGTCCGCAGTCCATCCACGTTCTTTACCGCCTTGGTCTGCAACCGGACCGTTGCCGGAGCAAGCCCCTCGGCCGTTGCACGAAGCGTGATACTGCCGGCCTTGGTGGTCGAACGGACCAGCACCCGGTTGACACCGCATTCCACGGGAAGGGTTTTGGACAGAATGTAATTGTCTTCGCCTTGAGCCAGGCCGCCGCGCCATTCCGCAGGACCTGTCAGTTCAAAGGAAATCAGGTCGTTGGCCAACGGGCAGCGCCGGCCAGCTGCATCCACGACCTCCACCTCGATCAGCGCGAGATCGGAGCCATCGGCCAATATGCCGTTCGGACCGGTCATAGCCTTGAGCCGGACAGCCGCCGGTTCGCCGGCCGTTTCGAGCGTGTAACTGCTGAGCTCTGCTCCGGAGTCGTCGAAACTCACCGCCTTGAGCGTTCCCGCTTCAAAAGCGACGTCCGGGAACGTGTGAAGGAAATGATAACTCCGCTTGCTGCCAGACAGTTCCCTGCCGTTCAGGAAAAGCTTCACCTGCGGGGCGGCCGATACCACATAGATGTCCTTCCGGACGGTGTCACTGTAATTCCAGTGACCGATGATATAGGTCTCGAACGCTTCGAGATCGACCCAGCCGTTCCACATGAGACGGTGTACGTAGAAAGCATCCTTGGGGATGCGCAGCGGATCGACGGAACCGCTGCGACGATAGTTCTCGGCCCCACGGAAATGGGTATTGCTGTCGGAGAATATGATTTTCACACCACCGGAACTGACACGGTCGCCCGTGCCGGGACGTGCCTCGTAATAGTCATACCAACGGCGGATATCTTCCAGTGCCATCATATCCTGGTTATGGTTGTATTCGCGGGCCGGTTCGTTGCGATAAAGCGGTCCGTCGCCTTCGGCATGGTACGGATACGACTGTGCATCCCAGTATTTGCGGAGACCTTCGTCCCGGGAATACTCCATGGCCCACATGGGATGCTTGGCGCTCTTGTTGATGTACAGCATCTCGCCGCCGTACTCCGCATTGTCGATATCGAGCATCTCGCGCGAGCCGATGGCACGGCCGCCATGCGGGTCGTACTGGTCGCGGATGGCCTTCATCTCGGCCATGTGTCCGAAAGATATCGATTCGTTGCCGCATTCGTAGAAGATGATGCTCGGATTGTTGCGATTATAGATGATGGCATCGCGCATGAGTTCCTTGCGCTGCTCCCACTGACGGCCCTGGACGTCTTTCTCGGAATCACCGGCCGGCATAGCCTGCATCAGGCCCACGCGGTCGCACGACTCGACATCCTGCTTCGAGGGGGTGATATGCATCCAGCGCACCGTATTGGCATTGTCCTCAACCATGAGCCGGTTGGAATAGTCGCTCAGCCACGGCGGCAGATTGACGCCGAGCGCCGGCCATTCATTGGTCGTACGCTGGGCATATCCCTTCACCTGAATGACCCGGTCGTTCAGCCATATCAGACCATGACCGAACTGCGTCTTGCGGAATCCGGTGCGCGTGGTGACCTCATCAATGACCTTGCCGCCGGACTTGAGGATGGTGGTCACGTCGTACAGATAACCGTAACCCCAGCTCCAGAAATGAAGTCCGCCGACGCGGGACGAAGTCTGTATCCGGCCGGTGGCCCCGGGTGCGAGCGTCAGCTTCTCCCCGGTAAAAGAGGCCAGCGTCTTGCCATTCAACTCCTTTATTTTCACTTCATAGGTCACCTCCGCGGCAGACGTGCTCTCGTTCCGCACCTCCGACTCGGCGCAGATATCAGCCGAACCGCCGGTCACATCGATATCGCGGGCATAGACATAGACGCCGGTGGTCTGCAGGTTGGTGTAGAGCGGAAGGGTCTGATAGACCTGCGGCAGCACATGCAGTTTCACGTTCTTGGTGATGCCACCGTAATTGGCGTTGAAACTGCTGTGATTCCACTGGAATCCCGTGCCTGTGGACGCCTCCCGGTAGTTCCACGCATTGTCAGTCCGCACCGCCACCACGTTAACATCCCGGCCGAAACGCGCCACACGGCTGATATCAATGCCGAAGGCCATGGCTCCGTTCTCGTGCAGAATCATCTGTTCGCCGTTGACATACACCGTGGCTGCCTGTCGGACGCCTTCGAACTCCAGGAATATCTTCTGGCCGGCCGCCGATGCGGGCAGACGGAAGGTCTTGCGGTACCAGGCGATGCCGGTTCCCAAACGGTTGATGGCTACGCGGAAGGCATCATCCTCGTTCCATGCATGCGGCAGTGTCACCTCTTTCCAGGCGGCATCGTCAAAAGTCTCACGCATGGCCTCATCAGCCTCGCCGACATACAGTTTCCAACCGTTATTGAAGTTATAGACTGTCCGGGGGGCATGGGCGGACGAACAACTGACACAGGCCATGCAACATACGGCACAAACCAGGATGAAAAGTTTTCGAATCATACAATACAATTGATATTCAAATAATTAAAAAAGGATAAAGCCCGAAGCGAGCTTCGCCGGAATAATTTGAAATACAAATATAATGATTCCGGAGGATTTTCCTAGCACACCGGCTCCCCGGTCAGGTCATATTCGTCCGCGCCGGTAATGCGGATGTCATAGAACTGGCCGACTTCAAGAGGCACTTTCTTTTCTATCAAGACTTCCCCGTCGACTTCCGGGGAATCGGCTTCCGTGCGGCCGACGTAGTACCCGTCTTCTTCTCTGTCAATGACCGTACGTAGAATCTGTCCTGTTTTCCGTGCATTCAGTTCTGCCGAAATGCCACGCTGTATTTTCATGATCCGGTCGGCACGTTCCTTCTTGACATGCATCGGCACCTCGTCCTCGTAGTAGTTGTCCGCGTAGGTGTTTTCCTCATGCGAATAGGTGAACACGCCGAGTCTGTCGAAACGGTAGTCGCTGACGAACTTCAGCAGTTCCTCGAAATCCGTCTGTGTTTCCCCCGGATGGCCCACCATCAGCGTAGTACGCACCGTCACGCCGGGCACCTTCGCACGGATGGCCTGCAGCAGCTCCTGTGTCTTTTCCGCCGTGATATGCCGCCGCATCTTGTGCAGCACATGAGTGGAGATATGCTGTATGGGGAGGTCTATATACCGGCACAGTTTGGGTTCGGTGACC
>JAEEGL015074606.1_pt1 | contig 22427 bp, 13 predicted proteins | sample 9134231 | NCBI WGS metagenome assembly JAEEGL01 (sample SAMN16246548, study PRJNA631951) | gut metagenome | biome: gut microbiome; feature: rumen; material: fiber-attached | host: Bos | place: Iran: Karaj | collected 2018-10
ACTCAATTGAAGACTCTCCATCTAAAAACAATTTTGATACCATTTCTCTAAACTCTGGAGTAAATGGGGATTTTGACATAAAAAACCTCCTTAAGTAGATTTGGTTATTTACCTTGTCTACTTAAGGAGGATCATATCAAATTTCCGCGGTACCTCTTTTTTTTTTTTATCTGATTGTCACAGGTTTTTTCGTGGCAACTTTGTTGGAAATATATTATAATAGGAACAGAGTGTAACGGAGAACGAGGTAGAGGAAGAAACTGCCTCAGGAATAAAATTATATATCGAAGTTATAATATGTTTAGGAAATTTGGAGGTTTAAACATGAAAGAAACGAGACCGTTTGTAGACTGGGAGTTGATGAACAATTTTATTGTAGATGCATTTTGTGGTTATGGTGTTCCGAGGGCCGATGCTGAGATTTGTGCAGACGTACTGATGGAATCAGATAGAAGAGGAATCGAGAGTCACGGATGCAATCGCTTTAAACCAATTTATATTGATCGAATCAAAAACGGCACCCTGTTGCCGGTAACGAACATTGAAATATTAAAAGAAACACCAACAACCGTGGTAATGGACGCCCATGACGGAATGGGGATGGTTGCCAGTCACAAAATGATGGAAATGTTGATTGAAAAAGCAAAGACCTATGGCATGGCTGGTGGAGCGATTCGAAATTCTACGCATTATGGAATTGCCGGATATTGGACATCTATGGCAAGTAAAGAGGGATTAATTGGAATTACCGGAACTAATGCCAGACCATCTATTGCACCGACTTTTGGTGTGGACAATATGATGGGAACCAACCCATTGACATTCTCCTTACCAACGGATGAGGAGTTCCCGTTCTGTTTGGATTGTGCCACATCCATTGTACAGCGTGGAAAGATAGAATATTATGCAAGAGAAGGCAAGGATACTCCAAAAGGAATGGTAATTTCCAGAGACGGAACAGCTATGACTGACAGCGAGGAAATACTGAAAGCCCTGGTGGATGAAACTGCCGCTTTAGCACCGTTAGGAGGTATCGGAGAAGAATTGGCAGGCTATAAAGGATATGGCTATGCTGCAGTTGTGGAAATACTTTCAGCTGCATTATCCGGCGGACAGTTTATGAAAGCGTTAACCGGTGTTTCCAAAGAAGGAAAACCGCAGATGTATCATTTAGGACATTTCTTCTTTGTGGTAGATCCGGAAGCTTATATGGGGCTGGATACCTTTAAGAAGACTGCCGGGGATATCTGCAGAGCGTTGAGAAATTCAACAAAAGCTCCGGGCGAAAGCAGAATTTATACAGCCGGAGAAAAGGAATATGATGTTTGGATGTTTCGAAAAGATAAAGGAGTACCTGTGGGCGAGGCGGTTCAGAAGGATATTATTACAGTACGAGATGAACTGGGATTACCGTATCACTTTGATTTTGAATAATAAAAAAGAACGGATTTTTCCGTTCTTTTTTTGTGGTGTTATTCGGTAATTGTTGCTTTGAACAATTCATTGCATTGGTCATCTATAATGCTTGCAGTCGATGAATTATTTCTTCAAAAGTAATTGATATCATAACTTTATTGATCGCAAAGGTCGTACAATATGCAGTAAGTGACTCACTTGTTTTATTGGATACAATAAAAGTCTCTTTTATCTGGTAGCGTTTTTGGTATAATGAATTAGAATAATTATGTAGTAGAGGTCATATGAAGAAGATAACACTGGGAATATTGGCTCATGTTGATGGAGGTAAGACAACTCTGTCAGAGTCTTTATTGTACAATACAGGAAAAATTAAAGAATTAGGAAGAGTAGACCATAAGAATACTTATTTGGACAACTTTTCCATGGAACGGGAACGAGGGATTACGATTTTCTCGAAGCAGGCTGTTTTGGAATATCAGGATATGCAAATCACGTTGCTGGATACGCCGGGACATGTGGATTTTTCGACGGAAATGGAGCGTACTTTGCAGGTATTGGACTATGCAATCTTAATTGTTAGTGGCAGCGAAGGGGTACAAGGACATACGGAGACTCTTTGGAAATTGTTGAAACGCTATGAAATTCCAACCTTTATTTTTGTAAATAAGATGGATATGCCCCGAACCAATAAAGAATTCAGCGGAGAAAACATGAGAGTTCGTCTGGGTGACGGAATTGTGGATTTTAGCACAGAGGAACCGGATTACGAACAAATTGCCATGTGCGATGAACAGGCATTGGATTACTATATGGAACATGAAGAACTGACGGAGGAAATGATTGCATCCTTGGTGCAGAACCGTTTGCTGTTTCCTTGTTATTATGGTTCGGCGCTCAATAATAAAGGCGTATTGGAACTGTTAGAAGGAATATATCGATATAGTTATGAGCCGATTTATGAAGAAAACTTTGGGGCGAAAGTATATAAAATCACAAAGGATTCTTCCGGAAACCGATTAACACATATGAAGATTACCGGAGGACGCCTGGCTGTACGTGACGAAATCCATGGGATTTCCAATGACGAAGAATGGTCAGCAAAGGTTAACGACATCCGGATTTATTCCGGTGAAAAATATTCTTTGGTTCAGGAAGTGGAAGCAGGAAATGTCTGTGCCGTTGCAGGGCTGGAAAAAACCTATTCCGGACAAGGCCTGGGGGTAGAATCCGAAACGGAAGAACCGGATCTGAAACCGGTATTATCCTACAGCGTTTTATTGCCGAAGGGATGTAATGTGAATCAGGTTTTTCAACAGTTAAAAGAATTGGAAGAAGAGGATCCTACATTAAATCTGCAATGGAATGAGGATACTTCCGAAATTAATATTCGTGTCATGGGACCGATTCAGATTCAGCTGTTAAAAGCATTAATTTCTGAACGATTTGGTTTGGAAGTGGAATTTGGAACCGGAAAGATTTTATATAAAGAAACGATTTTGGATACGGTTGAAGGGGTTGGACACTTTGAACCGTTACGACACTATGCGGAAGTACATCTGCTTTTAGAACCGGGAGAACCGGGAAGCGGAATTACATTTGAATCCAAGGCTGATACCAATGCCTTGTCCAGAAACTGGCAACGATTAATTATGACCCATTTAGCAGAACGGGAGCATCGGGGAGTACTGACCGGGGCACCGATTACGGATATTCACTTTACGCTTATTGCCGGAAAGGCGCATTTGAAGCATACGGAAGGCGGAGATTTTCGCCAGGCAACCTATCGCGCAATCCGCCAGGGGCTGAAGAAAGCCCAAAGTGTTTTGCTGGAGCCTTATTATGATTTTGTACTGGATATTGACTCAGATCAGGTTGGTAGGGCAATGACGGATATCGGGCAGATGAACGGACAGATGAATCCGCCGGAAATGATAGGAGACCGAAGCAGAATTACCGGATATGCACCGGTATCTGAAATCGGTGATTATCAGATTCAGGTGAATGAATACTCTCACGGAACAGGAACTCTTTCTCTGAAGTATAAAGGGTATGCCCCTTGCCACAATCAGGAAGAAGTGATTGAAAAGAAAGGCTATGATAGTGAAAGTGATATGAGAAATCCTACCGGTTCGGTCTTTTGTGCCCATGGCGCAGGATTTTATGTTCCTTGGGATGAAGTGGAACAGTATATGCATATCAAGACCGACTTAGCGACCAATCAGTCTTTTGAAGTAACTCCTGAAATTATGGAAACCAGTAGACCGGTTTCCATGAAAGACAGTTATGCTGCAGATAAAGAATTGATGGAAAGCTTTGAACGGACTTTCGGACCGGTAAAACGAAAGAAATTCCAGGAAAAGAAAACCAGAGATTATACGAAATCAAAGAAGCCGGTGTACCGCAAGAGTGGTAAAACACTTCCGGATTGTCTTCTGGTAGATGGATATAATATTGTTTTTGCCTGGGAGGAACTGAAAGCAATTGCTGCTCAGAATATTGATGCAGCAAGAGATAAACTGCTGGATATGTTGTCCAACTATCAGGGATATACAGGAAAAACAGTGATTGCTGTCTTTGATGCATATAATGTGAAGCGGCATAAGGAAACGATTTACCGTCATCAGAATGTATACGTTGTTTTCACAAAAGAAGCGGAAAGTGCGGATATTTATATTGCGAAAACAACGCATCAGTTGGCAAATAAATACAGAGTTACCGTTGCGACATCTGACGCACTGGAACAGCTGATTATTATGGGACATGGTGCTTTGCGCATGTCGGCAATGAATTTTTATGAAGAATATCTTCGGGTGGAAAAAGAAATTTCCGGTTATTTAAATCAGAACAACAAGCTGGAAAATTATGTCATTTCCCCTGAAGAAAATTAAACAGACAGATTGTATTTTCTTAACCAGTAACCAATCTGTAAGATATAAGCTAAAAGCTGTGGACCGGCCATTAATTGTCCGTACCATGGTCTTCCGTAATCTTTGACGGAAGCGATAAACTGCTCCGTTTTGGGCAAATCAATGATTTGCTTTAAACGTGGGTTGGAATGGAGTTCTTCCAAAACCATCTGACCTAATTGTTGCTCATATCCGGGATCGTATGTTTTCGGATATGGGCTTTTTTTACGATAAAGAATTTCCTTCGGAAGATAGTTTTTACCGCACTCAATGAGAAGGCTCTTAGTCTGACCATGGTGACATTTGAATTCCCATGGAATGTTAAAGACATATTCCAAAATCCGGTAATCCGCATACGGAACCCGGGCCTCCAATCCGGAATACATACTGCAGCGGTCCATGCGGTTTAAAAGAGTCATCATAAACCAACGAATATTCAGCCAGGACATTTCACGATGCTTTTCCTCCGGAGAACTTTCACCGTCCACTTTCGGACAAGAGGAAAGGGTATCTTCGTACTGCGTGCGAACATAGCTTTCCAAAGGAAGCTGATTAATGAAATCCTCCCGGAACAAAGCGGTTCGAGGGGACAAATCCATAGACCACGGAAATCCCTTTTGGTGCAAAAAACGTTCCTGATGAAACCAAGGATAGCCACCAAAGATTTCATCGGCACATTCTCCCGTCAGCGTTACTTTACACTCCTCGGATACTACACTACAGAAGTAGAGCATGGACGATTCCACATCAGCCATACAAGGCATATCTCTTGCATCCACCGCTTTAAATAAATAGTCGATTTGCTGGCTGTTATTACATTCCAGATAGCGGTGGTTACTTTGAATATGCTTTTTCATTACGTCAACAAAAGGGCGGTCTAAGGTACTTTGGAAAGAGTTGGACTGAAAGTTTATATTGTTATCCACAAAATCAAAAGAATAGGTGTTTAGTGGAGTATCTCCCAACTCCTTTGCAACAACAGCAGATACCAGACTGGAATCCAGACCGCCGGAGAGGAAGGTGCAAATGGGAATGTCTGAAACCATTTGCCGCTTGATACTGTCAAGAATCAAACTATTACAATGAGCTACTGTATCCTCGTACGAATCATCATGAATCTGTCCGGTTAATTTCCAATAGCAATACTCTTTAAGACCAGTGGAATCAACAATCAGATATTGTCCCGGAAGGACTTCCTGAATGTTCTTAAAAACCCCGTTTCCTAACGTGTGGGCCGGACCTAAACCAAGGATTTCGCACCAGGAAGTTTCGTCCAGTTCTGCAGGAATTCCGTAGGCAAAGATTCCTTTGATTTCAGAAGCAAAAACCATTTGAGAATTCTGATAATAATAGAATAATGGTTTTACACCTAAATGGTCACGACACAAAAGTAACCGGTCCTGTTCATAAATGGCGAATGCAAAAATGCCGTTGAGTTCTTTAAATATTTTTGGACCAAAAACAAGATAACTGTAAAGGAGCACTTCTGTATCGCCGGTTGTTTCAAAGGGAATGGAAAATGGAAGAAGTCGATACTTCAACTCCCGGATGTTATACAACTCTCCGTTGTAAACGATAGTAGCCTTTCTCCCGTGAAAACAACGTGTCATAGGCTGAACTCCGCCGGATAAATCACGAATGGAAAGTCTGGTATGGGCTAAGCCACAAGAACCTTTAATAAACTGTCCCTGAGCATCCGGTCCACGATGGACCAAAGCTTCCCTCATTGTTAGTAATTGACTTTGATTCATATCTGAACCGTAAAAACCTGCAATTCCGCACATAAGCACTCCTTTAAAATATCGATATTCAATGGTATGCATGAAAAACAGAAATCATGCAGTTTATCCCGGAGAAAGATGAGGACTTTTAATTACCGGTTGGATTTGTTTTCCGGAAAATGCCAAGGCAATGGTATCCTCGATTAAATCCATGTGAGCAATCATGGAGTTGGGTTTAGTTTTAAAATTATCCTGGCCAAAGGGAACAAAATAGATGTTTTTTGTGTTCAGCAAAATGCCGATATTTTTCAAATTCATTCCCAAAGCGTCGTTGGTGCTGAGGAAAATAACCAAGGGACGATTGTTTCGCAAGTGAGCCTTGGCTGCCATTAGAACCGGAGTATCAGAAATTCCGTTTGCCAGTTTTGACAAGGTGTTTCCGGTACAAGGTGCTATAATCAATAAATCCAACAGTCCTTTTGGCCCAATCGGTTCTGCCTGAGGAATCGTTGTAATAGGTTTCTTGCCACTCAATTCCTCCGCACGTTTTAAAAAAAAGGAACATTCTCCAAAACGACTGTCTGTAGAAGCGGCGTGGGCGGAAAAGATTGTCGTGAGATTTGCGTTGGTATGGGAGAGCTTTTCAATCTCTTCAAATATTTTTGCATAGGTACAATAGGAACCTGTCAGACCAATGCCGATATTTTTACCTGAAAAATCATGACTCATTTAATTCATCCTTTCTAAATGTGATATGATTTGCTTTGCTATTAATTCCCCGGCAGCCTGCGGCGTGTATTTCCCAGGAAGACCGGGGCATGTATAAAAGGACAAGGAATATTCTTCTGCCAGAGCATGATCCAGTCCGTAAGGATAGGAGGCGATTTCATAGAGTACACAGGACTTTTTAAGCAATGCATAGTGTTCCGGCTTGAGAATTGGTTGGGGAACCGTATTGATTATAATATCTGCTTCCTTTAAAAGGTGGCGGAGTGGAACGGTCAATGTGGTTTGATATCCAAAAGAAGTAGCACGACTTAAATTTTCCGGAGTATGGTCAACAATGAAAAGATTGCAGTCCATTTGTTTCATAAGTCTTGCTATATTCATACCGCATGTTCCGAAACCAAACACGAAAACATTGGAATGACGAAGTGAAAAAACCGTGGTAGTAATGATTTTTCCTAAAAGAGCTTCCGCTGTGAGGTGTGCATTTTGCCAAATCAAATGACGGTCCTGTAGCAAATCCAGGGCAATGATTTCCTTTTCCTGAAACATCTTCCGATACTTTCCGGAGATTCCTCCGGCAAACACAAGCTGTCCCGGATGGAGCAATTGAATGAATGTTTCTATTGGATAGGATGTATAAAAGTCACAGTTAAGATAATCATTCAGTTTGGCGAAAGGCGTTCCGCAGACAATCATATCCTTCCTTTCAAAATTCAGATTGGAAACCAAATGGGCATCAAAGTTTTGTTTTCTCATATATTTCCATAAATAAGTCTGTCGTAAATCTCCTGATAAAATATTGATTCTATTCATAAACACCTCCATACATTAGAGTATGAAGAATAGAGAAAAAGGGTGCGTGGGAAATAGAAATGTTAGCGGTAAAATTTTTCCTTTATAAAAATGTTTTTAATGATATAATGAAGAAAAATGTGTATCGGAGGATAAAAAATGAATAAGAAACTGATCGTGGTATGGTTGCTGTTGATGACAGTTGCCATCGGTTATGGAAGAAGTGTTAAAGCGGAAGAGGCTCCTTATGGAACGTCGGATATTGACCGTGTTTACATTACATCAGAAACACCGTTGTCTTCCCTGCAAAAGACTTATGTCGTTGCTAAGGTTGATGTGGTAAAGAAAGATGGAACCGTAGAGATTTCAGATGAACAGGCACAGGTGAAAATCAGAGGAAATTCTACCGCCAAAGCGGAAAAGAAACCATTTAACGTAAAATTCAGTTCAAAGCAGAGTATGCTTGGAATGGAAAAAGGAAAGAAGTGGAACCTCTTGGCCAATGCCTTTGATAAGACATTGATTCGAAACAAATTGGGACTTGATTTAGCAACTTCCGTTGGTCTTGCTTATACCAGTCAGAGTGAATTTGCAGACGTTTATTATAACGGCGTGTTGTTGGGAAGTTATTTGATTACGGAACCGGTAGAAGCCGGAACAACCAAGGTTGATATTGATGATTCTGAAACATCTAAAGACTTTATGTTGGAAGTGGAAAGAGAACGTCAGGAAAGTGATGTGACCTATACTTACACGAAAAGTGGCATCCGTTTTGCCATTAATGTTCCGGAGGAACCGACTGCAACACAGGTGACCGGAATTGAAAAGTTTTTAGCAAATGCAGATACAGCAATTCGTTCCAAGAAAGCGTCGGAATATACAAAATATATTGATTTGGATTCCTTTGTAAATTATTACATTGTATCGGAAATTTTTAAAGCAGTGGACTTTAATTACAGCTCAACCAGATTCTACGTGAAAAACGGAAAGATGTATGCCGGACCGATTTGGGATTTAGATCTTTCATCCGGAAATGCGTCTAAGAGATTTTATCAGGGATACTACAACGGAGATAAGAGTTACGAAAAACTCCATTGTACAGAATTTCGTTGGTATTATTATTTAATTCGAAGCGATGAGTTTGTTTCAAAAGTCAATGCAAGAATGAAAGCAATTTATCCAAAACTTCAGAATATGTATCAGTCCAATTCGTTGGGAAGCAGTAGAATTGCGACCCTTCTCAATACATACAGAGCTTCTTTTGAAAGAAACTACGCAAGTGTTGAAAACGGTGGTGCCGGATGGAGTATTGTAAAGAGATATTCCACATGTGACAATGCAATTGGATTGGAATTGGATAATCATGCAAACTCTTACGGAGAAAATGTCGAATTACTTCGTGTATGGCTGAAAAACCGTGTAACATATCTGGAAAAGGAATGGAAGAAGATTAAGAATAACGCGGTAGAAGATTTGACGATTTCCAAAAAGGGAAGCACCGCTGTCAAACTGGAATGGTATAACAGCGGAAATTCCGACGGAAATGAAATCTATATGAAAGCACCAAACGGAAAATACAAACTGGTGAAGACCGTTAAGGACGGAACCAAGCAGACCTGTGTCATTAAAAACGTAACTCCGGGTGTGAAATATTCTTACCGGGTACGTTCTTATGTTCAATACGGAACGGTTAAGGTTTATACGGATTATGTTTCCAAATCCAAAGCTTTGTCCTTCAAATCGCCGAAGGCAAAAGCAAAAGCAATTTCAGGAAAACAATGGAAAATCACCTGGAAAAAAGCAGAGGGTGCTCAGGGATATGAAGTCCGTGGCGGTGTGTCCAAAAAGAAAATGAAAAAGCTTGCAACCATCAAAGGAAATAAGAAGAAGAGTTTTTCAAAGAAGGTGAAAGGTTCAAAAAAATATACATTTAAAGTAGTAGCTTATGTGAAGGTAAATGGTAAGAAATACTACAGTAAATAAAAAATACTTGTATAATTTCATAAAAATCATATATAATAATCGTTGCTGTAAAAAAAGATGATTGGAGAAAAGATATGTCGAATACAAAAGAAACAATTACAGGAGTTCCGAGCAAATGTAAGAAATTGAAAGTGACATCTATTGTTTTAAACGTAATCTTTCTTATAGCAACGATTATTTTTGATTATTTTATGTACCGATGGATTTCAGCGAATGATTATTTGGCGATTCAATATCTGGGATATAAGAAAATCATCCTGGCGGAAGCATTATTATTGGCAGTGTTTTTCATTGCTGTGATTTTGAAGGGGGGTAAGAAGCGGTATATTACATCCATTGTGATTTCCGTATTGATGATCATCGCCCTCATTACCGGTTCCGTTTTAGAAGTGATTTATCACGACAAGATTATAAATGTTTTTAATAAAGTAGATAAAACGCTGGATACCATTGTAGAACAGTCAAAACTCAGTACTGATGAATACGGATTTTATGTGTTGAAGGAAGATGCGGCTGCAAATCTTGAAGATGTGAAGGATTATGCCATCGGATATAGCAGTACTTATTCCGAAGAAGACCTTCAGGTGATTGGGGAAAATTATAAGAAGGAATTATCCATAGAGTTTGAAGGAACTGCCTTCAAGGATCCTGTGGAAATGGTTGAAAAAATGCTTGCCCAGGAAGAGGTGCAGGTATTGGTTTTGAACAATTCCATGCTGGAACTGATTGAAAATGCAGGCGATGACAGCAATGACGATAAGAAAGACGGAGCTTATTCGGATTTCTCATCTAAAATTCGTTGCATTTATACGGTTTCCGTTGAAAATGCAGTAAAGACCAAATCCACAGAGAAAAAAGTTACAACGGAATGCTTTACCGTTTATGTCAGCGGTATTGATGTGGAAGGGGACATTACTACAAAGAGCAGAAGTGATGTTAATATCATTATGAATGTAAATCCGGTAACTCACCAGATTTTACTGGTGTCAACACCGAGAGATTATTATGTTCCATTATCTATTTCACAGGATTCCTGTGATAAACTGACTCATGCCGGAAATTATGGAATCGATGTTTCCATTGCAACATTGGAACAATTGTATGGTATTGAAATTGATTACTTTGTCCGCATGAACTTTACCGGTTTTGTAAATATTATTGATGCTTTAGGCGGAGTTGATTTAGATTCCGACTATACGTTCTATACTCATGGATGTCAATTTTATGAAGGCTTGAATGAAGATGTTCCGGGGGACAAGGCAATCTGGTTTGCAAGAGAACGTCATTCCTTTGCAGACGGAGACAGACAGCGTGGAAAAAATCAGATGAAGGTGATTGAAGCGGTAATAAAGAAGTGTATGTCCCGTGCTCTGTTGAAGCGTTATGACGATATTATGAATTCCGTTGCGGAAAGCTTCCAGACAAATATGGAAAAAGGAGACATTCGTGCTCTGGTGAATTTCCAGATTGACGAATCTCCGAAATGGAAGATCCAGACTTACAGTGTCAGCGGAACCGGTGGAAAAGCAACCACCTATTCCGTGCCAAATGCATATGCTTATGTAATGTATCCGGATGAAGAAAGTATTAATACAGCAAAGCAGTACATGAGCGATATGAAAGAAAATAAGAAAATAAAAGTTCCGAAAGATGAAGAAGAAAGTTCAGAGGAAGAATAGAGGAAAAGAAGGTAATGAAAATTGCCTTCTTTTTTATTTATAAAATGAATATTTGTATCGTTTTTTGTGAATAAAAACACTTTTTAAAAAAAGTGCACCACAAAGAAAAATTGCGCACTGTAAATAGCAGTTTCTCTATGTTAACATAATTACAACTATGGGAGAAAAATGCAAAAAAATTGATTGGAGGAGATTTATGTTGAAGAAATTATTTAGAGGCACAGTGGCTATCACTATGTCTTTTGCTATGTTATCATGTATGACTTTATCTAATTTTTCCCTTAAAGATGATAGCGTTGCAAAAGTAGAAGCTGCTGTAAATTCAGTTCAGACACTTGGAAAGGGAAGTATCGGAATCGGATCTGACAGTGATTTGGTTTCAAAACTTCCAACATTAGCTCATCAGGGAACTTATCGTTTTACTACAGATCGGTATAACAGCAATCATTCCGCTCTTGACACAACAGACTGGGCTACTACGATGTTGTGGGATTTAGATGGAACAAGAGAAGTGAACGAACTTACCGGTACTGCCTATGCTTTTCCATTAAATTATTTAATGAAACAAGACGGATTACGTGTAACAAAATCATGTATGCAAAGTAGTAAGATTAATATTAGTGCGGTTAACATTAAGGATAATGATACCCTTGGATACTTTAATGTTAAGCCTGCATGGACATCTACTCAGGCAAACGTTGATGAAGTGACGGATTTTACTTATGAATTGGTTACAAAGAATCCAAATAATTCATCACAGCAGTTCAAGGCAATCATGACTCATGGTAGCCCGTTTGGATTTTTTGAATTAACAAATTCAAATACATTTACTTTAGAAAAATTGAGACCGGAATTCCCGGGACATGTTGTATATGAAGATACATATAATGGTGCAAAGGTTGTTGTCATTAAGATTTGGGATAACGTATCTGCACCAAACGGATATCCATCATTGTCATACCAGTATTATGCACTCTATTTACCAAGTGGTGCTACATATACGAAGTCAGATGAAAACGGTGGAATCAGAAGATTTTCTGTTACATTACCTTCAAATAAGACTTATTTCTCATTTGCATGGTTATCAGAAAGCGTAGAAGGTAATAACAACGATACCAACAATGCAATTAATATTGCAAAAGAATACAGACCATACGCATTTAACTTTATTACAAATACAGAAGCTAATTATAGTTATAACGAAAATACAAATATTTTATCCACAACATATTCTTACACAACAACAAACAAAGCTGAAAGTACTGCAAACGGTACAATTATGGGTGTTTTACCACATCAGTACAAGAATATGTCCGGATATAACTTTATGAGCAATAAGGGATTGACACTTCGTGGATATATGAAGTTCTTAAAAGGTTCTTCCTTTACGACTCAGATGAAGTATGATGGAATTCTTCCGTATATGCCGGCATTACCTACTTCAGATACACAGGGTAGAGAGGCGTTAAGTGGTTACGTTGAAGATTTTGTAAACTCCAGCATTTTAAATACCAATGATGGTGGTGATACATATTATCATGCGAAAGAATTAAATTCCAGCATTCAGGGTATGGCTGCAGCTGCTGCAGTAAACAATGATGCTAGCATTAATGAAATCATGGAAGGTTTGGAAAGAAACATGAATAACTGGCTTACCTATTCCGGCCCTTCTGATACAAAGTACTTTACTTATTACGGAAACGGTCTTGGCTCACTTTTAGGATTTAGTGAAAATCCTACTTTTAAAGCCATTGATCAGCTGAACGACCACCATTTCCATTACGGTTACTATATTGAAAGTGCTGCTGTTTTGGGTATGTGGGATCCACAGTGGTTGAATGATTACAAAGATGTTATAAAACAGTTAATTTATGATATTGCTTGTCCTTATCGTGAAAACAGTGAAGCATTATGTGGACATGCGTATCCATACTTAAGATGTTTCGACCCATATGAAGGACATTCATGGGCATCAGGATATGAAGATGAAAGAACCGGAAATAACCAGGAATCAACTTCCGAAGCAATTAATGCTTGGGCAGGTATTATCCTTTTCGGTGAAGTGACCGGAGATACAGCATTAAGAGATTTAGGTATCTACCTTTATACAACAGAAGTTGCCGCAGCGCAGAATTACTGGTTTGATATGGACGAAGATATCTACAAACTGGATCAGAGTACCTATGAAGAAATCATGGCATCTATGGTTTGGGGCGGAAAAGCTGATTATCAGACTTGGTTTAGCCAGGCTTGTGTACAGGGAATTCAGATTTGTCCAATTAACCCTTGGTCTATGTATTTCCTGAAAGATTCAGAAAAAACAACAGGAAAGAATTATATTAAGAAATTCTATAATAATGATTTAACCAGTCCGAACGAAGATGGCGGTTCGGTAACAGGATGGAATGATTTGTGGGCAGGTTATTATGCCTATGCGGATCCGGAAGCTGCATTGAACAATGTATGGTTAGGTGAATCCATGGTTGGTGGTGATTCTACAGCACATACATATCACCATATTCGTTCTATGATTGATTATGGTACACCGGACTTGTCTTATAAATGTAGTAGTACATTGGGTAGTGTATTTGTTAAGAACGGAACACCGACTTATATTGTATACAACCCATCAACAAGTACAAAGAATGTAACATTTACAAGCAGCTCAGGCGCAACAAAGACTGTAAGCGCTACACCAAGAGCAATGACCGTTGTTAGCGGAAATACAACAATCAATGACGCAGCACTTCATTCTACAGTTGCTGCAAATACACAGGGTGGAACAAGTACAGAAGGTTCTAACCTTACAAAGCCAATTGGATTCCTTGCGGAGGCAGTGGGAGATAACAAAATTAGTGTAACATGGGGATATAGCGAACCAAACAGATTCAATGTTTACGTTGATAAGGTTCTTGTTTTAGCAGATAAGCCTGCTGCTTATTATGAAATTGATGTACCTGCCGGTAAGCATGCAGTTGCAGTTAGGGCTACCGATGGTATTTATGAATCATCAGCGGCCGGTGGAAGTGTTACTGTAGGTGGACAGAATTATGAAACTCAGAAACCAACTGTTGCACCACAGGATCCGACACAGGCGACTACACAGAGTCCTACAACAGAAGCAACAACACAGGCAGTGGAAATTAAAGATCCATCTACAATCACAGATTGGACTGACGTTCGATTCAGTGACACAATTGATTATTATTCAGATGAAATGAGCAAAGTCAGTGTAGCACCTGAAATTCATGGTGATGTTGTTTATGCCGCATTTGCTATGGCTGCAGCATTTAAAACAGTAACACTTGATGGAAATGCAATTTCTCCAAGACAGGGAGCAGATGTGGAAGTTCCAATTTCTGATTTATCAGTTGGATATCATACATTAACAGTAACTGATTATTATGGTTCTAATTCTTGTACAATTTACTTCAAGGTTTCAGAAAAAGAAGTAACAACAGAAGAACCTACAGAAGCAACTACACAGGCTCCGACAGAAACTTCATCAGAAGAAGGTTCATCCGAAGAAAATTCATCAGGACAGCAGGGTGGAGTAACTCCGTTAATTCCTTTTGGATTATCTGCTTACAGTAATGCTGATAATCAGATTACAGTTGTATGGGGACAGGATACAGAAAGAATCGAATTAGGTCAGGCATATAACATTTATGTAGATGATACTCTTGTTTTAGGAAATGTTGGATGTAATCAGTATGTACTGAACAACATTCCTGCCGGAAAAAGAGTTGTTAAAGTTAAAGCTGTTTTAAACGGTGTAGAATCTCAGGCAGTATCTGCAACAGTTGAAGTTGGTGGTACAGGCAGTGATGAAACATCTAGTGTTGAAAATGAGTCAACAGAACCGGATGAATTCATTTCTTTAGGAACATCAGATAAGACAGAAAATGTTGGTGACTTTACATTATATCAGGGTCCATCATGGGCAGGTGGTTCCTTACTCTCTTACAAAGGTACCGGAACAAACATGGATATGACTTTACGAGTTGATAACAGTGGTTCAGGTCTTTGGGGACTTCAGGTGAAGTATCCGGTAAGTGGAATTGAAAAAGGTGATACATGTGATTACACAATCAAGTACACTACATCTAAAGCCGGCAATATGAGCATTAAGCTGGAAGGATTCGAAAATACAGATCCAACTGCAGTTGCAGCATCTGTTGGACAGAATACATATTCCGGAACAGCAACAAAGAGCTTTGATAACAGTGTTGTTGTAGTATTTGCTTTATACGGATTTGAAGCAGGAACAATTATTAATATTGATGAAATTACATTTACAAAGGTTGTTGAAGAAACTTCTTCTGAAGAAGAAACTACAGAAGCGACAGGTGGTGTTGTAATTTCAAGTGATACATTTATTACAGGATATCAGATGAACACAACAATGACAGACAGTAAAGGTCGTGTAGGTGGTGTTCGTGTCGTAGCAGGTGCAGAACCAACAATTAACGGAAAAGAAGTAGAAGATTACGGATTGGTTTATTCTTTGGTTCAGTACAATGGAACTGCATTTGATGTAACAGAAGATGATATGGTTGTTGGAAATGAAAACACCTATGTTCGTTCTTACGAAGCAACAGATGCCGGAAAACTTAGAACAGCGATTGGCGAATCTAAGACCGCTCAGTACTATGCAATGACAATGACCTTTGGTGGTTCATCAGCACCGGTATTATCTGCTACATATAAAGTTCGTGCATATGCACTTCTCGAAGACGGAACTTATGTATATAGCACAATTGATACATATTCTGTAGCAAGTGTAGCTGATTACTTATATAAGAATAATATGATGTCTACAATGGCCGGACACAACTTCTTATATACAAATATTTTGAAGGTTGTTAATCCGGATTATCAGGCAATTGACTTTACATGGGGTAATGCAGTTGCGAAACCAACAGATATCTAAGAATAATGAAATATTATGGAACCGGGGATGGAAATCCCCGGTTTTTTTCTGTCTGAATAAATATTATAGATGTTACACAGAAATAGAACAAAATGCGACAAAAATTACAAAAACAAAATATAAATATTACAAAAATGTAATATTTTATTGACAAAGCGTAACAAATGTTATATATTACCACTTGGATGCTACAATAAGTGTACAGAAAAGGAGTGTAAATATGAATAATTCAAAATTCATTGCCGGTGGTATATTATTAGCTACATCTATGATGACTGTTGTCTCATTTCATTCTGTTGATGCAGAAAAAAAGAATATCCCAACAAAAGAAGTTGAGACATTCAAAGTAGTAAAACTGGTCAATGAAGTAAATTTGTTACAATCAGCAAATGACACTAATGAAAAATCCAAAATAGTATTACAGACAGAAACAGAAACAACAACGGTTGAAGTTCCGGAAGGAAAAATTGTTATTGAAGAAAAGACAATTGAAACGGAAGAAACAACCAAAGCTGAAAAGAAAGAAAAGAAGAACAAAAAAATAAAGAAAGTCAAAAAGACTAAGAAAGTTCAGAAGGCGAAGACAGAAAAAAAGAAGAACAAAAAGAAAAGTAAAAAATCAAAGAAAAAAGAAGCGTACACATATGTTGGTGAATTTAAAATCACAGGATATTGTGGTTGTGCTTCCTGTTGTGGGAAAACAAATTGCATTACAGCATCCGGTACCCGTGCAACGGCTGGTAGAACGATTGCAGCGGATACATCCCGTTTCCCATTTGGTACCAAATTAAAAATTGGTGATCATGTCTATACCGTAGAAGATCGAGGCGGTGCAATTCACGGAAACAGAATTGATATTTTCTTCTCGTCTCATTCGGAAGCATTACAGTGGGGAGTTCGATACTGTGATGTATATGTTAAAAACTAAAAACAGGCAATAAAAAAAGCGTTCATCGGAACGCTTTTTTATGTTTTTAGATTTCGTCTAATTCGTCTTCTAAAATTTCATCGATATTTACATCGTCTTCTGTCTTAGCTTCTTCAACTTTTTCTTCGACAGTTTCTTTGACTTCTTCAACTTTTTCTTCTGCAGCATCTACAGCATCTTCAGCTTTTTCTTCAACAGTTTCAGTTACGTCAGCTACAACATCTTCAACAGTAGCGGTAGCATCTTCCACAATTTCTTCTGCATCTGATTTTTTGAATTTATCAACGGTTTCGTTTACTTTTTCTTTTGCCATAGTAGCAGCATCTGTAGCTTTATCTTTTGCAGTGGCTGTAAATTCGTTTACTTTCTCTTTTGCTGTATTAGCAAATTCATTAGCTTTTTCTTTGGCGTTTTCGATTTTTTCTTCACCGATTTTATCCACAGCAAAGTCTTTTGCATTGTTTGCAGCATCTTTTGCTTTTACAGTGAATTCGTTTACCTTTTCTTTTGCCAGGTCAACTTTTTCTTCACCAAGCTTTTCTGTTACAGTATCCACTGCCATATCTTTTGCATCTAAAATCTTATCAGCTACCTTATCAGCAGTTTTCTTAATCTTTCTGGTGTTAATGGTGATGCTGACTTTTTCATCATTATCTCCGCTCTTCTGAAAATCGAAAATCTTTTCATCGTCGAAATCTTCGAATTCATCAAAGGCACCTTCCGTTGCTCTTTCTGCCTGACGTTTCTTTAAGTAAGCTGCGCCTCCGACTGCAGCACCGGTAATTGCTGCAAATCCAAATAAATTTTTAAACATTCCCATATTGAAGTCCTCCATTCAGTTTGATAAAACAATTATAATACTATTTTGTACTAAAATAAAGCAATAATGTATAAAGAATTTGTGAAAAAGGTGGTTTATTTTTTAGAATAGTCTTTTGTAATTTGGTTGCATTATTAATATGGAAATGTTACGATATTTCGGGAAATTGAGAATTGTAATGGAGCGTTAAAATGAAACGAAAAATTGTGTTTTTTGATATTGACGGAACAATTTACAGCTACAGGAACGGGATGCCACAGGATACCTTGGAATCCATTTGTTCATTGAAAAAAAACGGGCACATTCCTGTAATTTGCACCGGCAGGACAAAGTGTATGATTTATCCGGGACATATGGCACCGGGATTTGAACATATTGTTGCCGGAGCAGGCACTTATATTGAAATCGGAGGAAAAGAAATATATTTGTCGGAACTCAATGCCGGACAAATTGAAGAAGTGACTGAAATCTGCCGGCAAAACGGACTGGTTGAAATCGGAGAAGGAAAAAATCATTTCTATTTAGGAAAAGAGAGTGCCAATTTGACCGGTGAACTGAAAAAAATCCGGGATGTATATCTCAAGGAAATGGGGAATATAATTAAAGAGTTTGGTAGCGAAGGAATGCATCTTTCTAAGATGAGTGCTTTTATTTGTCCGGATTGTAATCTGGAACAGGCAATCGAGCATGGATCAAAAAATTACAATATGGTTAATCATAGAAACTGTCTGCTGGAATTTATTCCGAAAGGAGAAGGAAAAGCACAGGGGATTGAGCGAATGATTCAATACCTGGGGATGAGCAGAGAAGATACCATTTCCTTTGGAGACAGTTTTAATGATATGGATATGCTGGAGTATACAGCCTTTTCTGTTGCTATGGGGAATGGAGATGAGGAAGTGAAACAAATATCCGATTATGTAACGACAGCATATGATCAGGGTGGTATTACCAAGGCGTTGAAAATGCTTCATTTAATATAGAGAAGCTTTGTAAATATTTTGTTAAAAAGTAAAAAGATGGTTGCATTTCTTTTGGAAAGTGTTAATATATGTATTAGTGAGTTAGCACTCGAAAAGAAAGAGTGCTAATAAAGTATAAAATGGAGGTTAAGTCATGAAGTTAGTACCATTAGCAGACAGAGTTATTTTAAAACAGGATTCTGCAGAAGAAACAACAAAGTCCGGAATTATTCTTGCAAGCCAGACACAGGAAAAGCCACAGCAGGCTGAAGTGGTTGCTGTAGGACCGGGAACTGATGATGTGCAGATGACAGTAAAAGTTGGAGATAAAGTTGTATATTCAAAATATGCAGGAACTGAAGTGAAATTAGAAGATGAAGAATATATCATTGTAAAGCAGAATGATATTTTAGCAATTGTTGAAGAATAATTATTTCAAGCAGGAGGCAGAAAATGGCTAAGGAAATTAAATTTGGAGCAGAAGCCAGAAAGGCTTTGGAAGCAGGTGTTAATCAGCTTGCTGATACAGTAAAGGTTACATTAGGACCAAAAGGAAGAAATGTAGTTTTAGATAAGAGTTTTGGAGCACCATTGATTACCAATGATGGTGTAACAATTGCAAAAGAAATCGAATTGGAAGATTCTTTTGAAAACATGGGAGCACAGCTTGTAAAAGAAGTTGCTACAAAAACAAATGACGTTGCCGGAGACGGAACAACAACAGCGACAGTTTTAGCGCAGGCAATGATTAATGCAGGAATGAAGAACCTTGCAGCCGGTGCAAATCCGATTATTCTCAGAAAGGGAATGAAGAAAGCTACAGACCTTGCAGTGGAATCTATTGCAGAAATGAGCAGCGTTGTTACCGGAAAAGAACAGATTGCGAAAGTTGCTGCAATTTCAGCCGGTGATGAAGAAGTTGGAAATATGGTAGCTGATGCTATGGAAAAAGTTTCTAATGACGGTGTTATCACAATCGAAGAATCAAAGACTATGAAGACAGAACTGGACCTGGTAGAAGGTATGCAGTTTGATCGTGGTTATATTTCCGCATATATGGCTACAGATATGGAAAAGATGGAAGCAAACCTTGAAAATCCATATATTTTAATTACAGATAAGAAGATTAGCAACATTCAGGAGATTCTTCCGGTATTGGAACAGATTGTTCAGTCCGGAGCAAAGCTTTTAATTGTTGCTGAAGATGTGGAAGGGGAAGCTCTTACTACATTAATCGTAAACAAACTTCGTGGTACATTCAATGTCGTTGCTGTAAAGGCGCCGGGCTATGGTGACAGAAGAAAAGAAATGTTGAAAGATATTGCAATCCTTACAGGTGGTCAGGTGATTTCTGAAGAATTGGGATTATCATTGGCTGATACAAAAATCGAAGATTTAGGAAGAGCAAAATCTGTTAAGGTGGCAAAAGAAAATACAATTATTGTTGATGGCGAAGGAAACAGTGAGGCAATCGCTGCCAGAGTTGCTCAGATTAAAGCACAGATTGAAGAAACAACATCTGATTTCGACCGCGAAAAACTTCAGGAAAGACTTGCTAAATTAGCAGGCGGTGTTGCTGTAATCCGTGTTGGTGCTGCAACAGAACCTGAAATGCAGGAAAACAAGCTGAGAATGGAAGATGCGTTAAATGCTACAAGAGCTGCAGTTGAAGAAGGTATAATTGCCGGAGGCGGATCTTCATACATTCATGCTTCTAAGAAGGTTGCTGAATTAGTAAACTCTTTGGAAGGTGACGAAAAGACCGGTGCTGCAATTGTATTAAAGGCTTTGGAAGCTCCGTTATTTACGATTGCAAGAAATGCCGGACTGGAAGGCTCTGTAATTGTAAACAAAGTACGTGAATCAGAAGCAGGAACCGGATTTGATGCTTTACACGGTGAATATGTGAAGATGGTAGACGCCGGAATTCTTGATCCTGTAAAGGTTACAAGAAGCGCACTTCAGAACGCTACCAGCGTGGCAAGCACATTATTGACAACAGAATCCGTTGTTGCAAATATTAAGGAAGATATCCCGGCAATGCCAGCAGGAAATCCTGGAATGGGTATGGGAATGTAATCCTGAAATGATATTGAAAAAGAAGTTCCGTGAGGGACTTCTTTTTTTACAGGTCAATGGAAATAACTAAAAATATTTTTATTAAAAAACGTTATTATTTTATGTAGAATGTTAAAATAAACTGTGATAGAATTGATATACAATATTGGTAAAAAGAAAGGAAAAGAGAGATGAGATTTTTAAAAAACAGAATTGTTGCACTTTCATTATCTGCAGCATTAGTTTTTAGTGCGTTTCCGGCAAGTGTATCCGGTGATAGCACAAATGCTGGGGTTCCGACAAAATTAACTTTTGCTTATCATAACAGTAGCAGTGCTTCAATTTCATGGGCAAGTGTAAGCGGAGCAACTTCTTATAAAGTATATGAATCTCCAAGCCGTTTTGGAACTTATACCGAAGTTGCGGATGTAACAGAAACTACATATGATGATAACAGCTTTGATTATGGCTACTATAAGGTTGCCGCTGTTGTGAACGGAAAAACATCAGCGCAGTCACAGCCGATTTCTTATGAACTTCAGACATTTGGTACAAATACATATATTTTTGAAGATACCGATCCAAAGGCATCTATTCAGAATGTAATGGATACTGCATATCAGGTAACCGGAAGCGGTGCCGGACAGTTTTGTTCTGATAGATATGCGTTTATGTTTAAGCCAAGCAGCAAGACTTATGATGTAACTGCGAACGTAGGATTTTATACACAGGTTTCCGGTTTGGGATTATCTCCGGAAGATGTAAAAATTAAGCAGGTACAGTCACTGGCTCGTTGGATGGTCGGAAGAAAAGGTGACGGTTCTATTAACTACAGTGCATTATGTAACTTCTGGCGTGAAGTTGAAAATATGACTTCAAACGCAAAAGACACTGTTTGGGCTGTATCACAGGCAACATCTATGAGAAGAATGAATTTAACAGGATCTTCTACAGAAGTTCCTGAATACAAATATGATTCATCCAAGAAGAAATGGGTAATCGGTGGTTACCATACAGATCCGCATTACGGAGCATTATATCTTCATGATCAGGGTGGATATGCCAGCGGTGGTTTCTTAGCGGATACAAAGGTATCCACAAAGATTGAAAACGGTTCTCAGCAACAGTGGTTAAGCCGAAATGTTGAATCCGGAGCTAATGCATATTCTGCAACAGACAGTAACTATGCACCTGCCGTTTGGAACAATGTTTTAGTAGGATGTGATACATCCATTAAAGAATCTAACTGGCCGGGCGGAACTTCTACCGTTGTGGATAAAACACCGGAAGTTGCTGAAAAGCCATTTATGATTTTCAATAGCGACAAGAAAGAATATGAACTTGTTGTTCCTAAGGTGAAAAAGAATACAAACGGTGTATCATGGGATAACATGAACGAATCTGATTTTACATTTATCAGTATGGATGATTGTTGTGTTGTAAAACCGGGCGCAACTGCTGATCAGATTCCTGCAGCTATGGCAGGTAAACAGGCTC
>JAEEGL011084487.1_pt1 | contig 22426 bp, 19 predicted proteins | sample 9134231 | NCBI WGS metagenome assembly JAEEGL01 (sample SAMN16246548, study PRJNA631951) | gut metagenome | biome: gut microbiome; feature: rumen; material: fiber-attached | host: Bos | place: Iran: Karaj | collected 2018-10
AAAATATTTACAAAAAAGACTTGATTTTTTACATCCGGTCGGCTATAATAACTTTCGTTGCATCGGGGTGTGGCGAAGTTTGGTATCGCGCTTGGTTCGGGACCAAGAGGCCATGGGTTCAAGTCCCGTCACTCCGACCATGCAAAAGGCACTTGCATCTGCAAGTGCCTTTTGCAATACTGCCGGTATCCGCCGGCTTCGTTCTGCATTCTTGATTCTGTTGGGAGATTTGCGCATGAAAACCAGGATCCTGATTGTTCTTTTGACGCTTTGCTGCCTGCTGACGCCGCTTTCCGCCTTTGCTTCGGACGCCGGCGTGCTTGCCGAAACCTCCGCCGCGGTGTCGTCGTTCAAAGACGGCCTGCCTGCCGCCGGCACGGTTTTGACCGAACCGAAGGTCGTTGTGGAATATGACCGCGACGCGCAGGAGACGCCCGACGATCTGCCCGTCATCGGCTGCAAGGCGGCCTTTGTTGCCGACCCGGTCAGCGGCAAGGTGTTCTATGAAAAGCACGCCCGCAAAAAAATGTATCCCGCCAGCACGACGAAGCTGCTCACGGCGCTGCTCGTGCTGGAAAACTGCGATCTTGACGACGTTGCCGTCGTGTCGCGCAGGGCGGTCGGCCTCGTGCCGGACGGCTATGTGCGCGCCAACCTGCAGCCCGGAGAACGGCTGTCGGTGCGCGTGCTGCTGCAGGCGCTGCTGATTCCCAGCGCCAACGACGCCGCGTTCGTGCTGGCCGAGCACGTGGGCGGCAGCGTGGCGGGCTTTGCGAAGCTTTGCAACAGGCGCGCGAAGGAGCTCGGCTGCGAAAAGCTGCACTTCGTGAACCCCAACGGCATCCATGACGACAATCACTACTGCACCGCCTACGATCTCTATCTGATCGCCGCGGAATGCCAAAAGCACGACGCGTTTAACGAAATCGTGCAGATGAAGCGCGTCACGCTGCCCGCGACGGACGTCTACCGCAGCGCCGACCGCACCTTCCAGAACACGAACCAGCTGATGAATGCCGAGGCGACGTCCTATTACGTGGCCGGCTGCACCGGTATAAAGACCGGCTACACGCCTGAGGCGGGGCAGTGCATGGTCGCGTCCTGCGACGAACGCGGGCTCAGTCTCATCAGCGTGGTGCTCGGCGGCACAGTGAAGCAAAACGGCCTCAACGAGCGCTTCACCGACTCCAAGGCGCTGCTGGATTACGTCAACCTCAATTATGAGCTGCAGACCTTTGCCGAAGCGAACGCCGTGCTCAGACAGACGGAGGTCAAAAAGGCCACGAAGGACACGGCGCTGCTGGACGTGATCGTTCCGGCGGAGATCCGCTGCGTGGCGCCCAACGCGCTGACGGCGGAAAACGTGCCCGTGGAGATCGACCTGCCCGCGGAGCTGAAGGCGCCGATCAAGCAGAATCAGGTGCTCGGCACGGTGACCTACAGCGTGGACGGCTTTTGCCTTGCGGCGAATCTCATTGCGAGCCACGAGGTTGTGAAAAAGCCCTATTGGCTCTATAACCTGCTCGTCATCCTCTCCGTCGTGCTGCTCCTTTTGATTGCCCGCTTCGTTTTGAAAAAGCGCGAGGAAGAGCGCCGCAGACAGGAGCTTTTGCGCCGCCGCCGTCAGCAGCAGCTCCGGCAGCGCAGACAGGCGCAGGGGCAACCCTCAAACGGACAGGACTATCGGTTGAAACGGTAACGACCCGAAAAACAATCAGCGCCCCGACCAAGCGGTCAGGGCGCTGTCTTCTGTTTTCTGCTTTCTGCTTTCTGTTTTCTGGCTTCTGGCTTCTGACTATCTGCCAACAGGCTTCCCAGTCTTCGCGTCCAGCACATTCTGAAACACGCTGGCGTGCGTGGCGGAAATAAACTTGTCGAGATGGAGCGACCCGAAGTACCAGTGGCTGAATTTGCAGGTCTTGCCCACGTCCTCGAGATAGGTGTTGATCGCCGTGATCGGCGCGTCAAGGCCGGTGTTGAGCAGCAGGAAGTCCTTGATTCTGGCGGGGGGCTCGTGGGTCACGATGATGTCCACCTTGCCGCCGAGCTTCTGCAGGTTTTCCACCCCTTCCAGCAGCTCTTCGCGTGTGGGAATCTCTTTGTCGGACCAGGTGTTCATCTCAAAGCGGATCTCAATGTCGGGGCTTTCGCCGCCGCCGAAGGTGAACACGGTCTGATCCTCAATGGTGAAAACCTGGCCGCGCAGCAGGTGAAAGATGTTCGGCGCAATCTGGTGCACCTTGCCGCCGTTCCATTTTTTGATTTTGAGCTTTGCCAGCATATCGAAGTTTTCATGCGTGCCGTCCACAAAGCAGATGTTGTATTTCTTTTTGGAAAGCTTCTTGAGCGTGTTCATCTCCGCCGTGCTGCCGTCCCAGAGAAAGCCGAAATCGCCGCAGACGAGCAGGGTGTCCTTTTCCTTCAGCTTCCGCAGCGCCGGGTCGTCAAAGCGCGAAATCTGGCCGTGCATGTCGCCGGTCACAAAGATCATGTTCCGTCATCCTTCCTGCCTTTTTGTGGCAATACAATAAAAATATTAACTATATAAAAATTTTTTCGCAAAACGGTTTCTTTTTTGCTTGAAAATTGTTATAATCATTGTAATCATGCAAAAGTGTTTGTCTGCGCCTCCTATTTTACCATATCTTTTCGCAGAATGCAAACGTTTGTAAAAAAATATCAAGGATGGATGAACATGAAAAAACAGGTTGCCGTGCTCTGCGTGCTGTCGCTGCTGCTTGCGGCGTGCTGCCTTTTTGCTTCTGCCGGCTATAACGGCTCGGAGGAAGCCACCAGAGGCCTTGCCAGCGGCATCCATTACATGGTCAGTCTGGACGACGACACCGTTCTGTTCAACAAGAACGAGACCGAGCGCACCGCGCCCGCGGCCTTCGTCAAGCTTCTTGCCGCCATCGTCGCCATTGAAAAATGGGATAATCTCGACGAAAAGGTGGAGATCACCGAGGAATCGCTCTCGCTGGTCAAATATGAATACGGCGTGCGCACGGTCAATCTCCGGCCCGACGAAAGCTACACCCGCCGCCAGCTGATCGAAGCGCTGATGGTCTACAGCGCCAACGACGCCGCCAGCGTGATCGCCTATACCGTTTCCGGCTCGCTCGATGCGTTTCTTCAGCTGATGAACGAAACGGCGCAGAAGATCGGCATGACCGACACCGTCGTCGCCTCCGTCACGGGCTTCGACACGGAGGGCCAGTATACCACGGCCAAAGACGTGGCAACGCTGATCCGCTACTGCAGCAAGCAGCCGGTGTTCGCCCAGGCGTTTTCGGCCTCCTCCGTTACGCTGCCGGAAACCAATCACAACAACGAACGCACCTATAACGCCGACAACAAGATGCGCATTGCCGCCATCTCCGACTATTACCACGCCTCGGTCGTCGGCGGCAAGATGACCTCCACGGCCAAGGCGGGCGAATGCATCGCCGTGACCACCTCGCAGGACGGCTACGCCTATATCTGCGTCGTGATGCAGGGCAAGATGGCCGACGTGGACCGCGACGGCATGAACGAGAACACGGCCCTGACCGACGCGAAGCAGCTGATCGCCTGGACCTACAACAACATCCGCTACCGCGTGATTGCCACCGAAAACCAGACGGTGCAGATCGTCAACGTCCTTGCCGCGCGCGACGGCGACACGCTGCGCCTCGTACCCGAAAAGGAAACCAGCGCCCTCGTGCCCTCCAAGGCGTCCAGCGGCTCGGTGCTGATCGAGCCGATTGCCGACACCATGCCGGAAAAGCTCTCCGCGCCCATCCGGCAGGGCGAGGTGATCTGTCAGGCCAGGGTGATCTACGCCGACCAGGAGATCACGACCATCAACCTTGTGGCGGCCAACGACGTGCGGCTTTCCATGTTCCGCCTGTTCATGACGAACCTGCGGCGGGTGATGTCCTCCACGGCGTTCATCCTGCTGGAGCTTGCCGGCCTTGCGGTGCTGATCCTCTACGTCGTGATGGTGATTCTCAAGTATAAACAAGCCAAAAAGCCCAACCTGCGCCGCGTGGAAGGCGGCAGACAGGACCGCAGCTGATTTGTCTATTCTGCCGCTTTTTTCCATTGACGGAACGGCGGCTTGTGCGATAGAATTGTAATGGATCTCACCGGATCCGGAAAGGAAGTTTTCCCATGAAGAACACATTCAAGCGGGTCGTTTTCACCCTTGTCTTCGTTGTGGCGGCGCTGGCAGTCTGCGCGTTTTCGTCTGCCGCCGCCGAACAGAACGGCAAGTGGATCACGGCCTGGGGCACCGGCTCCACCAACATCACCCTGAGCGGGTATGACAACATCACCGCGTTCGTGGGGCAGATCACCGCCAGAACGGTCATCACGCCCACTGCGTCGGGCGACCGGCTGCGCGTGCGCCTTTCCAACCACTTCGGCGACGAACCGCTGACCCTCGACACCGTCACCGTGGCCAAAAGCCTCGGCGGCTCGCGGATCGACCCCCAGACGGTACGGTACGTGACCTTTGACGGCTCGCCGTCGGTCACCATCCCCGTGGGCGCCGAAATCTATTCCGACGAGATCGTGTTCCCGGTCAAGGCGATGCAGGACATTGCCCTGAGCGTCTGGCTCAAGAACTTCGGCAACATCAAGACGATGGGCCTTTCCGGCGGCGAAACCTACCTTTCCGTGGGCGAAGACGATAAGACGCGCGACGCGGCCATGGGCATTGCCAACGCGATTGACGACACGTTCCTGCGCATCTTTGAATCTGTCGGCATCGGGCTGGACCGCTCGCTGTCCTACAGCATCATTCACGTGGTGCCGCTGTTTTCCAGCGTGGACGTCTATAACAGCAGCCCCGATTCCTACTCCGTGGTCGTGATCGGCGACTCCACCGTCTCCAACGACTTCCCGAAGTATCTGGCCGAGCAGATCAACCAGACCGACACCACCGACGTCGGCGTGGTCGGCAAGGGCATTATCGGCAACAGTCTGGGCCGCGACGGCCTCGGCTTCGGCTCCTTCCTCTTCGGCGAATCCATGATGAAGCGCTTTGAGCGCGACGTGCTTTCGCAGTCCGGCGTCAAATACGTCATCGTCAAGATCGGCGTCAACGACATCGTGCATCCGGTCTGTCAGGACGTGATGGAGGAGAACCCGGGCATCAGACAGCCGACCGCTCAGGAGATCATCGAAAACTTCCGCACCGTCTTCCGTACCTGCCACGCGAACAACCTGAAGGTCATCGCCGTGGGCATCACGCAGTGGAAGGGCTATACCAGAGACTTCCTCAACACCGGGCCTCGCTACGTCCGCACCGAGGAGGAGCTGGAGGCCGACTTCGAGATTGCGCACGAAGTCAACCGCTGGCTTTCCATCACCACCGAGCACGACGGCTATGTGGATTACTATGACATCACCAAGAATCCGGAGGATCCCGAAGCGATGCTGCCGGAATACACGCTGGACGGCGCGCACCCGACCGATCTTTGCCAGCGCGTCTGGGCGCGCGAGTTCCCGCTGGGCCTCATCGGCATCGGCGGCCGCGTGGGCGGCGTGCGGCTGAACACGGCCGAGATGAACCTGCAGATCGGCAAAACGCAGAAGCTGACCGCCACCGTGATTCCCGAATACGCGCGGAACAAGAACGTTTCGTGGGCCACCTCCAATTCCTCCGTCGCCACCGTTGACCAGAACGGCAACGTACGCGGCGTGGGCCCCGGCACCTGCGAAATCGTGGTGGAGACCGAAGAAGGCGCCCGCCGTGCCCACTGCATCGTGCACGTCACGGTGCCCGTGACCGGCGTCACCCTGACGCCGCAGACGGCCTCCGTCTATACCACCAAAACGCTGAAGCTCAGCGCCACCGTGTCGCCCGCCAACGCGACCAACAAACAGCTGGTCTGGACGTCCGACAAGCCCACCGTGGCTTCGGTCAGCTCCGCCGGCGTGGTCACGGGCGTCGGCTCCGGCTCCGCCATCATCACGGTGAAAACCGTGGACGGCGGCTACCACGCCTCCTGCGTCATCTCCGTGTTCAAAAAGGTGGAGGTGACCGGCATTTCCATCAGCGCCACGTCGCGTTCGCTCTACGTGGGCAACACCTTCCAGCTCAAGGCCAACGTGGAACCGACCACGGCGACCTTCCCGCAGATCACCTGGAAATCTGACAACCCGGCCGTGGCCACCGTGGACCAGTTCGGTCTGGTGCGCGCCGTCGGCGTCGGCACAACCTATATTTCCGCCGCTTCCGACGACAATCCGTTCATCGTGAAGAAGTGCAAAATCACCTCCGGCATTCAGGCGACCGGCGTGACGCTCAACGCGACCAGCGTGGAGCTCTATGAGACCGCCACCAAAATGCTGGTGCCCACGATCACGCCGGCCAACGCGACCAACAAAAAGGTCATCTGGTCGTCCAGCGATCCCTCGGTCGCCTCGGTCAACGTGGACGGCGTCGTCACCGCCGTTTCGCAGGGCACGGCCGTGATCACCTGCACCACGCAGGACTCCTCCCGCACGGCAAAGTGCACCGTCAAGGTGCTCAAAACCATCAAGTCCAAATCCGTCTCGCTCGACAGCAAGAGCCTGACGCTCAACGACGGCACAAGCGCCACGCTGACCGCCTCCATCAAGCCCGATAACGTTTCCATCACCTCGCTCAACTGGCGGTCCACCAACAAGAAGGTCGCCACCGTCAACGAAAACGGCGTGATCAAGGCCGTCGGCCCCGGCACCTGCAAGATCGTTGCCACGACCAAGGATACCGGCAAAAAGGCCGTCTGCAAGGTCACCGTTGTGGAAACGCCGGTCAAGCGCGTCAAGCTCAGCAGATCCACGCTGACGCTGGCCATGAACAAGACCTATAAGCTCAAGGCGACCACGGTCCCGTCCTACGCCACCAACCAGAAGATGACCTGGACGACCTCCAACAAAAAGATCGTCCGCGTCAGCAAGACCGGCAAGATCCGCGCAGTGGCGCCGGGCACGGCGACCGTCACCGTGATTTCGCAGGACGGCGGCCGTAAGGCGACCTGCACCGTGACGGTCAAGCGGCCGAAGATCCAGTCGCTGGCCACCGAACAGACCACGATGGAGATGGGCCTCGGCACCAAGCAGGCCATCGTCCTGATTCCGACGCCCGCCGGCGCCTCCACCACCAAGGTGAAGTACGTCTCCAGCAATAAGAGCGTGGCGAAGGTCAGCTCCAGCGGCGTTGTGTCGGCCGTGGGCGAAGGCACCGCCATCATCACCATCACGCCGAACGACGGCGGCGGCGGACGCGGCACCATGGTCGTCGTCAAGGTGGAGCGCAAGGACGTCGTCGGCATCAAGCTCGACCGCAATCTCATGACGATGAACGTCGGCAACACGACGAAGCTCAAGGCGACCATCCTGCCCGAAGACGCCACCAACCAGAGCGTGACCTGGACCTCCAGCAACACGAACGTCTGCACCGTGGACAAGAACGGCAACGTCAAGGCAGTCGGCACCGGCACGTGCCGCATCACCTGCACGAGCAACGACCCCTACAACAGCGCCCGCGCCAGCTGCTGGGTCACCATAAGATAACGTCAAAGCATAAAAACAGACCCTCTGCCAAACGGCAGGGGGTCTGAACTTTTGCGTTGCTTTTATTCCTCGGCCGGCGCGTCCTCCGGCGCGTCTTCCTGCGGCACGCCCAGCACGTTGTCGAGCCATTCCAGCACGTCGTCAAACACCTTTTGGCGGTCGTCCTCGTTCAGAATCTCGTGGCGGAAGGTCGGGTACAGGATCACGCTCGGCGTGTGGCCGGCGTCCTCCAGATTGTCGCAGACCGTAATCACGCCGCGGCCCTTCAGACCCACGGGGTCGTTCGCGCCGGAGATCACGAGGATCGGCAGCCCGACCGGCACAAGGGTGGGCCATTCGGTGGAGCAGGCGGTGTTGGCCAGCGAAAGCAGGTCGCGCACGCCGCCGAGCTTCAGCTCCACGCCGCACAGCGGGTCGAGGATGTAGGCATCCACGTTTGCTTCGCTCAGACTCAGCCAGTCCTTGTTCGTGCGTCTGTTCTTGATGCCGAAATTGCTGAGCTTGTCAAACAGGGCGTTGCTGACCGGCGTGCGTGGGCCGAGCTTCCTTGCCAGATAGCGCAGCGGCCCTTCCAGCGCCGCGGCGGAAGCGGGCAGCTCGCCCGTGCCGCAAAGAATCAGCCCGTCCAGCTCAGCGCCGAACGCGGCGGCATAGGACCGCGCGCAGAACGAGCCCATGGAATGACCGAACAGGATGTAGGGGAGACCGGGATAACGCTTTTTCATGATCTGCGTCAGGATGTGCATGTCGTCCACCATGCGCAGATCGCCGTCCTCTTCGGCAAAAAAGCCGTAATCCTGCGGATCGTCCACCGATTTGCCGTGGCCGAGATGGTCGTTGCCGCAGACGACAAACCCGTTTGCGGCAAGAAAGCGCGCGAATTCGTCATAGCGGTCGATATGCTCCGAAACGCCGTGGGCAATCTGGAACACCCCGCGCTTCGGCAATGCGTCGTCCTCCCAGATGTTGCAGCGGATGCGGTTGACGCCCGTGGAGGAAAGATAATAGGCCTCTTTCTGAACGATAGCCATGTGTCAGGTCTCCTTTGCGTGTTAAAGTATCGCACCTATTATAAGCCAAAACGGCGGCGGAATCAAGCATAAAGTTCAATTAAAGTTGTTTTGCTATTCTATTTGCGGTTTACAAACCTGAAAAATATGGTATAATATCAAAAACGTCGGAGGATGCAACCGTGTTCGGCTATGTGAAAGTGGAAAAAGGGGAGCTGCGCGTGCGCGAATGGGAAACCTATCGCGGCCTTTACTGCTCGCTTTGCCGCGCCCTTTCGCGCCGCTACGGTCTGCCCGCGCGGGCGATCCTCAGCTATGACGTGACCTTTCTGCTGGCCGTGCGGCTGGCGCAGGACGGCGTCGTGCCGTCGTTCCGGCCCGGGCGCTGTCCGTTCAACCCCGCCAAGCGCTGCAGCTATTGCCAAAACGGCGACGAGGCGTTCGATTTCGCCTGCGCGGCCGCGGTGGTGCTGTTCTATTATAAGCTGCGCGACGATATTGCCGACAGCGGCTTCCTGAAGCGTCTGGCGCTGTATCTGCTTTTGCCGGTTGCCGCGCTCTGGCGTAAAAAGGCAAAGCGCCTGTTCCCCGCGGTCGATGCCGTTGCGGCCGAAGCCATGGCCGCGCAGCGGGACGCGGAGCAGGCGGGCTGCGATTCCGCGGACCGCGCCGCGCACGCGAGCGCAGACGCGCTGGGCAAGCTGTTTCGCCTCGGCGCTAAGGATCGGGCCGAGGCCTGCTACCGCTTCGGCTATTGCGTGGGACGCTGGGTCTATCTGATCGACGCGGCGGACGACCTGAAAAAGGACTTCAGACGTCACAACTATAACGTGTTCCTCCGCCGCTTTGCGCTGAACAGGCCGTCGCTGACACAAGAGCAGCGGGCGGACGTCACCGCCATGCTGGAGATGACGCAGGCCAACGCCGTGGAAGCGCTGGAACAAACCGGCCTGACCGTTTTGTACCCCATCCTCGAAAACATCGTGCTGCTCGGCATGCACAGCCAGACCGAACAAATCTTGAAAGGAGCCGGAAGCGATGAGAGATCCCTATGAAGTGCTCGGCGTGCCCAGAACCGCAACGCCCGAAGAAATCAAGTCCGCATATCGCGCGCTGGCAAAGAAATATCATCCCGACAATTACGCCGACACCCAGCTCGCCGACGTTGCCAACGAGAAAATGGCCGAGATCAACGAAGCCTACGACGCAATCCTGTCGGGCGAAGCGCAGTCGTTCGCCCGGGCGGGCCAAAGCGGGTCCTACACCTATCAGCGTTACGGCTCCGGCGGCGCGTTCAGCTTTGATCTGGTGCGCACGCTTGTGTGGAACGGCCAGCTCGACGAGGCGGAGCAGGCGCTGGAAAGCGTGCAGCCGGACCGCCGCGGCGCGGAATGGTTCTATTGGAAGGGACAGGTCAATTACAAGCGCGGCTGGTTCGATCAGGCCTATACCTATTTTACCACGGCCTATAACATGGAGCCCTCGAATCCCGATTACCGCCACATGTACGACGTTGTGAACAGTCAGCGCTCCGGCGGTTTCCGCACGGCGCGCAGCGGCGGCGACACCATGTCGGGCGCCTGCAGCGTTTGTCAGGGCCTGCTGTGCGCCGACTGCTGTTGCGAATGCATGGGCGGCGACCTGATCCCGTGCTGCTGAGGTGACGGCATGAAGCAGCTCTCTCAGGCCTCAAAAACGGCCATCGGCGGCATGGCCGTGGCGCTGTCGGTGGTTCTGCTGATCCCCACGGCGCTTGAACTTTTCGTCTACGCGCTGCCCGCGCTGGCAGGTATTCTCACGCTGTTCTGCGTGATCGAGCTCGGCAAAAGCTGGGCGTTCGGCGTCTATCTTGCAACGGCGCTGCTGTCGCTGCTGCTGGTGCCGAACAAGGAGGCCGCCGTGATGTATACCGCCTTCTTCGGCTATTACGCCATTGTCAAGGCGCTGCTGGAAGCGCGCGATCTGCCGCGGGTCGTGGAATATCTGCTCAAATTCCTGATCTTCAACGCGTCGGTCGTCGCGTCCTATCTTGTGCTGATCCACGTGTTCGGCATGCCGCTGGGCGACGTGCTCGGCGTGGACGACAGTGTCTGGTGGGCAAAGTACGCCGTGCCGGTGATGCTCGTCATGGGCAACGCGGTGTTCCTTGTCTTCGACCTCGCGCTCACGCGTATGGCGACGTTCTATCTCAAGCTTCTGCAGCCGAGGCTGCGCAAGCTGTTCCGATTCAAATGAAAAAAGCCGGATCGCTGCTCAGACAGCGGTCCGGTATTTCTGTTTTGATTATTTTGCCTTGCGCACGTCGAACCAGAACTCCACGCCGTTTGCGCGGTTGACCACGCCGTAGAGCATCTGCTGGGCCTGCTGGGCGGAGGACACGATGGAAAGGCCGAGGCCGAAGCGTCCCTCCGCGCGTGAGTGCGCCTTGTCGGCGCGGTAAAAGCTGTTCCAGATGTTCATCAGGTCGTTGTCGGCAATCGGCTTGCCCGTGTTGAACACGCTGATGCGGTAATGCTCGTCGATCTCTTCGCAGGAGACGACGATCTTTTTTTCGCCCTCACAGTGTGAAATCGCGTTGGAAAAATAGTTGGAAAGCACGCGCTCAAACAGCGTTTCGTCGCTGTGGGCGATATAGGCGGGATCGATGTCGCACTGCACGGTGATGCCGTTTTTGATCGTGATGTTGCGCATCTGCGCCACAAAGCTGCCGAGCCGTTCGCGCAGCGAAAAGTCGACGTAATGGGGCTCGATCTTGGTGGAATTGAGGCGGTCGACCTCCAGCATGTCGATGACGAGCTGGTTCATCTTCTGCGCTTCCTCCAGAATCACGTCGTAGCATTCGCCCGGATTGTCGTCATAGATGCCGAACTTCAGCCCTTCGGCGTAGCCCTGAATGATGGCGATCGGCGTTTTCAGCTCGTGCGACGCGCTGGCGATGAACTGCTTGCGGTTTTCGCGCAGCTTCTGTTCGTTTTCAATGTCGCGCTCAAGCTGCTCGTTGCGGTTGGTCAGCGTCTGCATCGTCATGTCGAGCGACGACGACAGGATGTTGATGTTCGTGCTCAGCTCGTCCAGCTCCCGCAGCCGGAACGGGGGACACACCGCGCCGAAATCCATCTGCGCAATCCGCCGGGTGATGCGGCTGATCTTGTCCACCGGAATCGTGAACGTCACGATGTGGAAGATGAGCACGAACAGGATCACCGCGATCAGGAACATGGCCGCCACGAAGAACAGCCAGTAGGCCGTGCGGGCGTTGTCGTTGATCTGGTCGAGCGAGGCGTATAGCTCCACCGCGACGCCCGATTTGAACAGCGTGCCGAAGACGATGTATTTTGCGTTGGCATAGTATTCCTGCCGCGTTTCAAAATAGCTCACGTCGTCCTGGTCGGTGTGCTCCAGAATGCGCATGATGCGGGGCTTGAGCACCTGTTCCTTTTCTTCGGGCTGCGGGTCGAAGGTGGCGTTGTTGGTGTCGGTGGTGTAGATCAGCTGGTCGCGCGGATAATAGAGCTCGATATAGAAGTTATACTTGGCCTCGATATCGGACAGCTGCGTTTCCAGGCGTACCTTGTCGCTGAGCTCCATCTGCGAAACGTCGTCGGCGACCGCCTGCAGATCCATGCGCGTTTTGATCAGGTAGATGTCGTCAAGATAGAAATAGCCGAGCAGCACGACAAGGCCGATGGCCGACACAAGAATCAGGATCATGAGAACGTTCCGCAAGAGAAGATTCTCTTTGCGGAACCATTTGAACCTTGTGCCGTGCATTATTCTTCCTCAAGCTTGTATCCGATGCCGTAGACGGTTTTGAGCCTGCGGTTGCCCCAGTCGCCCAGCTTGGTGCGCAGGCGGGCGATGTGGGAATCGACCGTGCGGATGTCGCCCACGTAGTCGTAGCCCCAGATGGAATCGAGCAGCTGTTCGCGGCTGTAGACGCGGCCGGGGTTTTCCAGCAGCTTTTTGAGGATGTTGTATTCCTTGAGCGTCAGCTCGATCTCCTGGCCGTTGAGCCGGACCTCGTGCGCCTCGTGGTTGAAGGTCAGGTCCTTTTCGCCGCCGAGATAGGCGGCCGACTTGGTGCGCCGCAGCAGCGCTTCCACCTTCTTCACGAGAATCGTGGGGCTGAACGGCTTCGTCACATAGTCGTCGGCGCCGGATTCATAGCCGAGCAGCTCGTCGAATTCCTCGCTGCGGGCGGTCAGCATAATCACGGGCACGTCGGACAGGGCGCGGATCTCCTTGCAGACCTCCCAGCCGTTGAGCCCGGGCATCATGATGTCCAGGATGACAAGGTCGATATCGTCTTCGTGCTTCTGGAACAGTGCAAACGCCTCATCGCCGTCCTCCGCCTCGATCGTTTCATATCCGACGTTTCTTAAAAAATCACAGACCAGCTTGCGGATCTTCTGTTCGTCGTCCGCAATCAGAATTTTGCTCATGAAAAAGCACCGCCTTTGATTATTTTTTTCTATTATACACTTCTTTGCGTTTTTCGTCAATTCTTTTATGCGCGAACGGGCGAAAACCTGCGGCATAGGCTGTAAGGGAGGCAGAAGGGAGGGAATGAAATGCTGTCTTATTTCAGGTTTGAATCCTTGACCGCGGCGCAGAGCGCCAAGCGGCTGCTGCAAAACCACGGCCTGTCCGCCGCCATCCGCCGCGACCCGAACCCCGACCGCCGCACCGGCTGCGCGTTTGCGCTCTATGTTGCCGACCGGCAGGCGGCAAAGCGGCTGCTGCAAAGCCACGGCTTTCTGCCGGAGCAGACAAAGGAGCCATGATCTATCTGGACAACGCCGCCACGACGTTCCCGAAGCCGGAAACGGTGCGCTGCGCCGTGCTGCGGTGTCTGCGCTGCTTCGGCGCGAACCCGGGGCGCGCGGGGCACGCGCTGGCCGCGAAGGCAAGCGAGGAGGCGTTCCTTGCGCGCGAGGCGCTGGCGGCCTTTTTCGGCGCGCAGACGGAGCGCACGATCTTTACGCTGAACTGCACCCACGCGGTCAATCTGGCGCTCAAGGGCGTGCTGGAAAAGGGCGACCACGTAATCATCTCGTCACTCGAGCACAACGCCGTTCTGCGTCCGCTGGAGCGACTGCGGCAGGACGGGCTGATCGGCTATGACGCCGCGCAGGTCGTACCCGGCGACGCGGCCGCCACGGTGCAGAACTTCCGCGCGCTGATCCGCCCCGCAACGAAGCTGCTGTTCGTCACGCACGTGTCCAACGTCTTCGGCACGGTGCTGCCGCTGCGGGAGCTGTCAAGGCTAGCGCGGGAACACGACCTGCTGTTCGGCGTGGACGCGGCCCAGAGCGCCGGGGTCTATCCGCTTTCGCTGGAGGACCCGGGCGTCGATCTGCTTTGCCTGCCGGGCCACAAGGGGCTCTTCGGGCCGATGGGCACCGGGGCGCTGCTGCTGTCGGAGCGCGTGGAGCCGCGTCCGCTTCTCGAGGGCGGCACGGGGTCGCTGTCGCTGCAAAGCGAAATGCCCGAAACGCTGCCCGAACGGCTCGAAAGCGGCACGCTGAATCTGCCGGGGGTCGTCGGTCTGCACGCCGGTCTGCAGTTTGCCGCGGCGCAGGGCCTCGACGCGATCCGTGCGCACGAACAGGCGCTGATCGGCACGCTGCGCGAGGATTTGTCGGTGATACGCGGCGTGCGTCTGTTCGGCGAGCCGGGCGCCACGCTGCTGTCGTTTGCCGCGGACGGCTGTTCTTCGGAGGAGGTCGCCGCCGCGCTGGACCGCTGCGGCTTTGCCGTGCGCGCGGGCTTTCACTGCGCCGCGCTGGCCCACACGCGCCACCCTTCGACCGGAACCGGCACGGTGCGGGTCAGTCCGTCGGTGTTCACCACGAAAAAACAAATAAAAAATTTTTCTTTTTGCGTCAATCAAATTGCATTGCGCAAAAATTTATGATAAAATATTCAGGAAAGAGAAAAAGACTTGGTTGGTGGATGATTTATGGCGGCGTTTTTTCAATCGATCTTCGATATTATCATGAAGTTCGTGTCAACGATCCACTGGTATGATATCCTCGATATCGTGGTCGTTGCGCTGGTTTTCTATTACTGCATCAAGCTGTTTACACGCACGCGGGCGATTCATCTCGTGCGCGGCTTCGTGTTCCTCGGCTTGTCCTATTTTGTGGTCACGGCGCTGAATATGTCCACCAGCAGCTTCTTGTTCTCGCGCCTGTTCAGCGACATCGTGATCGTGATCGTCCTGCTGTTCCAGCCGGAGTTCCGCCACGCCATCGAATCGTTCGGCCGCGGCGATTTCGCCAAGTTCAACCTCTTTTCTCGCTATTCCTCGCTGATGCGCGAGGAAACGCAGCAATGCATCTCGGCGCTGGTGAAGGCGGTCATGACCATGAGCGACGGCAAGGTCGGCGCTTTGATCGTGCTGGAGGGCAAGTCACCGCTGGGCGAAATCATCGCCACCGGCAGCGAGATCGACGCCAAGATTTCGGAACCGATTGTGGAAAACATTTTCTATCCCAAGTCGCCGCTGCATGACGGCGCCATGGTGATCCGCAACAACCGCGTCACGGCGGCCGGCTGCATCCTGCCGCTGACGCAGAACGAACTGAGCCGCGAGCTCGGCACGCGCCACCGCGCCGCCGTCGGCATGAGCGAGGCTTCCGACGCGCTGGTCGTTGTGGTCAGCGAAGAGACCGGCGACGTTTCCGTTGCAAAAAACGGCACGCTGCAGCGCAGGCTGACCAGCGGCGAGCTGGTGGAGATCATCAGCGCGTTCCTGTTTTCCGACGATGAAAAAAGTGTGAAGCTGCCCCGGAGGAAACGCCATGAATAATTCGACGAAGCCGCAGGAGAACAAGAAGACCATCTATGAGCGGATCTTCTATAACAACAAGCTGATTCTGGTGCTTTCCTTTGTGCTGGCAATCGTGCTCTGGGCGGTGGTCAAGGTCAACTACAGCGAAAACGCCACCCGCGTCATCACCGACGTGCGCGTCACGCTCGACGCCTCGCTGGCCGCCGAAAACGACTTTGTGCCGTTCTATGATTCCGACATGCTCACCGTGGACGTGGAGGTTTCCGGCAAGCCGTTCGACATCAACAACTATTCGCTCTCGCGCGAGGATATCACGATTGAAGCGACCAGCGGCTATATCGACGCCGCGGGCTACAAGGCGCTGACGCTGACGCCCGTGACGGAATCCGGTGTCAACGTGGTCAAGATCACGCCGTCGACGGTGACGGTTTATTTCGACCGTATGCGTTCCGCGCAGGTCAACGTGGAAGCCAGGCTGACCAACGAAGCGGACACGCTCGTCGGCGAAGGCTTTTCCGTGGGCCAGTTTGCCGCCTCCGAGAGCACGGCCACGGTCAGCGGTCCGGCCTCGGTCGTCGATAATCTGTCGAAGGTCTATTTTGAAGCCACCGTGCCCGACGAACAGCTCCCGCTGAGCAAGACCACGGAGGTCACGGCCAGGATCAGCTACGCGCTCGACAAGGAGCGGGATTCGCGCTTCCTCGTCTGCGAAAACGTGGGCACCGACGCCAACCCCGCAACGGTGACCATTCCGGTCTATCAGGTGAGCCTCGTGCCCACCGCCGTCAAGTTCGTCAACCAGCCGGCGGCGTTTGACGACGAACCGCCGCGCTTCACCATCACGCCTGCGCAGGTGGAAATCTCCTATACGCCCGGCGAAGAGGACTACACGTCATTCACGGTCGGCACGATTGATTTTGCCAAGCTGAAAAACGGCATCAACAGGTTCCGCATGACGGCCGACGAGACCGGCGCCGCGCTGCTGCGCAATTCCGCCGACAACGAATTCAACGTTCTGGTCGATCTGCGCGGCATGCAGAGCAAAACGCTGGACGCGACCGGCAGCAAGGTGGTCTTCCTGAATCAGGCCGGCGATAAAAAATACAATGCCGGGCTGACGGCGGAGGACCTCGGCAGCGTGCAGATCATCGGCCCGGCGGCCAGTCTTGAAAAGCTGACGGCCGACCAGCTGCAGATCGAAATCAACGTCTCCTCGCTCAAGACGGAAACCACCGTCTGGCAGTCCGTGCGCGTCAGCAATATCTCCATCCGCGCTGCGGGCGTGGACGACTGCTGGGTCTTCGGCAGCTATCATACCCGCGTGCAGGTGCTGAACAAATAAGAGCATAAAAAAAGCGATCCGTCTGTGTTCCGCAGGCGGATCGTTTTTGCGTCACTTCTTCTTTTTGAGCAGCGCGGCGCCAATGGAAAGCGCCGTGGCCGCGCCGGTCACGAGCAGACCGTGCGGCAGATATTTGAGCACCTGCCGCGGGGAGGACGGCGCGTGGGTCATCACGAATTCGGTCACGGGCTTTGCCGGCTGATAGTCGCACAGCGCTTCCATCGTCACCGTGTGCGTCTCAAAGCGGCGCGGGTCGTCCTCGTGCAGCGTGAACACGCGCACGCCGCGCTTTGCGCCCGGGCCGTAGGTGTGGAAGCCGCAGCCCTGCGTATAGCCCAGAAGGATGCCGCGGTGCTCGATCGAAAACGAGTTGATGTGGTCGTGGCCGACCCAGACGCCCAGCACGTCGCCCTTTTCGGTCAGGGCGTCGAGCTCGCCGGTGTTGTCGTCGGGCGCTGCGGGTGATTCCAGCATGAAATCGCCGCGGCGCAGCGCTTCGTCGGGCAGGACGTAATATTCGCCTGCGTGGCTGTAGAACGCCTCCACGGCGCCGTCTGTGCCCTTCGGCACGCGTTTCAGGACGTCGTAGTATTCCGGCAGAGGAATGTGCTGGAACACGATGGCGGGCAGATACGCGCCGTTTGCGGCAAAGAGGCGTTCGCGTTCCTGCCGGAACCATGCGATCCGCGCGGGCGTGACAGGCTGATAGACGCCGTCCGGCCCCTTGCCGCCGGAATCGATCACATATAAATTGAAGATATCTTTCTTGCCGCGGCTGTCTTTGATCTGCAGCGAGAAGGTTCCCGGGTCCTCAGCCGAGCGGACGTGACCGGAGACGAAGCCCTTGTGCGACGCATAAATCTTCATCTGCGCGGCGTTCGGGATCCCGCAGTTGCTGTCGTGGTTGCCGAAGGTGACGCAGAAGGGGACGCCGCGGTCCTCGAGCGGGCGCAGCAGGTCCGCGATGGTGCGGCTGATCTTGCGCATTGTGTCGCCGCGGAAGGAGGGGGAATAGCCCTTAAGCTGGTCGCCTGTGAAGACGACGAGGTCGGGCTTCACCCGGTCGAGCGCAAGCGAAATGAGCTTCACCGTGTCCGGGTTCACCGTGTGGTTCTCCTGCGCGTCGGTGATCTGCATCAGCGTAAACCGGCCGTTTTTGAATTGCAGCTGTTCGTTCATGGGCGCACCGCCTTTCGTTCTGCTTTTATTGTAATCTCTGCGCGGTTTTTGTCAAGATTTCCCGGGAAAAGATTGACAAGCTTTTTTCCTTGTGCTATAGTAAACCCACAACATAAAAGTTGATTAAAAAAACAGAGTAGGCGTCGGAGCGTACAGTGTCCGCGGGACGGGGAGTTGCCCGCGGAACGAAGGCGCAGCCGCGGTTCCGGCGCCGCATCCCGCTGTTTGAAGAAAGCTCGGCTTCCTTTTTGCAGTGGGCAAAAGGAGGCTTTTATCATGTCTGAAACAACCCTTTCTGCCCGTGAACCGAAGATCTGCTCCAAAGAATACTGGCGTCTGGCGGCCAAAAACTTCTCCGACGTGCGCATGCTCGTGTTCGCGTCGCTGATTATCGCGCTGCGCGTGGCGGTCAAGATGCTCAAAATCCCGCTGGCTGCCGGTCTGTCACTGTCGTTCGACTGCTACGTCAATTCGGTCGGCTCCATGATCTACGGTCCGCTGGTCGGCCTTGCCGTCGGCGCCGTGAGCGACACGCTCGGCTGTCTGATCTTTCCGTCCGGCGCCTACTTCTTTCCGTTCATTTTTGTGGAAATGTCGTCGTCGTTCATCTTTGCGCTGTTCCTGTGGAAGCGTCAGCTTTCCGTCGGCCGGGTGCTGCTTTCCAAGTTCACGGTCAACTTCATCTGCAACATCATCCTGACGTCCGTCTTCTATAAATGGATGCTCTATGTGATTGCAGGCGCGGGAGACCCCGAGGCATATGCGCTGATCAACCTGACGCGCATCGGCAAGAATCTCGTCCTCTTCCCGCTGGAGGCGGTGCTGATTACGCTGATCCTCGGCGCGCTGACCCCGGCCTTCCGGTCGCTGCGGCTGCTGCCGCCCACGCAGGAAAAGCTGAAAATCGAAAAGAAGCACGTCATTCTGATCATTGCGCTGACGCTCGTTTCCGTCGGGCTGATCCTGTTCTACGTGTTCTTCCTGAAAGATTTCATCTCGGCGCATAACATCAAGCTCGGCTGATAGACCGATCTTTTTCGTCACCCGTGAAAAACGGGTGATTTTTTGTCAAACCCTTGACCGCGGGCGCGGTTTGGTTTATGATAGAGAAAAGTATGAAAAAGCAAAGGAATTCATGGATATGACGCAGACCAGAACCGCATTCATCGCCATCGTCGGCTGCCCCAACGTGGGCAAATCGTCCATCCTCAACGCGCTGCTGGGTCAGAAGGTGGCCATCGTCTCCGACAAGCCCCAGACCACGCGCACGCGCATCATGGGCGTGCTGACGGAAGGGGAGACCCAGCTGGTGTTCACCGACACACCGGGCTTCCACCGCCCGCACAACAAGCTGGGCGAAAAAATGATCCAGGCCGTGTCCGACGGCATTGCCGGCGTGGACGCCTGTCTGCTGGTCGTGGAGCCGCAGGGGAAACTGCGCGAAGCCGAAAAGGAACTGATCGCCAAATTCAGAGCGCAGAAAATGCCGGTGATTCTCGCCATCAACAAGATCGACACCGTGCCGGTCAAAACCGACCTCATGGCGCGCATCCTCGAGCTTTCCAAGGTCTATGACTTTGAAGCGGTCGTGCCGGTTTCCGCAGTCAGGAAGGAAGGTCTCGCCGAGCTGAAGGACGAGATGAAGAAGCTGTCGGTGGAATCCGCCCACTTCTTCCCCGACGACACGCTGACCGACCAGCCTGAGCGCGTAATTGCGTCGGAGATCATCCGCGAAAAGATGCTGCGGCTGCTGGACCGCGAGATTCCGCACGGCGTTGCGGTTTCCATCGAAAAGATGCGCGAGCGACCCGATAAGGATATTCTCGACGTCGAAGCGGTGATCTATTGCGAAAAGGAGAGCCACAAGGGCATCATCATCGGCAAAAAGGGCGCCATGCTCAAGCAGATCTCGACCTATGCGCGGCAGGATATGGAGCGGTTTTTCGACTGCAAGATCAACCTGCAGTGCTGGGTCAAGGTCAAGGAGGGCTGGCGCAACCGCGAAGGGCTGATCCACAATTTCGGGCTGGATTGATTTTCCGCCCCGATTTCTGATTAAACTGCGTCCCGGATGTGAAAAGTAGGAATAAGACTGCTTTTTGGAGATGAGACGATGACCAAGAAAGAGCTTTGGCAAACCTTTTTGAAGACCGGACGGATCTCGGACTATATCGCCTATGAGCGCGCCCGCGAGGACGCCCCGGCACAGGACATCCGCAACGTATATCCGGAGGAGCTGGCCGAAGAATTTCTGCAAAACTTTGATTCCGATTTTCCTGCGATGGAACCCTTTCCGGCGCTGGAGGATCCCGAGGAGACCTTTGACGATGACGTATGACACCGACGCGCTGGTGATCAAGGCGCAGAACACGGGTGAAACCGACCGGCTGGTCACGCTGCTGACGCGCAAATACGGGGTGATCCGCGCCTTTGCCAACGGCGCGCGCAGCCCCAGAAACAAAAACGCGGCGGCCACCGGTCTGCTGTGCTACGCCGATTTCACCATCACGCAGACGTCGAAGGGCGTCTGCATTGTGAAGGACGCCACCGCGAAGGACGTGTTTTTTGCGCTGCGCAGCGACATTATCCGCCTGTCGCTGGCGCAGTATTTCGCCGAGCTTGCGGCCGAGCTCGCTCCGCGCGAAGAGGAGGCCGACGAATATCTGGCGCTGCTGCTCAACGCGATCTGGCTGCTGTGTGAAAGCAAAAAGCCGCTGCAGCTGATCAAGGCCGCCGCGGAGCTGCGGCTGCTTTCGCTTTCGGGCTATATGCCCTCGCTGGTCGGCTGCGCCGGCTGCGGCGCGTTTGAAACCGACGTGATGCGGTTCTGTCCCGCGTCCGGCAAGCTCTACTGCGCAGACTGCGTGCCGGGCGAGCCCTGTGTGGAGGTGCCGGCCGCCGTGGTGCACGCCATGCGCCACATCTGTCTGAGCGAACCGGGCAGGCTGTTCAGCTTCCGGCTGTCGGACGACAATCTTCTGCTTCTCAACGACGTCAGCGAACGCTATCTCGGCGCCATGTGCGGCAAACGGTTTGCGACGCTGCAATTCTATAAAACCATGACGCGATAACGAAAGGAACTCTCATGGACAGACATTACATATCTCTGGAACTCGATAAGATTCTGCAGCGCCTTGCGGCGTTTGCCGCTTCGCCCGACGCGAAGGAGCAGATCCTGCTGCTCGAGCCGCAGTCGGATCTGGACGACGTGCAGCGTCTGCAGCGGCAGACCGCGGACGCCCACACGCTGATGGCGCGCTTCGGCGGGCCCTCGTTCGGCGGCCTTCGCAACATCAACAACGCCCTTTCCCGCGCCAATGCGGGCAGCGTGCTTTCCATGCGCGAGCTGCTGGACGTGGCCGGCGTGCTGCGCACGATCCGCGGCATCAGCGAATGGCGCAGCTCCAACAGCGGCGTCTCCTGCAGCATTGACGTTTATTTCGATATGCTGACGCCGAACAAGTACCTCGAAGAAAAGATTCTGCAGTGCATCATCAGCGAAGACGAGATGAGCGACAACGCCTCGCCCACGCTGCGCGACATCCGCCGCAGGATCCGCGCTGCGTCGTCCCGCGTCCGCGAGCAGCTCGACAAGCTGATCCGCTCGCCTCATTACCAGAAGTTTTTGCGCGAAGCGATCATCACCCAGCGCAACGGCCGCTACGTGGTGCCGGTCAAGATCGAGCACCGCGGCGAGGTGAAGGGCCTTGTGCACGATACGTCCTCTTCGGGCGCCACGGTCTTTGTGGAGCCGTCCGCCGTTGTGGAGGCGAACAACGACATCAAGGTGCTGCAAAGCAAGGAGCGCGACGAGATCGAACGCATCCTCGCCGAGCTTTCCGAGGAGGCCGGCAGCTTTTATGAGGGCATCAAGCAAAGCTATGCGTGCGCCGTGGAGCTCGACGTCATCTTTGCCAAGGCGAAATACGCCTATGAGCTGAAGGCCACCGCCCCCGCGCTCAACAGCTACGGCAAGATCAACCTGCGCCAGGCGCGCCACCCGCTGATTGACCCGAAGCTGGTCGTTGCCACCGATATCCGTCTGGGCGACGACTTTGACACGCTGATCATCACCGGCCCCAACACGGGCGGCAAAACGGTGTCGATCAAAACGCTCGGCCTGCTCACGCTGATGGCCATGTGCGGCCTGATGCTGCCCGTGGGCGACCGCAGCGAGGTTTCGGTGTTCTCGCACGTGCTGGCGGACATCGGCGACGAGCAGAGCATTGAGCAGTCGCTTTCCACGTTCTCGTCGCATATGACGAATATCATCTCGATTCTCAAAACCGCCGACAGCGAATCGCTGGTGCTGATCGACGAGCTCGGCGCGGGCACCGACCCGGTGGAGGGCGCGGCGCTGGCGATGGCGATTCTCGAACAGCTCCACCGGCAGGGGGCCAAGATCGCCGCCACCACGCACTACGCGGAGCTGAAAACCTACGCGCTGGAAACGCCGCATATCGAAAACGGCAGCTGCGAATTCGACGTGCAGTCGCTGCGGCCGACCTACCGGCTGCTGATCGGCGTGCCGGGACGGTCCAACGCGTTTGCCAT
>JAEEGL014350952.1_pt1 | contig 22426 bp, 21 predicted proteins | sample 9134231 | NCBI WGS metagenome assembly JAEEGL01 (sample SAMN16246548, study PRJNA631951) | gut metagenome | biome: gut microbiome; feature: rumen; material: fiber-attached | host: Bos | place: Iran: Karaj | collected 2018-10
ATGCAAAACAATATATACGACAAAGTAGAGCCAGTAGCTGCATTGACATTTTTTATAGGGCAAAGACCCTGACGTAGGAGCATAAGCAGCACCCAACTATGGATAAGCAGAACGAAGGAATTTAGGACCTGACAGAGGTCGGTGATCCTGGTAGACATGAGAGGTTTGTTACTGTAGGTGAAGAGGGAGAAGAGAAGGCCTTCATAAGAGAAAACAAAGACGTTCTTCTTTTTGTACCTTTAATCGCCAGAAATGGGCTCATAGAAGCCGCTTCATATCCAGAAAACTCTACTTTGGAAGATATATGTAACTCGTTAACCGTTTAACAAGCCTTGTGATATAGCTTTCAGAATTCTTCTTACTCGCTGGAGATTGAATTCGTCGGATGTGATTTATGTTGGCGATAATGCAGAGAAGGATTTCCAAGCACCCCAACAGCTTGGGATGAGAATTCTTTGGTTTAGGAATAAAGACGGTCTGTATCAAAATCAGATTAATAAAGATCATATCAATACTATCACGGGAATAAAAACACTTATTTGAAAGGGTTGAATTCATGAATGTTTTGTTTATGACTCTTTTGGATTTTGAGTCGCTGCAAGAAAGAAACATATATACAGATTTGCTTCGTGAATTTGTAAAGAATGGGCATGAAGTATATGTTGTTTCTCCAGTTGAGAAGAGAAGGCAGATAGAGACTCATATAGTGAATGAGGATCACGCTACGATCCTTCGGTTGAAGATTGGGAATACACAAAAAACTAATATTATCGAAAAAGGTATCTCAACAGTAATGATTCAGCCGACATTTAAAAAGGCAATAAAGGAATACTTTTCAGACATTAAATTTGATTTGGTTCTTTATTCCACACCTCCTATTACCTTGGTGTCGGCTATTGAATATGTGAAGAATAGAGACGGCGCTAGGACGTATCTGTTGCTAAAAGATATTTTCCCTCAGAATGCAGTGGATATAGGAATGATGACAACAGTCGGAATTAAAGGAATACTGTATAAGTGTTTTCGTAGACAGGAGAAGAAGCTATATAAGATTTCTGATCGAATTGGGTGCATGAGTCAGGCCAATGTGGATTATGTGTTAAAGTATAATCCAGAGGTGAATCCGGAGAAAGTAGAGGTTTGCCCGAATTCGATTGAGGTTATAGATAAGAGTGTAGACACTGAGACTAGAGATAAAATCAGAGATAAATATAATATACCGCTCGATAAGAAAGTGTTTGTGTATGGAGGCAACTTGGGCAAACCGCAGGGAATCCCCTTTCTTATAGAATGCTTGAAGAAGTGTTCAGATGTTGGAGAAGCCTTTTTTTTCATCGTAGGAGATGGAACAGAATACGGAGTGCTCGAAGAATATGCAATGTCGAGCGGTCAGAAGAATCTTAAACTGATGAAGCGTCTTCCAAAGGAAGACTACGATACGATGGTTGGTGCTTGTGATGTGGGCATGATTTTTCTTGACCATAGATTCACAATTCCAAACTTCCCAAGTAGGTTACTAAGCTATATGCAAGCTAAGATACCAGTTTTTGCAGTGACGGATCCGAATACAGATATTGGGAAAGTGATAACTGACGGAGGGTTTGGTTGGTGGTGTGAAAGTGACAATAAAGACGATTTTAAAGCGAAGATCAAACAAATATTACAAGATAGCTATAGATCCAAAGGGAAGATATCGTATTCCTATCTAGAAGATAATTATTCTGTAGAGAAATCATATAAGATTATAGTTAGGTAAATACTGTAAAAGAGAGCATGGAAATGAAGATAGATAAATTATTGGCAGCAAATATGTTTATTTTTCTGTGGGTACTATCGGGATTAACACTCTGGATTCTTCCTGTTGAGTCAAGATTTGATAATACACTAGAGATGTTTATACTTACAGTGTTCTTTGTAATGATAGTGTATGTTGTTGGAATACTGTGGTATCAGAGTACCCCTTTGTTTCGGATTAAACTGATACCATCTTCGAGAATACATGGATATACCAAGAGAATGCCATATGCTAAACTCGTATACATTATTAAACTCTCAGGGATGTTTACAATAATTGGAAATGCTATGGTTTTGTTTGATAGAATATTTATCAGACATATAAACTTCAGTCTAGGATTACGTAATGCAAGGTACCAATGGTTAGCGTCTGGTGGTTCGGGGTCATTAATATCTATAATTGGCAATCTATTAATTCCCTTTTCTTATGCTGCACTGTTTATGGGAGTATTTCATTGGGAGCGTATAAAAAGAAAGGAAAAAGTCTACGCTTTAGTTACAGGATTTGGAGGACAGATTTTTCTGGCATTAATGAATGGCGGAAGATCAAATATTTTGAGTGCCTTGTTTTTTTCATTTACAGTTTGCGTAATCAGAAAATACTATGGGAAAAATTTTCTACCCCCAATACGCGGAAAATTTATTTTGATAGGTTTTGCAATTGTAATACTTTTAAGATATGTGAGTTCTATTCTTTATGCCTTCACTGATAATAATTTGGCTTATTTGCAGGTGACTGTTAATGGACTTGGAGGAAGATTAGATTCTTCATATAATTCTAATCCATTTATGAATACAGTTATAGAGATATGCATGTATATATTACACGGGACTTATTATACGGGCGCAGCTATAAAGTACCATTCCGGAATTGCAGATTTAAATCACAATATGTCGCTTCGTGGAATAAATGTATTGATAGGAAGATTACCTTTTGTCAACTATCATATGGAGTTACCGGAATTCGATGGAGGTGGAGGGAATTTTGTAGCTTTACCAGGTATTTTATTATATGACTATGGATACATTGGATTTGTTATTGGGGCGTTAGCGTTTGGTATCCTTTTAGGTAGTGTATTGAAGCACTTAAATAATTGCAACAAGAATCTGAGTAATGCGCAATTGATTTTTTGTATAGCAGTACTGATGCATGTCTATATGTCAATGATAGATATGGCATTAGGATTTGGGTATTTTATTTTTATGATATTCGGGATGATTGCTGCTGAATACATAGCTGCAAAGAAGTATGGAAAAACAGGATGGACAGATATTTGTTCTGATTAAATTGATAAAACTTTTTGAGAGTTTATAAACTTAATAGTCTTAGAATGAGATAGTAAAATATATAGGATTTGTCGTATTATTTTATGAAACGATGGAAAAGATAAGAATTTGTTATTGCTTATATATTTTCTATACAATTGCCTATATTCCGTCGAAAGGCCAGATGAACGGTACTTTGAAGCACAATTGACTTATAAAATAGTTTGTTGCGTGGCTAAAATTTTTTAAAATATGATTTGTAGTATGTCAAGGGAGAAGGAGTGTACAAATGAACAAACATATTAAGAGCGTTCTTTCTAAAATATTCTCTTCTGTTAAGAATAGTGAGTGTGATAAAACTTCGGAAATAGGTATTTTGTTAGGCTATATAATAGCAGTATGGGTAAGTATTCATATATATCAAATTCAAGCAATGTTTTTTTTGCAACTGTTGGGAATTTTACATCGATAGGATTAGGATGTAATATTGGGGGGAAACATCCTACAGATTGGGTTAGCACATCTACAGCTTTTCAGGCAAATAGGACGGTAAAACATGGATTATTTGAGAATGCATTTATGCCATTTAAAAAACTATTATTGGAAATGATGTGTGGATAGGGGCTAATGTAATAATATAATCTGGCGTGCATATAGAAGATGGAGCAGTCATTGGAGCAGGTGCAGTTGTTACTCATGATGTTGGTGCTTATGAAATATGGGGAGGGGTACCAGCTAGAATGATAAAAAAAGATTTGGAGAGGATAAAATAAAAAAACTTCGAGAAACACAGTGGTGGAATTGGGATGATCATAAACTTTCAGAGGTTGGAAGTCTTATTCCAAATGTTGATGAATTTTTGAGGAAAAGTGAGGAAAAGTTATGAACTATAATGATGATTTAAATATGCTGGTTTTATGGAATTATGATATCAACAACAATGCTTTTAAGTCTATGCTTTCTACTTTAAATGTAAAGACATGTCATTATATCTATGAAGATAAAAATGAAATAAATGACGATGGAGAGAGTAAATATATATATGTATATTCAGGTTTAGAATATTATAAGAATATCAAAGCAGAATATGAGTTGGATAATATCATAATGGCTAAATATGCCAAATATGAAAGAACGGCAATGGAGATAGTAAATAGATGGCATAGGAGTTATATTAACTCTGACACGTATGCTTCTATAAGAGAGACAAGTATGATTTTTCTTCGCTTTTGGTATGATTATATTAAAAGGAATAATATAGGATTCTTGTTTATTTGTATTGTGCCGCATATTCCGGCTGAGTTTTTTCCGTATGCTGTTTGTAAATGTTTAGATATCCCTGTTATTATTCAGGGGACACTGCCATTATCAGCTTACGAAAAAACCACATACATTTTGCAACCAGCAGTTGAGGAATTTGATTGTAATTTTATAAAACGATATTTGGATGCAAAAGAACAGTTTAAAAATGTAACAGATTATACTGAGATTCCGCTTAATCCAGAATTTAAAAGATATTTTGAACAATATAGTCAGACAGCAAAAAGTGAAAAAAGAGTAATTTGGTATAATACTAAGAGCTCTATAAAGGATAAACTAAAAGCATATAAAGAAAGAATTAAGATTTATGCAAAAAGGAAAGATTATTCTTTACTAATTAAAAAAGGAAAATATTTAACAAAAACTAGAATAGAGACCAAGCGTTTTTTGAATAAAGTTGGGAAATTGGAGGAACCGGCGGATTTAAATAAAAGATTTTATATTTTTGGGTTGCATCTTCAGCCAGAAGCAACGACGTTACCTGCAGGTGGTATATATAACGATCAGTTGCTTGCAATTCGTCTTTTGTCGAAGTGCCTTCCAGAAGATACTTATTTGTATGTGAAAGAGCATCCGGCATATTGGAAACAAAAAGGACGACTCGAAAGTGTATATGAAAGTCGTTCGATCGGTTTTTATAATGAAATAAAGAAACTTAGGAACGTAAGGTTAATTGATCATAATATTGCTTCAAAAGAATTAGTCAAAAGATGTTTGGCAGTAGTCACAGTAACAGGAACTATTGGATTTGAAGCACTTTTTATGGGTAAACCTGTGTTGTGCTTTGGTGAGACATTCTATTCTCACTTTCCTTCGGCTTATAGAATTCGTACATATGACGATTGCAAGGAAGCGACTACGACGATTGCAAATACAGTATATACATTTGATCCAAAAGAACTTGCTATATATTTGTTTGCATCACAAAAATATGCGATTCCTATGGGAATGTGCGAGAAAGAGTTTTTAGACAACGGGGTTCCTGCAGTTGATGATGGCGACAGAAAGCGATTAGCAGATGGAATAGTAGACTTCTATAATGAATACTACCTTGAATGATTACACATTGATGCTATTAATCGTTGAACAGTTTGTATAAGTGTGAAGTGAATAAATAAGAAGAAATAACCTTAAAATCTAAATAAATTCTTGCTTAAACGGAAGGAGGATGTGGAAATCTACATTTAAATTGAGAAATCCACACATTTATGACAAAAGAAAGAACGGTTGCTAGTGTAATAATTCTTATAGCACTAATGGGTAAAGTGTTGGGATTTTTAAGAGAATTATTGTTAGCTAACTATTTTGGCACTTCTTCCTTGGTAGATATTTATCTAATGAGTGTTACAATTCCGTCGATACTATTTGGTTTTTTACCTGCAATCGGAACTGCATTCACGCCGATTTACTATGAAATTGGAGAAAAAAAACGGCAAAGTAAATTTCTAAATAATTTATTAGTTGCAAGCATTGTTATAGCCCTGACATGTATTATACTTGCTTACTTTACAGATGATTGTATAGTTGCATTTTGCGCACCGGGGTTTTCTGAGACTGCGAAAACAACAACAATTGAATTCCTTCGAATAACGATTTGGATTGTATTATTTAATACTCCAGTACAGATTTTAGTCGCATTTTTGAATTGTAAGAAAGATTATATCAATAGTAATTTATCAAATCTTACCGTTAGTTTTACGCAAGCTTTATTTGTTATAATAGCGGCTTACACTAATCCAATTTTTTTGCCAATTGGTGTTCTACTTCCGTGGCTATTTCAGTTCTTGTGGCTGTTTTTTTCTTCAATTAGACAGGGATATCGACCTTCATTAAAAATCACTAAGGATTCATATGTAAAAAAACTGTTGTTTTTAGCTGCTCCAATTTGCATTAGCAATTTATTGGTTGATTTGAATGGTTTTGTTGACAAGGCTCTTTCATCATCGCTTCCTGAAGGTCGGTTATCTGCATTGAATTATGCTTTCACAATCAGAGCAATATTCGTAACTGTTGCAACGACTGTACTAGCAACAATCTATTATCCCAGAATTTCAGAACTCACTTCAGAAAAAAATGAAAAAGGAATTGTGGGGCTGGTTGAAAAACTACTAGATATAATCTTGATCATTATTATACCGATTAATACTTTTTGCATAATATTTGGAAGAGAAGAAATTCAAATTGTTTTAATGCGTGGTAGTTTTAATGCGGAATCATTAGCAATAACTCTATCACCTTTTATTATGTACATGCTTTCTTTATCTGTCATCATCATAAGAGAGCTGATAATAAGAGTAATGTATGCAAATGGTGAAACGAAACTTAATTTATGTTTTGGAGCTATTAATATTGGAATTAATGTCATTCTTTCGCTAATATTCGTAAAAAAGTTAGAGCATAATGGCTTGGCGCTTGCCACCAGTATTGCTGCGATACTAACTTTTCCACTTTATGTAAGAAAACTATATAAACTAGTTCCCGGAATAAACCTCAAGAAAAGGTTAAATATATTGTGGAAAGTAATAGTTGCCTCCATGACAATGGGTGGTGCTACATATTTAGTAAATATTCTTCTGACTCCAAGTATAGGCGATACTTTTATTTCTACTCTATTAAGATTTTGTATATGTTTTGCGACTGGTATAATTGCATACGGTAGTATGCTTGTTGTACTTCGTGTAAGTGTGGCAATTGCCATATTTGATAAGATATTTAACAAATTCAAAAGGAGTAATCATGATTAATTTAAATGCTTTTATAAATGAACATGTAACAAAACGTTCAGAGTCTATGTTCATGACGGATATCAGGAATAATAGAGATGTTTTATTACAGAAAATTGAAAAAAAATCAATATTAGTGATAGGTGGCGCTGGTTCAATCGGATCCTCCTTTATCAAGGCGCTTCTTCCATTTAAACCCGCTTCGCTGGTTGTGGTCGATACGAACGAGAATGCTTTAGCGGAACTTACAAGAGACCTTCGGTCTACAAAAGGAATGTACGTGCCTGCTGACTATGTTACATATCCGATGGACTTTGCATCTACTGTGTTTGAAAAGATGTTCAGAAATCGTGGGGGCTTTGATATTGTAGGTAATTTTTCTGCACACAAGCATGTGAGATCAGAGAAAGATATCTATTCAGTTGAGGCTCTCTTGCAGAACAATGTGCTGCATGCAAAACTACTGCTTGATCTTCTCTCTGAGTTTCCACCAGAGGAGTACTTCTGCGTTTCAACAGATAAGGCGGCTAATCCCGTGAATATTATGGGAGCATCTAAGAGAATTATGGAAGATGTTATCTTCAGTTACTCTGATCGTTTCCCTGTGAAGACTGCCAGATTTGCTAATGTGGCGTTCTCAAATGGATCACTCCCTGCGGGCTTCCTGGCTAGGATACAAAAGCTCCAGCCACTTTCGGCTCCTAGTGACGTGCGCCGCTACTTTGTAAGCCCGGAGGAATCGGGGCAGATTTGTCTGTTGTCCTGCATGCTAGGCGAGAACCGTGCCATCTTCTTCCCGAAACTTGAAGAAGCCCAGATGATGACATTTGATGCAATTGGAACGGAATTACTGAAAGCGCATGGTTATGAAGTTCTTGAATGTAGCTCTGATGAAGAGGCTATCGATAAGGCAGAAGATCTTAAGAAGGGAAGCAATCTTTACCCAGTACATTACTCCGTTTCAGATACATCCGGAGAGAAGCCCTTTGAAGAGTTTGTGACTGACACCGAGACGGCAGACTATGACAGGTTTTCCTCTTTAGGTGTAATTACAGGTAAAACAATTCCGGGTAAGGATAAGGTGGAGAAGCTGTTTGTGGATCTCAACGCTGTATTCGATATAGAGTCAACTACAAAGGAAGAAGTGGTTGCAATCATGAAGGAGTACCTCCCGAACTTTGAACATATCGAAACAGGAAAATCATTAGATAGCAAAATGTGAAATTGCCTGTAGGCAGAAAAAAGAAGGTAGACGAAATGGATAAGTTTATTCCGCTTTCAATCCCCAACTTTGAGGGAAATGAAGAAAAATATGTTGTTGATGCTATTGCTTCAACTTTTGTATCCACAGTAGGTGGTTATGTTTCAAGAATGGAGAAAGATTTAGCATCGTTTTTGAAAGTTGATAATGTTGCGGTATGCCAGAGTGGAACTTCGGCTCTTCATCTTTCGATGGTTGATGCCGGTGTCAAGCCTGGAGATGTGGTACTTGTTCCTCCGCTTACCTTCATTGCAGCAGTTAACCCAGTGAAGTATCAGTTTGCCACACCAGTGTTTATCGATTGTGATGATAGCTTTTGCCTAGATCCAATTAAGCTCCGTTCTTTCTGTGAAGAGAAATGTGAGTGGAATGGAAATGAACTTAAATATAAAGGAGCTGTAGTCAAAGCACTTGTAGTCGTTCATGTTTTTGGCAACATGGCAGATATGGAATCTATCATGAATACAGCGGAGAAATATAACCTTAAGGTTATTGAGGATGCGACTGAGGCTCTTGGAACTAAGTATACAGAAGGTAAGTATAAGGATGAGTACGCCGGAACCATTGGTGACTATGGCTGCTATAGCTTTAATGGCAATAAGATAATCACAACGGGCGGCGGTGGAGCAGTAACGGCACGAGAGTCTGTAACAGTTGATCATATTAGGTTCCTTTCAACTCAGGCGAAGACCGATCCGCATTATTATATTCACGATGAGATTGGATACAACTACCGTATGACTAACCTCCAGGCGGCACTTGGCGTGGCTCAGATGGAGGAACTGCCAGAGTTCATTAAGCGGAAGCAACGAAATTATGAGCTGTATAAAGAAGCGTTTAAAGGCTTCAAGTATGGTAAGCTGATGCCGTTCCGTGATGGAACGGACTCTAACAAGTGGTTCTACAGTATTGAAATTGATCGAGACCACATCAAGGCTTCAATGCGTGAGATTATCACAACATTAGAAAAGGATAAGATTCAGACACGTGCAATATGGGGGCTAATTAACGAGCAGAAGCCTTATGAAGGTGAAGAAACATATAAACTAGAGAAAGCACCTTATTATGCAGAACGAATTCTCAACATTCCTTCGAGTACACAGATCACAGAAGAAGAGATTGAGTATGTCGCTGATAAGGTTAAAAAATTGCTAAAGGGGCTTGCAAATGAATAATTTGGAATTGGTGGATTATTCGGGGAATGTATTGCTGACAGTTTCAGAAGCTATGCAGAAAATTGATAAGAATTCTAGTGGCATTCTATTTCTCGTAAATGATAGCAATATATTGAAAGCTTGTATTACAGATGGAGATATTAGGCGATTTCTTTTGGCTGGAGGGAAAATGACGGAAACGGCCATGGAAGCAGCTAATCATAACCCCAAATGTGCGAAAAACATTGAGGAGGCAAAGGCTATATACCATAAAAGAAACTATGTCGCTATTCCAATCATTGATAGTAAAGGAGTGTTGCTTGATGTATATACTGGAGATATCGCACAATTTGATAAGCAACGAAATCCGCTGAACATTCCTGTTGTGATCAATGCTGGAGGAAAAGGGACAAGACTTGATCCATTCACAAGAGTCCTCCCTAAACCACTGATTCCAGTAGGTGAACTTCCAATCATTGAATTGATCATGCAAGAATATAAAACCTATAATTGTGATGAATTTCATGTAATCGTAAACTATAAAAAGGATTTGCTGAAAGCATACTTTTACGATAACGAGAATCATTACAACATTACTTGGTATGACGAAGAAAAACCCCTTGGGACAGGTGGCGGGTTGAGTCTTCTTCGTGGCAAATTTGATTCCACCTTTTTCTTTGCTAATTGCGATGCACTCCTTACTGCAAATTATGAAAATATACTAAAATTTCATAAAGAAAATAAAAATGTTATTACAATGATATGCGCGTATAAAAACATTAACATTCCTTATGGAGTTGTTGAAATGGGAATGAACGGGTCAATAGAAAAAATGAAAGAAAAACCACTGATGTCATTCCTGACCAACACTGGTATTTATATCGTCGAACCAACGGTCATAGATGACATGGAGGATGGAGTGGCGATAGGCTTTCCTGATATTGTAGAAATGGAACGTAAAAAAGGCAGACGTGTAGCAGTATACCCGGTTAGTGAAAATGACTGGATGGATATGGGACAGATTCCAGAGCTAGAAAGAATGCGTAAGAGACTATACGGGGAGTAACTTTAAGTGAGGTGTGCAATATGAGAATTCTAGTAGTGGGTTATGGATCAATGGGAAGACGAAGAATACGCCTATTAAAACAAATAGTACCAAATTGCGAATTTATATGTGTAGATAATAATCCGGACAGATTGGAACAAATTAGAATAGACGGTTTCAAAGGGTGTGAGGCACTTTCAGAGGCAATTGACCTACATCCTGACTTAGCATTTGTATGTACTTCTCCGGGTCACCATGCTGAAATTATTAGTCAGATTATTTCTGCACACATTCATATCTTTACTGAACTAAATCTTGTTTCAGATTATTATGATGAGATTGTTGAACAATTACAAAAAGAGAATGTAAAAGTGTTTATGTCAAACACGATGCTGTATGATAAGCAAATCTTAGCTATAGAAAGAGAAATCAAAAAGGCATCTGATAATTTAACGTATATTTACCATGTCGGACAATACTTAAAGGATTGGCATCCATGGGAAAGCTATAAGGATTTCTTCATAGGGAAGAAAGAAACCAATGGCTGTAGGGAAATACTGGCAATCCAACTTCCTTGGATTATTAGAGTATTTGGTAAAGTGAAAAACACTTCGGTTATTAGGAAAAAGAATACTTCGCTTGATATTGATTTTGAAGACACTTATATCATCTCAACAGAACATGAAAATGGAAATACCGGGGTGTTTATTTGCGATGTTCTTGCACGTAATGCAGTTAATTATTTGGAAGTGATGGGGGAAAATACTCATATTAGATGGGATGGAACTCCTGAGACTCTTTTGTCATTTGACTGTAATACTAATAAAATGAAGATAATGAAATCATACGATTCGGTTGAACATGTTGAGGGATATGCAAATATAATAAATGAGGATCAATATAGAGACGAAATTAAAGCTTTCTTAGACTGGATAAATGAAGATAAAAAACCTGTATATTCGTTGCAAGAGGACAAATATGTTTTAGACTTAATTGATCATATAGAAGGGAAACTGGAATGAAAGCAATATTTGTTGGCGCGGGTTCTATTGGGAAAAGACACATGAGAGACTTTTATGCTGAATGCAAAGCTCATGAATTAATCCCGGAAATATATGTATTAAGAAGAGAAATAGGAAGAATAGGAGACGAGGATAATATCATCACTAAGCAAATTACGGAACTTGATAATTGTGTTTATGATGTGGCTTTTATCACAAATCCAACATATTTACATTATGATGCATTAAGAAAGCTTAAATCTAAAGCTAAATGGTTTTTTATCGAAAAACCGATTTTTGAGAAATGTGAATATGATATTGCAGATTTAGGAATCAGTGATTCAAATGCATATATTGCAGCGCCAATGAGACATACTCTTGTATTCCAAAGGCTTAAAGAGATAGTTAATTCACACAAAATCTATTCATCACGGATAATTTGCTCTAGTTTTCTTCCTGAGTGGAGAAAAGGTGTTGACTATAGAACGGTTTATTCTGCTAAGAAGGATATGGGAGGTGGTGTTAATCTTGACCTTATACATGATATAGATTATGCCTATGACTTGTTCGGTGTGCCTGAATTAGTGTTGGCAGCATCGGGAAAATACTCGGACTTGGAAATAACAAGTGATGATCTTAGTACTTATATTATGAAATACAAAGATAAGATTTGCGAGATTCATCTGGACTACTTCGGGAGAAAGAGCATCAGAACTTGTGAAGTATTCACAGAAGAAGGAACGTATATAGCGGATTTCTACAAAGAGATTATAGTCATGCCTGATGGAAATGAGCTTGATTGTCATGTTATGGATAATGAAGAATTCATAAATGAAATGCACTATTTCTTCCAGTTTATTAATGGCGAAGTAAAATCGATTAATCCCCCAAGTCTAGCCCTCGATACTCTGAAGATTGCTTTGAAAGGAGATATACGATAAATGAAGTATAATATTTTGATTACTGTTTGTGGAAGAGCTGGAAGTAAAGGGTTTAAACATAAGAATTTGAAAACATTTCTCGAATTTCCGTTAGTTTATTATACGCTGTCCGCTGCAGAGATATTTACAAAGAATGTTTCTGATAATGCGCATGTCGACATTTGCCTCAATACAGATAGCGATGCATTAGCTGAACTGGTCGCAAAGAAATACCAGGAGGTTGTTTATATAAAAAGGACTCCAGAGTTGGGAGAGAGTAATGTTCCTAAACCAGCGGTATGGGAAAATTGTGTTGAAATAATGCAGAAGAATAATAATGTCATATATGACTATATGATTGATCTTGATATTACAAGTCCATTACGTCAGTATGATGATGTATATAATGCTTTCCAGATGAAAATTAATAGACAAGATGCTGATCTTGTGGAGTCGATGTGTTTAGCAAGAAGAAATCCATACTTCAATATGATGAAAGAAGATGGTGATTTTGTAAATACCGTAATTGATTGCTCTTTTGCTGCAAGGCAACAGGCCCCTACTGTGTATGATGAAAATGCATCTATCTATGTCCTTAGGGCCAACTATTTTAGGGAGAATGGATATATGATGAATACTGCTAAAACAGTACCATATATCATGAAGGATACAGCAGTTCTTGATATAGATAGTGAAGATGATTTCATAATGATGGAGGTTATCGGTCGGTATTTATATGAGAATGTTGAAAGCTATAAAATCGTTAGAGACAACATCAGACGATAAACATTTGGTTATAATAATCGGTGATTAAAATGAAAAAAATCTGTTTTGTTACAGCAGCAAGATCTGAATACGGACTTCTTAAATGGCTTATGAAAGAAGTAGAAGAATCTAAAGAATTCGAGATTCAGATTGTTGCTACTGGCGCACATCTGTTAGAAGAACAGGGCCATACTATAGATATAATTACAGATGATGGATTTCATATAGATGAGATAGTAGATGCTCAGCTAAATACTTCTTCTGAGGAATCTATAGCAGATTCAATGGGACGAATGGCACAACTTTTTTCTCATGCTTTTGCAAGGCTGTCTCCGGACTATCTTGTTGTTTTAGGGGATCGATATGAGTTGCTTCCAATTGTTAATACAGCTTTTATAATGTGTATTCCTATTATACATCTTTCTGGAGGAGATATAACAGAAGGCGCTATTGATGATGGCATCCGGAATGCTGTAACAATGTTGGCGGATTATCATTTTCCTGGAACAAAAGATAGTGCTAATAACATTGCACGTATGAGAGGGTCAGATAAACGTGTTTGGGCTGTAGGAGAACCGGGGCTTGATTCATTTTACAGAGAACCATTAATGAGCCGCAAAGAATTAGCTGATAATTTGAAACTTAGTGAAGATAGTAAATGGGTATTGTTTACGTTTCATGCGGAGACAAAGGAAAGCTTGGATTATAATCTGAACGCAGTTAAAAGCAGTATTTTTTTGCTTTCTGAAATCAATGAGATTCAGATAGTGGCTACATATTCAAATGCTGATTTTGGCGGGAAACAGATTAATGAATTTTTAGAAGAAGCGGCTGAACATAATACAAAAAAAATCCGTGTAGTTCCGTCATTAGGGAACAGGCGATATTTAAGTTATATGAAACAGGTAAGTTTTGTTATTGGCAATTCGAGTAGTGGTATTGTAGAGGCCCCTACATTAGGTGTACCTGTTATTAATATTGGTGATAGACAAAAAGGGCGGCACCAGTGTAAAAACATAATTCAATCATGTGCCGATAAAGATGCTATAAAAGTAGCAATAGACGCAGCAATGAATAAAACAGAGTGTCCACAAGATTTTTACTGGGGAGATGGACATACTGCGGAGAGAATAATTGAGATTCTCAAAAAGGAGCTCTGATTTAAGTGATTGATGATATGAAGATAATCGGGGGCGAATTTCAAATTGAATCAGAGGCTTTGAATAATCGAATCTGTAATTTTAATAAGCCTATTTTTTCACTTGGAAGAACGTGCCTATATTCTATATTTAGCACTATAAAGCGTGAAATAGGGGGGGTACTACTACCAGATTATATATGCAGTTCAGTTGTAGAAGTACCAATAAGGTTAGACATTCCGATTAAGCATTATCATGTTACAACATCGTTTAACCCCGATTTGGATAATATAAGAAGTGTTGTTGGTACTTGCAATGAACGTTATGCAATACTGCTTGTATCTTATTTTGGAATGATTGATTTAGATGATATTATCCAGAATATTCGCGATGATTATCCGGATATGTTTATCATAGTAGATGACGTTCAGAATTTCTATGGATTTGGCAACCACCGTGATTATGATTTCTGCTTTACAAGCTATAGGAAATGGTTTGCAATCCCGGATGGTGCAGATGTAATCGAAAAAGAGGACATGCCTGAGATTGAAAGGTATGGACAATCAGGAGCTTATGTATCATATAAAGCAGCAGGAAATCTATTGAAGAATCATAGAGATATGCTAGACGATTCCATCCCCTTAGAACTGATTGATAAAGGCGAGAATATGATGGATGAAGAGTATCTTTTCTGCTCTTCTGAATTAAGTCAAGATTTGTTTAAAAGAATTGATACGAAATCTATAGCAGAAAAAAGGAAGAGGAATGCAGAGTACCTTCATAAGGGGTTGGAACGTTTAAATATTCCACACCTTTATGATCCTGAAAAGGTACCATTATTTATTCCTATTGTGATTAAGGAACGAGATTCGGTGAGGAAAAAGCTATTTGCTGAAAAAATTTTTACACCCATTCATTGGCCGTTGTTGGATGCTCCAAGACAAGGTCTAAATACATTATACGAAACAGAATTGTCATTGATCTGTGATCAGAGATATGACGAGAATGATATGGAGAGGATATTACGTGGAATCGAAAATACAATGTGAAATCTTAGAAGACTGGGACAGTATATTATCTGCTTTTCCAGAAGATAAACAGGATATTTATTTTTCAAAGAAGTATATAGGCTTATATGAAACAGATATGGATAAAGCATTATGTGCTGTCTGTAAGGAAGAAGATAATATAATGCTTATGCCGTATCTCAGGGGAGAGATACATGGTTTCTATGATTTTGAAACTGCTTATGGATACGGCGGACCGATTTCTAATACAGATGATTTGGAATGGTGTCAAAAAGCTTTATGCTCAATATACGACTATTTGAAAGCCAATGATTATCTTTGTGGTTTTACAAGATTTCATCCTCTTCTTAGTAATGAAAAGCTGGTGCCTAACGAATCAGAAGGACGTAGCATAAAAGTTTTTTATGACAGACAAACAATTGCCATCGATACCTCACAAGATCCGGAAGAGATTTGGACGAAACAGATATCGTCAAAGAATCGTAATATGATTCGAAAGGCTGAGAAGAACCAGCTTGAATATAAGACAGAATTTGACTTTGCCTCATATGAAGATTTTATAGATCTTTATAACGCAACGATGAAAAGGCTTTCTGCTGATGATTTCTATTTCTTTGACAGAGAATATTATTATAAATTAAAAGAACAACTTGTTGGCAACTCATTTTTAGGAACTGTCAGAAAAGACGGGAAACTAATATGTGCAGCAATCTTTATGTATTCGAGATTGTACGGACATTACCATTTAGAGGGTAGTGACAGAGCTTATTCAAGCTTGGGAGCGAATAATTATCTGCTTTGGAAAGTTGCTTGCGAAATGCATGAACTGGGTATTAGAGAGTTTCATCTAGGAGGAGGAACCAGTTCAGCCTCAGATGATCCATTATTTAAGTTTAAAAAAGCATTTAGTGATAATGAAAAGCGATTCCATATAGGTAAAGAAATATTTATGACAGAAGAGTATAAAAAGATTTGTGATAAATGGGAACGTGAAAATCCGGAAAAAGTTGAATTGTACGGTAATAGACTTTTGAGGTACAGGTATTAATAAAACATGTTAGAGGGACGGGTATAATGGACAAGAAGTGCTTAATCATTGCCGAAGCAGGAGTCAATCATAATGGACGATTAGACTTGGCTCTACAGCTTTGTGATGCGGCTAAGGAAGCCGGAGCGGATGTTGTAAAATTTCAAACATGGAAGACTGAAAATCTTATCACAAAGAATGTGGCACAGGCAGATTATCAAGAAAATAATACGGGAAAAGCTGAATCTCAGTTTGATATGCTTAAGAGATTAGAATTATCTTATGATGATTTTAGGAAAGTAAAAGAATATTGTGACAAGATTGGAATTGTATTTTCTTCTACAGCAGATGAGCCTGAAAGTTTGGATTTCCTAGTAGATTTAGGCATTCCGTTTGTCAAAGTTGGATCCGGAGATATTGGAAATGTATCGTTTTTACGATACATGGGGAGCAAAGGGCTTCCGGTAATTTTAAGTACGGGGATGAGCACACTTGCTGATGTTGATATTTCAATTAATGCTCTTCAAGAAGGTGGAGCCAGAGACATATCTATTCTTCATTGTACCACAAATTACCCATGTCCTTATGAGGATGTAAATCTTAGGGCAATGATCACTCTCAGAGATGCATTTCATCTTCCGGTAGGTTATTCTGATCACACCATAGGAAGAAATGTGGCAGTAGCCGCAGTAGCTATGGGTGCTAAGATAATAGAGAAACACTTCACCTTAGATTGTGGTATGGAAGGTCCTGATCATAAAGCAAGCACAGAACCAAATGATTTTGCTGAACTGGTAAATGCAATCAGAAATGTTGAGTCGTGTTTAGGAATAGGAATAAAAGAACCTACTTATGCTGAAAAAGAAATCTCCAAGGTTGTTACAAAACGAATTGTAGCAAGTGAACGAATAAGGAAGGGCGATATTTTTTCTGAAAGCAATATATGTGTTAAAAGAAATGACGTGGGCTTGAAAGCTCGAAACTGGGATTTGGTGGTAGGGAAAATAGCAGAGAAAGAATACCTAGTTGACGAGGGCATTCAGCTTGGGAATCAAATTGAAGGAAATGAATAATAGCTTAAGGCTTGAAAAGAGAGGAACATATTTCTATGACAACTATTACAGAATCATTCAAAGATAAAACATTAGTTATAACGGGAGGTACCGGATCCTTCGGTTCAACCGTCCTGAAACACTTCTTAACATCATCTATCGGTGAAATTCGCATCATTTCTCGCGATGAAAAGAAGCAGGACTGGATGAGACACATATTACAGGCACGATATCCTGAGTATGCTTCAAAGGTACAGTTCTATGTCGGTGATGTAAGGAATCTTGATTCCGTACAGGATGTCATGTATGGTGCAGACTATGTGTTCCACGCTGCCGCATTGAAGGAAGTGCCTTCTTGTGAGTTTTTCCCGATGGAGGCTGTAAGAACTAATGTAATTGGTACGGATAACGTTATCACAGCCGCTGTGGAGAACAAGGTGAAGAGAGTTGTATTCCTTTCTACAGATAAAGCGGCATACCCGATAAGCTCCATGGGCATGACGAAGGCGGTAGCTGAAAAAGTTGTGGCTGCAAGGGCTCAAAAGGCGTTTGAACGTGGAGGAACTACTATCTGCTGTACGAGATATGGTAATGTGATGTGTTCAAGGGGATCCGTTATACCACTTTTTATAGATCAGATTAAGGACCATCGCCCAATTACTATTACTGATCCCAACATGACACGTTTCCTTATGAATCTGGATGAGGCTGTTGACTTGGTAGCATTTGCATTTGAACATGCAGAACCGGGTGATTTGTTTATCCAGAAGGCTGATGCATCTACAATCGGTGATCTTGCTGATGGTGTAATGAAGGTGTTCGGTGAGACAGAGAAGAAGATTATCGGTACCAGACACGGTGAGAAGCTCTATGAGACATTGATGACCAGAGAAGAAAGACTTCGTGCTACGGATATGGGACATTATTTCAGGATCGCTCCTGATGGAAGATCATTGAATTATGATAAGTTCTACGTAGAAGGTAATGTACTTACAGAAGGTGATGAAGCCTATACCAGCCACAATACGAATCGTTTGGATGTGGATGGAGTTGTGGCAAAGATCATGTCCACAGATTATGTTAAAGAAGAGCTGGAAGGCAGACCACACGCTGTGGAAGCGTAAGAAATAGAGTAATAGGAGAGCTGGTCAGATGACATATCCGAATTGGAAAGAAAACGGCAAGATTAAATTGATGATTATTGTGGGTACACGCCCGGAGATCATCAGGCTTGCTGCCGTTATAAAGAAATGTAGAAAATATTTTGACACGGTTTTGGTTCATACCGGCCAGAATTATGATTACAACTTGAATGGGGTGTTCTTCAAGGATCTAGGACTTGCAGATCCGGAGCTTTATCTGGATGCTGTCGGAGCTGACCTTGGGGAGACAATGGGCAATATTATTGCTGGAAGTTATAAGGCAATGGTGGAGATGAAGCCGGATGCTGTGTTGGTTTTGGGTGATACGAACAGCTGTCTGTCCGTTATCGGAGCAAAGAGGCTTCATATTCCAATCTTCCATATGGAAGCAGGAAACAGATGCAAGGATGAATGCCTGCCGGAAGAGACTAATCGTAGAATAGTGGATATAATTTCTGATGTGAACCTGGCGTATTCCGAGCATGCACGCAGGTATCTGGCAGACTGTGGATTACCGAAGGAGAGAACTTATGTCACAGGTTCTCCGATGGCAGAGGTGCTGACTGAGAATCTGGATGCAATAAAGGTATCGGATGTGCATCAGAAACTAGGATTGGAAAAAGGAAAATACATTCTTCTTTCTGCTCATAGGGAAGAGAATATTGATACGGAGAAGAACTTTACCAGTCTGTTTACTGCGATCAATAAGATGGCAGAGAAGTATGATATGCCGATTCTCTATTCCTGCCATCCAAGGTCAAAGAAAAGATTGGAAGCTTCGGGATTCAAATTGGATCCGCGGGTGATTCAGCATGAGCCTCTGGGATTCCATGATTATAACTGCCTACAGATGAATGCATTTGCGGTTGTCTCTGATTCCGGAACACTTCCGGAGGAGAGCAGCTTCTTTACATCTATCGGACATCCGATACCTGCTGTCTGCATCAGAACCTCGACTGAGAGACCGGAAGCGCTCGATAAGGCATGCTTCATCCTTTCGGGTATAGACACAAAGGGACTTCTTCAGGCGGTTGATACTGCGGTTGAGATGGTAAAAGAAGAGAAGAACGGTGGAGCAGTGCCGGTACCCGACTATACCGATATAAACGTTTCGGATAAAGTTGTGAAGATCATTCAGAGTTATGTCGGGGTGGTAAACAAGATGGTGTGGAGGAAAGACACCTGAATTTGCTGTAATCAGTGTTCCGGTAAGATAGAGCACAGTATACGGTCATAGAGAGCAAGGTTTCCGGGTGTTTAGAGCAAACTCTCCGTTCTGTTGAGCAGACCGGAAGGGTATCCGTGCTGATCGGTTACTCTAATTCAGAGGAAACATTTTTACCGGTAAGGTGTGAGGGTTCTTGTAACACGCGTACAGAGTTCTTGAGTTATTCGGACAGGATTCTTGAGTTACTCGGACAAGAATCATCAGTAAAGTGAATTAATAGATGGTTATTCATAATTTTGGAGAATGGTGAGTCATGAACATATTAGTAACGGGAGCAGCGGGATTCCTCGGTAGAAACCTAGTTGAGAATCTAAAGAACATACGCGACGGCAAGAATAAGACGAGACCGCAGATAAAAGTCGATGAGATTTTTGAGTATGATCTCAATAACACACCGGAACAGCTTGATGAGTGGTGCGCTCAGGCAGATTTCGTGTTTAACCTTGCCGGAGTAAACCGCCCTCAGGATCCCAAGGAGTTCATGAAGGGCAACTTTGGATTCGCTAGCACGTTACTTGATACATTGAGAAAGCATGACAACAAAGCGCCTGTCATGCTTTCGAGTTCTTTGCAGGCAACACTTGCCGGACGTTTCGGTACCAGTGAGTACGGAATCTCGAAGCGCGACGGCGAAGAGCTGTTTTTCAGATATGCGCAGGAAACCGGTGCTGAGGTATACGTCTATCGCTTCCCTAACCTAGTAGGAAAGTGGGTTCGCCCAAACTACAATTCGGCTGTCGGAACATTCTGTAATAACATCGCAAATGATCTCCCCATCACAGTGAATGATCCTTCGGTAGAGCTTGAAATGCTGTTCGTTGATGATCTTCTGGAAGAGCTTTACGATGCCATAGAAGGACATCCGCACCGTGCGGATTATCCCAAGGCTGGTGAGGTGATAGACGGAGTAGAGTATGACGGGCTGACACCGAGGGCTTTAGCGGGTGGAAGATACTGTTACGCACCTATAACACATAAAGCCACACTTGGAAAAATTGTAGAACTGTTGCATACCTTCCATGACCAGCCTCAAACTCTTGTCATGCCGTCGATTCCGGAGGGAAGCTTCGAGAAGAAGCTGTACTCCATGTACCTTTCTTACTTACCCAAAGAAAAGGTGTCCTTTGATCTCAAGATGAACTGTGACGACCGCGGAAGCTTTACAGAACTCCTTAAAACCGCAGATCATGGTCAGTTTTCGGTGAATATCTCAAAACCCGGTATCACAAAAGGCCAGCATTGGCATAACTCAAAATGGGAATTCTTTATTGTCGTTTCAGGACATGGCTTGATCCAGGAACGTAAGATCGGTATAAATCCTGAAACAAATCAACCATATGAACCGATCGAGTTCGAAGTGAGCGGTGACCGTATTCAGGCGGTTCATATGCTTCCTGGATACACACACAATATAATCAACTTATCAGATACAGAGAACCTTGTAACCGTCATGTGGGCAAACGAGCAGTTTGACCCGGAGCATCCGGATACGTTTTTTGAGAGGGTGTAAGAAAGTGTTTGATGATGCTGTTTGAGTGGAACTATTTCGGGAAGTTAACGTAGTCGGAAAAAGAGTGGAAAATGAGGATAAAGGATTGATTTTTTCGAGAAAAGAGGAGCATACTTTAGCTAAATAGACTAAGATGACTTACTTAACTAAACGAAAGGAGTAATCTCATGCAGGTTAATGTTTTTGAAGCTAAGACAGACTTTTCTAAGCTTATCAGACTCATAGAATCCGGGAGGGAAGAGTCTGTTACGGTTGCCAGAAATGGACGCCCTGTCGTTAAGATTGTTCCATACGAGAGCACGCAAACATTGGTACCGTGTACTTTTAAGTAGATGTTTTCTCCTTTTCGAGCCATCTGTTTTCCTCCTTTACGACAATAAAATTGACGGCGAATATACAAGATTTCTCTCGTATACTGCCGCCATATAGGTTATTCGGACACCAATATCAACAAGTACTGCCACATTTATTTGTGCATCTTGACAAATTTTGCGACATTAAGTATAATTTTGGGTGTTATTTATTGAGGTTTTTGTTCCGCAGAGTTGCATACTCTGCGAAAAAATCGGGGGATAACGCGGAATTTGGATAAGAACGGAATAATGGAACAGATTAACAAGGAAGAACTGATAGACAAATTGATATACGAATTGCCGATTCTTCGGGCACGTATAGACATGACGCAGGATGAGATAAGTGAGATTGCGGGGTTATCTCGTCAAACATATTCTGCGTTGGAAACAAGGAAACGCAAAATGACATGGAGCAACTTCATGGCATTATTGTTTGTTTTCTACTTTAATCCCGTTACAAGAGAAGAAATAGAGAACGTTGGTGTTTTTCCAGATTCACTAAAGAGAATTCTGGAAACAAACAATAGAAAATAACAACCATATGAGGATTTCAATGGTGGTAAGTCCTCATTCATGAGTACCACGTAATGAAAAATCCCTGCATTTCTGCAGAGATTTGACATTCATAGATTTAATTGACCTTTGAAAAGTTTATCACGATTTTTTGTACATGCTCGGACACTCCTTCTGAACCCTGG
>JAEEGL011606757.1_pt1 | contig 22425 bp, 17 predicted proteins | sample 9134231 | NCBI WGS metagenome assembly JAEEGL01 (sample SAMN16246548, study PRJNA631951) | gut metagenome | biome: gut microbiome; feature: rumen; material: fiber-attached | host: Bos | place: Iran: Karaj | collected 2018-10
CCGCTCGCCGCCGCCGTCCACGCCGGATGGCGCGGCACCGTCGGCGGCATCGCGCCCGCCGCCGTGCGGATGCTTCTGGACGCCGGGGCGGAACGCTCCTCGATCCGCTGCGCCGTCGGTCCTTCGATCCACGCGTGCTGCTATGAGGTCGGGGAGGATTTCCGTGACGCCGTGCGCGCCGCGCAGGGCGGGGATTTCGCCCGGACGCATATCCGCGAGCGGGGGAGCGCGCTGTACGCCGATCTCCCCGCCATGAACCGCACGCTGCTCCTCGCCGCCGGGCTCGGCGAAGGACAGCTCGACGCCGCGCCGTTCTGCACCGCCTGCGACCCGGCGCAGTTCCATTCCCACCGCGCGGGGCACGGTCTCCGCGGCGCCATGGGCGCCGTGATCGGGATTTTGTGATCCGCTCCGCCGGAATACGACAAAGAAAGGAACGATCCCATGCTTGACGATATCATCACCTCCGCCGCGAAGCTGCTCCCCTCCGACGCTCACGCGGAACTCCGCGCCCAGATGAACCGCTCCTGCCGCGTCACGCTGCGCGGCGGCAACCTCATCGGGAACGCGAAGAACGAGACCTCCGGTGTCAGCGCCCGCGTGTACCGCCGCGGCGTCTACGGTTTTTCCTCCATGGCGGAATGCTCCGCCGATGCCGTCGCCTCCGTCGTGCGCGCGGCGGACGAGAACGCCCGCTTCATGGCGCGGCGCGCTCCCTCGCCGGACAAGGCGCCCATCGCCCCGATCCCCGCTTCCTCCATCCCCGCCGTCGCTCCCTTCACCGATCCGGAGCAGAAATACTACGCCGATTTTGCGAAGGCGATCGACGCTTATATCGCGGAGAAGTATCCCTCCCTCGCGTCGCGCACCGTCGTTGCGACCTCCGATTCGATGGAGAAGATCCTCGCCGTCTCCGACGGCGCGGGCGGTCACACCGCTTCGCCCCGCAGTTATATGTACGTGTTTTTGAACGGGGAGACGACCTCCGGTACGCCGATCGAGCTTTATACCGTGTTCGGCGGGAGCGGCACCTATGAGAAGAATTTCAAGGATCCCGCGTCGATGTACGAGGAGATCGACCGCCTGTACGAGCATCTGATGCAGAAGCGCGAGGGGATCTATCCGGACGCAGGGGAGAAGACCTGCATCCTCAGCGGCACGCTCGCCGGGATGCTCGCGCACGAAGCGGTCGGCCACACCGTGGAGGCGGATCTCGTCCTCGGCGGCAGCGTCGCCGCGCACTGCCTCGGGAAGCGCGTCGCCTCCGATAAGGTCAGCCTCGTCGATTTCGCCCACACCGCCTTCGGGCGTCCGACGCCGCTGCCCGTCGTCCTTGACGACGAGGGTACGCCGGCGACGGACGCGGAACTGATCCGGGACGGCATCCTCGTCGGCTATATGAACAGCCGCGAGACCGCCGCGCACTTCGGCATGACGCCGACCGGCAACGCGCGCGCGTGGATGTTCTCCGACGAGCCGCTTATCCGCATGCGCAACACCGCCATCCTCCCCGGGACGGACAAGCTCGCGGACATGATCGCCTCCGTGGACGACGGCTATTATCTCATCGACACGAACAACGGCCAGGCGGACACGACGGGCGAGTTCATGTTCGGCGTGACCTTCGGCTATGAGATCCGCGGCGGGAAGCTCGGACGGGCGCTGCTCGATACGACGATCTCCGGCGTGGCGTTCGAGATGCTGAAAACGGTCGATATGGTCTCCGATACCGTAAAGTGGGACAGCTCCGGCTTCTGCGGCAAGAAGCAGCCGATGCCGGTCGGCCTCGGCGGTCCGGAGCTTCGCTGCCGCGTCATGGTCGGCGGCAAATAACGAAGGAGGAACGGATATGCACGACTTGAAACAGGTCGCCGCCGCGTCGCTCGCGGCGCTCAAAGAAGCCGGCGCCGACAAGGCGCAGTGCACGGCGCGCTGTACCGAGACGCACGAATTCAACGTGGACGGCGGGAAGTTCAGCCTTTTCCGCACGCTTTTTGACAATTCTCTCGCCCTTGCCGCGATCCGCGAGGGGCGGCGCGGCACCGTTTCCGTCAACCGCTTCGACGGGGAGTCGATCCGGCAGACGGCGGAAAACTGCCTGGCGGTCGCCGCCTCCGGCGAGGCGGACGCCGCGTGGGATTTCGCGCCGGAGACGGCGAACGCTTCCTTCACGGACGGCGCGCCCGAAGCGGATCTCGACCGCCTCTTCGACCGCACGGAGGAACTGATGCGCGACATCGGCGCGCGCCACCCGAAGATCCTCATGGAGCAGATGATCGTGGCGCACAAGAAGGTCACTTCCGTCTATGAGAACAGCCTCGGCGCCGCGTATTCCCGCCTGTACGGCTGCTATGAGATCGAGCTGATGTTCTCCGCCCACGAGGGCGAGAAATCCTCCTCCTTCTTCGGTTCTTACGTGTGCACGGATTCGCTCGACGCGCCGTTCATCACGCTCGGCTCCATCGAGGAGGATCTGGCGAACGTGGAACGGCAGATCGACACCGTGCCGCTCGACGGCAAGTTCGTCGGCGTGGCGCTCCTGCCGCCGTCTTCCCTCGGCGAGTTCCTCGGTTCGCTGCTTGAGAATTTCGCGGGCGACTCCGTACTGCTCGACGGCACGAGCCTCTGGAAGGATAAGCTCGGTCAGCGCGTGGCGGATCCCCGCATTACGCTGTCCGCCGCGCCGCTCGATGAGCGCATCGTCTGCGGCGAGCGGTACACCGGCGAGGGCTATCCGAGCGAGAACTACGACGTCATCCGCGACGGCGTGCTCGAGAGCTTCATGCTCTCCGATTACGTCTCCCGCAAGACCGGCCTGCCGCGCGCGAAGAACGCGAGCGGCGCCATCATCATGCACAGCGGCGACAAGCCGCTTTCGGAGATCATCGCGGGGATCGAGCGCGGCATCTGGGTCGGGCGCTTCTCCGGCGGCGAGCCGGGCACGAGCGGCGACTTCTCCGGCGTGGCGAAGAACAGCTTCCTCATCGAGAACGGAAAGATCACGACCGCTTTGAGCGAGACGATGATCTCCGGCAACCTCGCGGAGATATTGAACAACGTCGTCGCCGTCTCCCGCGAGACGGTCGCCGACGGGAGTTCCGTCCTTCCTTACGCCGCGGTCGGCGGCGTCACGGTTGCGGGAAAGTGACCGATCGCTTGTTCCCATCGGGCGGTCCGCCGTTTCGGCGGTCCGCCCTTCTTTTCGTTTTTTTGAGTCCGAAATCGGTCCCGCCGGGGATCTTTTTGCACGATATGGATTGCAATTCCGCAAAAATGATACTATAATATAGAAAGAGAAGGATCGCTTCCGCACCGAAAGGAGAACGCATGCCGACATCTGTTCCGCTGACAAGGGAAGCTTTTGAGGCGCAGTGCGCCGCCGCGTCCGTCGCCCTGCCGTATTCGGAGGACTGCTCCATACTGAACACGCCGATCGGCGTGGGCGGCCGCACGGCGCCCAACCGCATCGCGTATCAGGCGATGGAGGGCTGCGACGGCACGCCGGACGGTCTGCCGGACGAACTGACGCGCCGCCGCTACCTGCGCTTCGCGCACGGAGGACCGGGGATCGTGTGGTTCGAGGCGACGGCCGTATTGCCGGAGGCGCGCGCCAATCCCCGTCAACTCTATATCGACGAAAAGAACTACACGGGCTTCGCCGCGCTCGCGGAGGAGATCCGCGAAACGTGTATGCGGGAGAACGGATACGCGCCGCTCATCTTCATGCAGCTCACGCACTCCGGCCGCTACAGCAAGCCCGAGGGAAAGCCCGCCCCGTGGATCGCCTACAACAACCCGATCTTCGAGGGGGAGCATCCGATCGACGCCTCCCGCATCGTCACGGACGAGTATCTCGACCGGGTGGGGGATAAGCTGGCCGCCGCCGCGCGCCTCGCCGAGAAGGCGGGATTCGACGGCTGTGACGTCAAGTGCTGCCATCGGTATCTCGATTCCGAGCTGCTCTCCGCCTACACGCGTCCCGGCCGCTACGGCGGCTCCTTTGAGAACCGGACGCGCCTGCTCCGCGAGTCCGTGCGCGGGGCGATCGCCCTGTGCGGCTCCGGCTTCCTCGTTTCGACGAGAGTGAATATCTACGACGGCTTCCCCTATCCGTACGGCTTCGGCGTGAGGGAAGGGGAGGGGATCGTCCCGGATTACGCGGAGGCGATCCGCCTCGTGCGCGGCCTTGCCGCCGACGGCGTCGTCATCGCCGACTTGACGATGGGCAATCCGTACTTCAACCCGCACGTGAACCGTCCGTTCGCCTCCGGCACGTACGATCCGCCGGAGCATCCGATGGCGGGCGTCGCCCGGATGCTGACCGGTATCGCCGAGGTCGCGGCCGCCGTGCCCGGCATGCGGGTCATCTCCTCCGGGCTGTCCTATCTCGGCGCGGTATCGCCGCACGTCGCCGCCGCCGCCGTGGAGCAGGGATGGTTCGATTTCGCCGGATACGGCAGGGAAACGCTCGCCTATCCGGATTGCGCGCGGGACATCTGCCGCGAGGGCGGGCTCGATCCGAAGAAGGTCTGCCTCGCCTGCGGCAAATGCACGGAGATCATGCGCACGCCCGGCGGTACGCCCGGCTGTCCCGTGCGGGATCGGGAGACGTATCTGCCGATCTACCGCCGCCAGGTCATGGGAAAATAACGGCACGCGATGCCGGATTACGCAATAACGCAAAACAGGAGGATCATCATGAAGATCGCAGTGATTACCGGCGCAGCCGGCGGGATCGGCTACGCTACCGTGGAAAAATTCGTCGGCGAGGGCTTTGCCGTTGCCGCCATGGATCTCGTGCCCGCGGAGAAAGCGGCGGAGAAGATGGCGCGCTTCGGCGGCAAGGTCACGTATTTCGTCGGGGATCTGAGCGATTCCGACTCCCGCAGGACGTTCGTCGAGGCCGTATATGAGAAATACGGTCACGTGGACGTGCTCGTCAACGTCGCGGGCGTTGCGCCCCGCCAGCGCAACGACATCCTCCACATGACGGAGGAGAGCTACGACTGGGTCATGGGCATCAACGCGAAGGGGACCTTCTTCCTTACGCAGCTTTTCGCCAACCGCATGATCGAGCAGCCGGAGAAGGACGGCGTGCGCGGCTACATCGTCAACATTTCCTCCATGTCCGCCTACACGAGTTCCACGAACCGCGGCGAGTACTGCATCTCCAAGGCCGGCGTGTCCATGATCACGACGCTCTTCGCCGACCGGCTCGCCGAGTACGGCATCATCGTCAACGAGATCCGTCCGGGCATCATCATGACCGGCATGACGGAGACGGTCAAGGCAAAGTACGACCATCTCATAAACGACGTCGGCATCCTGCCGATCAAGCGCTGGGGACAGCCGGAGGACATCGCCCGCGCCGTGTACGCGCTGGCGAGCGGCGCCTTCGGATATACGACCGGACAGTCCGTCGACGTAGACGGCGGCTTCCACATCCAGCGCCTGTGACGCGGGGGAGGAGAACGTCATGACGGAATCCGTGCTTGTCATCGGCAAGCGGCCGTGCCGCGTCGTGTCCCTCAATACCGTGATCGTCGGCACGGGCGCCGCCGGCTTCAACGCCGCACTGCGCCTGCGGGATTACGGGCAGGACGATATCGCCATCGTCACCGAGGGCGTGGAAATGGGGACGTCCCGGAACACGGGATCGGATAAGCAGACGTATTATAAGATGAACCTCTGCGGCGATTTCGCCGATTCGCCGCGGGCGATGGCGGAGGATCTGTTCCGCGGGAAGGCCGTGGACGGCGACATCGCGTACGCCGAGGCGGCGCTCTCCGTCCCCTGCTTCATCCGTCTCGCCGAGCTCGGCGTGCCGTTTCCCGTGAACCGGTACGGTGAGTACGTCGGCTACAAGACGGACCATGATCCGCGCGCCCGCGCGACGAGCGCCGGTCCGCTCACTTCCCGCCTTATGACCGAAGCGCTGGAACGCGCCGTCGGGCGGGCGGGGATCCGGATCTTCGACGGCTGCATGGCCGTTTCCGTCGTGAAGAAGGACGGGGAGGCCGTGGGGCTGCTCTGCCTCGATCTTTCCCGCGCCGCGGATGAGGAGGGGCGCTTCCTGCTCTTCCGCGCGAAGAATATCGTGTACGCTACCGGCGGTCCCGCCGGGATCTATGCGGACACCGTCTACCCCTGCGGGCACAGCGGCGCCTCCGGCGTCGCCTTCGAGGCGGGCGTCCGCGGCAAGAACCTGACGGAATGGCAGTTCGGCCTCGCCTCCGTCAATCCGCGCTGGAACGTCTCCGGCACGTACATGCAGGTGCTGCCGCGCTTCGTGTCCGTGGACGCCGACGGAACGGAGCGGGAATTCCTCGCCGAGTATTTCTCCTCGCCCGAGGAGTGCCTTTCCATGGTCTTCAAGAAGGGGTACGAGTGGCCCTTCGACTGCCGCAAAGCGCTGGAGGGGTCCTCCGTCATCGATCTGCTCGTGTACCGCGAGCGGGTGCTGCGCGGCCGCCGCGTCTTCCTCGACTTCCGCTCCAATCCGTTCGGGATGGAGGACCTCCCCTACGACGCGCTGCGCGAGGAGGCGAGGGAGTATCTGAAAAACGCCGGCGCGTGCTTCGGCACGCCGATCGAACGGCTGACGCACATGAACGCGCCCGCCGTCGAGCTGTATCAGTCCAAGGGCGTGGACATCACGAAGGAGATGCTGGAGATCGCGCTGTGCGCCCAGCACAACAACGGCGGACTGGATATCAATCTCTGGTGGGAGACGAACGTCCCGCACCTGTTCGCCGCCGGCGAGGTCGCCGCGAGCCACGGCGTCTACCGCCCGGGCGGCAGCGCCCTGAACGCCGGACAGGTCGGTTCCATGCGCGCCGCGCAGTATATCGCGTACCGCGGCACGGGCGAGCCGATCGGCGAGGCAGAATTCGCCGCCGCCGCCGCCGGACCGCTCGCGTATCACCGCGCGCTCACGCAGTCCATGCTGACGGGGGAGGATACGGCGTCTGAAATCATGCGCCGTGCCGCCGCCCGCATGACGAAATACGGCGGCGCCATCCGCGATCCGGAGCAGATCGCCGCCGCGCTCACGGAGACGGAGAGGGATCTTGCCAACTTCGCCGACACGGTCCGCGTCGCCTCGCCCGGACAGCTGAGGACGGCGTACCGCCTGCGGGATATGCTCATCTCCCAGCGGATGTACCTGACGGCGATGCGCGAATTCCCCGCCCACGGCGGCGGCTCCCGCGGCTCCGCGATTTACAGCGACGCGGGCGGAGCGTGTCCGCCCGGCTTTGACGACAGCTTCCGCTTCCGCCTCGACGACGGGGCGCTGGACGGCTCCGTCCAGCTCGTCTCCTACGGTGAGAACGAATGCGGCGTGAGCTGGCGTCCCGTGCGCCCTCTGCCGGAGGGCGGCGGATTTTTCGAGAACGTATGGCGCGCCTACCGGGAGAATAAGAACATCTACTGATTTCGCTTCCCGTGCGCCTGCTCCCGCAGACGGAAAGGAGGGTCCTGCCATGAAAAAACTGACGGCGGCGGTGCTGATCCTGCTGCTTTTAGCCGGCGTTTCCGGAACGGCGTATTCCGCCGTCCCCGGCGAGATCATCGGTGCGGTATTGTATACGGACGTCGTCGCGTATATCGACGGTTATCCGATCCGTTCCTACAACATCGCATGGAACACGTACATCGTCGCAGAGGATCTGATGCAGTACGGTTTCTCCGTCCGTTGGATCCCGGAAGAGGAGAAGCTCGTGATCGATCCGGAGCACCTCGGGACGCCGGATACCTATTCCGCCTCCTACGTGCCGGAGAAGAACACGCACGTCGCCGGGGAATACGCGATGCCGTACCTGTATACGAATATCACGACGTGGATCGGGGAGAAGCAGATCACCGGCTACAACATCGGCGGATATACGTGCATCTGGATGGACGACCTCGCCGCGGTCTTTGCCGAGACGTTCATCTGGGATCCGTCCACGATCACGCTGCGCATGACGACGCGCACGCCTGCGCTGGCCGGGACGTCGCTTCTCGCGGCGGATGCGCGCGGCCGCGTCCCCGCTGCTGAGCTGAGCGTTTCCGATGCGATCGGCAGCGTGATCGAGGCATGCGCGGGGCAGGGCGGCTCCTCCGCGTCGGCTGAGCTGCGTTCCGCGTTCGGCGAGGAGAACGTTGCGTACACGACGGATATGTGGCGGCGCTACGCGCAGCTCTTTTGGTATGAGATCACTTCTTCCCGCCTCACGGCGGAAGGGAACGCCGAGGTGGACGTTTCCGTCTCCTCATGGAATTTCCCGGCGGCGTACGACCGCTTTGCGGCGTTTTACGAGGAACAGCGCGCCGCCGGTGTGCCGTTTGACAAAAATTCGGTCGTGAGGCTGCTTCTGCAGTATTTGGGCGATCCGCAGCAGGAGATCTATCGGCGCTTTTTCACCGTGACCGTCACGGAACGCGGCGGACAGCTCTATCTCGCCGATACGGCGGCGAACCGCGCGTTCCTGAACGGGCTGTACGGCGACTTTTTCCTGCTTCTGTCGAGAACGCTCGCCTGATTTTCACGATTTGCGAAAAAAATCCGAAATACCTCTTGCATTTCGCGCCTTCCTGTGTTATAATAATACCGCTTCGGGGGTATAGCTCAGCTGGGAGAGCGCTTGAATGGCATTCAAGAGGTCGCGGGTTCGATTCCCACTATCTCCACCATGAAACGGAAAAGGGCACCTTTGGTGCCCTTTTCCGTTTCATCATGAAGCTGAGCGAATCTGAACCCTGCGCGTCGCATCGGCTGACGAACGCCCTCGCTTCACACCGGCGAAGCGCGGGCTTCAGATTCCCGCCGCATCATTTTCCCCCCCAACCGGATCAAAAAGCCCTATCCCGCGCCTTTTTGCGCCCCGCTTCGGCAGAATACGTAACAGTGCGCTGTGATGTCCCTCTGTTTTTTGACAGTATTCCGTCTTGTATTCCCGGACGATTTCGAGTATAATAATAAACGGGGTATTATACGCATCGTGCCGGGATGCCGCATCGGCGGGATCCGGCGCGGATCAGCGGCCGCCCATACGCCTGAGACAAGACGGGTTTCCGCAGGAGGAGAACATGACGGACACATATCGTCTCGCGGGGCTCTGCATCCGCGTGACTTCGGTGTACGGCAGCGTGCACCGGCTCTGCCGCGATTACCGCGCGGAGGCCGCGGCAGACTTCGCCGTCGAGACCACGCGCGAGGATATCGACTTCGAGCGGCAAAAGTCCGCTCAGGCGGACGCGCCGCGCGTCTCGGACGGATATCTCGAAACGCTGGCGGTCTACCGGAAGATCGCCGAAAAGCTCCCGGCGTACGGCACCGTGCTCATGCACGGCTCGTGCGTGGCGGTGGACGGGGAGGGATATCTCTTCCTCGCGCCGTCCGGGACGGGAAAATCGACCCACACGCGTCTCTGGCGGGAATTGTTCGGCGGCCGCGCGCTCATGGTGAACGACGATAAGCCGCTCGTGCACGTCGGGGACACCGAGACGCTCGCCTGCGGTACGCCGTGGGACGGAAAGCATCATCTGAGCGCGAACGTCGCCGTTCCGCTGCGGGCGATATGCCTGCTCGGACGTGCGGCGGAGAATACGATTTCTCCGATCTCCGCCTGCGAGGCATTCCCGACGCTCGTGCGGCAGACCTACCGTCCGGCGGATCCCGCAGCGCTCGATAAGACGCTGACGCTCCTGGACCAAATGAAAACGACCGTCCGCTTTTTCCGCCTCGGCTGCAACATGGAGCCGGAGGCGGCGCGGATCGCCTATGAAGGAATGAAAGGATGAAAGGATCGACATGAAACTGAGCAAGGATTACATTCTGCACACGTCGGACGGGGAGACGATCCTCGTCCCTACCGCGAACGCGTCGTTCTCCGGGATCGTCCGCGGCAACAAAACGCTCGGCGCGGTGTTGGGGCTGCTCCGTGAGGAGACGACGGAAGCGGAGATCGTTGATGCGATGAAAAAGCGCTTCGACGCGCCGAAGGACACGATCGCACAGGACGTGCGGCGGGTCCTCGACGGTCTGCGGAAGATCGGCGCGCTCGAGGAATGAGCGCATCGCCGGATCCCCCCGCCGCATACTTGCCGACGCACGCGAACGTCGGCACAACGCGCCGCCGCTGCTTCGGCAGCGGCGGCGCGTTTGTGCGGGCAAAAGGGGACCGTCGGCGCCGTCCGGATGCTTTTTGACAAAATTATTAAAATTTATCTTGTTTTAATTTTTTATTGTGATATAATTTGATATGAAAGACCCCTTGCCATAAATTATCATATCGGAGGAATCACGATGAAAAAGACGCTTACCGCGATGCTGCTCCTTTTTGCTCTGCTGCTTTCCGCATGCGGAGGTACGGGCGGGACCGTACCGCCTGAGAATGCCGGGACCGATGCCGGGACAGCCGCCCCCGAGACCGCGGCGCCCGAGACCGAACCGACCGCGGCGCTTTGGGCCGACCTTCCGAAGACGGATCTGGAAGGAATGGCGTTCGTTTTCCTCGAATCGGAACGCGCCGCGGATACCGGCGCGACGTTCCCGCACGGCGACGCCGAGACGATCACGGCGAACAGCATCAACGACGCGATCTACAACCGCAACCGGGCGGTCGAGGCGTATCTGAACTGCAAGATCTCCACCATCGTGGAGAGCGGGAACGTAAAGAACAAGGTCCTGGATAACGTAGACGCCGGAGACGATACCTATACCGCCGTGCTCAGCGATCCTCTGACCATGATCGATCTGTCTCTCGAGGACGCGCTGTTCAATCTCCGCAATATCGATACCGTAAGGCTCGATAAGCCGTGGTACAACCAGAAGCAGGTCGACACCTTTACCATCAAGAACAGGCTCTATTACGTGTGCGGGGATATCGCCTACTCGACTTTGATGTTCGGCGCCTGCATGATCTATAACGTCGATCTTGCCGAGCGGATCAATCTTCCGTATATCTACGATATCGTCATGAACGGACAGTGGACGATCGACCGTATGACCGAGATGACGGCCGGCGCCACGGTGGATCTGAACGGCGACGGGGAACTGCTCGAAAAGGACGACCAGTTCGCCTTCGTTATCGGCGACTGGGGAAATCTGATGAATTTCCAGTATTCCTCCGACGAGTGCTTCATCCGTTACGACGCGGCGCAGGACGAGTTCATCGACGCCTTCAATATCGATAAGATGTCTTCGCTGCTCGAAAAGATGAACCGTCTCTTCAACGACGACAACCGCGGGCTGAAAGTTACGGACTATACGGCGGCGTTCAATACCTGCCGCGTGCTGATCCGTACTGCGTACGTCGGCAGCTGCGTCAACCATCGGGATATGGCGGACACCTTCACGCCGATCCCGTATCCGAAGTATGACGAAGCGCAGGACGGCTACCGCTCCATGCTGACCGGCTCCGTTCTGATGCTCGGCATCCCGGTCACGGTCGCCTCGGCTGAGAACGCGGGGCTCGTGATCGAGGCGCTCTCCGAGCACAGCGCGGGAGAGCTGAACGACGCGACCTACGAGCGCGTGCTCTCGTATCAGACCATGCGGACGGAGGACGCGCTCGACATCCTGAAGGTCATCCACAAGAGCCTGATCGTGGACTTCGGCTATCTGACCCTGAAAGGATCCGGGCAGCAGCTCCGCTGGGTCGTCGGCGATCTTGTCAAGGCGAAGAGCACGGACGTCGCGTCCTTCCACGCGAAGTACGAGGACGCCGTGATGAAGTTCTACGACGATCTGCTGACGAAGTACGAAAAGCTGAATTGAGGAAGCGTCGGATCATTCAGGTTAACGGAGGAGATTTCGGGTATTCATGAAGGTCTGTATCATCCAACCGTTTTATTCGGAAAAATACGAGGACGCCGGGGCGTGCTTTGCCGACATGCTCCGCCTGATGGACGAGTGCGACGACACGCTCGATCTGATCGTCCTGCCGGAATACTGCGACATCCCCGTAAAAACGCCCGACGCCGAGGCATTCAGGCGGTGCATCGAAGAGTTCCGCCCGATCCTTTCCCGGAAGATCCCGGCTCTGGCAAAGCGCTGCGGCGCGCTCGTCTTCGCCAATTACGCGTCTCCGACGGAGAACGGATACAAAAATACCACCCATGCATTCGACCGCTCCGGTCGGGAGATCGGCCGATACGATAAGGCGCATCCGGCTCCCTCGGAAACAAAGACCGCCGAGCAGGGCGGCAACGGTCTCGACTGCGCGTACAGTTATTCCTATGCGAAGCCGTATATTCTGGAAGCGGAAGGGCTGCGCATCGGCTTTCTGACCTGCTACGACTTCTACATGTATGAAGAGTTTCCGCAGATCGCACGGGAGAACGTCGATATCGTCGTCGGCTGTTCGCATCAGAGAACGGATACCCACCACGCGCTCGAAGTCATCGGCGAATTTCTCGCGTACAACACGAACGCGTATCTGATCCGCTCCGCGGTCTCGATGGGCGCGGACTCGCCCGTCTGCGGATGCAGCATGGTCGTTTCCCCGAAGGGCGAGATGCTTCTCAACATGAAAAACGACGTCGGTCTCGGCGTCTGCGAGATCGACGTGAACGAGAAGTATCTCAAACCGGCGGGATATCTCGGTGCCCTGAGATCGCACCACGACTATATCGAGGAGGGCCGCAGACCGTGGCTGTACAGACCGGCGGGCAGCATGATGATCCCCAGCGACGATCTTCTGCCGTACCCGCGGATCTGCGCCCACCGCGGCTTCAATACCGTCGCGCCGGAGAACAGTATGCCGGCGTTCGGCGCGGCGATCGCGCTCGGCGCCGAAGAGATCGAGTTCGATCTGTGGTCGACGAAGGACGGGGAGCTCGTCTCCATCCATGACTGTGATCTGGAACGGGTGTCCGACGGGACGGGCAAGGTGTGGGACTACACCTACGACGAGCTTCTGCGATTCGATTTCGGGAAAAAGTGCGGGGACGCGTTCGCGGGACTGCGCATCGTCCGGTTTGAGGAGATCCTGCGGAAGTTTGCCTGCACGGTCATCATGAATATCCACGTAAAGATCTGGGACGTCGACTCCATGGATCATCAGTATCGGCGGATCTCCGATCTGCTTCATCAGTACGACTGTCACAAGCACTGCTACATGATGGGCAGTACGGACAGGTCGTTTGCCGAATTCCGCAGGATCGCGCCGGACGTCAATCTGTGCGTCGGATGGGACGGAAACAAAACGGACATGCTGTCCATGGTCGACCGCGCCGTCGCTCTGGGCGCCGAGAAGATCCAGCTTTTCAAGCCGTATTTCGACCAGACGACCGTGGACGCCGCGAAGGCGCACGGCATTCGGACGAACGTGTTCTATGCGGACGATCCCGAAGAAGCGAGGCGGTACGCGGAGATGGGCATCGACTGTATCCTGACGAACGATTATCTCAGGATCAGAAACGCGCTGAAAAAGTAACCGGAACGGGAAAGGAAAAGGATCTGTCCGTGCGCTAAGACGGATAAAGAACAAGAGGGACGTCCATTTGGACGTCCCTCTTGTTCACAATGAAGCAACGGGGATCTGAAGCCCGCGCTTCGCCGGTGTGAAGCGAGGGCGTTCGTCAGCCGATGCGAAGCGCAGGGTTCAGATTCGCTCAGCTTCATGATGAAACGGAAAAGGGCACCTTTGGTGCCCTTTTCCGTTTCATGGTGGAGATGGCGGGAATCGAACCCGCGTCCGAAAATCTCTTGACGTGACCTTCTCCGGGTGCAGAATATCATTTGAATTTCCCGGCGGCGGCGCCGGTATTCAGGCTCCGCCGTGCGGTAGCTTTTTGATGCATGACCGATGCAAAAGCAAACTCACGGTTCACGTTCGCTGCTGATTTTACGCCTGCCGAGGTGCCGCAGCCCTCACGTCGGAGACGGGCGGCTGAAAAGCCGCGCGCTGCCCTTAGGCAGCAGCCAGTTCAGTAGTGTTGGCGTTTAATTGAAGTTGGAGATGATTTGAGAGGTTCTCCGACCTCTACCCGCTTATCACGCCTCAAAATCCCCGTCGAAACCTTTACACCCCCATAATTTTCATCGCCCGCGTTACTCGCGCGCGCCTTCCTTGACGGCGCGCGCCATGTCGCGTCCCGCCTGCTTTTTCGCGTCGGTTTCCCGCTTGTCGTAGAGCTTTTTGCCGCGGCAGACGCCGAGCTCCACTTTTACGTTCGACCCGGAAAAGTACAGAGAAAGCGGAACGAGCGTGTACCCCTTGCGCGAGACCAGTTCGTGCAGCTTCAAGATCTCCCGCCGGTGCATGAGGAGCTTTTTGTCCCGCAGCGGATCCCGATTGAAGATATTGCCTTTTTCATAAGGGGAGATGTGGATGCCCGTCGCCCAGAGCTCGCCCGCACGGATCTCGCAGTAGGAATCCTTCAGATTGACCTGTCCGGCGCGCAGGCTTTTGACCTCCGTCCCGAAGAGAGCGATACCGGCCTCGTACTTTTCCTCGACGAAATAGTCGTGGAACGCCTTGCGGTTCTGCGCGATGCTTTTGTGTCCGGATGCGTTGTTCTGTGCCAAGCCGACCTCCTCCCTTCCGCGGACGTGCGCCGCTTACGCGGCGTATATAGTATATCATATTCTAAGACAATATTCAAGAGGCAAAAAAGAAGTCCGGGCGATCTTTGCCGCCCGGACGCTTTTTCTTTTATTCTCCGGATCCCTTGGAGAGCGTTTCCGTGATCGGAACGGTGACGGTCTGCGCATAGCAGGAGAAGACCTGTTCCACCTTTTCCGGCGCGGGCGCTTTCGTGATCAGGCTGACGAGCGGCACGATGACGAGCCCGCCGAGCATGGCGAAGGCGCCGCAGTTGATCGGGCTTTTCAGCACGTCGGGGAAGATCGAGGGGAGGAAAGTGTTGAGCAGCATGACGCCGGAACCCCAGAGGAAGCTGACGGCGCACGCCGGCTTCGTCGTCCGCTTCCAGTACAGACTGTAGAGGAACGGGGCGAGGAAGGAGCCGGCGAGCGCGCCCCACGACAGACCCATGAGCTGCGCGATGAACGCGATCTTGTACCGGTACTGCAGGATGGCGATTACGGCGGAAATGAGGATGAACACGCCGATGAACACACGGATCGTGATCAGGTTTTTCTTTTCGCTGTTCTTTTTATAGATCGTCGGCGCGATGAAGTCGAGCGTCAGCGTGGAGGAGGAGGTCAGAACGAGCGAGGAGAGCGTGGACATCGAGGCGGAGAGGACGAGGATCAGCGTGATGCCGATGACGAAGGGCGAGAGGCGGGAGAGCATTTCGGGGATGATGGCGTCGTAACCCTCCGCCGCGACGTCCACCGGGAAGATGCGTCCGAAGCCGCCGAGGAAGTAGCAGCCGCCGGCGACGATAATGGCGAAGATCGTGGAGATCACCGTTCCGGTGTGGATCGACTTTTCATCCTTGATCGCGTAGAACTTCTGCACCATCTGCGGCAGACCCCACGTGCCGAGCGAGGTCAGGATGACGACGCCCGCGAGGCTGAACGGATCCGGTCCGAAGAAGGAGTTGAACACGCCGGGGATATCGGAGACGGATTCATCGGAGACGGCGGCGAGCGCGGCGAGCGAGCCGGTCAGACCGCCGTTGATCATGAGCACCGACGCGACGATGCGCACGATGCCGAAGCGCATGATGATGCCCAGGATGAAGTCGTTGACGGCGGTCGCCATATATCCGCCGGCGATGACGTATACGGCGGTCAGCACCGCCATCACGGCGATGCAGATCGTGTAATCGACGTCGAACGCCATGCCGAACAGGCGGGAGAGGCCGTTGTACAGCGAGGCGGTGTAGGGGATCAGGAAGACGAAAATGATGAGCGAGGCGGCGAGCTTCAGGGCGGGCGAGGAGAAGCGCTGTTCAAAGAACTGCGGCATCGTCGCCGAGCCGAGATGCTGCGTCATGATGCGCGTGCGCCGTCCGAGCAGCACCCACGCGAGCAGGGAACCGATGAAGGCGTTCCCCAGTCCGATCCACGTGGAGGCGACGCCGAAGCGCCATCCGAACTGGCCGGCGTATCCGACGAAAATAACGGCGGAGAAGTAGGACGTGCCGTAGGCGAAGGCGGTCAGCCACGGACCGACGCTGCGGCCGCCGAGCACGAAGTTGTTCACGTTCGCGGCGGAGCGGCGGTAGTACAGACCGACGGCAAGCATCACGGCGAAAAAGACGAGCAGCAGAATGATTTTGATCAGCATACGTTCCTCCTGAAATGAGAAGCAGGGCAGCCGTCTGTGCAACACAGCAAGGCCGCCCTGACTCCGGTACAGCGAAGCATCAGCTTCGGCGCAGAGGAGAACGCAGGCAGCCTCCCGCATAATAATAGCGGTAATCGCGGCAATACGGCATAGCGGCATCCTCCTTTGCGTTATCGTGAATATTATAACGCATGTCCCGCGAAATGTCAACAGAATTATGAATTTTTATTAATCATATCTTTCATATCTTTTCCGCCCGGCGCGAGGAGCTCGTCCAGCGCGGAGTCTCCCCAGATGGGCTGCCAGTCGCGGCGGAACGCTTCCAGCGCCAGATCGGTCATGGGATGGGACGCCATGGCGCAAAAAGTCTCCGGCGTTACGGTCACGGCGCGGGCGCCCGCTTCCATGACCTCCTCGATCTGTCGGATATTGCGGAAGCTGGCGCACAAAAGCTTTGCACGGGAGCCGTCGGCGGCAAGGAGCGAAGCCGCCGCGCGGACGAGCTCCGCGCCGCCGCCGCAGACGGTGTCGAAGCGGTTGATGTACGGCGCGACGTAATCGGCGCCGCAGGCGGCGGCGAGCATCGCCTGCTGGGGCGAGAAGACGGCGGTCACCGTCACGGCGAAGCCGGCATCTTTCAGAAGCGGTACGGCGCGCAGGCCGTCCGGCGTGGGAGGTACCTTGACGGCGAGCCGCCCGCCGACGAGCGCCCGCACCGCGTCCGCCTCGCGCAGTATCCCCTCCGTGTCCGGGGAGACGGGCTCGAAGTGGAGGAGACGTTCGCTGCCGATCGCCGCGCGGAGCGCGGTGAATACGGCGCGGAGATCGCCGCCGACGCGGCTGAGGATCGTCGGATTCGTCGTGACGCCGGCGACGGGGAAGGAGCGGCAGACGTCGGCGACGGCGCGCGCGTCGGCGCTGTCGATGAAGTATTCCATGGACGGTGTTCCTTTCATGTTCTTCGGACGGTGGATGCGGCGGGCATCACCGGCGGCGTGCGGAAGATCAGAACGCATATTTTTCGTGCGTGCGGGCATGCTGACAGCGAAAACGCTTCCGCCGACGGGCGGAAGCGATCCGGGATCGGAGGGTGAGATATGGGATGGATCGCGTTTTTCGCGGGACTGTTCATCGGCGGTGCGGTTGGGATCACGGTGATGTGCCTGCTCAGCGTCAGTGCGGCGGAGCCGCGCCGGGAGGAGCGGGAGAGGAGACGGGGATGACTCAGAAATCGCTTTTCTCCTCGTCCTCGCCGTCCTTTTGCGGCGTGACCCGTACGCTGAGCTTCGTTACGCAGAGATCGTCCATTTCCGCGACGACGATGTACAGATTCTTATAGGAAAAGCTGTCGCCGACGTGGGGATCGGAGGCGCACATTTCCGTTGCCCAGCCGCCGAGCGAGGTGTACTCCGAGTCGAAGTCCCGCGTGTCCACGTCGAGCTCCTCGAAGAAGTCGTATACGTTCATGTCGGCGACCGCCTCGTAGGTATTCTCGCCGGTTTTCGTCATTTCGTGGACGATCTCGTCCGTCTCGTCCCAGATGTCGCCGACGATCTGCTCGAGGATGTCCTCCAGCGTCACGATGCCGAGCGTGCCGCCGTATTCGTCCATGACGACGGCGAGGTGGATCTTGCGGCGGCGCATTTCCTCGAGCGCCGCGGGGAGCTTCATGGTCTTGTGGAAGAAGCATGGCTCGATGAGCAGCGATCCGATATCGACCGCTTTGTTTTCGGAGTATTCTTTCAGATAATGGTTCAGGTACAGGATCCCGATGATGTCGTCCCGCGTGTCGCGGTAGACGGGCAGACGGGAATAGGGCGACTCGAGCACCGTTTCGAGGATCTCGTCCGGCGTGTCCTCGATATCGATGGCGGTCATGTCGGTGCGGGGCGTCAGGATCTCCGCGAGCGTCGTATCGGAGAATTCGATGGCGGACTGGAGCAGATCGCTCTTGTCCTCGTCGATGACGTCTTCTTCCTCGGCGGTCTCGATGATGGAGACGAGCTCGTCTTCGGTGACGGAGGGCGCGTTTTCCTCCGATTCCTTCCCCCACAGGCGCGAGAGGAGATCCACCGCGCCGACGGTCAGGTAAACGACGGGGCTGAGGATCCCCATGAGGATGCGCAGAGGGATCGCGCAGAAGCGGGATACCTTCTCGGCGTGCTCCTTGGAGAGCACCTTCGGCACGATCTCGCCGAAGATGAGGATCATCACCGTCATGACGAGCGTGGCGAGCGCCGCGCCGACGCCCTTCTCGCCGGGGAAGAGATCCATGGCGATCACCGTGGCGAGGGCGGACGCGGCGATATTGACGAGATTGTTCCCGATCAGGATCGTGGAGAGGATCCGGTCGAAGTCGGAAAGGATCCGGCAGGCCGCCGCCGCCGTTTTGCTGCCTTCCTCCGCCGCTTTTTTCATGCGGATCATGTTCACGGAGGTGAGGGCGATCTCGGAGCCGGAGAAGAAGGCGGAGCAGAGCAGGCATACGAGGATGCCGACGTAGGCGAGCATCATGACGCGTCACCTCTCTCCGGCGCGCCGTCCGGGAGCGGCGCGGGATCGTTTACCTTGACGTCGAGCGAGACGATGCGTCCTTCGCTCATGCTTTCGACGCGGAGCGTCAGGGAGCGGTAATCGACCTCCTCGTCTTCCTCGGGCACGTGCCCATAGCACGAAAGCGCCCACGCCTGCACCGGATACTGGAGAATGGAGCGGTCGGGGCATTCGTACCCCATGCGCGAGAACGCCTCGCCGACGCGGAGCGTGCCGCTGACGCGGAAGCGGTTCCCGCCGAGTTTGATGAACGATTCGTCGACGACGTCGTCCTCGTCCCAGATCTCGCCGACGAGTTCTTCGAGGAAGTCCTCGACGGTGATGAGCCCGACGGTCCTCCCGCCGTCGTCCTGGACGATGGCGAGGCTGATCTTGTTCTGCGTCATCCGTTTGAAGAGATCGCCGATCTCCTCCTCCGGCGACACGAAGAACGGCGGCGCCATGAGCGCGCGCACGTCCGGCGTCCCCGTGCGGATCGATTCCTTCAGGTATTTTCGTATGGAGAGCACGCCGACCGCGTTGTCCGGTCCGCCGTCCCAGACGGGGAGGCGGGAGTGCTTCGCCTCGCGGATGCGGGCGAGCAGCTCCTCAGGCGTCATATGTACGTCCACGGCGACGATATCGTCCCGTGCGGTCAGGATATCGGCGACGGTGGTGGTCGGGAATTCCATCGCGGACTGGAGCAGCTCGCTCTGGTCCTCGCTCATGCCGCCCTCCTCCTCGACCGTCTCGATGATGGTGGAGAGCTCCTCCTCCGTGACGGTCGGCGCGTCCTCCTTCTTGAAAAGGCGCGTCACGAGGCGGCTTACGCCCATAAACAGAAAAGTTACCGGGGCAAGGAGCTTCATCAGCACACGAAGCGATCCGGAAAGACCGAGCGCCACCTGCGTGCTGTTCGCGGCGGCGTAGCTTTTCGGGATCATTTCGCTGAGGAAGAACACGATGACCGTGGTAACGAGCGTGGCGTAGACCACGGCGTTTTCGCCCCACAGCGTCGCAGCAATGAGTGTGGCGATGGAGGAACAGCCGATATGCAGCACGTTCGTCCCGATGAGGATCGTCGTGAGCGCTCGGTCGAAGCTGTTCGATATCGCCGCTGCGCGCTGGGCGCGTTTGTCGCCGGAGTCCGCCAGATTTTTGATTCGGATCTTATTGAGTCCCGCGTAGGCGCTTTCCGCACAGGAAAAATAGGCGGCAAAAGCCACGCAGAGGAAAAAGGCCGCAAACAGCATAACGTGGTCGCTTATGCCGTCGGACGCCAGAAGCATAATATGGTCGCTTATGCCGTCGGATAAAATAACGTACCAACTCCCGTATGATGAGGATTCTGCATAAATACCGCAGTATATCAGTTAGTATACCCGATTCCGCCCCGTTTGTCAATAGGATCGGGCAAAAATCGTCCGGATTTTGCGCCGGCGCGCGCGCTTCACCGCAGGATCTTCTCCCCGTCGAAGAGCATGACGCCGTACCCGCTCCCGACGCTGCCGCCGGCGCAGACGCGCTCGGCGTAGGCGCGGCGCAGGCGCGTGTCGCGCGGCCACGTTTCGGGCGGCCGGGAGGCGGCGGGACCGTAGATGCGCCACGCGTTGTGGAAATTCGGGTCCACGTCGGAGGAAATGATGTCGAAATCGCTCATGAAAGCGAGGATATGCGATTCCGGAGGAAGAAATTCCCGCTGACCGGGGTACATCAGCCACGAAGAGCATATGATGGGAGTGACGTCCGGATAACGCCAGCGGAAGAACGCGTGCGCGCGGCGGTAGGAATCCATGCGCGCTTCGTCCGTCAGCGGCGGGCCGGAGGGGATGTGGATCTTGAGCACGTCGTCCCCCTGGCGGAGCGTGATCCCCGCCCGGGTATATTCCTCCGCGCGGAATTTCGTGAATTCATACTCGAAGCGGCCGATGCCGAAGAGACCGAATGCGAAGAAACGCGCGACGAACATGACGGACGAAAGCCCCCGCACCCCGCGGTTGATCACGCATTCCGTGTACTTGCTGCGCATGTCGCGCATCGAGTCCCAGTAGATCGCTTCGTCGATCCCGCGCGTGCGGTACATCTCCCGGAGCGGTTCGGCGCAGAGAGAGAGCAAAAACAGGTGCGACGCCTCCGGGCAGAGCCCCGTGCGCGCGCCGACCGCGGCGACCTCGCCGAGGAACGCGTCGCTGTCGTCCATATAGGAGCAACTCAAAAACCGCGTCGCAAAGACCGGCGTCTCCGGCTGCTCAAGGAAGGGACGCGCGTCTTCCAGCAGGACGGGAACGTCGGTCTCCGGGAGTCCGATCTTGTTCCAGAATGAAGAGAGCCAGGACAGAGTCATCGCGGGATCCTCCTTCGATCATGCGCGGGGAACGCGCCGGCGGCAGCCGACGTGCTTTTGATTTTCGCGTACATTATAGCACTTCTGCGGCGGGATGTCCATAGCCGGGGGCGGTTTTTTTGCTTCCTATACAAGTTTTTCTCTCCCGGCGGTCGATTTTTGCGCAAATCCGAAAATATGAAAAAATCGGGAAAAGCTATTGATTTTAGCGGAAATATTTGATATACTATAAGTAATGAAAGGAGTCCCCGTACGATCGGGGATCCTTCTGAAATTGCAGGAAGAATCGGGAGCGGTACTATGAAATCTTGTGACGTCACCATCATCAACAGCGTCGGGCTGCACGCCAGACCCGCCACCTTCTTTATCCAGAAGGCGAATACCTACCGCAGCTCGATCTGGGTAGAGAGAGAAGATCGGCGTGTGAACGCGAAGAGCCTGCTCGGCGTGCTTTCGCTCGGGATCGTCAAGGGCACGACGATCACGCTGATCGCGGACGGATCGGACGAGGAGGAGGCCCTTGCGGGACTCAGCGCGCTGATCAAGTCGAGCTTCAACGAATAATCGGCGATCGTATCGGTATCTGCCGGGCCCGCTTCGGGTCCGGCAGTTTCGTATTCCGCCCGGCGCGGCCGAAACAAAAAGACGGAGGAGACGGGATGGACGGAACAGAGGAACGGCGGGCATCCGCGCAGACCGAGGCGACGCTTGCCGCGCTGCGGGAGAAGGCGGCGGCGCTCCCGCGTTCCCCCGGCGTGTACATCATGCACGCCGCATCGGGCAAGGTGATCTACGTCGGCAAGTCCCGTTCGCTGCGCGACCGCGTATCCCAGTATTTCCACGGTGCGCACGACGTCAAGACCGCCCGGATGGCGGGCAGCGTCCGCGACTTCGAGTTCATCGTGTGCGACACGGAGATGGAGGCGCTCGCGCTGGAGAACCGGCTCATCAAGCAGTACGCGCCGAAGTACAACATCAAACTCAAGGACGCGAAATCGTATCCGTATATCCGCCTGAGCATGGAGGAGGCGTATCCGCGCCTCTCCATGGCGCGCCGCCGCGAGGCGGAGGGAAGTCTCTATTTCGGACCGTATTCCGGCGTTTCCACGGCGTTCTCGATCATCCGCACCGTGGAGGGCGCGCTCGGGCTCCCCTCCTGCCGCCGCGTCTTCCCGCGCGATATCGGGCGGGATCGCCCCTGCCTGTACCGGCAGATGGGCAAATGCGTCGGCGTCTGCGCGGGCGACGTCACCGAGGAGGAATACGGCGCGCTCGTGCGCTGCGCCGTGCAGATTTTGCGCGGCGGGACGCGGGACGCCGTCGCCGCGCTGCAGGCGCGGATGGAGGAGGCGTCGGAGG
>JAEEGL015659707.1_pt1 | contig 22425 bp, 22 predicted proteins | sample 9134231 | NCBI WGS metagenome assembly JAEEGL01 (sample SAMN16246548, study PRJNA631951) | gut metagenome | biome: gut microbiome; feature: rumen; material: fiber-attached | host: Bos | place: Iran: Karaj | collected 2018-10
GTGTTTCGGTAGATTCTGCCGTTCCTTCTGAGATTGCTGAGCAGATAGATAAATTTGTTAAAATGGATAAAAGCGAATTTGATACATACTGTGTTAATGCCAGAAAGACTGCAGAAGAGTATGACTTTAATATCTTGACGCAGAAACTTTTGGAGACATTTTATAAAAGCAAATAAGCGAAATGTGTGAGAGGATATATGATGAAAAACGTTCCCGAGATAAAACTTGGAATTATCGCGGTCAGTCGTAACTGCTTTCCTGAAGCGCTTGCAGTCAATCGTCGCAAAGCAATGGTGGAGAAGTATATACAGAAATACGGTGAATCCGACATCTATGAATGTCCGATATGTATAGTTGAATCCGAACTTCATATGGCGCGAGCGCTGAAAAATGTTGAAAACGAAGGATGTAATGCACTGTGCATTTATCTTGGCAATTTCGGACCCGAAATATCTGAGACAATGCTCGCTGAGGAGTTTAGTGGCCCGGTTATGTTTTGCGCAGCAGCAGAGGAAACACAGGAAGACTTACTTGACGGTCGAGGCGATGCGTATTGTGGATTATTAAACGCAAGTTATGCATTAAAACTTAGAAAGACTAAAGCGTACATCCCCGAAAATCCTGTCGGAAACGCCGAGGAATGTGCGGATATGATTCACGATTTTGTCCCGATTGCAAGGGCGATTGTTGGGTTACGCAATCTTAAGGTAATATCCTTTGGGCCGCGTCCGAATAACTTCCTTGCTTGTAATGCTCCTATTCAACCTCTTTTTGATTTACATGTCGAAATTGAGGAAAATTCGGAACTTGATTTGTTCGAATCTTTTCAAAAGCATGCAGGTGATCAACGCATAAATGAAATAGCTGCCGAAATGGCAGAAGAGTTGGGGGCAGGCAATCTTATGCCTGATATATTACCCAAATTGGCGCAATATGAAATAACGCTTCTTGACTGGATCAGGACTCATAAAGGTAATCGCAAATATGTAACAATTACTACAAAATGTTGGCCTGCATTTCAGACAATGTTCGGATTCGTTCCCTGCTATGTTAACAGTAGACTCACGAGCAGGGGTTATCCGGTATCTTGTGAAGTTGATATTTATGGTGCGTTATCTGAGTATATCGGCACGTGCGTCACGCAGGATGCGGTGACACTTTTGGATATTAATAATTCCGTGCCGAGAGATATGTACGAGAGCGGGATTAAGGGCAAGAAGTTTATAAAGGATACTTATTCCGATAAGGATTTATTTATGGGCTTTCATTGCGGAAATACAGCGTCGAGTAAGTTAGTGAGCTGTAAAATGTGTAATCAGCGAATTATGGCAAGATCGCTTCCGCCGGAAGTTACAAAGGGTACTATAGAAGGCGATTTGATTCCGGGTGAGACCACTGTTTATCGTTTACAGAGTTCTTCAGATTCTAAGCTTAAAGCATATGTTGTTCAGGGAGAAATATTACCTGTTCAGACGAAATCGTATGGAAGTATAGGCGTATTTGCTGTAAAGGAAATGAACAGATTTTATCGCCATGTTTTGATTGAGAAGAATTACCCGCATCATGCAGCGATATTGTTTGGAAAATACGGAAAGTATTTGTTTGAAATCTTTAAATACATCGGAATAGATTTGCAGGATATTGATTATAACAAATGCAAGGATAGATACTATCCGTCGGAAAATCCATTCGTTGAAGAATAGTAGTGCTTATAATATAATAAATCAAACAGAAAATTGGAGGATGAAAAAATGACTAACAAAGAAAAATATGTAGCAGCATTCGTAGAGAATTTGGATGTTAAAGAGGAGCAGGTATATGGCTTGGAATATCAGGCGATTCCCGCATGGGATTCTGTAGGACATATGGGTCTTATTGCAGCTATCGAGGATGCTTTCGACATTCAGTTTGAGACAGATGACATTGTTGAGTTTAATTCATTTGAAAAGGGAATCGAACTGCTCAAAAAGAATGGCGTAGTAGTTGAATAATTCGTTAAGAAACTAGAATTCAAGCAAAAGGAAACAAAAAATGGAAAACCATAAGTACGAACCGATTTACAATATTGGAGCATATGAAATACAGCAATATCAGCAAAACAGATATCCGCTTTTCTTTCTTGATGTTGTTGAGGAAGTTATACCTGGTGAATACGTAAGGGCAAAGAAGAATTTTACTTATGACGAGTGGTTCTTCCCAGCACATTTTGCTGACGAGCCTAACGTTCCCGGATTTATACAGATGGAGATCTTAGCGCAGACTTTTATAATGACTTTCTTAACTATACCCGAGCACAAGGGTAAGAAAACCGCCTTTTTAAATGTTGATAATTTGAGAATGCGTAAAAAAGTTGTTCCCGGCGACACAATGATAATCGAGGGATTCCTTAAGAGTTTCAGAAGAGGAGTCGCACAGGGACATGTAGAAGCTAAGGTTAACGGCGAATATGCTTTATCTGCTGATTTGAAGATTGCACTTCCAGACATTATGCGTGAATTCATACCCGGAGATAATCAATGACGTGTAACATAGAGGAACTTGAACAACACGCTCGTAATATGCGTAAACATATTTTAGATATGGGTCGACATGCCGGCGGGCATGCCGCTCATATGGGTGGAGCTTTGTCTATAGTTGAAGCCATGTCAGTTTTGTATTTTGGAATTTCAAATGTGACGAAGCTCGGTATGAATAATCCGGAAAGAGACCGGATTATTTTGAGTAAAGGGCATGCTTCACTTGGGTTATACTCTGCACTTGTCGAAGCAGGTCTTATGAGTGATTCTTTGAAAGATACCTTTGAAGACGATTACAGTGATTTGCTTGGCCATCCTGTTAAGAACAGAAAGCTCGGAATAGAGTTTACAAATGGATCGCTGGGAATGGGATTGTCCATCGGAATCGGTGTGGCAATGGCGTGCGCGAAAAAGAATTATAATAACAGAGTTTATGTCATTCTCGGTGATGGAGAATGCAACGAGGGCTCTGTATGGGAAGCTTTTATGTCTGCCGCTCATTATAAACTCGGTAATTTAGTTGCATTGATTGACTGTAATAAGTTCCAGCTTAGCGGTTCCACCGAGGACGTAATGTCGTTGGGTAATATGACTGAGAAAGTTCGTTCATTTGGATGGAATGCATTAGAAGTTGACGGGCATGATTTAAATGCACTTTATAATGCACTGTCGACTACGAATAAGGAGGGAAGGCCCACTGCCATAGTAATGAATACTATAAAGGGCAAGGGCTTTTCATTTAGCGAAGGCGATAACTCGTGGCATCATGCAGTTGTCACGCAAAAGGCGTACAATCAAGGTCTTGAAGAACTTGGATTTGTGGAGCAGGAAAATGGAGTATAACAGCAAGAACGCAAAACGATGGTCTATTATCGGAGAGCGCCCTACATTCGGTATGGCTTTGTTTGAGTGCGCCAAAAGTGATGAAAGTATCATCGCTATCGTAGCAGATGTAACCAATTCTGCCGGACTTGGAAGTATGAAGAGCGAAATGCCCGACCGCGTGATCAATGTCGGTATAGCAGAGCAAAATATGATGGGAATCGCAACCGGACTTTCCAGTGAAGGATATACGGTGTTTACGTCTTCATTTGCGCCTTTTCAAGCCATGCGCTGTCTCGAACAAATTCGCGTAAACCAGGGATATATGGGCCAGAAAGTAATTATGGTTGGACTTGCCGGCGGAGTTGCTTACGGAGAACTTGGTTTTACGCATTGTACTATTGGAGACATCTTAATTCTTAGATCAATTCCCAATATTGCGGTGGTATCCCCAGCAGATTGCACGGAAGTTGCAAAATTGGTTGAGGCATCAATAAAATATAAAGACTCTGTTTTTATTAGACTAATGGATAAAACCGGAGTGCCGATGGTTTACAGCGAAGACTATGACTTCGAAATCGGCCGAGCAGTCCCGATAATTGAAGATGGAGAAATAGTCATTCTCGCAAATGGTCCGACTGTATTCTATGCTGTTCAGGCGGCAAAAAAGTATAAAGAAAAGACAGGCATTTCTATAGCTGTTTATGATGTACATACTATAAAGCCGATAGACACAGAACTTTTAAGAAAAATTGAGAATAAAAAGGTCATTTTGACAGTAGAAGAGCACAGTATTATCGGTGGTTTAGGAAGTGCTGTAGCTGAATACTATGCTGACAAGTGTACGCGTCCTATGGTTTTTCGTGCCGGATTTCCGGATACATTTCCTCATGGTGCGTCGCATGAAACACTATTAGCTGAGTATCATTTGGATGAAGAAGGCATTTTACAACGCATTGAGGAAATCGTTCAAGCCAACTTGTAGACTATGGATATTGCAGTTCAGAATATCAGAGCACAAGCATAGGATTATAGATGATAAAAATGTGGGAACTCGATAAGTATAAAAACAATATTGCCTTAATGGATGAATCAGGCAACCAAATCTCGTATGCGATGTTGGCTTCGGAGACAGATTCCTTAGCTGAAAAGATGCGAGAGCGTCGCCTAGTTTTTTTGTTATGTCAAAATGTTATTGGTTCCGTAATCGGATATGTATCCTTTTTGAATAACAATATTGTTCCGGTTTTATTGAGTGCTACGCTTGAAGAAGAATTACTGCTTGCTTTACTTAAGACATATAATCCTTCGTACATATGGCTTCCTAGCGGTAGAGCAGGTGAGTTTAAAGGTTATAAAAAAACATATTCTGCCTTTGGCTATGACCTCCTAAGCTCTGAGCGGTCATATGATTATAGGCTTTATGATACCCTTGCCCTTCTCCTCACCACTTCAGGTTCTACCGGAAGTCCCAAGTTTGTTCGTCAATCATATGACAACATTAAGGCTAACACGGCGAGCATTGTTGAGTACTTAAAACTTGACGAGAATGAACGACCGATTACAACACTTCCGATGAACTATACTTATGGTTTGTCCATAATCAATACACACTTGGCTGTCGGAGCAACAATACTTTTGACGGACAAGGGTCTTATGCAAAGGGAGTTCTGGAATTTCTTTAAAGAAGCCGGAGCAACATCATTTGGCGGTGTTCCTTACACCTATGAGATGTTAAATAAACTCAGATTCTTCAAGATGGATTTGCCTACGCTTAAGACCATGACTCAGGCAGGCGGAAAGCTTTCGCCTGAACTTCACGAGAAATTTGCGCAGTACGCTGCCGAGACCGGAAGAAACTTTGTTGTAATGTATGGACAATGTGAAGCAACTGCCAGAATGGGATATCTGCCACCAGAGAAGGCTGTCGAGAAGAAAGGCTCCATGGGAATAGCTATTCCCGGCGGAACTTTCAGTCTCATTGATGTAGATGAGAAAGAAATTACAGAACCTTTTGTGACAGGTGAGCTTGTTTATAAAGGCAAGAATGTGACTCTTGGATACGCCGAGTGTGCGGAAGACCTGGCCAAAGGCGATGAGCGAAACGGAGTGCTCGTTACCGGAGATATGGCGCAGTTTGATGCAGATGGCTATTACTATATCGTCGGTCGGAAGAAACGCTTTTTAAAGATATTCGGCAACCGGGTTAACCTTGATGAAATGGACCGATTGATCAAAGACGAATTCGAGATTGAGGTTGCCTGCGGCGGCGTAGACGATAAAATGTACATTTTCGTAACGGATGAGAAAGTCTGCGAAAAGGTTAAGGAGTATGCCGTTCAAAAGACCAAACTTAATCCGATAGCGTTTAAGACCGTTGTAATAGACGAAATACCCAAGAATGATGCCGGGAAAGTGCTTTATACCAAGCTTTCCGAATATTACGAGAGTAACAAATGACATTTGAAGAAATATTAGGCATTTCACCATACAGTTTATGTGAGGCCGAAAAAGAAAAAATACTAACCGACAGGCTCGTTTTTCTGACAAAGCACCATGCCGAAAAGTGTGAAGAATATTCGCGTATTCTTAAGGCAACGGGTTTTGATCCCGATACCTGCAAGAGTTATAAGGATATTCCTTTTCTTCCTGTGCGCTTGTTTAAAGAGGCGGAATTAAAATCTGTCGGGAAAGAGGAAATCGTTAAGACCATGACTTCCTCCGGAACAACGGGACAGGCGGTCAGCAGAATTTTTCTCGACCGTGCGACTTCGGCAAATCAGCAGAAGACGATGGTAAAAATCGTCTCTGAGTTTACGGGCTCGAGCCGTATGCCGATGATTATCATTGATTGTCCGAGTGTTGTTAAGGACCGCACAATGTTTTCTGCCAGAGGAGCGGGAATACTCGGTTTTTCGATTTTCGGTTCAAAAAAGATATATGCTCTTGATGATGACATGAAGCTCGATGTAGAAGGACTCAAAACCTTCCTTTCGGAACATAAAGGTGAGAAGATTCTTCTATTCGGCTTTACATTTATGATATGGCAGCATTTTTATAAAGAACTTGTGAGACTAAAAGAAGAGGGTATATCCTTTGATCTTTCAAGGGGCATCCTGATTCACGGCGGCGGATGGAAAAAACTGATCTCGGAAGCCGTGTCGCATGATGAGTTTCATAAAAGGCTTAAAGATGTTTGCGGAATAGCGGCTGTCCATGATTATTACGGAATGGTCGAGCAAACCGGATGTATATACATGGAATGCGAATGCGGGCATTTGCATGCAAGTGTTTTCTCTGATGTTATAGCCAGAAGACCCATCGATTTTTCTGAATGTGAAATTGGAGAAAAGGGCATTCTTCAGGTGGTAAGTACGATACCCGAATCTTATCCGGGTCACAGCCTGCTTACAGAAGATGAGGGCATTATCGAAGGCGTGGATGATTGCCCGTGTGGAAGAAAAGGTAAATATTTCAAGATTTTAGGCCGTTTGAAGAGCGCCGAGATCAGGGGGTGCAGTGATACATATGCAACCAAATTCAAGTAATGCCTGTTTAGAGAAAATTACATATTTGGTTGGTGATTCGGACCTGCTTCGAAATGTGGCGAGCACGCCCGCATTAAAGCCTTTTGATGAGAAGATTCTTGTTTTTTTGAATGATGTTTCAAAAGTGTTAATGAAGGATCCACGCAGCAAAGCTTATTCGGATGTGGTTACCTTTGCTTTCTGGATAAGAAGCGCTTCTACCGCGGAACTTAGGAAGAAATATGCCAAAGAAGACGGTTGCATTCATCTTGGCAAAGGGTTGGTATTTCACGTTTCCCCTTCCAATGTGCCGGTAAATTTTGCCTACAGCCTGGTATCAGGTTTACTCAGTGGCAATGCCAATATCATCCGCGTTCCTTCCAAGGATTTTCCTCAGATCGATATCATAGCTGATGCCATAAAATCGGTTTTGAGTGAACGCAGCGAGATGGCTTCGTATGTGCAGTTGATCAGATATGAACGAGATAAAGATATAAACGACTATCTTTCTTCTGTTTGTGATGTTCGCGTAATCTGGGGCGGTGATGCTACAATTACCGAGATCAGGAAGTCTCCCCTTCCGCCTAGGAGTACCGAGATTACTTTTGCGGACCGTTATTCGCTGGCCGTGATCGATGCGGATAGTTATCTTTCAAATCCCGATAAAGGCACGATTGCAAAAGATTTTTACAACGACACATATTTCACCGATCAAAATGCCTGCACCAGTCCAAGACTGGTGGTATGGACGGGAAAGAAAAAGTCTGAAGCAAAAGAAGTGTTCTGGAACGAACTTTATACTCTCGTAAAGGAAAAGTATGTTTTTCAGGATATCCAGGGCGTGAATAAACTGGACCGAGCATATATGCTGGCAGCATCGGGGACAAACGTCAGAACGAGAACCGTGGGTGATAATCGACTCGTAATAGCCGCGGTTGATTCTTTGAGCGGTGATTTGATGGATTATAAAGGAGACAGCGGTTTCTTCTTTGAATACAATTGTGATGACATAAATGATCTGCGGTCGATCTGCAATAACAAGCATTGTCAGACGATCGGGTATATAGGTAATAAAGATACGTTCATTCCACTTATTATGTCAGGTATCAAGGGTGTAGATCGTGTCGTTCCTGTTGGAAAGACAATGGACTTTGATCTGATTTGGGACGGATATGATTTAGTGGGACAGATGAGCAGGAGAGTTGTAATATGAGATTAAGTGATTTTGAAGGGAAATACTATTGCACCATTCGTGACGGAGAGTTCGAAACTCTCGGGAACGTAACGAGTGAAGTGCCCTGTAGTTTTTTAACTTTTGCAGGAAGTAAAGATTTTCTGGAAAAAGCATTGAAAAAAGAAAATGTTTCCTGCATTGTCATTTCCGAGGACATGGAGGCAGAAGCAGGGAATATCGGCGAAAACTATGGAATTGCTGTTGCAAAGTCTCCAAAATATGCAGTGCAGGCCCTTCATAACGAACTGGTAGCGACGAAAGATCCAAGATATATCACTGAAGCTGTAAAGACAACAATCGGCAAGGACTGTGATATCAGCAGCAGCGCTGTTATCGCAGAAACCGGAGTTGTTATCGGAAATAACGTAAAGATTGAAGAGAATGTTATTATTCGAGAGGGCGTTGAGATAGGGGATAACTGTGTGATAAGAGCAGGAGCCATTATAGGCAGCGACGCCTGTTTGGTGGGAAGAGATTTAAACGGTAACTTGATGCCACTGGTTTCGGCCGGTAAAGTCGTTTTTGGCAAAAATGTAATGGCCGGGTACTATTCGTTCTTCAGTAAGGGTATGTATCCATATGAGGCTGCTACCGTTGGCGACTACAGTATTGTAGGCTATAATGTCGACATTTCACATAATGTTCGCCTGGCCTCTAACGTTCTTGTTCTTGACCAGAGTCAGGTTTGTGGAAATTGTGTGGTTGATGAGAGTGTTCGAATCGCTCCGCAGGCCATTGTATCGAACCGATTACATATTGAGCCTAATGTCGAAATAACAATCGGCTCTGTAGTTGTAAATGGTATCAAGAAAGGCTTGAAAGTTGCAGGTAATTTTGCGATTGAGCATTCGAAATTTATGCAATGGCATTTAAAAAAGCTTCGTTCTAAGTAAAAAACTATATTGGATGGTATGTTTATGAAAGTTTGCCACATAACCAGCGCTCATAAGAGATATGATTTAAGAATACATATTAAAGAGTGTGCAACGTTGGCTGAAAACGACACGACGTACATTGTGTAGTAAAAAGGTTTATAAGACTATTCAAAGTGCATAGAGATAGATTGCACAAAGGAGATGAAATGGCTGACTCTTTTATTCATGAAAGCAGTTATATTGATGAAGGAGTAACAATTGGTGAAGGAACACGTATTTGGCATTTTTGTCATGTTCAAAAAGGTGCACAAATCGGAAAGAACTGCTCGCTTGGACAGAATGTCAATGTTTCCAATAATGTTGTAATCGGAAACAACTGCAAACTTCAAAATAACGTATCTGTCTATGAGGGCGTAACACTTGAGGACTGGGTTTTCTGTGGGCCTTCGTGCGTGTTTACCAATGATTTGACTCCCAGGGCAAAATACCCTAAAGGAAGAGATAATTACAAAAAAACATATGTTAAAGAAGGCGCTTCAATAGGGGCTAATGCAACTATAGTATGCGGTCATACAATAGGAAAATGCGCCATGGTTGCCGCAGGTGCGCTTGTAAATACGGATGTTCCTGACTATGCTTTAGTGGCGGGAGTTCCTGCCAAGGTAATCGGTAGGGTTGATGAATACGGAAATATAGTTGAAAGAATATAAAACAGGAGATATGGAAATGAAGCAACTTTTATTGGACAAAATAGGAAAAAAAGAAATCGTATGCGGAGTAGTAGGGCTTGGTTACGTTGGGTTGCCCCTCGCTGTTGAAAAGGCCAAAGCCGGATTTAGAACGATAGGTTTTGATGTTCAGAAAGAAAAGGTTGAATTGGTTAATTCGGGTCATAACTACATCGGAGATGTGGTTGACTCCGATTTAAAGAAGCTTGTGGAGCAGGGGACGCTTTCTGCTACAACAGATTTTTCGTTTGTGAAAGACGTAGATTTCATAGCCATTTGTGTTCCTACACCTTTGGATTCGCACCAAGAACCTGATATCAGTTATGTGAGAAGTTCCGCGGAAGCCATATCCCAATATCTTACAAAGAACACAATGGTAGTCCTTGAGAGTACAACATATCCCGGAACCACCGAAGAACTTATAAGGCCTATTTTGGAAAAGGGTTCGGGACTTAAGTGCGGAGAAGATTTTTATCTCGGTTTCTCACCTGAAAGAGTTGACCCCGGAAACCTTATTTACAAAACAAAAAACACCCCGAAAGTTGTTGGCGGAATCGGTAAAGATGCAACGGAAGTGATCGCTACCATGTACAGAGCAGTATTGGAGAGCGATATTCAGGAAGTATCTTCTCCAGCCGTTGCTGAGATGGAAAAGATTCTGGAAAATACTTACAGAAACATTAATATCGGACTTATAAACGAACTTGGAAGATTATGCCACAAGATGGGCATATCCGTGTGGGAAGTTGTCGACGCTGCAAAAACAAAACCCTACGGTTTTCAGGCATTTTATCCCGGCCCCGGACTGGGAGGACATTGCATTCCACTTGACCCCTACTATCTTACTTGGAAAGCCCGAGAGTACGGTTTCCACACCACGCTTATCGAAAACAGCATGGTTATAAACGATGGTCAGCCTGCATATTGTGTAGAAAGAGCAATGCACATTCTTAACAGACATAAGAAGGCTATTAACGGTGCTAAAGTCCTCATTTTGGGTGTTGCATATAAACAGGATATAGATGATTACCGTGAGAGCCCGGCTATCAGAGTTATTGAAGAACTCGAAAAAGTTGGTGCCAACGTGGAGTTCTACGATCCCTGGATTGCAAAGTACAAAGAGAACGGAGTATTCCATGAAGGTTTAAAGGAACTCACACCCGATGTGGTCGCTGCATACGATCTTGTAATGATCACTACTGCTCATACCAATGTAGATTACGAAATGGTGCAGAAGAATGCCAAGGCGATATTTGATACTAAGAATGTTATGAAAACGGTAACTAATAAAACCAATGTAGAAGTTCTATAGAAGTTAATGCATTTAGAAGGGATTTAATATTCGATGGGAAGTACAAAGGTATGTCATATTACGACAGTGCATCCAAATAGATATGATGGGAGAATATTTGAGAGAGAGTGTACATCATTAAAAGAAGCGGGTTTCGATGTAACTCTTATCGTAAATGATGGGCTTCCTGACGAAATAAAGAATGGAGTGCAAATAATTTCTATCGCAGGCAAGGGTAGAGATTTATTTTCTAGACTCAGTAATGTAAAAAAAGCATATATAAAGGCTATGCAGGTTAACGCTGATTTATATCATTTACATGATCCTGAATTGCTTTTAATTGCTAGGAAATTATCAAAGCAGGGGAAAAAAGTAATATTTGATAGTCACGAGTTTACTGCAATGCAAATATTAACGAAGGAATATATTCCATCAATTTTTAGAAAGATTATTTCACATTTATATGCATTCTTTGAAACTCGAGTTTTGAAAAAGATTGATGGTGTAATATGCCCTTGTACAGTCGAGGGAAAAGATTATTTTTCAAGAATAAATATTAATAAGGCGATAATTGGCAATTATGCGCCCAAAGAAATTATAGAAAGTGCAACGGCAGATTTATCTAGGGATGAGAGCGAGAAAAAGGTATGCTATGTTGGCAGCATTTGCGAAACGCGAGGTGCACTTTGCATGATAAAGGCTATTGCACGTGCAAAAAGAAAACTAGTGTTAATAGGTACTGCTTCTGATGAATTGCTGGAGAAAATGAAGGCTATGCCTGAGTTTAAGCATGTTGAGTTTTGGGGACAGTTACCCCATTCTGAAGCCTTGCGAATCATTAAGAGTAGTTATTTAGGATTATCGTTACTAAAAGATGAGGGTCAGTATCAGAAGATAGATAACTTGCCAACTAAGGTTTACGAATACATGCAATTAGGTTTACCGGTTGTGATATCTAACTCGGTTTATGTGAATCGTGTGATGAAAAAGTACAGATTTGGGATAGCTGTTGATCCTAATGATAGTCAAGCGGTAGCAGATGCAATTAACGATATTTTGGATAATGAGGCATTATATCACAGCATGTCAGAAGAGGGAAAGCGTGCAATTTCAGAAGAAATGAATTGGGAAAATGAATCTAAAAATCTGATAGCTTTTTATGAGAAAGTTTTTGAGTAAAATGACACATGTTAATCGGTTATACAAGTGTGTTTTCTCGTCTGATATGAATAGCAGTTTTTAGGAGTGCATTATAGAATGATAGCCATAATCGATTACGGGTTGGGTAATCTTGGCTCGATCAAGAACATGTTAAAAGTATGCAATGCCAAAGATATTATAATGGCGAGAACCCGGGAAGATATAGTGCAGGCAGATAAGTATATTCTTCCCGGAGTCGGATCTTTTGACACGGGCATGAATTTACTAAACAACTCAGGAATGCGTGAAGAGCTTGATTATCAGATTTTGGAAGTAAAGAAGCCTATACTTGGGATATGTCTAGGCATGCAGATGCTTGGTAATAAAAGTGAAGAGGGCAAAGAAAAAGGACTCGGATATGTTGATTTCTGTTGTCGAAAGTTTTCTTCTTCCCAGCCGGATCTTCGGGTGCCCCACATGGGCTGGGATATTGTTGAGATAAATAAAGATACCGCATTGACCGTGAATTCCAAAGAGTTTTTGAAGTTTTATTTTGTTCATTCCTATTATGCGGAGTGCCAAAACAAAGATGACATATTATTTTATTGTGACTACGGGATCAGGTTTGCGGCTGGAATAAACAGAGATAATATTTTTGGTGTTCAATTCCATCCCGAAAAGAGCCATAATTATGGGAAATGGTTGATAGGTAATTTTGTTAAGGAATTATAAAAGATATGTATTTAAAACCCAGAGTCATTCCATGCCTGTTACTGGAGGATGGAAAACTTGTCAAGACGGTCAGATTTAAGAAAAGAACTTATATAGGCGATCCAATAAATGCAGTAAAGATATTCAATGAAGAAGAAGCAGACGAACTATGTCTTCTGGATATCTCTTCCCACAAAAATAATGCAATAGATTTTGAACTGCTCGCCGAAATTGCTTCGGAAGCTTTTATGCCACTTTCGTACGGAGGCGGAATAAAAGATATGGACATGGTAAAGAGGCTTTTTAGGATTGGATTTGAAAAACTGATCTTTAACTCAGCGATAACAAAGAATCCCGAACTGGTGAGAGAAGCCATTAAATTTGCGGGGGCTCAAAGCATTGTTGCTTCAGTGGATTTTAAACATAATCTTTTTGGAAAAGAGAACTGTTATATCGATTGCGGAACACATAAAATAAAAAAGACTGCGGTTGAGCAGGTTTTGGAAGCGGAAAGACTGGGAGTAGGTGAAATCTTTCTGAACTCCATAGATAAAGACGGAACCATGAGCGGATATGATTACGATACCATCCGAGAGGTGTGTCATAATACAAAACTGCCGGTTATATGTTGCGGAGGCGCAAAGTCTCTTGAAGATATGAATAAAGCCGTTCACGAGTGCGGTACACAAGCCGTTGCGGCGGGAAGTTTATTTATATTTTATGGTCCGCGCAGGGCTGTGCTGATAAACTATCCGTCGGAGAGTGAACAAAAAATTCTTTTCAATAAATAGGAGAACCATATGGAATACAAGATATGTACAAGGTGCATTATGGACAATAAAACGGACCCTTCGCTCACTTTTGATGAGAATGGTGTCTGCAATCTGTGTCATGAATTTGACGAATACGTAAGCCGTTTTCCTCAAACGGAGGAAGAAAAAAAAGTTGTTTTCGACTCTTTGATCTCCCAGATGAAACAAGATGGAAAAGGGAAAAAATACGATTGTGTTTTAGGTATTTCCGGTGGAGTGGATAGCGCCTATCTGGCATATATTGCGAAAAAAGCAGGACTCAGGATCCTTGCCGTCCATGTTGACGCCGGGTGGGATACAGATATTGCAGCAGAGAACATAAGAAAACTGTGTTCAAAACTTGATATAGAACTGCATACTATCGTGGTTGATTGGGAAACCATGAAGGAATTGCAACGGGCATATATGTTTTCGGGATTGATTGGTTTGGATGTTCCGCAAGACCATGTATTTATGGCTGCAACTTTTAAATTTGCCAGAAAATATAGAATAAAATATATGCTGAATGGAAGTAACTATCAAACGGAGGGCATTCTACCTTCAATCAATGGCTATGCTGCTATTGACTACAAAAATATTCGTGACGTTTATAAAAAATGCGGCAGAGGAAAATGCTCACTAAGAAAATACCCCAAAATGAGTTTATTAACATATTCCTTTGCATATGTCGGAAAAACAAAACGTGTGAACCTTTTGAACTATGTTTCATACTCAAAGAAGGAAGCTATTGATTTTCTCCATAAGGAATTCGATTGGAATTATTATGGTGGTAAGCATTGGGAATCACGATTCACAAAGTTTTATCAGGCATACTATCTGCCTCGTAAATATGGTTATGATAAAAAACGAGCACATATATCAAGCCTTATCGTGGGGGGTGAACTTACCAGAGAAGAAGGTCTTAGGGATATGGAAGATAATTCTTTATATACAGAAAGTCAAATGCTTGAAGACAGAGATTATATACTGAAGAAGCTTGAGATCAGCATGGAAGAGTGGGAAGGTATTATGAGCGCACCCGGCAAAACGGAAGATGATTATAAGAATAATAAAAAGATAATGCAAACGTTAATTAATATAAAAAAACGAATCGGAAGGTGAAGAAATTGATTTGGTAACGATAGAATTATGAGTGAAAAAAAAACATCTATTATGACGAAGATTTTTTCAATAACCGGCATAATAGTCTTTGCAAAAGTATTAGGTTTTGTAAAACAATTGATAGTAGCGGCTTGCTTTGGTGCAACGCAGGAAACCGATTTAATTAATTTAGCACAAGGGTTGATTGGTAATCTCGAATATCTTTTTATGCAGATAATCTTGATTGCATTTGTTACGGTTTATATTAGTGTACGAAACGGAAATGGCGCGAGTGGGCGTCTGTTTGTTCATCAAGCAAGAACCCTATTTATTCTTGTAGGGGTTCTGATATGTGTTGTGACTTTATTAAGCGCCGATGTAGTAGCCAAAGCATTGGCTCCGATGTATTCAGATAACCTCAAAAACCAGCTTGCTATGTATTTAAGACTTTTTTCACCCGTATTAGTGTTTTATATGGCTATTGCGGTTGATAAGGCTACATTGAATTCAAATGAGAAGTATTCGCTCGGAGAATTGATTGGTGGAATTCAAAGCGTGACAACTATAGTTTGTGTCATTATTCTGCGCGCCAGGTATGGAGTCTTTTCTTTGGTTATAGGTTTTATGTTGGGTGGATTGATTAATTCAGCCTATCTGGCAGTTGTATCACGTGATGCTCGCGGGAAGTTTTCTAAGGAAGGATGCTTTTTTTGGAAATCCGATGCAATAAGAGAAATGCTTCGTTTATCCGGACCACTGTTAGTGAGTTATTCGCTGGTATATGTGAACCAGCAGGTCGATAAATCATTGGCTTCCGGATTGGCAGTGGGAACGGTTACTGCTATGGGAAATGCCGCCGTTCTTTCGGGGGTGGTTACGGCAGTGGCATATTCTCTTATGATGATACATTATACGAGAGCGACAAATTACATTGTGAAGAAACAAAAAGAAAACGCTGCAAGAATAACAGAGTTGGCCACAGTGTTTTCTGTTATGATTCTTTTTCCGGTTACACTTTTTACGATGATTTGTTCAGATGATATATCAAGCATAGTTTTTTTGCGTGGTGCGTATGATGAGTCTTCTGTTAGTTTGACTTCCGTGGCACTAGTTGGTTATGCGCCGTTATTTTTATTTGACACTCTTAGAGTTGTATACGAGCAATATCATTACGCGTACAAAGAATCCAAATTTCCCATGATAAATAGCTCTATTGGTATTGTCGTCAATATCGCATTTAGTATCGTTTTATCCAGATATTATGGTGTGTTCGGAATTACATTGTCTACATCGATAGCATCATTTATTACGGCAACATTAAACATGTTTACAGTAAAGCGATTTCATAAGGAGATTACATATAGGGCTTTATGTTGCAAGGTACTTGGATTGATTCCAGCATTTTTCATAAGTGTTTTTGCTGCAAAGTGGGTTAGAAACTACATGTCAGTAGAGAGCCATTTCTTAAGATTATTGATTGTATTTGCTGCGTTCATAACATCCTATACTTTGTTTGCCATTCCGATTATGTTAAATGTTATTAAGAGTTTAGTTAAACGTGACGAGATTAGCGAAGCATAATGATTGGTGTAAAAGCACCGTGAAACACGGAGGTTCACGAGAAAGTGATAAAAGAGTTAATATATCCATTTGATGCTGACTATATTCTGAGTAAAAAGAAATATATCCGTAGAGAGCTGCTTAACGATGCTTCCGTGAGGATAAAAAAGAAGATAGCGATACTTGGTGGGTATACCACATCAAATATTAAACTGATTCTAGAACTCTTTTTACTAAACTATGGTATTGAGCCTGAGTTTTATGAAAGCGAGTATAATCAGTTTTATCAGGATGCTGTCTTTGATAATTCTGAACTTGATAATTTCAAGCCAGATATAGTTTATGTGTGTACTTCAAACAGGAATGTTACTAGATTTCCAATAATAACTGATACTGTAGAACAGGTTAATAAATTGTTGGATGCAGAATTTGAGAAATTCAAATCCGTATGGGAAAACCTGAAAAAGAAGTATGAGTGCCCCATTATTCAGAATAATTTTGAATATCCGATTTATAGATTATTGGGAAACAAGGATGCTTCTGACATACATGGAAAAGTGTATTTTATCAATAGATTGAATATGAGGTTTTCTGAATATGCTCAGACGTGTGACAATTTCTATATTTGTGATATAAATTACATTTCTTCTGATTACGGTTTAAAAGCTTGGTCAGATCCGTTTTATTGGCACATGTATAAGTATGCGGTAAATGTAAATGCTATTCCATATCTTTCTTTTAATGTGGCAAATATAATAAAATCCATTTTCGGGAAAAACCATAAGGGCTTCGTGTTGGATTTGGACAATACACTCTGGGGCGGAGTTATTGGTGATGATGGAGTTGATAATATAGTATTAGGACCAGAAGAGTCGGAGGGTCAAGTCTTTTCCGAGTTTCAGCGATATATTAAAGAACATAAGCAGATAGGTGTAATACTGAACATAGACTCAAAAAATGACCGAGAAAATGCAATAGCTGGGATTAACCATCCTGACAGTGAGTTTACGGAAGATGATTTTATTGTTGTTAAAGCAAATTGGAATCCTAAAGATGTGAATTTCAAGCAAATTGCCGATGCATTGAATGTTTCTAGTGAAAGTTTGCTATTTATAGACGACAATCCTGCCGAACGGCATATAGTTACGTCACAGTTACCGGGGGTAATTGCGCCGGATATCGGGGAGCCTTATCAGTATCTGATCAACATAGACAGAGGGGGATACTTTGAACAGACTACATTTTCGCAAGATGATATCAAACGTAGCGAGATGTATCAAGATAATAAAAAACGAATTGAATTACAGGCCAGTTTTGAAAACTATAGAGATTATTTGGTCTCGCTAAGCATGAAGGCATCCATAAAGGCATTTGAGCCTGTTTATATGGCTAGAATTGCGCAATTGACAAATAAGAGTAATCAATTCAATCTGACCACAAGACGATATACGCAACCGGAAATAGAAAGTGCTGCGGAAGACAATAGTTATATTACGCTGTATGGAAAACTGGCTGACCGTTTTGGGGATAATGGAGTTGTTTCGGTTGTGATCGGAAAGGTTGAAGGCGGTATTTGTCACATAAATCTATGGCTTATGAGTTGTAGAGTGTTAAAACGAGACATGGAATTTGCAATGATGGATACGCTTGTTCATAGGTGCATAGAGCGGGGCGTCGATGTGATTTACGGATATTATTATCCGACGGCAAAAAACGCTATGGTTCGCGATTTTTATTCGCAACAGGGTTTCGTCAAAGTGTCAGAGGATGGAGAAGGAAACACTTGTTGGCGGTTTGATATTACGAAACAATATACACTAAAAAATCAAGTTATAGAAGTGGAGGAATAGTTTTGGAAAGAGAAGTTTTGTACGAAAGACTGAATGAAGTGTTCAGAGATGTGTTTGATGACGATTCTATTACTGTTTGTGATTCAACCACGGCAGATGACATCGAGGATTGGGATTCTTTGGAACATATAAATCTGGTGGTTGCTGTCGAAAAACAATTTGGTATTAAATTCAATATGGGTGAGGTTAACAGCTTTAGAAACGTAGGAGAGATGGTTGACTCTATTCTGAAAAAAGTATGAACGAATACAGGTTTGAGGATCTTTATATTGGTTTGACCGAATCATTTGAATATGTTGTTACGCAGGATAAAATGGACCTGTTCAAAGCACTTTCCGGCGATTATAATCCGCTTCATAACGATTCTGAGTTTGCAAAAAGCAAAGGCTTTGATGACAAAGTTGTGTATGGTTTACTAACAGCATCTTTGATTTCGCAATTGGGAGGTGTTTTTCTTCCCGGAAAAAACTGCATAATTCAGCAGATTCAATGCAAATTTCCGTCGCCTGCATATATAGGTGACAGATTGCTTGTTTCAGGAGTTGTGGAAGAGTTGAATGATACTGTTCATCAGGCTGTCATAGGGGTGTTGATTAAAAATCAGTTTAATAAGAAAATTGTTAGGGCGAAGTTGTATGTAGGCTTTTTGAGGGAATCATGAAAGATAAAGTATTATTGATTACCGGGGCATCTTCAGATGTAGGTATAGAGATCTTAAAGAATATACATAAGGATTACAAGTGCATATTTCTGCATTATCGGACCGTAAACGATGCTCTTTCCGATTTTATTGAAAAGAACAAAAATGACCTAAAACTTGTTCCAATTCAAGCGGATTTTCTAGTGGATTCGGATGTGGAAAAGCTGATTAAAACCATAGAAGAGTCAGGCTATTCCCCCAATAATATAATTCATTTGCCTGCGCCAAAGGCATATAACCAACATTTTGAAAAAGATTCGTTCGAAAATTTTGATAATGGGTGGAAAGTATCTGTATGTTCAATTGTTAAAATCCTGCAACATTTTATACCTTCCATGAAAAAAGAAAAGTATGGACGAATAGTATTTATGTTATCAGCGTATACACTCAATATGCCACCTAAGTACCAGACATCGTATTGTACAGTCAAATATGCGTTGCTAGGTCTGGTAAAATCTTTATCCGTAGAATATATAGACAGAGGGATAACTGTAAATGGTTTGTCTCCGCAAATGATGGAAACAAAATTTTTGTCAAATATTCCACAGTTGATTGTTGAGCAGACAAAAAGCAATAGTCCTATCGGCAGAAATATCAGAGTTGATGAAATCGTTCCGTTAGTAAGATATATGCTGTCAGATGAAGGCGCAGCGTTTACGGGTCAAAATGTAGGCATTACTGGAGGTTGTTGAGATAATAGTCTCAGTTAAAGATGGATATTACACGCGTAACTTATTTGTTGTTTGTAGCAGTTAGTTTAGTAGTATATTGGATTATTCCCAAACATGCTCAATGGATTGTATTGCTTATTGACAGTTTGTTTTTCTACTTTGTCAATGCGAAGGCATACACATTTGTTTATATGATAATAAGCGTATTGACCGTATGGGGTGCAACATGGATATTTGCGAAGAATGGGAATGCCGTGATAAAACGATGTATACTGCTTGTTACGTTGTTTGTAAATATCGGTTTGCTTGCTGTTTTGAAGTATTCAACATTCTTCGTAAGTACTATTAATTATCTTTTGTTTCGAAATGGTAATACAGGTCTTAAGCCGATTAACTGGCTATCTTCATTGGCAATTAGTTTTTATACGTTACAGATTGTTTCTTATTTATTGGATAATTATTGGGGAACTGTCGAACGAGAGAAAAATCCGGTTAAGTTACTCCTTTATACCTCTTTTTTCCCGCTGATGATTTCCGGTCCAATCCAAAGATATAGAGACTTTCATCAACAGTTATTCGAGGAGCATAGGTTTGAGTATGACCGGGTAACTCATGGGGTTAAACGCATTGCCTTCGGACTGTTCAAGAAAATCGCCATATCAAATCGAATAGCACTTTTGGTTGATTTTTTGTGGAGTGATCCAGAGAGATATTGCGGGCCGTGGATTATTATTGCTGTAGTCGGATTTGTTGTCCAGCTATATACTGATTTTTCCGGATGTATGGATATAGTTATTGGCGTATCTGAGTGTTTCGGGATTAAACTGACCGAAAACTTTAAGGCGCCTTTACTGTCAAAGTCCATTCAGGAATTTTGGCAAAGATGGCATATTACGTTGGGTTCATGGTTACGTGACTATGTGATGAATCCGCTTCTTAAGTCATCTGGGTTAGTTGCTTTGGGAAATTATTCAAAGAAAAAACTCGGGAAAAAGCAGGGGAAAAAGATACCTGTTTATTTGGCAATGTTTGTTTTGTGGTTTGCTATGGGGCTATGGCATGGAGGCGATTGGAAATACATAGTTGGCGAGGGCTTTTGGTATTGGTTCATCATAGTTATAGGACAGATTTTTGGAGAAACATGTGCAAGAATAAAGGTCAGTTTACGTATTGGTGACTCGATTTTATGGAGATTATTCCAGATTATTCGCACAAACCTGATTTTTGCGTTTGGAATGCTTTTTTTTCGGGCTGAGTCTTTAACAGATTCATTTTGGAGAATTAGATTATCTGTAAAATGGGGTGGATTAGGGTTTCAAGAAATATTGAACACTATTATTCAATTGGCTCAACTACTCAACAGAGATGGTTGTGTTATTCTGCTTCTTTCCATGTTTGCTCTGCTATTATATGATGTATATCTTTATAAAGACAGGGAAGTAATCAGTATATTATCTATGAGGAAGCCAATTATTCGATGGATAGTTTATTGTATGATTATGGCCATTCTTTGTTTATCATATAATGTTGTTGATATCGCAGGTTTTGCATATGCACACTTTTAAATCTTTAAGGAAAACACCGATATTGTTCGGAATAAAATGTCTTTTGGTTGTTTTGTTTTGTCTCTTGTTTAGTTATTTCTTTAAGAATGATGTGAGTAGTTATACACGTGTGATGCTTGATGAGCTTTATGCCGAAGATGACATAGACGTTCTTTTCGTTGGTGCTTCACATACATATAGAAGCTTTGATACGTCTCTCATTGAAAAGACAACAGGCCTTAACTGTTTTAATGCGGGTTCAAGCAGTCAGCAACTGCAAGGATCGTACTATCTGATTAAAGAGGCGAATGAGCATAGCGGAATAAAACGAGTTTTATTGGATATCACATATAGTATGCAACACTTGGAAAAACCCGGGGTGACGCAGACCTATATTTTGACTGATTATATGCGTAAAGGATCGAATAAGAATAGCTACTTGTGGAGTTCATTTGGCGTTGACGGATATATAAATGACATACTTCCTATATTACATGGAGTAAGTTTTTCGCCGAGAAATGTGTACGAACATATAAATCACCAATATTTGAACGATTCATATGATTATTTAACTTTTGAAAATGAAGAGTATCGGGGACAGGGTTTTGTATATAATCATGAAGTTTATCAGGGAGATAGTTATGAAATAGAGATGTCTATTGATGCCACACAACCGCTTTCGGATTTTTCGATGAAATATCTTGCGGATATCATAGAATATTGTAAAGCAAATAATATTGAGTTGATTCTGTGTGAACCGCCGATGCCGGATGGTTTACTGAGCCGTGAGCCTAATTTCCAATCTTATGTCGAACGTATAAGAACAGTTGCCGATGAGAATGAATTGAAATATTGGGAATTTAATCTCGCTGAGCCAGAGTTGTTAAAACTGGACGCAACCTGTTTCTGTGATAACAATCATTTGAACGGCTACGGTGCTGAGGTCTTTAGCAAGGCAGTAGCAAGTTTGTTATTGTCAGATGATAAGGCTAATTGTTTCTTTACGACATATTCTGAAAAATGTGAAAAAAATCCGGACGGAACATATGTAGAATAAATATGTGTAGTTTTGGGGATGGCTTTTACATGTGGCGTGCATGATATGGGGCTTGGTAACTTTCCCGAACGAATAACTGAGGAATACAAGGCAGGAAAGAGTTTTTAAGGAAACAATAAAATAGAATTTCTGAAGACAGTAAGACTTATGAGGTGAAGGGGCCGATTCCTGACGATTCTGATTTTACTTTGTCAGTATGTGATGGGCAGCAAAAAGGATTAAACATTCATTGTTCCTCAATTGATTGTTCTCAAATCAGATCTGTTCGCGAACTACAACGTGATAATGATCCTCCGGGTTATAAATA
>JAEEGL011909138.1_pt1 | contig 22424 bp, 22 predicted proteins | sample 9134231 | NCBI WGS metagenome assembly JAEEGL01 (sample SAMN16246548, study PRJNA631951) | gut metagenome | biome: gut microbiome; feature: rumen; material: fiber-attached | host: Bos | place: Iran: Karaj | collected 2018-10
AGGCTGTTGAGGATGACGGTCGAGGGCTGGCCGAGGTGGTGGCAGACGGAGCCGATGCTCTCCATCATCACGCGGTTGCGTTCGATGGTGCGCTCCGCCTCCTGCGCGCGGATGGTGTCCGTGATGTCGGCGAAGGAGAGGACCGCGCCGACGCAGTCGCCGTCGGAGTCGAGCGTCGGGGCTGCGTCGCAGTCGGCCGCGATTGTCTGCCCGCTGCTGTGGACGAGGTTGATCTGCCCCCCCCAGGTGTTGCCGGAGGCGACATCGTCCGCGATGGCCTTCATCTGCGCGGGTTGCTCGAAAAAGTCGGCGATGCGCCTTCCCGCCAGGTTCTGCCCGGCGGGGATGCCGCAGAGCGCGTTCATCGCGGGGTTCGCGTAGGTGACGACTCCCTCGGTGTCGACCATCGCGATTCCGGCGCGCGCCGTGCGCATCGCGGTGTCAACCATCTGCAGGCGGTCTTCGGCCTCCTTGCGCCAGGTGATGTCGCGGATGAAGAAGCAGAGGTGGCGCGAGCTTCCGGCCTGGCTTCGGTAAACCGCGATTTCAGCCGGGAAGAAGGTGCCGTCGCCCGCGCCGCACCAGGCGTGGATGCGCACGTAGCGCTCCGTTTCGAGCGCCTGGACGAGCTTGCCGACGAGCGACATGTCCGCGCCGGAGATGAGCGAGGTCACGTTCAGACCTGAAAGCTGGCGTCCGTTTGCGCAGAGGAACTCGTTTGCGCGGTGGTTGCCCTGGAGGACGGACCCCGCCATGTCGGTGATGAGCATGGCGTCGTAGCCGTTCTGGAAAAGCGACTGCAGTTCCTCCTCGGTCAGGTGAAAGCCGATGCGGGCGGTGGAGCTGGACGAACGCGCCGGCGCAAGTCCCGCCCCGACAACGTCGGGGAGGATGTCGAGACGCATTGTCCGCGAGTGCATCCGGTTGGGCTGCTGTGGTCCGGCTACGTTTCCTGCTGAAGGTACGGATTCCATTTTACTTCTTCTCCGATTGTCGTTTGCGGGCCGTGCCCGGGTAGTACTGCGAGTTCGCCGTCCAGACCGGACAGGCGGGAGAGGGATTTCTCGAGTTCAGCCCAGTTGCCGCCGGGAAGGTCGGTGCGTCCAACGGAGCGGGCGAACAGGGTGTCGCCCGAAAGGAGCGGTCCCTCCGCGACATGGATGCAGACACTTCCCGGCGAGTGACCGGGCGTGTGGAGAATTTCGGCCGAGAGACCGCCGTCCGCGAGAGTGTCGCCATCGGCGAGGAAGGCGAGCGTTGCGGGTCGCTGCGGGGGGGCGCCATACCCCGGAAGGCGGTTTATGCCGGCGAAGCACCATTTGGCGTCAGCCTCGTGGATGGAGACCGGGATGCCGGGCCATGCCGCGAGGACGTCGTCAAGGGCTGAGACATGGTCGAGGTGGCCGTGCGTCAGGATGACGCGGCGGGGCGAGAGGCCGCAGGTCCGGACGTGTGCCGCGATGGCGTCCGCGTCGTCCCCCGGATCGACAATCCACGCATTGCCGCGGCCGTCGTCCAGAATGACGCAGTTGGCCTCGTAGGGGCCGACGGGCAGAACTTCGACGTTGACCGGCATGGCTACCGCGCCTCCTCGCGAGCTGCTCTGCGCGCCTTCTCGCGTGCTTTCTGCGCCGCCGTGAAGGAGAAGCGTGATTCCGTCCCCTCCGCAAGGCGGGCGATATTGGATCTGTGGCGGACAATCACGACCGCCGCGAGAATGGTCAATGCGATGGACGTGGGTGGATGATGGCAGAAGCGCGGGAGCCACACAAGCGCCGCGAGAGTCGCGGCGGCCGCTACGGACGCGAGCGAGACATAGCGCGAGGCGACGAACACGGCGACCCACGCGCAGAAGGCCACGCCAACGGCTGCTGGCGCGATGGCGACTAGCATCCCGGCGCCGGTGGCGACGCCTTTTCCGCCTTTGAAGCCGGCGAAGACGGGCCATGTGTGGCCGGCAACCGCCGCGACGCCGCCTGCGAGCCCCAACGCGTCATGCCCGCCTTCGCCATGGGTGAAACCCGTGACCAGGGCGGGGACCAGGGCGGCGCCGGCGAAACCCTTGAGAAAGTCAAGCGCGAACGTCAATATGCCCCATGGCTTGCCAACGCACCGGAACACGTTCGTCGCGCCGATGTTGCGGCTGCCGGCGGCGCGTATGTCCACGCCGCGCGCCCGCGCGACAATAAGGCCAAAAGGCACCGCACCCAAAAGATAGGCCAGCGCGGCGACGGCGATGTACCGATAAAACAGCATGAGTAATATGATACTTCAATTCGCAGACGGACTGCAAGAAATCATGGAGTGATGCGTAGAGTGTCAATCAGCCGCCCGATCAGTTTCGCGCGGTCGAAAAGCGACGAGGACATGAGCCTGGCGCGCTCCCCAAAGGCCGCGCCTTCGCCGGAACGGATGGAGGCGGCCATCCTCCGGTAGGCTTCGGCTATGGCGCCCGTTTCGTCGGGCGCGGCAGACCATCCAAGCCGTCCGAAGGTTTCGGTGGTTTCAACTCCCGTGACCGGTTCGCCGTCAATGAATTGCCGCGTCGCCCCGGAAATGAAGCCGAGAAGTGGCTTGCCTGTCTTGAGGTAGCTCTGGAACTTGCCGGGGAGCGTCTGGCTGTAGGCGTCCGTGAGGGAGATGATGAGTGCGTCGGCCCTGGCGAACCAGCCGGGCATGGCGTCGCGCGGCTGCCGTCCGAAGAACCGGACCGGAGACGGCCCGCCATCCTTCGCGCCATATCGCCGCCTGAGCGTGTCGAGCATGACGCCGCCGCCGACAATCCACAGTTCCACGCCGGGGACTTTCGCCTGCAAAAAGCCCTCGATGTCGTTCTCGAGGTTCTGCGGAACGCCGAGATTGCCCGCGAACATGAAAACGATGTGGCCGACGGGTGCCTTTGGGAGGTCCGTTGCGTCTCCGGCTTCCGGTGGCATTGAAGCGGGTTCCCACTGTGGAATGAACTCGGCTTCGCGGCCGCAGATCTGCCGAATGCGCTCGACATACCCGGGGCAGCTCACGGCTATGCGCGGGCAACAGGCGTAAATCATGCGGACGAAGCGCTCGAGGGCCCATGCGCGGAAACGTGTCCGTCTAAAACCAAAGCCCCAGACGGCATCCGGCCACAGATCCTGCGTCCATATTGCCACGGGGCGGCGCCAAAGGCGGCGCATCGGCAACGCCGCCATCGCCATGGTGAGCGCCGCGGTATGATAGATGAAGACCCTGTCATAGCGCCGACCATGCCACACCGCCCACCAGAATGTGCGCCAGCCGAAGTGGAGGTAGTTCAGCACCTTGCGTTTGACACTGCGGTTGTAGCCGAAAACCGTGTTGATGCGATGGACGGCGACTTTCCGGGCTTCCCCGCCGGCGTTGCCGAGATCTTCGAATGTGGTCTGGAGCCTTTTGTTTTCGTATCCCTCATAGATACGGTCGAAAGGGTAGCTCGGCACTTGAGTCAGGACTTCTACATCCACTCCCTGCCGCATCCATTCGGCGACAAGGTCGTTGACCAGGAAATCTTCCGGGAAAAACCGCTCAACGACAACGAGGATTTTGTTTTTTGCCGGCATAGGCATCAAAAACTCTGCCTCTCTGCGCCCCTGCGAAAAAAAACTACGCGAGCCTACACGTCCTGCCTGAAAGTGTCCGGGTTTGCCGGGTCGAAGACCTCGTTCGCCCACATGAGCGTCACCATGTCGCCGGTCCCGGTGTTCTCGATGTTGTGCGTGTACCCGGGCGGGATCCGCACGACTTCAAGTTTTTCGCCGCTCACTCTGTACTCGATGACCTTGTCGTCACCAAACATCTTGCGGAAGCGGATGACGCCCTCGCCGCTCACGACGAGAAACTTCTCATGCTTCGTGTGATGCCAGTGCTGTCCCTTCACAATCCCGGAGTGCGAAATATTGACGCTGACCTGCCCGCGCTCCTCTGAATGGAGCGCCTCCGTGAAACTGCCGCGGTTGTCGCAGTGCATTGTGAGCGGATAGGAGAACTGGTCTTCGGGAAGATAGCTTAGGTATGTGGCGTAGAGCTTTTTCGTGAATCCGTCGCGCTGGTCAGGAACCATGAGGGTCTTGGGCTCATCATGAAAGGACTTGATGAGCGCAACAATCTCGCCCAAGGATTTCGTGTAAGAGGGGGACACCGATAGAAATGGAATGTCTTTCAACGCAGAGTCGCAGAGAGGCAAAGTGGAAGTGGATGAGTGGATGAGTGGCGGAGTGGTGAAGTTTTCCCCCAGAATACTCTGCTTCTCCGCTTCGCTGCTTTTTTGCGTTAAAAAAGCCACGCACCCGATAAAGCTCCGCACCACGTCATCCACATAGACGAGCGTCACTTCAGCTGCGGGATCGCGCACCTGGATCGGCAAATCCCGGGCGATGTTGTGGCACCATGTCGCCACGGCGCTGTTGTAGTTGGGACGGCACCACTTGCCGAAGACGTTGGCCAAGCGGTAAATGAAGACAGGCGCGCCCGTCTTTTCGCCGTATGCCCGCACGGCGTCCTCAGCCGCCTTCTTGCTCTTGCCGTAGTCGTTGTCGAGTGCCGCCTGGATGCTGGAGCTGAGCAGGACTGGGGGAGGATTGGCCCGAGTTGCCAACTTTTCAAGAATGTCCTCTGTGAAAACCGTATTCCCTTGCTTGAATTCCGCGGGATCCTTTGGCCGGTTCACACCGGCAAGATGCATGACGAAGTCGCACACGGCAACATAACCGTCCAACTTCGCCTCGTCTCCCAAATCGTAAGGCAGAACCTCCACTTCAGGCATCTGACGCAATGCCAGGCAGAGGTTCTTTCCAACAAAGCCCTGGGCTCCAGTAACCAGAATCGTCATAATTTAGCCTCGATGTGAAATGCTTTTCGTTGCGGGTTTATCGTTTCGGGTTTCTCGTTTCTCGTCGTCCGGTTCCAGTTTCTTGTAATAGAGACCTTTACTGGGGATGTCCGAATGGAGGATTGCAGCTTGGAAATCATGGCGGAAATCTTGATAAGCCGACTTGATAAAGAAGTGTAACAGGATTCGTCGACATACCCCACGTCAAATGCCGTCGCGAGCTGCGACCGCACCTCACCAGAAGAACCTTTGGCGTATGAAAGAAACTTGAGAAGTTCGGAATTGTTGTCGCGTTCAAAGCCTTCTGCGATGTTTGATCCTATGCTCACCGCAGCCCGCCTAATTTGATCTTTAAGACCAAAGTCGCTAGCGAATTTCCCTACACTTGACACCAAATAAACTTCTTTGGTGAGTTCTCTGGCCTCTTGCCAGCACCTGAGATCCATAAAGTTTTTTACCGTCGCCATTATTCCCCTCCTGAAAACAAGAAACATGAAACATGAAACGACAAGCGCTACTCTCCCCAAACCTTTCTTCGGACGTAGTCCGTATAGCTCAAAATGATTCGCACAACCTTCTCGCTCACGTCGGGCATGGAGTAGTCCGCGACTTGGCGGCAGGGTTGCGCAACCTCCAAATGCGCCAGCGCCTGCATGATCCTGTCCTTGTTCTGCCCCACCATCATCACGGCGGCCTCCTCCATTGCCTCGGGCCGTTCATGCGCCTCGCGCAGGTTTATCGCACGAAAACCAAGTATCGACGACTCCTCGCTGATCGTACCCGAATCGCTCAAAACGGCTTTCGCGTTCAGCTGAAGCGCCAGATACTCCGTCAGTCCCATCGGCTTCATGAGTTTGACGCGCTTGTCGAAGACGACGCCCTTCTGCTCAATCATCTTGCGCGTCCGGGGATGCGTCGAGACAATGATCGGCAACTTGTACGTTTCGGCGATGTCATTCAGGCATTCCACGAGGTTGAGGAAATGGCGCTCCGCCGCGATGTTCTCCTCCCGGTGGGCGCTGACGACGAAGTACCTTCCCTTCTTCACGCCCGTCTTCTTCAGCACCTGGGCTGTGCTTGCCTTCACTTTCGGCATTTGGCGCGACAGCACCTCGAACATCGGCGATCCGGTTTTGATCACCATGTCGGGGGGCAGTCCTTCACGAAGCAGGTATTCGCGGGCGATGTCGGAGTAGCAGAGATTGATGTCGCTGATGTGGTCGACGATCTTGCGATTAGACTCCTCCGGGACGCGCTGGTCGAAGCACCGGTTTCCCGCCTCCATGTGGAAGATGGGAATGTGACGTTTCTTCGCCGCTATGGCGCAGAGGCAGCTGTTTGTATCGCCGAGGACAAGGAAGGCGTCAGGCATCTCCTTCCCAAGCACGGGGTCTATCGCCTCAAGAATCTTCCCGGCCGTCACCGTCGCGTTGCCGCCGGCGGCGTTCAGAAAAAAGTCGGGACGACGTAGTCCAAGATCCTCAAAGAAAACCTCGTTGAGCTCGTAGTCGTAGTTCTGGCCGGTATGGACGAGCACATGCTCAATGGCCGGGCTCTCATCCAGCTTCTTCAAGACACAGGAAAGACGAATGATTTCCGGTCGCGTTCCTACAACCGTCATGACTTTCAGCTTCTTCATGGGACCCTCACACACCGAATTCCTCGTGTATCAACGGCAATTTCAAGAGCATTTTTTTCATGCCCTCCACATCCAGCTGCTCCGTGTTTTCGGAGTTGTACTCGCGGACCCCGCCGGAAATTTCCCGCCCTTTGCTGAAGTAGTTGTCATAGTTCAGATCCCGCGCGTCGGCAGGAATGCGGAAATACTGCCCCATGTCTATCGCGCTGGCCATGTCCTCGCGTGTCACCAGCGTCTCAAACAGCTTCTCCCCATGACGTGTGCCAATGACTTTTATGTCGGGGAGAGAGCTGAACCTGCCACCCTCTCTGGCAAGCTCCATGACTGCCTGGGCAAGCGTTCCGATCGTGGCGGCTGGCGCCTTTTGGACGAAAAGATCCCCATTTTCCCCATGCTGCCATGCGAAGAGCACGAGATCGACGGCGTCGTCCAGCGTCATCATGAAGCGCGTCATGTTCGGGTCGGTCACCGTTATCGGCCGTCCCGCCTTGATCTGGTCGATGAAGAGCGGGATGACACTTCCCCGGCTCGCCATCACGTTGCCGTAGCGAGTGCAGCAGATTGTCGTCCTCGCGCCCTTGCCAAGGGCGCGGCCTCTTGCGATGGCGACCTTCTCCATCAGCGCCTTCGACATGCCCATCGCGTTGATTGGATAAGCGGCCTTGTCGGTGGAGAGGACAACAACATTACTCACCCCATTCGCCACAGCGCTCTCGATGACATTCCCTGCGCCGATGACGTTCGTGTAAACCGCCTGCATCGGGAAGAACTCGCAACTCGGCACCTGCTTCAGCGCCGCGGCGGAAAAGACATAATCCACGCCCCGCATAGCCGCATCGACGCTCGTGCGGTCCCGCACGTCGCCTATGTAGAACTTCAACTTGGGATTTTGAAGCTCGTGGCGCATGTCGTCCTGCTTCTTCTCATCTCGCGAAAAGATGCGGATTTCGCGGAAATCGTCGATGAACCGGTTGAGGACCGCGTGACCGAAGCTCCCCGTCCCGCCCGTAATCAAAAGTACCTTGTCGTCAAACATTGCAAACTCCCCTAAGGTGATGTCCGCTGACAACAGGCAACCCATTGACCCGCAAGACACCCTAGTTAGTGATTATGATTATAAGGCAGGCCAACTTGGATTGCAACAGATAAAAGGCGGCGCAATTGGCTTAATTATCGGTCTTTTCCTTACCAGACAAATCACGGTAGATGCAATCCATGGTGAACTGATACCATGCGTACATGAGCGAAAACTGCAGCCCATACCGCCCGTCAAGGATTCCAAGCTTCCAGAAATAGTGATAGCAAAACCGGACAAAAGGCTTGCAGGGAAGATGGTTGAAAAACCGTTTTAGACGACGTCTGCGGCCTATCTTCCCGCCTTCCCCCTCGCCCTGTTTGCCGAGTCGTTCCAGCTGAATGTGAAGTTCCGCTTCGCGCCTGGCATAATCAACATGCTTTGCAAACCACTCGGACAGACCTTTTGTAAAGGTGTTATGGATAAATGGCTCCTTTAAATATCCCAAACCCCTTAAAGCGGGGCCTTCCTTCTGTCCGTGTCCCCAGCCCACAAACCGTATTTCGCCCAATTTATGAAAACGCATCTGGTAAACAGGGTATCCACTTGTGCGGCGCAGCCACTTCCCGTTTATCATGATTTTTCCCGCGACATAGTAGGCGCTTTGTTCGTCCTTGCGCACCATCTCTTCACATTCCGACCTCAACTCAGGCGTGAAGCACTCGTCAGCGTCCAGGTCGAAAACCCACTGGTACTTGAACTGCGCGTTGTCTATCGCGTAGTTGCGTTGGTCGCCGAAATTGTCGAACTTGCGCGTGAGGATCTTGCATCCTCGTGCCTTGGCGATTTCCACCGTTCGGTCGGTCGACCCCGAATCCAGCACCCAGATGTCATCACACCAGGAGATTGAATCAAGGCATTCCGGAAGGTTACCCTCCTCGTTGTAAGTCAGTATAAGAATCGAGAACATTCTGTTACCTACTTCGTACTCTTGAAGGCGAACCCAACTGTTTGCCAAAAACTCTTTACCGCCGCCTTGAAGAGTTTCCACTTCTTGAGGCTTCCCTCCCCGGTCATACGCTTATGCCAGGGGACATTTGTTTCAAAACACCGCACTTTGTTCCGGGCGGCGAGACCGCTTAAAATGACGTTTGGGGCAAAAGTCGTGAGCGGGATCCGCGCGAAGAAGTCCCGGAATGCGGAAATGCGCATGAGACGGTATGGCGTGTTGACATCCCACACGCTTTTACCGTAGAACACTCTTACGCAAAGGCGGGAAACGAAACTGACGATCTTCCGTGAGAGATCAGGTTTGCAACCATCGCGAATACCTACCAGAAAATCATAGTTAGTGCGATGCGACCACAGCTCTTCAAACTTCTCTGGCCCCATCTCATCGTCGGAATCAATCTGAAATAACCAGTCAAACCCGTCTGCCGCCGCCTCACGGTAGCCAGTAAGAATCGTGTTGCCATGTCCACCATTGGGCTTGTCGCAGACATTGATGCGCGAATCTGATTTCTGCGCGACAGCACGCATCACAGAAAGCGAGTTGTCTTTTGAACCATCGTTGTAGGGGCGAATTTCGTAGTCGATGCCTAACGCTAAAAGCGCATTGTCCCATTTTTCGAGAACAGCGGCAATTGCTTCTCCTTCATTGTAAACCGGCATTACCACGCATAGCCTATCAGGCATAATCAATCCTTTTCCGTCATTGCGTTGCACACGAACTTGTATGCATCTTCCATTTTTAGCACGACTGCATTCCAAGTGTATTTCGCCTCCACTAAAGCGCGGCCTCGCTTACCCATATCAATGCGTGTAGCGTCATCAAGGGACAGTGCCGTAGCCAAGGCATCAGCCAGCGGCTTGACACCAATGTCAACCCACCAACCACAGCCTTTCTCCGGCAACTCGTTCCATGGTGCGCCCTTTGTCGTAATCACGGGCAAACCGTGAGCCAGCGCCTCAATCACGACGCTGCCGAAATTCTCCGAATGCGTCGGCAGAACAAAAAGGTCGGCGGCACAATACTCTGCTTCAAGGTCGGAACCGAACTTGGGTCCGGCAATCTCAAAATCGGCCTCCACCCCAAAATCTCTGCACTTGCCCATCACCTCGGCCACATGCCCTTCTTGATCTGGTCCGACGATACGAATCTTCCATCCAGATCGAATATCGCGAGGCAAAGCGGCCCATGCCTCGACAAGATTGAGGAGCCCTTTCTTCCTTTGGACACGGCTCACGAAAAGCAGGATTTTAGTCTGACTGATCTTCGGTTTGGCCTGCACGTTGGAGGTGGGTAGATAAACGCCAAGCGGCGCAATGCACGCCCGGTTCGCGAGACCCATGCGCCGAAAATCCTCGACCTCGCTCTCGGCCGTTGCATGCAAAAGTGCCGCTGAGAGCAAATCTCTCTTTTGATACAACCACCAAATCGGCCATTTCTTCCACCAATGATAACGCATCGCCCACGGTGTTAGGGTGCCGTGAGGACTCCACACAATTGGCACACCGTTCTGTTTCGCCCATTTGCAAAGCCGGTGCATGACGGGAAGCCAAATGACATGGAAATGCGCTACATCTGGTCTGTATGTTCCTCCATCCGCAAGAAGCGACGCGATGGAAACCACATGGACCCGAGAATCGACCTGATATCGGTCGGGGTCTTCCGGTGCGAGAAGCGCCAGCGTCACGTCGTGCCCCGCCACTGCAAGCCCATTGCAGATTTCACCACAGAAAACAGTCGTGCCGGCAGCCTTCCCAAAACCAGTGATGACCTGCAGTATCTTCATACCCTAGAGCTCCAAGCAAAAGGAAATTTCACCGCATGCTCAAGTGCGGAAAGCACACGGCGACGTAAAAGATCCATCGTCACGCATATCGCAAAAATGGCAATAGCGCATAAGGAAAACGCGACTACCACCGGCAAATGCGGTATTATTCCAAGCAACAATTGTGGAATTGGCTTGAAAAACGTAATCATGAAGTTCCAGTGAAGCATGTAAACGGAAATCATCGATGGCGCCATGAGCGAGCAGATCTTTACCACAACCGACTCTTTCTTGAACTCCCAAACACTGAAGCACGCGACCAGGAAGACCCCCGACAAAATTGTAAGGGGGTGGGCATAGTTCCAACTATTGATGCCAAGCTTGTTCCATGCCGAAACGCCATACTTGCGGAAGAGGGCGTCAATGACTATTAATGAAAGAAGCGCGAAAAGGATGCCATATGTAATTCTGCGAAACAGCTGACTCTCCCGAAGTTTGCGCGCCAACCCCAACATCATCGCGAGGCGCACGACCACATATACGAATATCACCGTGCGGGGGGAATGACTTTTCCACGGAATCCACAAGGTGGAAAGATACGATCCGGCGACAACGACAAGCAGGACAATGGCAGTCCAACGCTTTCTTAAGTGCACAAGACGCTCTAGAGCAGGATTAAGAACGAGCGTCAAAAGCATCAGCTTGATATAGGCGCCGAGATACCAGTATCGAAAACACTCATATCCAAAAGGGATGTCCTGTAGTTCCAGTCCAAATCGGGAAGCAAAAAACGAACCGCACCACATCTGCCCAGCCTGATAGACGAGCCAGTGAAGCGTGCCGCAAAACAATATAAGGCAGCCCAACCTGAACAGCTTCCGCAATGTGCAACGAACGCCAAACCAACCGGATATGGCTGTGAATCCATCCACCGAGGGGTGGGTAAGACAATCCCACACGATATACGAAGAGTATACGACGACACCACCGTATTTGCACATTGCAAACGTATGCTGGAGAACCACGCCAAACATCAGGAGACAACGCAAAACATCCAACGAAGCGTTGCGCTCCTTGCCCGACTTTTTTTTCTGCTCGCTTGTCATAACTCCAGCACGATGTTCCACTTAAGAAATCAAAGGCTAGGAGTATGCCCCAGCCATCGTTTAACAATTACAATCATGCGGTCGCAAAATCTCCTCCCAAAAAACAGCAACGCAAAAACATAGATGTAAAAATAGACCGAAGTTCCCATTCCCTCTTTGACGTACTCCCATGCGACGCCCAGCATCGCGAAACGACTCTTCCGCATCATCCAGGCGAGAGCCGGATAGGAGTACTTGGACATGTCCTTCTTGATGTACCGAACGGAATTCAACCCATATTTGGCATCAACAAACCGGGCAATCTTTATGAAACTGTTCACGAAGTTCATCTGGCCGCGCACAGAGATCTTCTTCGGTTCATAAAGGCCTTTTTCCTTCTCGCTCGAACCGAAGTAGAACTCTGTTTCACCAGGAAGTTTCTCAGTGATTGGCTCGTCAAAGTAAGCGCTTGGATGTTTGAGGCAGATTTCGGCAAGAATGTAAAGTTGGTAGAGGAGCGCGCCATCAAAACGATCAGTCATCGTGTCGATGGCCAGCTCACGCTTGAAGGTGAAACCTGCGATTATCACGCTCTTGCGATAGAGCAATTGGTATGTCTCAGGCCCTGGTTCAAAGAAACGCGTTTCTGGGAAATAACGCATATCGTCGCCACGCTCCGGAAAGCGTGTGCGGCGCAGAACATACCCGAGTTCACGATGCTCCCTCAGAAACGCGATAAGTTTGTCGAGCGCCCCCTTCACGAAAGCGCCGTCATCGTCGCAGAAGACGATGTACTCGCCATCCGCCGTTGTGATGAAGTCGCGAAGATTCCAATCATAGCCCTTGTTGACCTCGTTCTCAACATACTTTACGGCGTAGTGAGTCTCCGCATTGAATTCCGCCACCGCAGCCCGCACTTCAAGGCGTTTTGGCGCATGGTCCTCGCAAATGACTATCTGCGTTTCCGCGGGGTTACAGTCGATCGTCCGAAGCAATCGCAGCAGTTCCTTGGGTCTGTTGTAGCTTGGGATGCAAACAGATATAAAGGGCTTGTCCATCATGCCTCCTTGGATGTCAGACGCTTATAAACACCAAGCAGTTGCGTGGCGCAAAGTTTTTTCATGTCGAAATGCTCCGTCACGATGCGACAGCCAGCTTGTACCATTCTGTCGCGCAACGATGCGTCAGAAAGGACTTGAACAACTAGGTCCGCGACTTTTGCACAGTCGCGATCCTTGACCATCAACGCCGCCTCGCCGTCCCGCGACAAGGCCAGCACCTCGGCCGTGCCGCCTTCGGGTAAGAACCCTACAACCGGAACCTTGAGCGCAAAGGCCTCAAGCATGGTCGTGGGGAGCTGTTCGTGCTTTGAAGTCATTATAAAAATTTCCATCTTTGCAATGAGTTCGCGGGCATCCTGCCTCGTGCCGAACCATTTAACGCCGCCGATGTCGCCCGTAATGTTCGTCCGCGCCCATTTCTCGCTCGCGCCCACTCCCCAAAACTCTACATCGGGCATTATGTCCCGTACTTGGCGCGCGATCTTGACAAAGCTCGGCCAGTCCTTTTGGTCGGCCATGCGTCCCACCATGCCAACAATTTTTGTTCCGGCCCGTTTCCTCTCCTCGTTGGTCTTCGGCAATGCATCAAGGTTTAGGGCGTTGTAAAAGACCTCGCCTCTCGCCCAGGGGTAAACAGCCTTGAACTCATTCCAAGTCGATTGAGAGACGGGAAGGCAGTAATCGGGCCTACGCTGCAGAAGGCCGGCAAGCCATCCCTTGACCTTCCATGCCAAACTCCTGCGTCTCGCCTCCCACTCTGCCCCTGAGAGCGAAGGACCATGAATTGATTGCACAAGCGCGATACGTGGGAAGAAGTTCAAAACGAAATAGGGCAAAAGCGCAACTGAATGGGTGTGCACGATGTCAGGCTTGAATTCCTTCAGAAGACTGACAAATCGGCGGAGAATCCTCAAGTCATGCCCATTTCTGCCGCCAAGCACCCGGACATTAAGTCCGTCCGCAAACATCTTGTCTGTCGCCTCGCCGGCCGACACCGCGCATACGCAGAACTCGATCTCTTTCGGCAACGACTTCACAAGCGTCATTACATGGCGCTCGCGACCGCCCATTATGCCGGCATTTATCAAATACAACACGCGCATCAGAATTCCTCGTCAACTGGCTTTATCAAGGGAACGATAATCTTGGCGTGTGCATATCGTTTTTCCAACGGCGGTAAGTTCATGTATTCTCCGTACATTGCGCGAAGATATTGATCAGGATTATTAGGGGCGGGAAATTCAAACCCTTCAAACATCACCATGGAAACCGGGAAGGGGTATTCCGGCAGTATTTTATCCCCACCCCATAAATACAAAGGTTCTCCAGCCCATTTTCCAGTTCGAGAACTGTTTATGTAATCAAGCGGATAAAAGAGTACCACGTTTAGAAAATGCCAAAACCATTTTTTAAGCAAATTTACGAATGTCAATCGCCCTACAGGCAGGGATTTCAACTTCGCATGCCGAACAACCCTTCTAAGCCTTTCGTACAAAGCGGCACACTTGTATCGCCGCAAAGGGAAAATATCAATGAAAATGCCGCTTGGCATTCTTCCAGAGTCATACTTGACGGTTTCATCCAAGTAGAAAGACTTCTTGTCAACGAGCTTTCCAAAACCGCATTGCGTATCAGAACCAAAATAAAGGCCAATGTCTTCTGGCAACTCGTGCTTTGCGATCACTGCAAAACGTTTCCAGTCTTCTAACGGCATGTGGACGTCAATGTCATCATCCCATGGGATAAACCCTTTATGCCTCACTGCGCCTAGCAGGGTTCCGTAAGCAAGGCAATAGGTAATGCCGTGTGTTTTACATAACCGATCTAATATGCGCAGCATGCGCAATTCAACTATTTTGGCGCACTCCAGCGGCGTTTTGCCCGAAATCCGATCATCTGCAATGTCTGAAACGTCTACCGCCATATCACTTTCCCCTATGGTAAACATTCCTCTTGAGCCAGTCAGGCGCGTAGCAAACCAACCACGCCACAAGGCGAATTGGCAGTGCGCGACAGATTTCTATGGTAAAGCTCCTCCATAAGGTAAGCGGATGGTAACTCGACGCCTCTTCGAGAGAGGCAAACCAGTATTTCCACATACGTGGGCGTTCCATACGGGGCAAATGTTCCACAAGATATCGTGGCGAGACCTCCATCCATTTTGTCATCAGCAATCGTACAAGGGATGGTTCCAGTTCCTTCCCGCTTTCCTTCAGTGCCTTCAGCACCTCGCGTGTCGCGTCTAAATAACCCATGCATTGACTTGTCGTCATTTTGATATGGGTAATGGACCCTTCCCGATCTCTAAATCCTAGCACAACATGAGCCAACTCCGCAATGGAATTAACGAGTGCCATGCATTTCGCAAAGTAAGGCCTCTCTTCACACCAACTTTCGCCGGAAAAAAGAATGTCGCCGAATACAGCCCGTTTGTAAAAGTTACATTGGAAATGCCTCGTAAAATACTTGGTCAGAACTCGACGGCTAGCATTGGAGAGGGTAATGGTCTCGTCATTATCCTGCCATGGACACGGATTACCATCGTCGAACCTCACCATCCGTCCCCACACCATCTCCACTTTGGGATAATGCCCTGCCACACTGGCGACAGCCGCCAAAGTTTCCGGCCCCATCAAGTCGTCGCTGTCCAAATAATAAATCCACTCCCCTTCTGCCACCTTCAAGGCCGCGTTGCGTGCCGCACTAAGCCCTCCATTGGGCTGATGAATGACCTTGATACGCGAATCGCGTCCGGCATATTCGTCAAGAATCGCGCCAGTTCCGTCAGGCGATCCGTCATCCACACATATGGCTTCCCAGTCTTCATAATTCTGGGAACTGACGGAAGCCAGGCATTCGCGGATGTACTGTTCCGTCTTATAGCAGGGGATAATGATTGAAAACTTCATGGACGCTCTCGCTTCATCTGTGGATTCCATGCGATTTAAGCCAAAACGGCAACCAAAACAGCAGTCGGGCAACCATTTCGCTCCGGGTCGCCTGAGTTAGCTTCGCCGCCATACGGCTCCACTTCGGAGTAATCGGCATTTTCGAAATGCTGGCGACGGCCTCAAGCCACTCAGTCCATACCGCCTTGCGTAAAGACAAATCCCGCTCTCCAAAAAACAACGTTGAAAATGTTTCGGTAACGCTCAGCACCGCCCGTCTCGAAAGAACAGGATCCACTTCTTTTTGCGTTTCCGCGAATACTGCCGCTACATGCAGACGCCACCTGACATGTGACTGGAGCTTGAATAACGACATCGATGAATGGACCGCCGATCCACGCCGTACACGATAACCGTAAAGGGGTGTGTTAAGCTCAACGATGGCATGCGCGCGGGCAAGGACTTCGGCAAGCCAGGCCCAGTCCTCCCCCACCAAATACGGTGGAAATGCCGTTGCGGCTATTGTTTGCCGTCGATACGCTCTCGTCCAGAATTCACCCGCCATCGCATCGTCCGGTATTTCGCGCGAAATGTCTGTCACCCTCGGAGTACGGGCAAGAGGCTCTTGCCAGACAGGCTTGCAACCATCTGCGAAGTCCAATCTGCCGTAGTGTACGATGTCACACTCCGGGCTTTGTTCGGCCGCTTCGGCGCAAAGAGACAGCAGTTCCCGATGAAACATGTCGTCTCCGTCAAGAAAGACGACCCATTCTCCAGAAGCCACGGACAAAGCGGCATTTCGCGCCGCGCCGACACCCGAATTCTTCTGCCGAACGATTATGAAGCGGCTGTCTCTAGCCGCATATTCCGCCAGAATATCCCCGGAACCATCCGTCGAACCATCGTCAACGCATATGCATTCCCAATCTGTGTAAAACTGATTCATGACCGAATCAAGGCTTTCGCGCAGATACGGCTCAATGTTGAATACTGGCGTTATTATTGAAAACTTGGGCTTGGCCATAATGTAAATCCATAAAGGATGAACATTCATCACTGGTGTACGGAGTCTGGCACTCCTTGCATCGTTTTTCTATCTTATTCTCCCCGGTATGATACGTCTCAGTGCACGGGAAAACTTGCGAAAACAAGCCCTCATGTAAAATCGCAATATCCGAGATACGCGAATCCTTCGTCGATACTTCATGGCCTTCCCGTCATAGACACCGGCATCGTCTATCATGTAGTCGCAGATGGAATCGTATGATCGGAATGGCCATGTAAAATAACGCACCCGCTTGGTATTGACCATGTGCCAGAAAATGATTTTCGCGCCATGCCAGGTCAATTCTCCATCCTTCATCACAATCGGCTCCCTGTCGGGTATCTCCTCACAAGCCCGATCCTCATGCCAAAACGAGATGTCATCTGCCCGCCATAGCGCCGCGGCAAAGCAATCCTGTCCTGCGGTCGCGCTTTCCATGGTCGAGGAACCAAGGGCCAATCCATAATAGTCGGCCCTTGGACCAATCTCATCGAAACGTGCGTACTCCTCGCTTGTCCTGCTGGCAACCTCGCGCCAATTGCCACACCTTTGATAGAAAAGCCGCATCTTTTCGGTATTGCGCATCGCGAAAAGGCCCCTGAACTCCAGTACCGCCGACAGCTTACCGCATCATGTCCGGAAGACAATATCCAGTCTATGTATTCATTCATGGCGTTGCCGTAAACCACGTCGCAATCGCCATACGCCCAGTAATCGTATTTGGCAAGATAGTCTTCAAACACATGGCCCAACATTGGCTTGAAATCGCACAGACGATGTGCCGAGCGAAGAACGACCTCTGTGGACATTTTTCGCTCTGCGAGTTCCCGCACCTCTGCCAAAGACATTTTCAGGACAATGAGATTGTCAGGATGAGGACCTACTTCAAGATCCGTGACTAGAATGACATCTAAATTTTTGCCCGCAAGACTTCTCAAATAATGGTTAAAGTAAGTAGGCAAAAGCCCGTAGTAGGGAAGTACCAAGGCCAACCTGTGATTTGCCAATCTGCCCATTCTTACCTCAACTCATCTAGCAAATACTGCGCGATGGTGTCAGCGCAATGGGAATGCCATAGGTTCAACTCACAAATCGCTTCCCTGCGCAACGTTGCCTTGGGGTCTCGGAAGTCTTCAATGACCAGTGAAAGAGTCTTCCTCAGCTGTCCAACATCGTGAACTTTATAGAAACTGTCAAAGAGTTTTCGGCATGGTTTTGCCGCTTCGTAGACGCTGTCGGGGGAAATAAGATGTATGAGAGGACGGTCAACCGCAGAGTATTCAACAAGAAACGAGGAACAGTCTGTTATCATAGCCCGGGAACGTTTGAAAAGTGCCGGGTAGGAGCCATCAGTGCAGACTTCGCCTATCTTCTCCCACTCTGACCAATAGGCATTGATTTCAGAATCACTCCAGTGCGCATACTCTTTCAGGACCGAGCGTAATGTCGGGTGGGGCTTAAAGCACCACTTTAATTCGGAATGACTTTGAGCATAGTCCAAAATTTCTTTGCCGGTTTCCAAAAAGGTGGAATACCTTTCCCCTAATCCGCAAATCGACCAGTGGGGCGCATAAATAATCGTATCGTTCCTAGCGAAGCCAGAATCCACATCGGCATATGAGTCAAGCGCGGGGTGGCCCAGCCCTATCAAATGACCTGCGATTGGAAAACCAAACCTTCTGCTCGTGAAGTATTTCGTCCAATACTGATTCTGCACGAAATATCCGAAAATGTATCTGTGAAGAGCTGTCTGAGAATCCTGTCGTGCCGCCGCATGACATACGAGGTAGTATGGCACATAAAAAGTCAATGCGAATTTAGACACCATTTTGGGCGTATGCCTTTCCGGCAAATACCAGGGAAGCGGATAAAACACCAAGTCCGGCGAAAACTTTGAAAGGTCTTCAGCCTCGCCCCTTTCCACCGAATAGGCCTCAACATATCTCATGCCACGACTTTTGCAAAAGGCCTTGCTCAATTCCAGTCTTTTCGCAAACTCGACGTCTCCAAGCGATGCATCGACATCTGCCTTTGTAAAGGCGACCATGGGAAGAAAAACTTTCGATGCGGCCATCGCGTCAAAAAGGCTTTGATATTTCCACTTGGAACTTTCGGTGAACAGGAACAAAACCTTCAATGGCCTGTCCCGACGCTTCTTAAGGCGTTGCAAGACGTCACGATAGTTCTTCCGTGTTTCTTGGATGCTGTGCCTTTCACTCCACCATTCGGTCCAATACCGATATTCATGAAGTAGTGCGACAAGACTGTTTCGCACAAGATGGAAGGATTTGACCGTACAGCAATTAGGCATTAAAGCAAGTCCTCCGCATCAGCGTTCCCAACTCGCTCTTTCAGTACTCAACAGCGCCTTGAAGATGTCGATGTCGTCAATTGTCGTCAATTTCAGGTTCTTTTCTGAGCCCTTTGAGAAATAGACCGTTTCTCCCAACATCTGGAAAAGATGGCATGTTGCAAGTGGCGATGGCAGACCGCGCTTTATCACCTCGTCATGCGCCCAAAGCAGTTTTTCAAGACGGAAGGTCTGCGGGGTTTGAGTACGCCACACCTTGGATCGGTCCAGGAATTCCGTGGATTCGGTCGGGACATCGCTTTTAAAGGCAACCTCGACACAGGGAACGACCGTCGTCGCATTGCCCTTCTCTCTGAATACCGCGAGATTGTCGGCGATAATCTTGTCGTCAACCATTGGACGCGTCCCGTCATGTATCATAACCGCCGTATCTGGCGGGCAGAGCCTGGCAATTTCCACAATCCCGTTGTGGATTGAATCGTGTCCCGTTTCGCCACCGCCAACGACGCTCTTCAGCTTTGTGATGCCGAACTGGCTGGCATACGCCTCGACAAAGGAAATCCAGCCCGGGAGAGTGACGACTACGATTCCATCCACCTGGGGATTGTTTTGGAATCGTTCCATGGTGTAGACAATAACGGGCTTGTCCTGTATGTGCAGGAATTGCTTGGGGATTTTCTGCCCCATTCTGGCACCGACGCCGCCGGCGATCAAAAGCGCGCAAATCATGCTTCTCGTCCTGTCCTTTTAGTGTCGGCCAAGGATTCATCCCCGTGCCTTGAAAGACTTCAAGTCCGAGGACTGCCACTAGCCGCAACTTGCCTCTTTAATTGTAGCACAGTTTGCCTGAATCCCGCATCGTAGCCGATTCCACCGCGCCACCCGAGGGCTTCAAGCTTTGAAGGATCAAGGCATGAGTTGTCCATTGGGTTGAACGCGACCTGCTCCGCCGCCGAAGAATTATCCATCCGCAGTTCAACGCCTCCCGCGTCCGCCATGATTTCGGCCATCTGGCGGATGGAACAGACGCCCTCCCGGTTCGCGATGTTGTACGCCTCCCCGGCCGTCCCCTTCTCTGCAACCGTCATAATCGCGCTCGCGCAATCGTCCGCATGCGTGTAGCTGCGGAGCGATGTTCCAGCGCTCTTAAGCACGATAGGTTCGCCACGAGCCGCCGCCCAGGCGAAAGCCGAGGAAACGCGTCGGTCATTCGGCGATGCCGTCGGCCCGTAGATATGCCCAGGACGGACAATCGAGACATTCACGCCATACTCCTTCGCGTAGCAGGCGCAAATGGTCTCGGCCGCCCGCTTTCCCATTGGATAACTTGAGCGGACGGACAGCAAATCGACAAATCCGTAATCATCTTCCCGAAAGCCTGTCGGGCGCGGAGTAGTCTTGCCGTAGACTTCGCTGGAGCTCACGTAAACGACTTTCCGCGCTTTCATTCGGCGCGCATACTCTAGCAATTCGCGAACGCCAAATACATTCGCCCAGATCGTTTCAACAGGCTCGGCCACGAACAGTTCCGGTGACGCCGGACTCGCACAATGGATGACAATATCTGCCGCAAAATCGAACTCAACCGGTTTGAGCGCATCGTAGGGAACGCAAATCACGCCATTTCCGAACTTTCGCGCCAACGCTTCGGCATCTCGTCCCGCGGCATAGACTTCGAATGAAGCACCTCTTTGTTCCCTTCTTCCCTTTAGATGCGCTATTAGAGCCGAACCTATCAGTCCCGTTGCACCCGTAATCAGTATTTTCGGCAAGACAAACATCCCTGATTCTTTCTGTCAAATCTTTGTCAAGGAGCATCCGTCAATCCGCATTTCGTGCGTAATCGTCCATACGTTCGCCACAAAAACTCAACTGTGCCAAAGCGCAGTTTTATCATCGGGGTCATACGTTGGCGCTGGCGCCAATCACGTATGTAATGATAGCGCAGTTTGCGTGAATACGTCTTTCCGTCAAGTTCATCGTATAGCCACTTCGCGTTTTCCCGCAGGAAATCATCAAGGCTCTTCAACGCTCCCGCCTGAAGCAGCGGGCTACGCTCCACGAGATGCACAGTATAGGCCCGACCCGCGCGGTAGCGGAGATGGTTGCGGAAAAAGGCATCCGTGGTGGCGTCCAAGTCGTCTTTGATTTGGTTGTACTGCGCAATCATGCGCTTGAGCATTTCCATTTGCACATGGTAGGTCCGATAGTACTCCACGGCGTTGCAGGTGTTTCCAGGCCTGCTTACGTAGTAGTGGTACACGACCTTGTCGAAGACCGCGAACCGCCGTACCGTGGCCATCGGCAAATTGATCCAGATCTTGTCCGTATGGGTTATGCCTTCGGGCTGGCTGTAGCCTATTGACCGCAGATTGTCCGTTCGGTAGGCGACGGCGAACATTTCAAACCTGTGCCCATTCCTGAATTGGATATCCGCAACCGTGCTGTTGGGGAAATTCAGATAGGAGAAGGACATCCTGTTGGCATTGCCACCGCTTTCATCGCCCTCTTCCCAATCGCTCAAAATCAAGTCGGGCAAATTCTCGCACATGGCACACTGCTGATTGACGAAGGCGAGGTATTCCCCAAATGCCTCGGTCACATACCAGTCATCCGCATCCAGGACCTTGACGAAAATCCCTTTTGCCACAGGCAACGCCGCATTGATGCAGCTTCCGTAATGGCCGTTTTTCTTGTCGATTACGCGGAAGACGCCAGGATACTTGGCCTCGAAGCCGTGCGCTATTTCACTGGTGCGATCCTTCGACCCGTCGTTTACGACAATGACGTCGAGTTTTTGCAGAAGCTTCTTGTCATCAACCACAACGCTCCCCAGACACTTCGGCAGATAGGCCTCCATGTTGTAGGATGGCACGATGATGGAAAGAATCTTGTCCATACACATCATTATACCAAAATGGGATTTCGGGCGTTTTACTGTTCTCGCCGAATAAAAACTCCACCTACGATTTCGTTGGAGATTTTCTGAGTCATGACATGGCAATTATCCTCACGCCCAATCCTACCAAAGATCAAAGGACAAAAAGTCCGATTATCCTGAGCAAACGCGATGCCGCTCCTGCGTATAGACGATTTTTAAACCGCAATACTGCACAACGAGGCATATGCCGGTAGAGCCAAAACGTCATCTTCTCACTTTTATCCAAGACCCTCGATTCAACAATCGCCCTCCAATTGAGCTCACGGCCCACGTCTTGTAGGGCGCAACAAATTTTAGTCAGGGAAGCTACGTGGGTCAAAGCACAGGCCGACATCAACCTAAAATAGACCAAATATGCCCGATAACGGCTACATAAAACATCTGACGGAATGGTTTTGTCGCGAAACCAGGCCAATTCGTCCTTCATGCGAGCATATGGAATCTCCCATTTTCCCTTTAATTCGGAAAAAGGATCCATAATCGATCTGTAGTTATAGACTATTACCGGCTTGAAGCAAATCCCATGGGCTTGACACATGGTTTGGACTAGAAAAGGGTTGTCAACCCAGCCGGCGCCAGGAACCTCTTCCATCCAGATGTCGCACCGTCTAAGAAACGACCGCCTGTAGATAGCGCTCCAGATACTGGGATGGCGAGAGAGAAGAGACGGGCACTCATCGATCCGAAACACCCTGTCAAGAGGGATATCCTCCGCATCCCTCGCGGAGCGGATGACGCCGGATGGCAAAACATACTGAAACTTCGCCTTAATGATGTCAACGTTTTGGTCTGCCCCGCTTGAAAGGAGTGTCGTATAGATCC
>JAEEGL015219802.1_pt1 | contig 22423 bp, 18 predicted proteins | sample 9134231 | NCBI WGS metagenome assembly JAEEGL01 (sample SAMN16246548, study PRJNA631951) | gut metagenome | biome: gut microbiome; feature: rumen; material: fiber-attached | host: Bos | place: Iran: Karaj | collected 2018-10
ATCACCCCTTTCAAAATGCCTGCGGGGATACAACCTGGAACAATGCTGTATCGAAACTTCGACCAGGCTTTCCAGAAGATACTTGCCAAGCCGTCAGCAGAACGCAAGGTGCTGCTCGATATGTTGTTCACCATTAAGACTGACGAATTGCAACTCTCCATAACTGACGAACATGGCAAAAAGGGCTATGCCGCCCTGCCCTACTCTTATCAGGAGACACACAGCGAGCAGGAGGAGAATATCCGCAAGCAACTCACGAAACTGGGAGGCACCGCCTATCGCGTAAGAAAACTCGAAATCATCTGCGAGGTCGAGAAACCTTTTATTCCCAGCAGTCATCTGGCAAACCTCAGGCGCCAGGCAATAGAAGCTTATAAGGAAGAGAGCTCAAGGAGTTTAAGGAGTTCAAGGTTCTTGGACGAGCCAAGCGGCAGAGCCGAGCGTAAGGTTCAAGATTCTTCACTCTTCACTCTTAACTCTTCATTCTTGATGCACTGCCGTTACTGCCTGCGTCACGAACTGGGCTTCTGTACCAAATCAGGGCGTAAGCCAGCATGGCGCGAACCATTGTCACTCCATCTGTCAGACGGAAAGTCGTTCACACTAAAATTTGATTGCAGACAATGCGAAATGTATATTATGCGATAATAGCAACACTGCTACTCCTTACAACCACATCTTGCTACCGTGAGCGCTTACAGACACTCGACGGTGGTGAGGATGACACGCTTGTCATCGACAGCAGCCGCCACTATTCCATCGGCTACAATTTCATTGTCAGAGGTGACAGCATCATACTCATCTCGCAGCAGCCTGAAGAGCATGTATCACAACTGGAAACAGACTCTTTCTCCATACGCCACAATCGCCATCTGGCAGTAACAGACATAAACATCCTCCCTCAGGACAGCATCGACTCAGTATGGGTTCAGGTGGTAAGCGACCAAGGACGTCTGGGATGGATACACGAAAGACAACTGCTCAACAACGTAGTTCCTACAGATCCTATCTCACAGTTCATCATGTTCTTCTCCAGCACTCACGTAGTACTGGCAGTGATATTGGTGGTCATGATGTCTGTATTCTACATCATGCGACTTGTCACTCAACGCAATGCTCCCTTGGTTCATCTGCGCGACATTGACTCTTTCTATCCCTCCCTACTGTGCATCATCGTAGCATGCTCAGCCACTTTCTATGCCTCCCTGCAGATGTTCGGAGCAGACACGTGGCAGCATTTCTACTATCACCCGTCAGTCAATCCGTTCATCATGCCCCCAATTCTCGGAATATTCATTTCCTCTGTATGGGCAATGCTAATAGTAGGCATAGCGACCATTGACGATGTGCGCCATAAACTGCCGTTAGAAGATGCCATATTGTATCTATTCGGTCTCATAGGAGTGTGCTCAATGCTCTATATCGTATTTTCCATTTCTACATTATATTATATAGGCTACCCTCTGCTGATAGCCTACTGTTATTACGCCATAACAAAATATTTCAAGCCAAATGAAGAAGCTTAAGTGGATTTTATTCATAGCTGTATCAGCAATCATAGTTTCCTGTTCCGATGACACCCCGGAAGAACCTGACGTACCCGTAGTGGTGCCTGCCCAGCGTACAATCATTGCATACATGGACGGCAACCAAGTAGGTAACAGTCTGCCCCAGTTCCTTAATCTCGACATAAAGGAAATGGCTAAAGGCTCTGACAAACTGCCTGCTGACGTCAACCTCGTCGTCTTCGCCAATATCCGTGGCGAGAAGCCCTACATTGCTGAACTTGCCGGAGGTGAAAGCACAAAAGTGCGTGAATGGGAATCAAACTTCCTTGCCACCAACCCTGACAGCATGCTGTCCGTCATGCAGTGGATAATAGATAAATACCCTGCCTATGAGTATGCAACCATCTTCGGTGGTCACGGCACTGGCAGTCTCGTATATACTGATACCGTAGCCACCAATCTGCGTCGTGCCTATGCTTACGGATGGGACTATGACAATGGCAAGGCTATCTGGATGAATTCGCAGACTCTGGGAACCGTTATGAGCCATCTGCCCCACATGAAGTTTGTCTTCTTCGACTGCTGCCTGATGCAGGATATTGAGGTCGCTAACAATATTCAAAGATATACCGACTACATCATAGCTCCCGTCTGCGAGACGCCCATCACGGGAGCCCCTTACGAGAACATCGTGCCTTTGCTCTCTACTTCTGATATTGAGACGCTATGCACCGATGTCATCAATGCCTACACCGAAGCCAACGGCATCTGCATCTCTGCCCTGCGTACCAGCGGAATAACAAACCTTTTCAACGTCACACGCGAGGCAATCAAGGAGATTATGCCGGTTATCAATAACAACGCGACGGTACTGTATCGCAACTGCATCTATTACTATCGCAGAAACAAAATCAGCGATCCTGTACTGTATGAGTTGCAGGATATCCTCTACGAGCAGAATCAGGGTCACATTCTCTCAGATGCCACATATCAGAGATTCCTTGACGCCATCAGCCAGTGTGTCTTCTATAAGCACTTTGTCACCTGGTGGGTTTCAGACCCTTCAGTTGGCATCAACTTCAACGACTTCACTGTCACCGATGAAAACTTCGGTGGCCTTTCCATCAGCCGCGAAACAATAGACAATATAATAAAATAGAAAAACAATCCAAGGACTTTGGCATGCTTTTTGAATATTTGGCTATTGGCTGAAAAAGCAAAGCAAAAAATAATATATATTCACTTAAAAATCACATTAAGAAAATGAACATTCAACCATTAGCAGACCGCGTGCTCATCAAGCCAGCAGCGGCAGAAGAGAAGATTGGCAGTATCATCGTTCCTGACACTGCAAAGGAGAAGCCCCTGAAGGGTGAAGTAGTTGCAGCAGGCAACGGCACTAAAGACGAAGAGATGATATTGAAGGCAGGCGACACTGTGCTGTACGGCAAGTATGCAGGCACAGAACTGGAATTCGAAGGCGAGAAATATCTCATCATGCGCCAGTCTGACGTATTGGCGGTAGTGAAGTAGTCAGAATTACAGAATAACAGGATTACGAAACAACGAAATAAAACAACAAAATGGCAAAAGAAATCAAATTCAATACAGAGGCCCGCGAGGCTCTCAAGAAGGGTGTTGACCAACTGGCTGACGCCGTTAAGGTTACACTGGGTCCTAAGGGCCGCAACGTAGTAATCGAGAAGAAGTTCGGTGCTCCACAGATTACTAAGGACGGTGTTACCGTTGCTAAGGAGATTGAACTGGAGGACAAGTTCGAGAATACTGGTGCACAGCTGGTTAAGAGCGTTGCCTCAAAGACAGGCGACGATGCTGGTGACGGCACAACAACTGCTACCATCCTGACTCAGGCTATCGTTACTGAAGGTCTGAAGAACGTTACCGCAGGTGCTAATCCAATGGACCTGAAGCGTGGTATTGACAAGGCTGTTACGGCAGTAGTAGATTTTATCAAGAATAATGCTGAGCAGGTTGGTGACAACTATGACAAGATTGAGCAGGTTGCCACTGTTTCTGCAAACAACGACTCTGAAATCGGTAAACTGCTTGCTGACGCTATGCGCAAGGTTAGCAAGGATGGTGTAATCACCATTGAGGAGAGCAAGTCACGCGAAACATCTATCGGTGTGGTAGAAGGTATGCAGTTCGATCGCGGTTACCTGTCAGGATACTTTGTTACTGACGCAGAGAAACTGGAGTGTGTGATGGAGAATCCATACATTCTGATATATGACAAGAAGATTTCTACACTGAAGGATTTCCTGACTATACTGCAGGCTGCAGCTGACAGCGGCAGGGGTCTGCTGATTATTGCAGAGGACGTTGACAGCGAGGCTCTGACAACACTCGTTGTGAACCGTCTGCGTGCAGGACTGAAGATTTGTGCTGTCAAGGCTCCTGGCTTCGGCGACCGTCGCAAGGCTATGCTTGAGGATATCGCAATCCTCACTGGAGGTATGGTCATCTCAGAAGAAAAGGGTCTGAAACTGGAGCAGGCAACACTGGAAATGTGTGGTACAGCCGACAAGGTGACCATCTCTAAGGACAACACCATCATCGCTGGTGGCAGTGGCAGCAAGGAGAGCATCGCTGACCGCGTTAGTGCTATCAAGAAGGAGATTGAGATGTCAACATCTTCTTATGACAAGGAGAAGCTGCAGGAACGTCTGGCAAAACTCGCAGGCGGTGTTGCAGTACTCTATATTGGTGCTAACAGCGAGGTTGAGATGAAGGAGAAGAAGGACCGCGTAGATGATGCTCTGTGTGCTACACGTGCAGCCATCGAGGAAGGTGTAGTTGCTGGCGGTGGTACCACATACATCCGTGCCCTTGAGACCCTGAGCAGCCTGAAGGGCGAGAATGCTGACGAGCAGACAGGTATCAACATTGTTGTTCGCGCAATTGAAGAGCCACTGCGCCAAATTGTCAGCAATGCTGGCGGTGAGGGTGCCGTAGTAGTTCAGAAGGTACGCGAAGGCAAGGGAGACTTCGGTTACAACGCCCGTACTGGCAACTATGAGGACATGCGCAAGGCTGGCATCATAGACCCTGCCAAAGTGGCACGCGTAGCACTGGAGAATGCTGCATCAATCGCAGGTATGTTCCTGACCACAGAGTCAGTAATCTGTGACAAGCCTGCACCAGAACCACAGATGCCTATGGGCGGTGCACCAGGAATGGGCGGAATGATGTAATTAAAGTTGAAAGTTTAAAGTTGAGAGTTTAAAGTTTAAAGTTAACTCTACGAAAGGTAAGGTTTTAGATACCTGCCTGTGATACTATCACTAATATTGATTATCGCTTCCGGAGTTCCGGAGGCGATAATTTTTCCTCCCCTGTCACCACCCTCAGGACCAAGGTCGATAATATGGTCGGCACACTTTATGACATCCATATTATGCTCTATGACGATAACGGTATGTCCACGTTTGATAAGTTCGTCAAACGCATGAAGGAGTTTCCGAATATCATGAAAATGCAGGCCCGTTGTAGGTTCATCGAAGATAAATACCGTAGAGGAGCGGTTTTCCATACCAATATAGTATGCCAACTTTACACGTTGGTTCTCACCGCCAGAAAGGGTTGAAGACGACTGTCCCAGCTGAATATATCCCAGACCGACGTCAGCAAGGGGTTTCAGTTTATCGGTAACAGACTTCTCGCCCTCAAAGAAAGCTATGGCCTCATCGACTGTCATATCAAGAACCTCAGAAATATTCTTTCCCTTATAGCGTACTTCGAGAACATTATGCTGGAAACGCTTGCCATGACAGGCATCGCAAGTAAGTTGCAGGTCTGCCATAAACTGCATCTCAACTGTTACCACGCCGGCTCCCTTACACTCTTCACAGCGGCCTCCCTCTGCATTGAAGGAGAAATGAACAGGCGTGATGCCCAATTGCTTAGCCAGCGGCTGGGAAGCAAAGAGCTGACGGATGGCATCGTAAGCCTTGATGTATGTGGCAGGATTGGAACGGGTGCTCTTGCCGATAGGATTCTGATCTACCATCTCCACATTATCAACACCATAGTCCTTGGGATTGCGGCTAAGCATAGGATAGAGTATTCCACGCACGAGGCTGGATTTTCCTGAACCGCTGACACCTGTGACAACAGTCATAACATTGAGAGGGAAATCTGCATCGACACCCTTCAGGTTATTCAGCGTAGCCCCTTTGACATGAATAACTCTGTTCCAAGGTCTGCGCGAATCGGGCACAGCAATCTTCTCGCGCCCCGTAAGGTAGTCAATGGTATGTGAAGCTACGGGTGAAGAAGACTCTGCCTGAGCCTTGATATCTGACGGATTGCCTTGGAATACCACCTGTCCCCCGAAAGTTCCGGCATCAGGACCTATATCTATAATGTAGTCAGCTGCACGAAGTATCTCTTCGTCATGTTCCACAACTACGACGGTATTTCCTATCTCCTGAAGCCTGCGAAGTACCGCTATAAGTCTCTCGGTATCACGAGAATGCATACCAATGCTGGGTTCATCAAGGATATAAAGACTTCCTATGAGGGATGAACCCAAAGAGGTCGTAAGATTTATGCGCTGACTCTCTCCACCGGAAAGGGTATTAGACGGACGGTTGAGGGTAAGATAGCCCAAACCCACCTGCAACAGGAATTCCAGACGGCTGTTTATCTCTTTCAGAAGACGCTCCGACACCTGAGACTCATGCTCTGAAAGCTGCAAGCCTTTGAGCCACTCATAAACATCAACGAGCGGCATATCGACAAGCTGAGAGATAGTCTTATCAGCTACACGAACATAATTGGCCTCCTTACGCAGACGCGTCCCATTACAGTCAGGACAAATAGTCTTGCCACGATAGCGGCTTAGCATGACACGATACTGTATCTTATATTGGTTCTCGCGCACCATGCGGAAGAAATTGTCTATGCTGGCAACTTCATATTTGTCAGCATTACGGTCGCAAGGCAGTCCGTGCCACAGCCATCCCTTATGTTCTTCAGACAATTCGTTATATGGCGTAAAAATAGGAAAGCCATCAATCTCAGCCCTGCGAATGAAATAACGTTTCCACTCCCCCATCTTCTCACCTTTCCAGCATTGGACACAGCCGTCATAGACACTCAAGGACGGGTCAGGAATAACCAGTGACTCATCTATGCCCATCACCTTGCCAAAGCCTTCACAGGTGGGACACACGCCTACGGGAGAATTAAAAGAAAAAAGATTGTCTGACAGTTCCTCGAATATCATACCGTCACATTCCAGACGAGTACTGAAGGATTGCAGCGTCTCGGTATCTGGGAAATAGAGGGCGCACTCACCCTGTCCCTCATAAAAGGCTGTCTCTGCTGAGTCGGTAAGGCGTGAGACAGTTTCCTTACGGTCGCTGACCTTAAGACGGTCAACAACGAGGTATTTCTGCCCCTTTATTTCGAGAGTGCGGTCAAAACCCTGCATACGCTCTGCTTCAAGCTGCTGTTCCAAAGTGCGGCCTTCCTGCACCTTCACAGGGGAGAGCAGGATAAATTTCTCGCCTTCATCATGAGACAGCATGGCTGCAACAACATCATCGGTGGTATGTTTCTTAACCTCCTGACCTGAAATAGGGGAATAAATCTTTCCTATGCGCGCAAAGAGCAGACGGAGGAATTCGTAAATCTCAGTGGATGTACCCACAGTAGAACGCGGATTGCGGGCTATCACCTTCTGCTCTATGGCAATGGCTGGAGGCAAACCTTTTATAAAGTCGCACTCAGGCTTGCTCATACGCCCGAGGAACTGCCGGGCATAGGCAGAGAGACTTTCGACATAGCGACGCTGACCCTCTGCATACAACGTATCAAAGGCAAGAGATGACTTACCGGAGCCGCTGACACCAGAAATCACAACAAATTTGTTGCGCGGAATGTCAACAGACAGATTCTTCAGGTTATTAACCCTTGCACCTTTAATCTGTATGACATCCTTTTCCATGACTGATTGTGGGGAAATGATTACCCCCCGACATTGTCGAGGGGAAAATTGTTGCGGTGCGTACGGGACTCGGACCCGTGACCTCCAGCGTGACAGGCTGGCATTCTAACCAACTGAACTAACGCACCTTCCTTAAATTGCAATCAAGAGATGTTTCTCTGAAATTGCGGTGCAAAGGTAATATATTTTTCTGACACCACCAAATAAATTAACACTTTTTGACATCTATATCGTCTTTCATGTCAATTTCCTCTCCCTGTGTATCAACAAAACGATACTGGAGGAATGCCAATTCCTGGGAAGGAACGACATTTACAGCCCATTTGTAACGCCATATCCACTTACGCTTGATACTCCAGAAGCCTTGTGATATATATGCATAGACATAAGGATGGACGTAGAGAGTGAAGCGTTTCATGCCAACATGATTGACAAGCTGCTCAATTTTCCTTTCAAGAGTATCAACAAACAATATGCTGCTCTTGATTTTTCCTTTTCCGTGACATACAGGACATTCTTCATCGACAACCACATCCATAACAGGACGTACACGCTGGCGCGTAATCTGCATAAGACCAAACTTACTCAAAGGGAGTATGTTGTGCTTCGCACGATCTTTTTGCATATTCTTACACATCCGCTCATAGAGCAGCTGACGGTCTTCTGCAAGATGCATATCGACAAAATCGACCACGATAATACCTCCCATATCACGCAGACGCAACTGGCGAGCCAGTTCATCGGCCGCTCCGAGATTGACATCAAGGGCATTAGCCTCCTGACCTTCAACGCCACGTGAGCGATTGCCACTGTTCACATCGACAACATGCATCGCCTCCGTATGTTCTATAATAAGGTAGGCTCCACGGGAGTAGTTTACAGTAGTACCGAAAGATGACTTGAGCTGCTTTGTAACATCAAAGGCGTCAAAGATAGGTACACTGCCCGTATAGCGCTTTACCACACCTACCCTATCTGGAGCTATGAGGGAAACATAGTCACGTATTTCCTGATATATCTGGTCATCGTTGACATATATATTCTCATAGGTAGGATTGAACAGGTCGCGCAACAGGGATACAGCACGCGAAGTCTCCTCGAACACCAATGCTGGGCGTTCATGACTCTTTTGTGCTTTCTGAATACGACGGCACGTCTCTTCCCAGCGGCCCAAAAGCACTTCATACTCGTGGGTCAGCTCCTCAGTACGCAAGCCTTCAGCTACTGTACGCACAATAACCCCGAAATTCTTTTTGTTAACCTTCTGGATTATCTGCTTCAGGCGTGTACGCTCCGCACCGTTTCGGATTTTCGAGGATACATTGACCTTTTCGCCGAAAGGCATAAGCACGAGATAGCGTCCGGCATACGACAATTCACCAGACAGCCTCGGCCCCTTGGTGGAGATAGGCTCCTTGACGACCTGCACAAGGACATCGTCTCCCTGCTTGAGAGTCTTGGCTATGCTTCCTTCCTTCGGTAGGTCAGCCAATCGTATGGCCTTAGAGAAAGGATAGACATTCTTGAAGTCGCTTGCAAGTTGCTTGAGATACTTCTCAAAAGAGGAATACTGAAGTCCGAGGTCAAGATAATGGAGAAAAGCATCGCGCTCATAGCCTACATCCACAAAGCACGCATTAAGTCCGGGCATTATCTTCTTGACCTTGGCAAGGTAGATATTACCCACACAAAAAGATGCCCCGCGAGATACGTTTTGGTATTCCACGAGACTCTTATCTTCCAATAAAGCTATGGAGATATCTTTCTCCTTTGCCTCAATAATGACTTCGCTCGTCACGAGTTAGTTCCTAATTAACTATTTATTTGCTCTTATGACGATTCTTTCTCAGTCTTTTCTTACGCTTGTGAGTAGCCATTTTATGGCCCTTCTTCTTTTTTCCGTTTGGCATAATAATTTGTATTTAGAGATTAATCTTTTGCTGTTACATCTTCACCCTTCATGCGCTGCTGGAAGCTCTTAGCGGGCTTGAATCCAGGGAAATTATGTGCAGGAACGATAACTGATGTCTTCTTTGTTATGTTACGTCCAACCTTTTGTGCACGTCTTTTAACAACGAATGTCCCGAAACCACGGAGATAAACATTCTCCTCCTGGCACATTGCATCTTTTATAACTTTCATGAAGGCTTCCACACATACTGAAACATCGGTCTTCTGAACACCAGTAAGAGTGGAAATTTCATTGACGATATCTGATTTTGTCATATCAATATTAGTGAATTTTTAAATTTCGGCTGCAAAGGTACAAAAAAAATCGGAAGTAATAGTATGTAATATCACTTAAAGGGGAATAAAAAGATAGTTTTAAGGTTTCTTAACAGTTTCAAAGCAACCTATATCATGCACCTGGTCAGAATAACGCTCATTTCCCTTACGGTCAGTTGGTAACGTAAATTCTCCATTAGCTTTTGATATCGGAAGGGTATTCTCCTTCGGGGTAAAATCATAAAAGAAATTATCTGTATCGAAGAGAACAAAACTATTTTCCGGATAATAGTCGCTATTATTTGGATCCTCAAATATGCAGTCCTTAAACATATACTGATAGTCGGAGAGTGCTTCAGTACGCAGGATGCATGATGTAAAGGTAGCATCTATAGGTTCCTTGCCAGCAACATTAGCACTCCACAGCATAACATCATCTGCATAACCCTTTATAAGACAGTTATATGCACGCAGGGTGAGCGGATAATCAACCGTCTCTATCCTATTATGAAAAGACATAGCATATCCCCTTGCAGAATCGAACGGATAGTATTGGGCTATAGTGCAATGGGTCATCTCAACATTTCCTCCGAGAACAGACAGACAATCACCGAAGGTATTGCTAATCTGAGTATTCTCCATCAGAATATTGCAGGAGTTGGAGGAGAGACCTACACCCTTTGTATTATGAATAGTAGTATGCCTTAGTGTGAGGGTTGTCTGGTTCTGGTTTTTGGCAGAGTCACACACTACAGCATCCGTTGCTCCATGAATATCGACGTAGTCGAACTCATTATCATGGGAAATATCCGTAAAATGTATGCCGCCCCACTGACCCGGATTATTATCGTAGGTGAGGTTAGAAACCATCCTGTCAAGTCGGTCGCAGCGCAGCGTCACCTCATTCACCTTATTATTCTCATTTTTCTCACCTTGTATCCTCAGAGTGCCGTTGACGCGTATGCCGGCTCCGGAATGGAAATACATCGTAGTTCCCTTGGCGATGGTCACCGTAGCATTGGTATCAACGGTGAGGGTGCCATAAACCACTACTGGACGATGGTGGACATTGCTGATGACTGAATCCTTCTTCAACGTAGCATCCTTCATGAGGATAGCATCCCACGAATAGGCTTTGAGAGAAACATACTGCATAGTGCCGTTTTCAAGCTGGAACATCAGGCGATCTTCAAGCAGCTTGGGAACAGTATCTCCATTATTTCGCGAGGTAAGTTCCACAAACACCCTCAAGGAGTCACCTTCACGCAATTCCATCTCACGAGTCTGGAATCCGGCATCGCTGCCAAGATAGGTACCATTGACGTTAACGCGAAAACCAGTCTGGTTCATTTTCTCGAGATAGACACGTGAAATACGTATTCCGTCACCACTATTATTATATACCATCAACGTCTTGTGAGGCGTAGGAATCGTCGAGAAACACGTATCCAGCGACAGAGTGTCCGCTTCAAACGTCAGGCTTCCTGAACCGAAAGTATCGTTGTCGTTACAGGAAACGAGAGAGAAGAGCAGCCACAGGCCGGCAATAACATATATAATATTCCCTATAGTCTTCATATGTTGGAATAACGCAGTTCGAGGATGTTTATTGTATTTTCCGTACACGCAACCTTATGACAGACGCGATGACCTACAAGCCATATTATCTCTCCTTCGGCATCACACACCACAGGTTGCGAATGTCGCTCATAGGCTTCTATTTTCAGGTCTGTAAGGAAATCGCTGACCAGTTTTGAACAGCCTTTCATGCCAAACGGCTTGAACCTGTCGCCTTCCTTCACATAACGCATTACAAGGGGAGTCTTAACCTTGTCGGCATCAAGGGTAATGAGGAATGGTTCTTTACTGGGTTTGAAACCGTTGCCCTTTTGATAGGTCTGAACAGAGAGGGTGCCCATAGGACTTTCACCCACTACCCTTTCCTTGCTCATTTTCCACCTGCCGTCGGCAATAGCCTCAATCTGTTTGGAGGTAAAGCCGAGAGGTTTGAGAAGAGTGAACAGGTCAAGTTCTGCTGACCTGCCGCCATTGACTACTGTCTCCGTTTTTTGGAGATAGCGCATGGTCTTGACAAGATTCTTGCGCACAGAGGGGAATATCTCCTCCATGAGGGGCAGAAGCTGTAATCTTATCTTGTTACGAATGACATCAGTCTCGAGGTTCGTGCTGTCTGTAACATAATCCTGCCCTCTCTCAGCAAGAAAATCAAGTATCTCCTGACGCGTCATATCGAGCAGGGGGCGCACAATATGTCCGTTACGTTCTTTCATGCCCGTCAGGCCGCTGATGCCTGTGCCACGCATGAGATTGAACAACATAGTCTCTATATTATCATCCTGATGATGGGCAACGAGAATGTCGTCTGCCCCAAGTTCCTGGCGCACCTCTTCAAACCACGCATAACGCAATTCACGTGCTGCCATCTCTATGCTCACCTTATGCTCGCTGGCATAGGCAGCAGTATCGAAATGCTTCACACGAAGACGCACACCAAGTTTCCGGCAGAGGCTATGGCAGAATTCCTCATCACGGTCGCTCTCTGCTCCGCGTAAATGGAAATTGCAATGTAATGCCTCAACGGAATGGCCTGCCTCGACAGTCTTCAGGAGAAGACATACCGAGTCGGCGCCGCCTGATAATGCGACAATCTTCATTCTACGTAAAGTACTAATCCCTTAAGATACTCTCCTTCAGGATGATATATATTTATCGGATGATCTGCCGGTTGATGAAGCTGATGAAGTATCCTTACCTTCCTGCCGCTCTGGGCTGCCGCTGTAAAGACAGCATTACGGAAATAGTCCTTTGTAACTACCTGAGAACACGAGAATGTAAAGAGTATGCCGCCTGGGGCAATTTTCTCGAACGCCTTGGCATTGAGACGGGTATATCCTTTGAGGGCATTATGAAGTGCTCCACGATGCTTGGCAAATGCCGGTGGGTCAAGGATGATAAGGTCGTATGGGGCTTCCGCTCCGGAGGTAGTGCTGTCAGGAATGTTTGACAGGAATTTAAAGGCATCCTCGCAGAAAGCCTTATGACGGGCATCACCGGGGAAATTGAGTTCCACGTTTGCATTGGTGAGGGCAATAGCCTTCTCCGACGAGTCAACAGAATGTACTGTCTCTGCCCCACCCCTCATGGCATAGAAAGAGAATCCGCCAGTATAGCAGAACATGTTTAATACACGCCTTCCGGAAGAATACTTCTCCAGCAAGGCACGATTCTCACGCTGGTCCACAAAGAAGCCTGTCTTCTGACCACGCAGCCAGTCGACATGGAATTTCAGTCCGTTCTCTACTGCGATGTCGTCTTTTGTCTCGCCATAAAGGAATCCGTTTGCCACCTCTTCCTTGAACGGCAGGGTCATCTCGCTCTTGTAATAGACATTCTCAACAGTATCAGACATAACAGCCATCAGGGCACGCCCTATCTCGCGGCGACATACATGCATACCGATTGAGTGAGCCTGCATCACAGCCGTCTTGCCATAGATATCGATAACAAGTCCCGGGAGACAATCGCCCTCGCCGTGTACAAGTCTGTATGCGGTAGTCTGAGAACCGAAACCTATCTTCTTCCTAACATCATAGGCTACACGAAGACGCTCCCGCCAATAACCCTCGTCAATAGGTTCGTCATTAAAGGTCAACACACGCACCATGATGGAACCACGCTGGAAATGTCCGCGAGCGATGAAGTCGCCGCCACTGGTGATTACATCAACGATGTCGCCTTCCTCGATACCGTCGTCCATACGTTCTACGGCACCTGAGAATATCCATGGATGGAAGCGTTTCAGCGACTCTTCCTTACCTCTGCGCAAATATACCTTTTTCAATAATGACATCCCAATAAATTATTTTTCACCTCTTCCTCTTCTATAACCTTTTCAAGAAAATAGTCTTTGGTCTTTTTCAGTCGCACATATTCCTCATAGAGCATTACGCAAGCCCACGCATCAGTGGCAGCATAGTCTTGCTGTTTGGGACTCAGCACATCGGCCTCCCAGTTTGATAACTGCTCACGCTTTGATATGCGCTGTCCGAATAAGTTAGCATAGAGCTTTGCAAGGCTCATGTCCTCAACACCCAGTTCCTTCATGTGATCTTGGAGTTCAAAGAAGCCTTTGGCAGTAAACTCTCCAAGGCCATGCAGAGCACGGACATCATCACTCCATGACAGGCCCACCTTCTTCACACCTTCCGCTTCAAGCAGTCTGACAACAGCCGGACAGAGTCCGAAACGGTTGAGTCTGAACAGGAAACAGGTGTCGTGGGTGCTTACCTGCAGCAGCGATACCACATTCTGCTTGCCTTTCTTGAAATTAGGACGCGTCTCTGTGTCAAAGCCCAGTATGTCGGCCTTCAAAAGGTAATCAACGGCTTTCTCTGCCTCGGCTTCTGTCAGAACAATAATGATGCGGCCCTGAAAGGTTACACGAGGAAGGTCCTTTATCTTCGTCTTGTCGTATTTAGAATATATCTTCTTCAATTAGAATTGTTCTAACACTTGTATTCGTTTAGCAGTATCGGGATGGGTAGCAAACATGCTGTTGAAGAATCCCTGAATACCACCACTGAAGGCATGCGGCTTTATTATGAACAGTTGCGCCACATCCTCACGTTTCACATCCTGTAATCCCGGTGCACCACTGATTTTCTTCAGGGCAGAAGCCAGTGCAAGCGGATTTCCGCACAGCTCAGCACCTCCCGCATCTGCCATGTACTCACGCTTGCGGCTGATGGCGAAGCGGGTAAGGAGAGTAAAGAAATATGCTATGACACAGCATACCAGTCCCACCAGCATAATGACTACCGCACCGGCGCCGTTACGCTTGTTGTCGCGACTGCTGCCGCCAAACATCATATGGTTGAACAGCATCCTCACCACAAGGCTCATAATTGTTGACACAATGCCCACAAAGATGATGGAGGTTATGAGAAGACGTGTATCGCGATTGCGGATATGAGTCAGTTCGTGTCCAATGACGCCCGCCAGCTCATCGTCATTAAGCAGATTGAGCAAACCGGTTGTGACTGTCACCGTGTATGTCTTCTTGTTTATGCCCGAAGCAAAGGCGTTGAGCATATCATCGTGCACAACATTTATCTGCGGCATATCCATACCACACGTCATGCAGAGATTCTCCACAATATTATATACACGCGGATTCTCACGTCTCTCAAGAGGACGCGCATTAGTGGCATTGGCTATGATGGAGGTATTGGCAAAATAGGCTATCGTAAACCATATTCCCACGCCTATGACAACCCAAGGCAGAGCGCCGAGGAAATACATATTCACCTCATTCCAGGAAATCTCACTTACCCATTCTCCTGCATTATCATAGTATCCTCCGTTAAGATAACTGACTACAGCAATGAAAACATACACCATACCCAGCAATATGCACGGAAAAAGCAGGAGCAGCAGGATGCTCATCCTGTTGTTCCTATCTATTTGGGTTTGAATACCAACGTATTTCACGCTTTTATCCTTTTTAATGCTTAAAGCTTAAAGCTTAATGCTTAATGCTTAAAAACTTACCGTCGGAGCCTTCTCTATGGCAGCACGCTGCTCTGGAGCAACCTCGAACATCGGTTCCTTGTGGAAGCCGAACATATTGGCAATAAGGTTGTTAGGGAATGACTGAACAGAATTATTAAGCTCCTTTGTAGCGCTGTTGAAGAAGCGGCGTACAGCAGCGAGTTTGTTCTCGATATCAGCCAGTTCACTCTGCAACTGCAGGAAATTCTGGTTAGCCTTCAAGTCAGGATAGTTCTCAACGCTGACCTTCAATCCAGCCAACGCGCTTGTGAGCATATTGTCTGCTGCCACCTTGTCGTTCACGGTCTGTGCATTCATGCAGGCACTACGGGCTGCGGTGATGCGCTCCAGGAGTTCCTTCTCATGACTTGCATAGCCTTTGACGGTATTTACAAGCTGAGGCACTAAGTCATAACGCTGCTGCAATTGCACGTCGATGTTTGCAAAAGCATTCTCACGATTGTTGCGGAGTCTTACCAAAGAGTTGTAAGCACCGATAAGCCAGAGGACTATCACCGCAACGACTACAATAATAACGATAACTGTTGTTGACATAATGTTTACTGTTTTTTAATCAGTATGCAAAAATACAACTTTTATGCCAAATATCATCATTCATTGCCAATGTTTATATTAAATAAAGTGAAAATTTGGCCAAAACTTGCCTGTTTCAAGAAAAAAAACTATCTTTGTGACGCTTATTTTGTGTCCGCAAAACTTAATTTATTACATAAATATCAACCGAACTATGAAAAAAATGCTTTTTTCGTCACTTCTTCTGGCTGCTGCCCTTAATGTAGGCGCTGTCAATAACATGAAGGTGACTGTTTCCAAGCCCGGTGCTCCGATACAAAGCACCATGTATGGTATCTTCTTTGAAGACATCAACTATGCTGCCGACGGCGGTCTGTATGCCGAACTGGTGATGAACCGTTCATTTGAGTTCCCCAACAACTTCGCCGGATGGGACATCTCCGGTAAGGTTTCGCTGAAGGACGACGGTCCTTTCGACAAGAATCCTCATTATGTTCGTCTGGCTCCTTCCGGCCACAACGACAAGCACACCATGATTGAGAACTCAGGCTTCTTCGGCATGGGTGTTAAGGGCGGTGAGGAATATCGCTTCTCCGTTTGGGCCCGTGTGCCGGACGGTGGCAATTCCAAACTGTGGATAGACCTCGTGGACAATGCTACCATGAGCGACGACCAGAAACTTGGCAATGCCAGCGTCGAAGTCAGCGGCAAGGAATGGAAGAAATATACTGCCATCATCAAGCCTAAGCGCACCTTTGACAGGGCACACCTGCGCATTTGGGGAGATAGCAAGGTGACTACCGACGTTGAGCACGTATCACTCTTCCCCGTCAAGACTTGGAAGGGTCGTGAGAACGGCATGCGTCAGGATCTTGCGCAGGCTCTTGCCGACCTGAAGCCCGGCATCTTCCGCTTCCCTGGTGGATGTATCGTCGAGGGTACCGACCTTGAGACCCGCTACCAGTGGAAGAATACTGTAGGACCTGTTGAGAACCGTCCTCTGAACGAGAACCGCTGGCACTACACCTTCACTTCACGTTACTTCCCTAACTACTTCCAGACCTACGGACTGGGATTCTTCGAGTTCTTCCAGCTTTGTGAGGACTTTGGCTGCGACGCCCTTCCTGTTCTCTCTTGCGGACTGGCATGTCAGTACCAGAACGACGTAAATCATGGCAAGGAGACTGTGGCTCTTGAAGACCTCGACCCATACATTCAGGATGCTCTCGACCTCATCGAGTTTGCCAACGGCGCTCCTGACACCAAGTGGGGCAAGGTACGTGCCGACATGGGACACCCTGCACCATTCAACCTGAAGTACATGGGCATCGGTAACGAGCAGTGGGACTATAAGGACAATCCTGTCTTCACAGTCCGTCTGAAGAAATTCCTCGACGTACTGAAGAAGCAGCACCCTGAAATCAAGTATATCGGTACCACCGGTCCTGACTCTGAGGGTGACAAGTTCGACATGCTCCAGCCCAAGATGAAAGAGCTGAAGGCCGACCTCTACGATGAGCACTACTATCGCAACGAGGCTTGGTTCATGGACAAGGTGAACCGTCATCGCTATGACAACTACGACCGCAAGGGCCCGAAGGTCTTTGCCGGCGAGTATGCCTGCCACGGAAAGGGCAAGAAGTGGAACCACTTCAATGCTGCCCTGATGGAGGCTGCCTTCATGACAGGCTTTGAGCGCAACTGCGACATCGTCCACATGGCAACCTATGCCCCACTCTTCGCACACGTTGAGGGATGGCAGTGGCGTCCTGATGCTATCTGGTACGACAATCTCAACTCTTTCAAGACATGTTCTTACTATGTTCAGCAGCTCTATGGTCTCTATAAGGGAACCAATGTCCTGCCTATGACTATGAACGGCAAGGCTATTGCAGGCGACGAAGACCAGAACGGCCTCTTCGCTACAGCAGCCATCGACAAGAAAGAGGGTGCTATATATATAAAGGTGGCGAACGTCAGCGACCAGCCTCAGCAGATTATGGTAGAACTGAAGGGTCTCAAGGCTGCCAACAAGGCTGTGAAGGTTGTCTCCTTGATGAGCTCAGACCTCGTAGCAGAGAATTCTATCCAGAATCCAGACAAGATCAAACCTACAGAGAGTTCTGTAACCCTCGACGGCTCAGTACTGAATACTGACGTTCCTGCAAAGTCGTTCCAGGTTTACATTATTAAATAATGCATAATGCATAATTCATAATTCATAATGCATAATTACATTTCACATTTCACATCTCACATTTCACATCTTACATCATACCTCCTACTTCTCACCTTGTCCGCCACTCCTGCCGTAGCGCAGGACAGGCTCTATGACAATGAGTTTGCCCTGGGTGATGTCACCCTGCTCGACGGACCGTTGAAGAAGGCCCGCGACCTGAATATCCGTGTTCTGATGCAGTATGACAACGACCGTCTGCTGGCACCTTATCTGAAGGAGGCAGGTCTTACGCCTAAAGGGAAGTCCTATCGCAACTGGGATGGTCTTGACGGCCACGTAGGAGGACACTACCTTACGGCTCTTGCCATCAATGCCTCTACAGGATGCAAGGAGTGTCAGGAGCGTATGGAATACTGGATTAGTGAGTTGCAGGCCTGCGCCGATGCCAATGCCAAGAACCATCCTGACTGGGGCAAAGGCTACGTAGGAGGTGTTCCCGGCAGCGACCGCGTATGGTCAGCTTTCAAGAAGGGCGACTTCGGGCCCTATCGTGGAGCCTGGGTGCCGTTCTATAATCTTCACAAGATGTATGCCGGCCTTCGCGATGCGTGGGTATATTGCGGCAATGAACAGGCAAAACAGCTCTTCCTCGGCTTCTGCGACTGGGCCATCGACCTCACGGCAGGCCTTTCCGATGCCCAGATGGAGCGCGCCCTCGATACTGAGCATGGAGGCATGAACGAAGTATTGGCAGATGCCTATGCCATTACCGGCGACAAGAAATACCTCGACGTAGCCAAGCGTTTCTCACACCGCCGTCTGCTTTCATCCATGATGCAGCGTCGCGACTGCCTCGACAATATGCACGCCAATACCCAGGTGCCGAAGGTAGTGGGTTTTGAGCGCATAGCAGAGCTTTCCGGCGACGAGTCTTACCATACCGCAGGAGCCTATTTCTGGGACATCGTGACTGGTGAGCGCACTCTCGCCTTTGGCGGCAACAGCCGTCGTGAGCACTTCCCAAGCAAGGAAGCCTGCAAGGACTTTGTTACTGACATCGACGGTCCTGAGAGCTGTAATACCAACAATATGCTGAAGCTTACCGAAGAATTGCACCGCCGCAATCCGGAGGCACGCTATGCTGATTTCTTCGAGCTGGCTACCTTCAACCATATTCTCTCCACCCAGCATCCTGAGCATGGAGGATATGTCTATTTCACATCGGCACGCCCACGCCATTACCGCAACTACTCGGCTCCTAACGAGGCCATGTGGTGCTGCGTAGGCACAGGCATGGAGAATCATGGCAAGTACGGCCAGTTCATCTATACCCACAAGGGCGACAATCTCTTTGTGAATCTCTTTGTGGCATCAGAGCTAAACTGGAAGGAGCAGAAGATAAAGCTCCGTCAGGAGACCCAGTTCCCATATTCTGAGACCAGCAAGATAACCGTCACCGAGGGCAAGGGACAGTTCACCATGCAGGTGCGCTATCCTGGCTGGGTAAAGCCGGGACAGTTCTCTGTCAAGGTCAACGGCAAGCCTGTCAGCATCGTAACAGGTCCTTCGTCCTATGTTGCCATCAGCCGTCAGTGGAAGAAGGGTGACGTAGTTGAGATGACCTTCCCAATGTACAACTACGTCAGGTATCTGCCCAACCTGCCACAGTACATCGCCCTGATGCACGGTCCTGTAATGCTTGCCATGAAGACGGGAACGGAAGACCTGGCACACCTGATAGCCGACGACAGCCGTTTCGGACAGTTGGCAGTAGGCAAGAAACTGCCTACAGACCAGGCTCCTATCCTTATTAATAATAATATAGAGGATATTGCCAACCAGCTTCAGCCCATCGATGGCAAGCCGCTGCACTTCACCCTCTCCACCCGCATGGAGAATGAGATACGCAACGAGCTGATGCCGTTCTTCGAGCTCCACGATGCCCGCTATATGATGTACTGGCTCGCCCTCTCTGAGGACAGCTACAAGAGCTACATCAACAACCTCACAAAGCAGGAGCAGGAGCGTCAGGCACTCGAAAACCGCACCGTTGACAAGGTGCAGCCGGGCGAGCAGCAGCCGGAGAGCGACCACTTCATGGAGACCGACAATTCCTCTGTAGGCAACACCAACGATGTCTTCTATCGTGATGCCAGCGACGGCCACTATTTCAGCTATCTCATGCAGACTGGCGGAGAAAGTGAGCTGAGCCTGCGTCTGAAGTACTGGGGTGTTGGCGAATGGAAGAGCCACGAGTTCGACATCTTCGTCGATGACGTCCTTGTGACCTCTGTCAACAATACCGGCAAGTACCGCATCTCCGAATTCAAGTACGAGACCTACCCCATCCCGGCCAGTGCGCTGAAGGGCAAGAAGCAGGTCCGTGTGAAGTTCGTTGCCAAGCCTCGTAAGCAAATCGGCGAGATCTACGAAGTCCGCCTCGTAAAAGGCAACTGATTCCCCCGACAATAAGAAAAATTGCTCAAAAGATGAAAACAAGAATTGTTCTATTGTTCGTTGCTGCTCTTCTGATGCAGTTCACAACCGTCAGTGCCGACAACTATACCGACGGAATAATAAAACTCATGGACAATGAGGCAATCTCAACATTTAACACACAGATGGTTGAGAAGATGTCTCAGACTCCAGTTGTTGATGTTGACTACTTCAAGTCCCAGTTCAAGACAGACGTTGCAGAATGGATGGCAGAGCATTATCGTCAGAATATGCCCGAGAATGAATTCAGTGACATGGTCTCTTTCTTCCTGCAACCGGAAGTGCTGGCTGTTCAGAAGAAAGTCCTTTCTGCCATTGCTTCAAGTCAGGAGGAGGAGTTTAAGCAGAAACTGTTCCCCCAGATGATGGCTCTCGTTATGGGCGGAACGCCCGAAGACCTGAAGGAGCCTGATTGTGACCCGGAGCTGAAGCAGGAAATACTCCATTGGATGGATGTTAATTTTGTCCGTGAGAATTTAAAAGCCACCATTGAGGCTACAAAAAGTGTTGTCGCAGATAATGCTCTTGCAAATTCAAAACTTCCGGAAGAGCAGAAGGAAAGGGTGACAAAAACGGTGAACGGTGTCCTCTCTTTTATGGAGAGAAATACTACTCCGCTGCTGATGATGTCGTTGGTTGGAAATGTGGATTTGCATGATATGCAGGTGCTTAATTCTATGGAGAAAGAGCCATTCTTTGAAAGTTACAGGCAGACCAATCTTTCTTTGGACAACGATATGTCAACCTTTATGTCGCAGATTATTACCCACATGAAGAAGAAATAAATTAACCAATTAACCAATAAACCAATTAACCAATATACCAAATAAGAGTGCCCCTGCAATCTCTGCAAGAGCACTCTACTTTTTCATTTCGAAGAACTAGACTCCGAGCTCTGCTCGCCTGAGCACCTACGGAGCGCAAGAACCGCTCGCTCGGCTTTGCCGCTTTTACAAAGCGAAGCGACTAAAAGAACCGCTAACCGCTCGCTCGGCTTTGCCGCTTGCCAGAGCAAGAACCGTTAACCGTTAATCGTTACTTACACCTCCCTGGGATTCGCGGACGCTGACAGTGAACCAAGTTGTCTCGGTGCCGTCGATGACCTTCTTGACAGTCAGGGTGTTGCCGTTAGCAACTTCACCATCCCACTGCAGGGTGCCCTGTGAAGGCATTGTCACAGTGCCAACCTCGCTAGAGCCGTTGTAAACCTTCAGGTTAGCCGCTGTGCCGTTCAGGCTGACTGCGAACTGCATCTGGGTCAGAGGGCCAGTAACTGTTGTGGAACCACCAGATACGTTGGCGTCAGATGTAGCGCCGTTAGCCGTGAATGCTACGGTGTTGTTAGGGAAAGTGACCGGGTCATCCTCAATCTGCTCCTCAGAAGAGCCACCGCCGGATGTCTGTGACTGATTGCCGCTGACGCCTGCGTTGTTGAGGTACGCATTGCCGTCTGTCAGAGTGAGGCTGTCACCCTCAAGGCTGATACGGATAGCGCGTGCAAGGCTGATACCGCTTTCTGCGATAGATGCTTCGCTTACGACCATCTGAGCGAAAGAACGCTTCCACTCATCGTTTACCTCGCGGCTCACGATACATGCCACTGCACATACCTTTTCGTCAGCCTTGAAGTTGAACACCATGCCGTTAGAATAGGTCAGGAGACCAAAGTTTCCTGCATTCTTTGAGTTAGGCAGGTTGATGTGACTGCCGTCGATGAAAGCAGAAGAGAGGGCAGCCTCAGTGCCGTCGCTGTTGCGAGGGTCGAGGATGATGCGGGCGTACTTCGCGCTGTAAGTACCTGCAAACTCCGTGCTTTCCACGATAGCCACGAAGGTGAGCTGATCGCCACGCTGCAGGTCATACTTGCTGATGATGTCAGCGTAGGTGTTTGCGGTCATTGCCATAACAGCCTGATAAGAACCGTTGATAGACATA
>JAEEGL010981257.1_pt1 | contig 22422 bp, 27 predicted proteins | sample 9134231 | NCBI WGS metagenome assembly JAEEGL01 (sample SAMN16246548, study PRJNA631951) | gut metagenome | biome: gut microbiome; feature: rumen; material: fiber-attached | host: Bos | place: Iran: Karaj | collected 2018-10
AATCTGCGTAATCAGTCCGTTGACATAATTTTCAATAGTCTTCGAGTTGATTGTACTCGAAGCGTTGATGACCGCCTTAATTTCCAGCGTTCTGTACTGAGCGTTATATCTTATATATGTGCTGCCGTTGTGAGGATCGGGATTGCCGTATGCGCCAATGTAGGCATCACCGAATACTTCAAGCATCGCACGTCTGTTATCAGCGTCATAGCCGAGGAAAGCCTGTTTCTTACCCTCCATAGAGTAATCATCGACGTTATCATAGACTTTCAGACCCCGCTGAGTTCCTGTTACCTCAATGGTAGAAAATCCCTGTCTGTCGTTATTGACTGCGTTACCTCGCTGCACAATAACGTCACCAGCAGTAGGCCAGTCGTTGTAATCGTTGTCATAGCCAGGAACTTCGTCGGTAATGGTCTTTGTAGTACCGTCAGAATCGACATACGTCTGTCCCGTCACGTTATAGACATTCCATAGGTCAATGTAGTCGTATATTCTATCGTCATTAATCAGCGGAATCTTCTTAGAGCCGATACCAGCCACACGACGGACATATACGGTGTTGGAGAGAGAACCCGAATAGCCGCCGCTTGCAGGAATCTTATTCTTTACACGGTTGAGCGTCTGGCAGTAGGCGAGGTCATTGACATGCCACCAGTTGCGTGTCTGCATCGTCCCGTCGTCTGCCACCTCGTAACAGCGGAACTTAACGACTTGCGCACGCTCTTCTGGAGTAAGAGACCTCTGTATCTGTCTGCGTCTTGCCCAAGGAATAATGCCAGCAAGCAGACGCATACCGCCGAGCAGCCATCGTGAGTTGATGTATGTGTAGCCGAGTGCATCACCATTACCATCAAGATACTCGACATAGAAGATGGTACTGCCAGCAGCGGAGAACAAAAGGTTACCTCCAGCATACGTCCAAATCCTGTCCTCTATCTCGTTGACGATGAATTTACCACGACACACAATCATGTCAGCAACAAGTTTCGCCTTACCATTGAGGTAGTGGAACAAGCCGCCAGTGTCAAACATTCCATCTCCTGTATAGTTAGAGGTAACGAACTTGTCAGACATAACCTGTTCACGTGCAGTAAGCGAGTTGAGGACTCCGTTTCCGAGGTGGTCTATCATCCATTGTTTAGCACCGAACCATGCACCACGCAAAAAGCCGATAATACCTTGCGCCTCGTCGTTATTAATCTTCGACAGGAAATACATTGAGCCGAAATTCTTGATAAGTTGGCTGAATTGTGCCGATGTTAGAGAACCGCCACCACCATTACCAATACCACCTGCTATGATTGCCTTGACATCTTCCTTGAGTGACGAGATAGAGCCTTTTCGCTTTTCGTTACCTACGACAATGCTGACCATTTCGGGGTGGTCTAGACGGGTAACTATTTTCTGTACTCTTGTTTCAAGTTCGTAAGATGTGCCACCAACCAAATCCTGCCCGTCATCATAAATAACTTTTTGACCTATATACAGGACTGTTGAGTTCTTTTTAAAATCAATAGGGTTAGATTGGAACGAGTACGAATTGAGGTCTGATCTAATCCTTAAAATAGCTTTTTCTGCTTCCGCAAAAAGTTCCTCTTGTGCAATGGTCTTGTATATATCGTCAACGATGACGTTACCAAGTGTAATTATATTATTCTTGTCACTTGGCACTCCAAGGGCCTCAGACTGAGCGTTAGCCTTTGGGTAAACTCCCTGTTTGCTTGTTGTAGGGATGATAATATCGCCATCAACAAACTCGATACGATAATCTCCTTGAACAGGCTGAATACCATTCCCTATATCCTCACCTTCGATATATTCTCTTTCCGGGATTGCTTCGCTATAAGACACAAGGTTAAACTCCTGTCCCGCAAGTGGTGTATTTTCTGCACCATCGTTTCCGTTAAGTTGGAATGTGAGGTTAGGGATAGTATCGGGTATCTGCATCTGCTCTGTCAAGATGTAGTCATGCCAAACGCCATCCTCCTGGTAAGCAAGTCTGCAGTACCACTTAGAGTAATACTTGTAGTACTTGTAGTCTGTTGTATCTAACCAACCATCTGCTTCTGTGGTTTCTATCTTGTGCTTAATACCTTGGCCATCCTCCTCAAAGAGCCACAAACGTCTTTCACGGAGATTGTAGATATACAACTCCATCTTTGGATAGACATAATCAAAAACAAGCTGCTTGATGAGCATGTGGCTTCCACTCTCATCAAACTCATCCTTGTCGATAATCTCTCCTTCCTCCGAGGTATAAATGATACTATCGGGGTAATCATCCTCATCTAGAGTTAATCTGTTTGTGCTTCTTACTACGTTTCCTGCAGCTTCCTGTGTCATATTCTTCTTACCACCGCTTACTTGGAAGCAATTATAATAACCTTCCTTTGAGCCGGATATAGAAGTAACACCTACATTACCTCCGCTTTTCAGTACTAGCGGAGTCAACTCTGTTCTTAAAAAACAGATTCTGCCTAGATAGAAGATTTTCTTCTCATAGTCGAAATGGTATTCACATTCATATTTCTGAGCCATTTCAGCTGCAGCCGAAAGTATATCCAATGAAGCAAAAGACAAAGAAGCCACAGCAGGCAGATCTGCATCAACAAAAGCAGTCCACCCAGTTCCAAAGACGTTTCCGAAATCTTCAAACTCAGTAGACATGAGGTTAATAAAATCTGCAATGTACGAGGCTATTGTGCTTGCAGTTCCGTAAAAAGTCCAATCTGTTTTCTTTGTAGCAGACTCCCAACTTGTTGTATCTCCTTCCAGATGGATAAACGGCAACTTCCCTAGCCACATAATAGGGTGTTGGAATTGTGGCTCATATTTAAACTTTGAAAATTTCTCAGCTTTCGGTTCGTAAGGGTCGAGTAGAATATAGCGCACATTGTCAGCAAACGGAATGATATAAGAACCAACAGGCAAGGTAATACGTTCCTTGCTATACCAACTAAGTTTTACGAAGTTAGAACGCATTAGTTCTTCTTCGTGTACGGCTTCCTTTGAAATCGAAGGACTAGCCAAAATGGTCGTTTCGTCTTTAGCGTATATATTCATACCTCGGGGTTGTATGCTACTTCACATACTATTTTGTGCAAAGATACGAAATCTATTTGATTTACAAATAGAATTAACTTATTTTATCACACAGAAGCCCAACTATCTGTTGTTCCTCTGTTCGTCGGGTCTGGCTCGTTTAGTGATAGAGTGTATTTGCCTATGCCAAAGACAAACTCGCTGAACTGCGTACAATCAAGGTATGTCATTCTGTAAACGACACCATCTTGATATGCAGTCTTGATGTCAAAAAAGCCCTTATCGAGTATTTCAGTACAGAATAATCCATACTTCGTTAGAAACTGAGCCTTCGTCGAAGCGGTAAGGTTGAGTATGATAGAAACATTACGCTCATCCTTTTTTACTCCATCACTTGACCTATTAACCCTTTTTCCGTGTTCTAGGTCGCTCTTGTTTTCTAATACATCCTTGTTTGGCGCAGGTGTCATCAGCTTAGACATTGCCGTGTCATCAAGGCTTATGCCGTAACGTGTGTATGCGTCAACCCAAGTACCACCGGGCACTCTGAACCATAGTGTATTTGCTACCATTTTACAAGTCCTCCAATTTATCAATTATCTTATCCATTCTGTCTGTCATTTCGTCAAGTATATTTCTGTTCGAGCGTTTGATGTCTAACAGGTAGTCATTCGATGTCCCCAATAGGTTACGAATCTCCTTTATGTCAGAACTATCCGGTGAAGATATTCTTGACATCATCATCAAGGTTTCAAGAATCTGTCTCTGTATATCAAGCTTCTGCTCTCCAGATATCTGCATAGAGCGAAGAATGCCAGTAAACTCGTCCATTTGGTCGTAGGTGACTTTCTCTGCTGCTCTTGCACTTGCAGTCTTATCTTCTTTGCCAACCTCGCCAATGGTTTGAACAATACCTATATCTCGGAGCTGTTCTATCCTATCTTGCGCTTTCTTCATCTTTGCATCATAATCCGCTTTTAATGATTTAAGTCTGCGCTGATATTCTTCCTCTTCTATCTTACCTTCAACGAGATCTTGATTAACTTTTCCAAGTTGCTCGTACCATTCATCTAACTCTTTTTGGATGCCGTTGCCTATAACGTTGTTTATAGCCATTCTGTTAACCATTTTCTGCCAACTTTCTGCTATATCATCCATCACACCCTCTGAGCCATCAGCAAGGTTATACAAGTCATCCATAAAGTCATCAAAGACATTTTCAGCCGTCGTAGTTGTGAGTGTCTCTTGGATTTGCTTTGTTAATTCCGCTGTCTTACCTGCATTTTCGACTACATTTTCCCAGTATTCTGACTTATCGTACTTTCCTACTGTAGTAAGATAATTCCACAAGTCAGGCGCAAAGTCCTTGATAGCCTTCAACTGTTCGGGGGTTAAACTATATATAGAACTTAACCCGTTTATGGTTGAAGCCTTGACACCTGCGGCATTGAAAGCACTCTGAGCTTGAGCATTATATTTACGTATCTCGGCATCATCCATATAGTAGGCATTTGAATGGTGTGCCGAGTGGTAGCCCATCTGAGCTTTTAGAATCTCCATAGAGTTCTCGTTTATCTGCTCTTGTGCTTCAAGTGCCTTTTCGTAAGTGTTTACAGCCTTTGAACCTACTTGCTTTTCCATTACCTCGGTAAGGTCACTTACTCTGTCGGCAAGCTTTTTGTTCTGTTCTGTCAGTCTTTCTGTTGTCTCTGCAACCTCAGCTTTGTTACCTCCACCTATTCCAAAGGCACTACCTAAATCCTTGACAGCACCAATGGCTTTTAAAGCTGCACCAACATAGTTACCGCTTGCAAAGTCTGCTGCCGCACCTGCTGCATTGTTGAAGGCACTAAGTCCTTTCGAAGCTTTATCTCCTAATGAACCTAATCCAAGGTTGTTTAACAAATCGGGTATTTGGTCTAATCCTTTCTCTGCAATGAACTGCTGCGCATCAGAAAACCAATCCGCTAAAACTTGTGAAGCCTTTCTCCTTGACTTCTCCTCTGCTTGTACAGCTTCGGTTGTGGCACTAGCTGTTTTGTTTCTAGCCTTTGTAAGGTCAAATTCGCTCTTGGTAAGCTTCTGTATTATATCATTTGCCTTTTCGTACTCGGGTGTGCCTTTCTCGAAAGGATTGACGTACATTCCGTTTTTATCCTTTTCTAGTGGCTTACCTATAAGGGCTTCTGCTTCTCGCTCAAAGGATAGGATATTGCTTATTATCTCCGTTTCCTTGGTGAAAGCTTCGTTCAATCTTTGTTGTGCGGCTTCTGCTTCTTGCACAAGCCTGTTATGCTCTCTCTGTCTGTCTCCTACGAAATCAAACAAACCACCTTGTCTGCTTATCTCTTCGTTAATCTTTACAAGCTTATCTTGGATGGTTGCCATTTGGTCTACAGGCAGGTCGCCATTGTTAAGTACATCCTGCAGTTGGTCTCTCAAACCTATAAGATAGTCCTTGGAGTAACTACGCAAGTCAGAGAATACAGCCGACCAGTCTATCTTTGTCGATAGCTGCTCTTCTGCTAACTTCTGAATCTCTTGGTCTCTCTTCAACTCAAAGCTGACCTTCATTTCGGGGGTTGAAGCCTCACGTATCTTCTCCTCATACTCCTGTGTGATGGCAAGCTTCTTCTCTTCAAACGAGCCATATTCCTTGAGTAGTTCACGATAGGACTGAATCTGTTGCTTACGCAACTCTTCAAGCCTACGCTCCTCATTGGAAATCTCTTCATCCTTTCGTGCATCTAGGATTTCCTGCTGTTCTTTGGGTAAAACGATATCAGCCCATCCTGCTTTTCCAGCATTTGTGAGCTCATAAGGACTATCCTTGTGGGTGTTTTCCCACACTGCTTTGTTGTGCTCATAGATAGCCTTTTTCATTTCAAGCGCTTCTTCGTCTAGTTGTCTGAGGTTACGCTTGTGTTGCTCGGCCTGTTGTGCACGCTCTCGCTCGTTGCTGTCCTTGATCCTGGCTATATCCGCATCTACACGTGCGTCAATGGCCTCCTGTCTACGTTTTCTCAGTTCGTCCTCATACTTGAGTTCTTCTTCGATTTGGGCTGCAGAACGATTCTTAAAGTCCTTGGCTGTGTTAGTGCCGGTTTTCTTGCTTTCTTTGACGTCTCCACCAACACTCTCAAAAGCTTCTTTGGCTGCTTTCAATGCTTCCTTAGCTTCCGTATACTCCTTGGTGGTATAGTCAGCCTTGTTCTTTTCTATGGTTTCAACCCAATTCTTTGCGTTCTTAAACTTCTTTTCGGCTTCTATATAATCTTTACTCAAATTGGTAATGTTGTCAGAGGTCTCCTTAACCTTTTCCTTTTGGTCGCCGAATAAGCTGTTGATTTTTTGAGTAGATGAGATAAGCCCTTGCTCTGCTTTATTGAGGTCTCCAAACAATGAAAAGCTAACTCCATATTTATGAAGTGCTTTTTGCGTATCTTCCGCAACTTGACCGGTTTTCTTGAGGTCACCCTCTATCCAGCCTATCATCCTCTTGGTATCGTTCTCAGAGAACTTCTTTCTCAATTCATCATATATCTGACCCATTGCGTCAGCATACTTTGAAGTATAGTCGCTATTAGCCTTGGATAATGCTGCTTCCTTTCCTCTTGCGAGGGCCGCATCTCTGGCTGCTGCTGCCACTTTCTTATAGGCACCCTCAACATCTTTTAAGGTTTCTATCTCGTTGCCAAGACCTTTTAGGTACTGGCCGTATTGCTTTAGGATTTCGTCCTTGACTGTCTTATACTCCTCAGTCCCCTTTTCTGCTTTTCTCAGTTTATTAAATAAGTCGTCTATACTTTTCTGCTCTACCTTGATCTGTGCCTCTACCTCGTGGAATGATTTAGACACCTTAGAGTTTGCTTCCTCTATAGCTTTACCCATTCCATCGGCTTCGTGGTTGAATAATGCCATAGATGTGACAAGTGTCATCAACGCCATAGCAACCATTGCGTAGGGGTTGAGTGCCGCTGTCTTATTAAGTAGTGCCTGTGCCTTTTCTACAATCACAAGCCACCCGTAATGAATTGTTTCAGCCGTAGTTAAAGCTCCTAATCCAACAGTCTGGGCTGCCTGTACTGCGCTAGTTACCATTAATGCAGTCTTATAAGTTCCATAGGCTACTGCACAGTCAACTAGGATTTTGCCGAGTGTCTCGTAATTCTCAACAAGGAAAGATACGCTACTGAGCGCACCATTAATGATTCCCTCAGAGTTCTTTCCTATCTCGTTAAACATTATGTCTATCGAGTCCTGTATGTTGGATATCTGTCCGTTAATGGTCTTAGATTGCTTCTCCATCAGTCCACCGAACTTACTGCCTGCTGCGGTCATGTTAACAATGGCCTGTTGGAACACCTCGCCAGTAACCTTTCCTGCAGTTACTAAATCGGGGATATTTTCCTTGGTAGTCTTGAGTACCTTTGCTAATTCCTCGGCAATAGGAATACCTCGACCTTGGAACTGACGGAGGTCTTGCGTGAACATACGACCTTGTACCATTGTAGTACCATAGAGGTAAACGAGGTCGTTAAGTGGTATAGACATACCGGCCGCAATATCTCCCAATCTGATAAGCGTTTCATTCACATCTTCTGCGGCAGTACCATAAGCCATCAAGGATTTAGCACCTGCTGCTACTCCCTTTAGGTCGAATGGTGTCATGGCTGCGGTTCTTACTAGCTGATTCATCAAGTCAACAGCCTTTTCTTCACTACCTAACATTGTTGAGAAAGCGACCTCAAGCTGCTGAAACTCACCACGGACATTAGCAATATCCTTGATTAACTTTGCACCTGAGAAACCTGCAAACGACAATGCGGCTGCATTTCTTATTCGGTTGAACATCTGTTCGATGCTCATTCCGGATTCCTCAACTTCGTCCATTGTTGACTTTACGCTTTTACTGACTTGGTTCATTGCGTCAGTAAAATTCTTATAGTCTGCAGTAATAGGGATATGAATACCATTCATGTCTTTTCGTCTTTAAAGGGTTAGGTGCAACTTCACACCAATTATTTGTGCAAATTTACAAAAACTATTTGTATATCAAATAGAATTATTACTTTTTAACTTTATCTAACTGCTTGGTGTGAGCAACTTTACAGGAAATCTGATACCTTTGCGGATTATTCATCAACAGGCTTATGGTATTAAATGGTAGCGAGGTGTTTTCGATGAACGGCGAGTTTGTAGGTTTGTCTGTTAACGACCTGTGGAGTTTCGAGTTTTCCAACCTTACGGAACTACAGGGCTATGTGGCCGAGTTTCTTGTTGCGAAAGCTCTTGGTAAAGAGTTGCCCGATAACTGCGTAGGGTGGACTGACTACGACATACTATATAGGGGGAAGCGCATAGAGGTGAAAGCAACCGCATACTATCAAGCTTGGAAACAAAGCGGTGAGATATGCAAACAAAGAACTTTCTCGATCAGACAAAAGGAAAAGAACGATTTATACGTCTTTTGCCTACTTCTTGGTGAGAATGTAACGGAAGCTAATCCGTTGCAGCTAGAAAACTGGGAGTTCTTCATAGTACCTACCATCGACATCATTGATAGGTGTGGTAGCAACAAGACTATTTCTCTTGAGCGTGTTCGTTCTTTGGGGCACAAGACAAGCTATATCGGTATCAAGGGAGCTGTCGACTCCATAATAGGCTAAATTGGTCATTTTTTCCTTTTTCCCTTGTGTTTTCTCGAGAATTTCATTGCCCAAATTGGTCATTTTTTCCTTTTGGTGGTTTCTCGCACGCTTGCGCACGCACGATTTTTATGCGTCTTTTACGTACACCTGTGTGTATTTCACGTACATTCTTTTCTTTTTTCTTTTCTCTCGCCACAAAAAAGGCTCAATCCCTTTGTGTCCGGGCGTTTCGCTTCTTTCTTTTCTTTGTGTGTGTTTGTTTCTATTCTTTTTCTGCCAGTCTATAAAAGAAAAGCAGGGCACGGAAAATATCCTGTATCTCCGTGCCCTGCAATTGTTTTCGATTGCTTTTGTGGTAAAGTATATAATTTTTAGTTCAATTCTTGATTTTTATACCCCTATTTGCGAATGCAGCAAGGATTTGTGCTGAGTTATTCGGGTCGCTAGCGTCTATTGTCTCCGTACTACTTAGCTTCAAGTTGTTAGGCAACTTCTTTAGTTCTTCGTCTGTGAGATATACAGAGTTTACCTTATCTGCAAGCAACATTCTTAGGTTGGTGTAGCTTCTTTCCCACACGATTTCTTCATAGCTTAATCCCATTTCTATCAATGGTGCTATGAATGAACCATATATAGACTTACCACCGAAGCTGAGTGTATTTTCTGATGATTTACTCTTGAAAGCAGACACCTTCTTTAGCCTTTCGAGTTCTTTGTCTATCCCGAGGTGCTTCATATAGACATCTGCCTTGTCTTTGGTAAGTAGTATGATTAATATAGATGCTAGATCTTCGGTTGAAGCCTCCTGCACAAATAGGTTCGTTCTTTCTGTTATTATCTTGCGTGAGTGGATTTGCTCTTTATTCTTGCAAGTATGATAGGCTAGGATAGTACAGACTTTCCGTTTCTCCTCAGTTGCTAATCTGAGCATTTCTATGTTCATGTTTAGCTTTAGCGTCTTGTAGTCTATCCCAAGGTCATCTATTAGCCTTTGTAAAAGATACATCTTTCCTAGGGTGACAGGGTACAAAAAGAATTGCTTCCTGCCAACATAGAACGGATAAGGCCGTTCCATGACGGCATCAGCTATCTCCAGGTCTAATCTTTCTTCATCTGTCATTGTGGAGAGGGACGGACTCGAACCATCGTCCTCAGAGCCTCTTGCCCTGCGCTCTGCCACTGAGCTACCTCCCCAAGTGCCACTTCTTTAACCCGAAGCGGCAAGGGCTTTATTCGTTTTCTGTGAACGTCTTTGTTGCTACCTCAGAACTTACACCGCCCTTAATGGCAATAGCCTTGATGGTGGTTGTATCTGTCAGAGTGATTGCTGCGCTATACGCTGTGCTTGCACTTGTTGGTGTTGAGCCATCAGTTGTATAGTAGATGGTTGCGCCATCGTCAGCAGTCATTGTAACACTTGTCGAGGTTGTGAACGGAGTCGTACCACTGATGACAGGTGCATTTACAGAACCTTTTGCAGCGAGGATGACATCTGTCAGAGCACCGCTAGCGTCGTGAGCGCCCTTGGTCTTGAAAGTATAATGAGCTTTCAGACCATCGGTAGAATCAAACGACAGGTTGATACGCTTTGAACAGCCAGTCAGCTTGACACCGATTGCGCCTACGTTCTCGGGGATAACCTCTACATCACCGCCATTCTCAACGAAGCCGGGAGTTACCTCAGTAGCATCACCGATACGACGCTCAAACTCAAGAATATACTTGTCGGGCTTTGTCTTACGTGCTTCTGCCTCACCACCTTCGATGGTAGCTTCAACCTCCTCACCTTCCTCAACAGACAGAGAAGTAGAGCCCTCTACGATATCCTCCATTGCGGCTGCGCTACCCATCTTGATACCGCACTTGCCCCAACCGATAATTTTGTTAGTAGACATAATATTAAGAATTTTCTATTTTGTAAAGTAATCTACAATTAATAACGTGACATCTTGCATCCGCAACCTTGTAGGTGTGCTGTTCCTCAAGGTTTACTCTAGCACCTCCAATCCAAAATACCTCAAGGTCTTGGCAGGCAATTTCTTCAAGCGTATCGCAACGTGATCCATTCTTGGTGTATTGGCCATCATCTAACAAATCGGGAACGTAGATATTGAGGTTTACTATCGTCTGCTGCGTAAACTTAGGAGAGTTCGCAAGCGGTTTGATAACGATATCTTCTGTATTGGAATTTACGTCTCTGTCTATTGACTTGAGAATCTTTCCGCTAATGGCTGCTGCTAGTGCAGTAGTCTTAACGTACTTGTATATTTCCGTTACAACTTTTCCCTCAGACTTAATCATGCTGCCAACAATCTGTTAATTTCTTTGATAGCCTTTTCTTCTGCACGTTTGACATACTCATCTACTTTTGCTTTCGCCCACAATGATGTGGATGCTAGCACGTCTTTTCCGTCTATAGCTTCAACATAATCAGCGTAACTCATTCCAGCGACCACCACAAGGGCGTAGGTATTAGCGTACAAGGCTGCGAGCTCGTCAATGTAGTTCCTTGCCTCCTGCGGGCCTTCAGTTCCATTCAATACTACTCCGAAAGATGATTCAACAACTTTCTTTCCGTAATCTAGAATGGCATAGCCTATAGAGCTTCGAAGGTTGCCTGTTTGGTCAATCCAGCTTTCATCTGCACTTCTGTCCTTAATCCTTACAACACATTGCTCGCCAAGATAAGAGAGGGTCGTTTCAAACTGCTTCTTTACAATATCAGCTATCTTCTTGAGGATAGCGTCCATCTTCTTGACATTACTCTTGCATTTTATCGGCATTAAATCCAGATCTTACATTGGTGCTGATAGCGGTGGAAACCTTTTACAAGGAACTCACCACTTAGCTGACCATCCTTCTTGAACTTGATTCGCTCACCTATGGCGAAATCCCTGCATTTCTTATCGTAGATGTAGATAACGTAGGAATAGGTCTGCAGAACACCATCGCCGAAGTCTTTCTCTGCTGCCGCTCCCGAAGGAACGACGTCGCATTTGATGTACTTCTGAAACTCTATCGTGCCGGGGTGCTTGTTGCCATCATCATCTATGTAACTCTGGCCTTTCACTCCTTGGTAAAGTTCGCAAGGTGTCATTCTCAGTACCGCCATATTAGCCTCCTATATAGACCATTGGTTTGCCATCATCCTTGACAGGTTCTCCAATCTCTTCGTAGAGGTCGTTAGCCTGTCTTAGAATAAGCTTACGCTGCTCGTCAGTCAGATTGCCTACAGACTTATCCGCTTCCGAGAAGTTGACTGCTTGGACTAGAGAGTAAAGGCAATCAGCCAAAGCACCTTTATAGGCAGCGGACTGAGATACCGATTGCGAATAGTTATCTTCGGTGTTTAAACCACGTTCGATACAAACGTTCTCGACATACCCTTCTGAGATAGGGTAGTGCACTGCGTCTATGAGTGCTTGGCTGATTGACTTCATACGTTCTTCAATTAAGTGTTAGCGGCCTGCTCAACTGCGATGGTTGCAGTCTTGCTACCTACTGTTACTACTACTGAGCCTGTGCGCTTTGGTGCAGACTCTGCGCTGTTAGCTGCAACCTTGACGGTCACCTTCTTGGTAGTTGTAGAGTAGGTAGGAGTAATCCAAGCCTGCTCAGAAGCTACTGTTGGGGTGTTGGTCTTGTCGTTTGTGTCAACAGCTACAGTCTTACCTGTGTTGTCGGCTGTCTTTGCGAAACTCAGCGAAGCGGGCTTGAGTACAGGATAGTAAACAAGTCCTGCATACAGCTTCTGCTCATCCTCGTCACTCAGAATGTTGATAGCCTTGATGACGTTATCGTCTGATGTAGTGGCAGAGATTGTCTTGCCAGTATTCAGAGCGTTGTAAGCAGTTGCAACCTCAGACTTGAGGTACTTCTTGCCACTGATTGTGATGTACAAATCCTCTGAATCTGCTGTCTCAGCATCGCCATCCTTCTCAACTGATCTGCTGCTGTCGAGTACATAAACCTGATCAACGTCCTCAATGATTGCAGCTGCGATAGACTGACCGGTTGTCTTTTCAACAAGCGATGGGTCATTAATCGAGTAGCGCGAGATAAGCTTGTAATCGTCAACGAGGTTGTAAGCAACACCAGGAACCTTATTACGGCTCTCTGCAAGCTGACCATAAGCGAATGTACCAACTGTTGGGTTACAGGTAAAGATAACTCGGTTGTCAGCCCAAGGCTTACGCTTGATCTTCTGTCCGTTCTTCTCGAAGATGATGGTGCGGTCGATGACACGCATCTTGCACTCATACTCATCCTGGAATACCTCAACAAAGCGCTTCTCACTAGGTACTTTCAGAGTTGTCTCGTCATCGTAAATCTTATCGTCTGCATCTGCAACAAGCTCACGGGCACGTCTTGTCTGACGAAGGGCCTTGAGGGCAACCTTACTGATCCAAACGGTATCACAACTATCTTGATTGTCAGCGATAGCGGCAAATACACGTTCGATGTCATCCAACTCGATAACACCAAGGGTAACAGTACCAAAGGTATTCTCAGCGAGATACTGGAAGTCGAGAATCATCATGTTCTCGGGGTTGTCGATATCAGGCATACCTACGAAGCCCCAGCAGAGACCATACAGGAAAGCCCACTCATACAACTCGTCCAGACCAACGTTACAGAAAACGAGGTCGTCAGCAATCTTCTTTGCAACACGCTGCTCGTTCTCACCCTGTGATGCCATAATCTGCAGGTCGGTCAACTCAGACTCGGTGAGGTTACGACCAATACCAGCCTTTGGCAGCTTACCGAACGCCTTACCTACAGTAGGACGTGTCTTGATGTCAACAGGCGAGTCAAATGCCATGAAGTCAGCAGCGATGTAGGTGGTGTTTACTGAACTTGCCTCCCACTTGTTATCTGACTTGAACTCCTTGCGCAGGATAGATGTGTCCTTATGCAGATAAGTACGTGTGTCCTTACGCTTGTCGTTGACCTTCTCCACAAGGCGCTGAAGCTTTGGAATCAAGCGGTCAACATACTTCTTAAAAAGTGATTTCTCTTTTGCCATAATTCAATCCTCCATACTTTAAGAGTGCTTCCAAGCCAACTCGGGGAGAGCAGACTTTACAGCAGCTAGAATTTCACTTGAGATTGTAAATGGACTTGCGAGGTCATTTACTTCTCCCTCATACATAACACCTACCCAGGGCTCGTCAACTGAGACTGTAGACTTAGCTACGCCCTCATATGCGTAACCCTCGGGGAGCGAGGTATAAGCACCATCGCTAACGGGCATTGGCTTACTGATTCCGTTCAACTCGTCACGGATGATAAGCTGACCCTTACGGATATAGTCCTCGGTGTAGCCCGTTGTGTCGAGCATACGTCCGTTGATGATGGACTTACCGAACTTTCTGATGACAATAGGGTCGTTGCCGAACTCGAATGCCTCAGACTTACCATTAGTATGATTCATATTCTTCGGATTTTGTTTTGACTAGAGCTGGTCAGCCAACGCATCCAACTCGTCGTCAGTTACTACTTCTGTTTGTTCGTCCTCGTCATCCTTTCTGCTTGTTGGGGCAACCTTGATTCCGAGTTTGTCCAATCCGGCGTTGGCTCTCTCCTGATTGGTTTCTTCCAAGTCATCTTTGACCTCTTCAAGGAACTCTTCAAATTCATCGTCATCCTCAAAGTTCATCTTGTCAAACTGGCGCAGATAGCGCTTGCCAAAAGAACCCGTGTCCTTGAGAAGTTTCTCAAGTTTAGAACGGCGTTTGTCCTCTGTGTTTCCCTTGCGGAGATTGGCGATTGTTTCATCCTGCTTCTCCACCTTCTTGAGAAGGGTTTTCAGCAAAGACTTAACATCGTCGTCGTCATCAGACTTGGTTTGACGATTCTTTTTTGATTTCTTGGACTTCTTTGACTTACCCTTGGGCTCATCATCGTCATCCTCGTCATCATCATCGTCCACAGTGTCGTCATCATCGTCCTCGTCCTCGTCATCGTCCTCATCTTTTTTTGATTTGGCCAACTTCTTCTTGACGATACGTGAAGCCGAACTCTGTGCCATTTTGAGGTAAGGGATTGCATTCTCGACAGCTTCGTCAATAGCACTCTCTACATCCTCGTCGGAGGCATCATCTTCGAGATTCAGCTTCTTGTCAATGTTAGAAGCAAGACGCTTAATCTCATCCTTGTCGAAACCGAGTGCCTTCACCTCATCGCTCGTTTTCAACGCTTTCAAAACTTTTTCAAAATGTTTGCTCATTACTCTTAGCTTTAGATTAATAAAACAAAAAATGGTCTGCGCCGTGCCGTAGCATACGCAGACCATCATCGACTTTGTAATAAGAAACATACTCTGAAAGAGCTATGTCAGGTCTTGTCGACTATTTCCGGGTAGCGTACAGCTTCATACGCTTGCTTACTTTAAGCATTGCAAAGTTAATTAAATCTATTTGAAGTACAAATAGTTTTAATTCTTTTTAAGCCTTTTTTGCTTCTATCATAATAAAAGAGAGGCAGTAGCAAGTTGGAAAGCTACCACCTCTCAAAGAAACATAAAACGAGCAATGTAATTGCTATTGATAGTAGTACGTTACATCTTCAAAGAAAAACTCGGTATCTCCGAAAGAACATTCACCACTGAGTAGGACAGAACCGACTTCAATCTCAAAACGCTTCTCGTCATCCGTAAGAAGGTTGCTGTCAAACTCTATAAGTGCGTTACGCACCATTTCTATATCTATCTCCTCATCAGTAACGAAGAGGGTAGTTTTCGTATTGTCTATGTTATCACAGGAACAAAACGCCTTGATCTTCTTGCTGTTCATTTTGTTACGTGTTTTAAGTCGTATGATATACTATTATAATCATAACCAAGTGAGGTGAGTTTTTGCGCCAACCTTTCCTTATACTTGCACGTTATAATATCTTGATTATTGAGGGCGAAGCCGTCCTTTATTTCTACGTGATTATCAAGTAAAGTCCACCATTCTTCTTCGTGTTTTACTTTAGAGATTCCGTCGGCCCTAACGACCTCCATTCCTGTTCCGTTGTTAAACACATAAAGCATAACTAGCCCTCCTGTCCGTCAATGTCATCCATACCTAGCTGACTTCTCTGATAACGAGCCATAACCTCGCACCTCATACAATTACAACCACAATCGGGGTTGCGTTCGCAAATCTTGTCTAACTCATACTCTGTCATAACTACTCCTCATAACAATTAATGATGTGATTACTTATCTTTACCTCAAACTTACCATCAGCGTTATAGCCTGCTGTTTCTACCCAATGTCTGAGCGCTTGGGTGTTTGATTCAACATCTTGGGGGTTGTAACCTCCTGCCTTGTTATATACTTCTGCATACTTCTCAGCGAGTGTGTTGCCACCTAAAGTTACACCGCCATTATCATCTACTATCGTTCTTGCGTGAACGTTGCAGATATTCATTGCTAAATCTCTTTCTGTCATTTGCTCTCCTCCTCATTCATCTGTCTTTTTAACTCGGCTTTCAATGCTGTCATCGCAACATTGATAGCCTGCTTATTACCAATACCTGCGCGTGTACCATCATTCCACACAAGTTCAATTTGCTTACATTCGTGACGTTCGTAGTCTGCAAGCACATTCTCTAACATTTCTTTCTTACTCATTTCTTATTCATTTTAAGTCCAACAATAACACCTTCCAAAAAGCGATACATTTCTTTTGGCTTACGATACCAACCAGCGTAAGACATTGAGCCGGTTGTGCCGTTTCGTTCTTGTACGCTACATTCTCCATTACACCATTTGGCAACGAAATCTTTTCCTGTCAACTTATTGATGATTTCAATATTAAGCTTTATATTTTCCTTGTATCTCATAACTTTTCTACTAACTTATCTAGGTCTGATTTACTCTTTATCTCATTACAATCGTAATAGAAGTTTGGATAAGATGGGCTACTTACATCAAACTCAAACTTTTCTTCATCTAACAAGCCGTTGTACTGCTCGACTATCTTTTGAAACAGCTTACGTAACATTTCACGTCCTACTAGCTTGTAGTCTTGTTGACACACTTGTAATACCTCAAAAAACTCCTCTTCTTCTATGTCTATATCAAAGTCGTCACAAATCTTATCTATGATAGGGCCATCCATAAAGAAGCAAGCGGCCATAAAATCTGTCATCTCCATAACTATTCCTCCTATTTATACCTCCAATTAATATAATCTGCTTCGTTGCGAAATCCGTGACACTCCCATTCATCAGCACAGGCATCACGATAGTCCTCCTCTATTGCATCAAGCAACTCTTCTGTGTCTAGATGCTCGTCAATATAGGATTGTACTGCATCATTGAGCCTGTCAAGCTTCTTATAGCACTTTTCTTTCTTACCCTCACAACCATCAAGGCTAAACTCGATGTCAGCACTAGACTTGCTTTTCCAAGATACATAACAGGAAACATCACAATAGCCGTTCCCGAACTCATATCCAAACTGGGTGCTTATGCTTGCGCTATCAAAGCCGTATTCGTCATACTCGATACTATATTCGTCTTTTATCTCCTCGAATAATCTGGCGATAGTCTTTTCTCCTATAGCCTTTATAAGTTCTTCTCTCTTGCTCATAGTCGTTACTTTTGGTTCAACTCTTTTACTTTACTCTCACAGAACTTCTTGCCTTTACCAATGAAGCTGAACGTTCTGCTTGTCTTACAGAAAACAGCCCACTTCTTGTGATACTTGGCAATCTCAAACAAATCTTGGTTCGCCATATTCTTTTGCATTATGTCCTCCAATCAAACTCTCTTGCTTTCTTAACGAACTCATAGCACTGAGGTATGTAGCCACAGCGAACGTGAATCAAATGCTCAATAGTAAACATAAGATAGTCGTCGTCTTTTCCATCAATAGCCTTGACTACGGCATCATTAGCATCGCAGGGGTGTTGTTCTACTGACGTTCGGAAACTCTCTTGACTCCATTCACAATCTTTAGACCACTTACCATCTGTTACTCTATTGATGATAAAGTCGATAGGTGCTTTCAATCTCTTTGCCATAACTATCTGTTTAAAGGTCTATACGAAGGTAATTTCCTCCGCGCTGTCCTGTTCTCTGATTGTAAACATCTACTATGCGTGCATTCTTGTAGCCATTCTCCCTGCAATACTTAGCCAGTTCTTCCGAATAGCTACGTACATAACCTGTAGTCCAGACTTGTATCAATCTTCTTCCTTGCTTGATCTGATTTTCTATCTCATCTATGTGACACTTATAAGGCTCAAAGGCCTTTGTGTACTTCTTTGCTTCTTCTGCTGTAATCATAATTGTAATGCTCTTTTGTCGTTTCTTAAATAAACACAGGTAGGAGGCTTTTGCCTCCCGCCTTTATGCCATATAGTACTTTCTCTCTTTGCCTTCCTCCTTGCGATACCAAGCGACCTCCACCACGGCTTTCTTGTCCTTGTAGCCGACCAGTGTTCCGTGACTTGTATCTTCCTTGCTCTGCTTGATACAGGTCTTGTCGATGTCGAACTTCTGCTCCTCACACATCTTGACGAAGGCTTCACGCATAGCTTCCATTCCCTTACTCTCGATTGGACTAGCAATCTCAAGCTTCTTGGTTTCATCTACTACCTCTTCTTTCTTGGGTGCTGCAGCTTTCTTCTTCTTTGTAGGGAGTGGTTTCACAGGCTTTGCCTTTTGTTCAACGCCATTCTCTATGACCTTTACCTTGTAACCAGCCTTGACTAGTTTTGCCATGCAGCTATACTGATCTTTTGCGGGGTGTCCTACTGACTTTTCTTCTCCGCTACCGATAACAGGAATACCGAGCACTTCTGATACCTTCTCTGCGTCTTTCCCGTAATACTCATAAAACTGACCATTTTTGTAAGCCTTGAGCACCTTTGCTTCGTTGCTCTTTGGCTCTTCCTCCTTAACCTCCTCTGCTTCTGCAAACTCGCCTACCTTCCAGTGCTTCTTACAGTCCTCAAGGGAATCGAAACACAACTCCTTTGACTGTCTTGGTGTCTTTTCATCATCGACGTATGCGCCATCAGCATCATACTTGAGAAAAACACCATAAAAGTATCCGTAACTTGTCAGCAGGATAACGAATGTCTTATCCTCAGACACATACTTTACTCTGTGACCACCAACGACCTTTGCGCCGTTCTTTAAAGTCTCCTTTGAAAAATTACCAACTTTTGCCATTGCTCTTAAATTTTGAAGTTAAACTTATGTTTCTTAATCACTTACTCTTTGATTTTTGCTACAGCCTTCTCGCAGACTTCATCCCAGAACTTTGTATCGTTTTCTGCATCAAACAAACACCTAACAGTATGAAGTACTGTCCTGTACTCTTCTACTGTTGAATACTTATGGAATATAGCCATCCATTCTGCCACTTGCTCCGATGTAAAAGTCTTTGTCTTCATTGCTCTTAAATTTTAGATGTTGTTTCTTAATTGCAGTGTAAAGGTACGAAGATTAATTTGTACCAGCAAGAGAAAATCTAAATAAATTGCTGACTTGAACTTTGTTTAACTTAGTTGTCGCTAACATTAACTTGAACTAACTAAAAATGCGTACTACTTTCACAAGCAATACGCACAAGAGCATTACATCGGAACAGGGAATTTAAGAGCAAAAACCCGTCCCTTGTAATTAAGAAACATGCAAATCTACAAATTATTTTCGATTTCACCAAATTTTAGCTAAGAAAACTATTAGTATATATTATATTTAACCTGTCATTACAAGAAATCCTGCAGAACTTCATCATCAGAAGCGTCAAACATATCGTTTGGCCAAAACGTAAGACTTAACGAATCAAAGCGGTCAGGCGATCTTCCTATTCTAGACTTTATATCATCTTTCGGCTCTATGATAATTGAGCCATTACTTTGAAACTTCCAATGTATCTCTGTTGCTTCCTCAAGGAATCTGTCATCGGGTGGCAGGGCGGGGGAGAAGCCGTTTTTGGGATTAAGCCAGTCTCTTACAGCCCAATGCAGATATGCACGCATATTTGCAAACTCATATTCGCCTGTAATATCGTTAAGACCTTTAGCACTATACGAACCTTTACACGAAAACACGTTACTCTCATTTAACTCAAGAAATCTAGAATACACACCTGCACCTTCTCCAATGGTATCTATAAATACCTTGTTATTAGTCCATACTCCTTTTCTTTTATGGGCTGTTGCAAGACCTACCACGTGCATGTGGTCAGCCTGTCCTCCAGAATCGTAAGATTCAAACTCAGATACGAAGTTACCATATCTCGGACACAATATACTCTCGTCTCGACCCATGCCGGCTACGTCACAGCCTATCCTAGCAGCTTTTCTAAGAGGATTAAATCCGTCTTTCTTCATCTTCTCCCAATTCTCGTTGGCAATCTCTATCCATTCCTGCGGGATAAGGACATCTTTACCAACTCTTGGGAACATTCCACGTATCTTGATTCTTGCTAGATCATTTGGTCTCCAGGCTCGACCTTCCCACATAAAATCTCCTTCTCCTTCATTGAACTCTTCTAGTCTGATTGGAGTACACCAAGCGTGTACGTGGTCATCAACCCATCGCCAATCTACTTGGCCGGGTATCACGTTCGTTTTCGTTACTACGTTCTCAGCATTAAGGGAGTCTAGTCTGAACTTCTTGAAGCGGCTGGACTTCATAGACCTTGCGGCATATCCTGTCGTGATATTCGGGTTAAACAAAAGCATTAATCTCGAATTACTCTGCAAGTTACCCTCAATGGCGTTAAAGATAGTCTCAGACATACCAGAAGCCTCCGTAACTATAAAAGCGATATTGTCTGCGTGCAATCCCGACCAAGCCTCCGTGTTATCATCATCAGCCTTGAAGCCAGACAAGAACCATTCTTCGTAGCCTGTCTTTATTCCAGATGTTAGTTTTCTTCCTGGTAGCACACCTGCGTTTCTGTATAGTCGTGATACCTCCGGCATCATAATCTCGTCAACCTGTCGACCTGTGGGGGCTGTCATAAAGACTTTCGTGTTACTTACAAGCTTACCATCCTTGAATCTTGGAGTGAGGTACATAAAGCAAAGCGCAGAACAAGCGGCCACAAAGTCCTTTCCTCTTGATGTTCCAGATGAAACGGTTATCATCGGTTCGTGCTGAAAGGCTGACAATATGGCTTGCTGCTCTCTGTCAAGCCTTGCGCGAAGAACGTCTCTTGCAAACTTATTCCAGTCCTCGCGCCAAGCTTTCATTCTCTCTACCGCTCGCTCGTCATTCATTTGTCTTTATCCTCTTCTTCATCGAGCTTCTTCATCAAATCCTCGAAAGCGTTGGTGTTAATATTGTTCTCTATGGTTTCAACATAACCTCTCTTCTTACCCTTTGTCTTGAGGTAGAAAATAATAGCCGTGATGTTATCTTGCTGAATAGCGGTCATAAGCTTTGATTCAACATAGTCTAGTGATTCTTCGTTGATAGACTCTACTTCCGAAGCGAAATCGGAATCTTTCATCCACTTATAGACTGTGTTTCTAGACTTGATACCAGTTTTCATACAGGCTGCAGTTATATTGCCGCCAACATCTTTCAATGCTTCGAGAAACTTCTTCTGTCTGCTAGTAAATTTTGAATATAATTCCTCCTTATCCTTCTTTGCCATCTTCTTAACCTTTGCTCTTACTGAGTGCAAATATAATAAAACTATTTGAATTATAAATAGAATTAACAAAAATTGACAAAGAAAACCCCGATGCGGCTCAACATCGGGTCGGTGAATTTACCTTCACAAAGGTACACAAAAAATGCCGGAAATCTCACGACCTCCGACACTTCAATGTTTCTATTGTTTAATTATAATTTAAAAGTTGATTTTACATATCTCCAAACAAATCGGGTTGTGCCAATTGGTTGGCCTCTTGTTCCGTACAACTGATATTCTTCTTATACTCTTGGTGTCCGTTGGAATAAGCCGCCTTATCTGCTGCTCTTGCTATTCTCTCAAACTCCTCTTCGTTAGGCATCTTCCTTGCGTTCTCGATGTGGCTTGCAACATCATAGAAGTGATCAAGACCTCTACCCATTGCCTTGCCTCTGCGTGTGTGCATATCGAAAGCATAGTCGGGTATCTCATATCTCTTGGTTTCGTTCTCCTGCCAATAGATAGAAATCGCCAAATCAACATACCTTGACTTGTGAGCGTGTACCAACATTAGGACAGCTTGAGTGAACGGAAGCTTTTCGGGCTTTGCTCTCTCCTTGAGTGAAACAAGAAAGTCGTAAGATGCTTTCAAGTTCATTAATGCCATATTGATATAGGGGTCACCCATGCCGACATCTTCGCTTGACATTATTATCATTCTCTTCCAGACGTACTTGGCATATCCGCTTTCGTACAACTCAATAGCCCAATACATAGCCTGCTTCTCGTCGCACCTTCTGATGGACTTCTGTAAGATACTCGCTACTTCAAAGAACGAATATCCGTGCTTGGTTCTTGGTTCAAAATCTGCCATAATTCTATTTTACTTTATGTTTCTTAATCGCCTTGTAAAGATACGATTTTATTTTGATGCCGGCAAGCCATTAACTAGGTTTAACTTTGATACACGTTAGAATGGGAGAGATAGACTTCTTTGGTATTCGTGTTTCCTCTTTGCAAGCATTGTGTCCTCTTTGATTTTGATGACTTCTCCAAAGCATTGACGGAGAAACAGAGTATCCTCCATTTCTTGCTGCTTGGTTCTATAATTGGCACAGCCTCCTTGATTTC
>JAEEGL010806430.1_pt1 | contig 22421 bp, 14 predicted proteins | sample 9134231 | NCBI WGS metagenome assembly JAEEGL01 (sample SAMN16246548, study PRJNA631951) | gut metagenome | biome: gut microbiome; feature: rumen; material: fiber-attached | host: Bos | place: Iran: Karaj | collected 2018-10
ATAAGCCAACCGTATTTCGCCATCGGTCCTTATCGAGGTATTTTCGAGATTAGGACCGCTATGAGAGAAATCCGAACGAAAGTGTGTTGGCGTTGAACTGTACACCGCAGGAGCTTTATATATTGTTGTCAGAAAATGAGCCACTAACCCCGTCCCCAAGGGACCACACGCCCGCCCAAGGGACCATACGCCTGCCCAAGGGACCACACGCCTGCCCAAGGGACCATACGCCCCGCAAGGCCAGATACTACTTTGCCATTTTCCGGTAGAGGCGTGCATTCTGGTGGGTATTGTCCAGCGAAAGGACCTTTTCAAAGTACTCAGCTGCCTTCTCCTTCTGACCAAGACCCAGATAGCCAAGGCCCATGACATAGTAGCAATGGATCCGGTTCTTCTCGGTCATATCGGCATCAAAGACCGACATATCGGGCATGGATACGGCAAAGTAATCCATGGTAAAGGTATCCCGAACATGGGCTTCTCCAAAATCCAAAAGTCGGTAATAGCGGGCATTGGCTCCCTTCTGATCTCCCAGCTTTTCAAGGGCTCTTCCCTGATAGAGGATCATATCCGCAGGCTGATCGTAGTAATACATCATGCCGGCCACTTCCATGGCGCCCAGGGTAGCCTTTTCAAAGCACTCTTTGGCTTTCGTATCTTCTCCCAGCATCTCATAAGATAGTCCCAGATGATAATACAGATGATTGTCCTTGGTGCCTTCCAGTCTTCCTTCTCCCAGGTTTTCGGGATAGGAAAGAGCTTGCTTCAGTTTACCTGCGGCATCCTCTGCCCTGCCTTTAGACAGGTCATCTTTGGCTATTTCCAGGAGACAAACCTTAAACTGGGTCGTAATCTTCCCTTCTGCGCCTTCCCAGGTCTGGAATACATGGGAACAGATCCGTTCATGGGCTTCTTCATATGCCCCAACGTCATTTAAGAGGGTCACATACTCGGTATACAGGTCATCCCGTTTTTCGATGAGATCGATGTTCTCCTTAAAGAGCTTTAGCCGCTCATCAAGCGATACCTGCAGCTTCTGATAGAGCTGATCCAGTTCCAGAAAGACTCTTGCATCACTCTTATCCAGCTGAAAGGCTCTCTCCAGACACTCTCTGGCCCTTACCTTATCGCCTCTTTTGTTGTAATAGGCAATGGAAAGGTTACGCAGCAAGGTAGGATAGGTATCATCTGCCTGCAGGGACTTTTCCCAAAGTGAGATAGCCAGATCATACTGAAGCTTATCGTAGTAAAGGCAACCCAGATAGTAAGGCGCTTTGGCTCCTGCCGGGTAAATGTCCATTGCACATTTAAGAACTGCGATGTCCTCAGCTTTGTTGGGAAAGCAACAGGTTGGATCCCATCCTTCCGCATTTTTAAAGGCAATGAGTGCTTCCTGTGTATTTCCCAGGCTGCTAAGGTATGCCCCTTCGTAATAGGCGATCATGGGATGCTTTCCCGGATACTGCTTAAGAAGGGTAACGGCTTTCTCATACAGTCCCCATTCTGCCAGATCACGAGCCACCTGCAGGTAAGTCTCATGGAAATCTCTGGTCAGGGCATGGAACTCCTGTGCATTTTGCCCGCATAAAAACCGGGATGCATGGTCAAAGGGATCCAACCGGAGATTATCTCTGATCCAGTCCTTTGCTTCTTCCTCTCTTTCAAGGGTCAGCAGGATCGCTGCTTTTAAGCCCCTTGCCTTGATGCTATGGGCATTTTTGACAAGGCTCTTTTCGATGAGCTCCAGCGCCTCTTCCGGCTCCTTTTTACGAAGAGACAGTGCCGCCAGATAGTAATAGCTCATCTCCTGAAGCTCACTCACCCAGGACGCCTTATAGAAGGCATCAAAGGCTTCCTCTTCCCTGCCCTGATAGAACAGAGAAAGACCCAGGTTATAAAAGGGCTCACTGTCACAGGGGCTCTGATGCATCCGTGTAAGACGCTTTATGGCGGTTTTAAAATACGGCTCTGCCAGATCAAAACGGCCTCTTCGCATCAGCAGTAACCCGTATGCATTATTGATCCTGGTATCCTCCGGATCTCTCTTTAAGCCTTCCAGATAGTAAGGGTCCGGCAGCCAGGTGGCATGACGGTACTGTTCGATATGTTGTCCGGTAAGATACAGTTCTTCATTGGTCAGGATCTCTTCCGGAAGTTTTGCCGCTTTGGCAGGTTCTGCCAATTCCGGAATTCCCGGATCCTTTGACGTATAGGCTACCAGTTCTTTCGTTCCGGCAAGCACCTTGACGGTTACCTTATATTCGTCGGGAACGGAAAGAGACAGATTCCTTTCATAGATCTCCACGGGAGAAAGCTTTGTATGTTCCCGGAAGATCTCTTTTCCATCGTAGAGGACTACGATATCCGCATCATAAGAGGAAGTCGCATAGGCACAGACATACAGGGACTCCTCTCCTCTTTTTTCCACGTTAAGGGCTGCATGAATGGTGGCATTCTTCACCCTGCCCACTTTCTTGTAAGGCATGAAATACTGCTTGAATACCTTCTCCTCATAGGGCTTTAACCAGGAAAAATCCGGCTGATTGTCACAGTACATACCGGTCATCAGCTCGATATACGGGCCGTCTTCATCGGTCAGATTCCGATCCCAGGCCTTGCCGAAATCTCCGCATCCCCAGGTCCACTGCTTCTTACCGGGAGAAATATGATGATCGGCCACATGTAAGAGCCCCGCCTCTTTCCCGTAGTCATAGCCGCCTACGAAATCATAATCGGACTTTTCCGCCATATAGGAGGTAGGCACCGGAATATTCTTATAACGGGAGATATCCACGCCCTCGCTGTAATCGTATTTATAGTATTCGCCGGTCGCAATGGGAAAACGGGAAACTGCCCGCTTGCCGTGATCGTATACGTTGTGTACATCCGGCGGGAAGATGGACTGGGTATCATCATTGACCGAAACCGCCGGATTGGCCCACCACAGGAAGGTCTGGGGGAAGGGTGTCCGGTTGTATAATTGCCCGGTGATCTCGATATAGGCCCTGTCCGGATACAGGGTAAACTTCGTCACTACCTTGGAACCGTACATCTGATCCACATCCCCGATGAGGACAGAACAGCTGCCGTCCGGGTGCTCCTTAAGTACATGATCCACCGGAGAAAACGTGGTAGGTCTGTGATGCTGGGGCCAGTTAAACTCGATACCGCCGCTGATCCAGGGACCGGTCAGTCCCACCAGTGCAGGCTTGATCACCCGGTTATAATAGACAAAATCATAGCCGTTGGTCTTATCGTAGGCTCTCTGGATCCGGCCTCCCAGCTGTGGCAGGATCATTACTTTGATATAATCGTTTTCCAGCCACAGAGCCTTCCACTCCTTATCTTTTTTTACCCGGCTGATCTCGTTGGTGGAAGGATAGGGATAGATCTTGCCGCTGCTTCCCTGATAGACTCTCTTTTCCAGAAACATGGGATTTTTATCGGGTAACCCTACTTCATAGGTGGGGATCACCACCATTTCTTCCCAGACGTTTACTTTTTGCATTTTACCTTTCTCCTTTCCGGATTGTCCGTTTTAACAGATCCGTTCCATTCCCCGGTCCTGTAAGGTGTTAAGGATCTCTTCCCGTGATCCCTTCAGGGATATCTGTTTTTCCTGTATATATCTTATGGTAACCGACCGAAGGAGAGCAAAGGCTTCTCCTGCTTTTTCCGAGCGCCCCGCCATGGTGGAAGATACATCCACCACCACATCCTTTTTCCGGGGAGTGATATACAAGGTCAGTTTTTCTCCGGCAGATGCACCGATCTCCTTAAGGCCCACTTCCCAGATGGCTTCGTTGGAAAAATTATCATTTAACAGATGTCCGGCTTTATCAAAAAGATTGCCGATATCTCCGCTGTAATCGATCCGAAGGAGGGCATCCTTCACGCCTTCTTTGATTTCCGGCAAGGTCAGGAGGTAGCGGTTTTTCCCGCAGGAAGTTACGGCTACTTCTTCCTTTCCGTCGGTAAAGCTTTCCACATACAGGGTTTCGTTATCCCAGATCGCAGGATTTTCCGATAAAAAGGCGATGGTACCTTCCTTAAGGGGAATCTCTGTATATTGCAGGCTTTCCTGCCGGGTAAGCACAACGAATCTTACGTTTCCTTCGGGACAATCCTTTGTAAAGACGCTACGCTCACCCTTTTTACAGGTAATGGTCTCTCCGTCTGCAAAGACAAACCGGCTCTCCATGTTTTCCGGCGTAAAGAACACATAGGTCTTCCCGTCTTTTTCATTCAGGATGGATAAAGGCTGGGCTGTGGCATATCTAAGCAGCATCCCGCCGATGTTCAGGTTAACGGGCAGGATGGCATTTTCACCGGCTGCAAGGCTGATCCCGGGGATCGTAACGGTTTCCTCCTCCATTTTGATGATCACCGTTTCCGCTTCTTTATCCCGGCATGTCACATGATCCTGATAATTGTTCAGGAATAAAAAGCCGCTCTTTCCGTCGGTACGCATGGCAAACCGAAGGGGTCCCTGATCTGCGGGGTCGATATCCTGACTGCCTTCCGGCAGCATGGTCACCATATCGCACAGCAGAGCGCCAAAGGCTTCGGTAAAACGGTGGATCAAACGCAGTCTGTAATAGCTGGGGCGAAGCTGTCCAAACTCTCCGATGGGTGCCTGATAATCGTAGCTGATCTTGGGGCACTGGCCCTCGTTTAAAAAGCCGGTGGTTTCACCGGTAGGATTGCTTCCGCCGCGATACATGTAGTATCCAAGGAAATTACAGCCGCTGGCCAGTTTGATATTGGCCATGGCATCCACAGAACCGTAGTCCAGCTGGAAACGGTAGTTATAGGTGTTCATCATACCGCCGCCCATCTCGCAGCAGGCATAGGGTCTGCTTTCCGGCTCATAGGTGGGGTCAAAATTATAGGTAGACGGCACTGCATTGTTGTGATTGTCCCGGTAGAGATATTCGGGCGTTGCAGGATGTACATAGGCGCCGCCGTAGGACATCCAGGGCCAGTAGGCATATCCGCCCCAAAGAGGCATCATCACATCCGTAGGCGTTGCCGCCCCTCCCCATCCGGTACAGGTATGAAAAGGCGGTGTGATCCCCTCCTGCCTTGCAATCTCCATCAGTTTTTTCATGTAGGTGCAACCGTCTTCCCCTGCGGTACACCATTCGCCGGAGATTCCCGTGGTCATCTCCCAGGGTGCGGAAGAATGCATGTACTCGTTTTCGATCTGCGCACCGATAATGGGGCCACCGTCCTGAAAGAACAGACCCTTTACCTGCCCTGCGATCTGCCGGTACAGGATCCTGGTATAGGCAAGGAAGCCTTCGTTATCGCTTCGCACGTCAAAGGGCTTGCCATACAGCCAGTCCGGAAGGCCGCCGTTTCGTACTTCTCCGTGATCAAAGGGTCCGATACGCAGGATCACATAGAGGCCTTCCTTCCCGCACAGCTCCACAAACTTACGGATATTCCGGTTTCCGTCAAAACGAAATACCCCTTCTTTTTCTTCATGATGATTCCAGAAAATGTAGGTAGCAACCACGGAAATGCCGCCGGCCTTCATTTTCCGAAGGGTATCTTCCCAGGAACTTTCCGCTACTCTGGAATAGTGGCATTCTCCGCTGATGGCCAGAAAGGGCTCTCCATCCATGGTCATGTAGTAATTGGTAAATCCAAGTTCCTTCCCGGATGGACTCTTTCCGTAGAAATGCTCTTTGGGCAGAGGATAGATCTCCTGTTTTCTGGTCTTTGTGATATCGATCCTGTTTTGCATGTTTTTACAGCACCTTTTCGTTGTCTTATTTGTTTTACTGCTTACCGTCCCCAGCAAACAGTCAAAATATCTATATCTTGCATAACAGCAATTTTCTTATATTTGCATCGTAGCATCACTGTTTTTGCAGTTCATAACGAATTGTTGCTTTAAAAATATCAATATATTGCTCTATCCTTTTCCTGTGCAGGATGCTATCCTTTTCTCATGAGAACAACGATTCCGTATACCTATCTGCATACCGATTCCTGGGCGGAAGATTTTACTCCCTCTCAGGAGCAGCGTCAGAAGCACATGTTCATCCAATGCATGGGCCATTACCGGTCATTGCCCGGCTACGGCGTATATGATCGCAGCAAGTTAAAGAGTTTTCTTCTGCTGTATACATCGCATGGCACCGGCATCGTAAAATACATGGGAAGGGAGGTCGCGCTTCCTCCGGGTTACGCTACTTTGATCGACTGCTCCCTGCCTCATTCCTATTACTGTGCGCCCGATGAAAAATGGGATTTTCGCTGGATCCACTTTTCCGGCAGCTGTATTGACGGATACCTCTCCGACTATATGGCTCACTGGGGGATCGCTCCCAATCCGGAAGGAACCGCTTTTTTCCAGAGCATCTATGAGCTGGTAAAATCCGGCAGACAGACTTCCTATATCACCAGTTCCACCAAGCTGATCACACTGTGCTCCGACATGCTGGTAAATGTCCTGGAAAACAGTGAGATCGGTCAAAAGGGCCTCTCTCCCATTATCGTAAATGCCATCCAGATCTTTGAAGAAGAATTCCCCTCCGACCTGAATCTTACCAGTGTCTGTGAAAAACTGTCCGTAAGCAAGTTTTATTTTCTCCGTACCTTTAAGGAGCAGACCGGTTTTACGCCCAACGATTACCTGATCACGGTACGCCTGAATCATGCCAAGTCTCTCCTTAGAAGTACTACCCTTTCCATCGAAGACATCGCGCTGGATTGCGGTTTTTCCACCAGCACCTACTTTATTCAGGTCTTTAAGAAACGAGAAGCAGTCACCCCGTTGCATTACCGCCGGTTTTTCCTGCAGGAAAGCGCAGAGTAAGGAGAGTTTATGATCCGTTATACCGTTACCGTCAAAGATGCTATCACCTTCCTGGATGCGGAATGTCCTCTGCCTCTTTTAAACAATCCGGATAAAGCCGGTACATCCCTTTTGCAGATCGGCTTTACCTCTTACGGTGCCGGCATCCGGTATATCCGCATTGTAAATCCCGGGCAGATGCTCCTGACCCTGTCCTATGAATCCCCGGAGGATCTTTGCTCCAATCCTTCCCTTGCAGGTCTTACAGTTGGTCCCAATGCGGGAAGGCTTCCCGGAAATGTGCCCCTTAAGTTTGCTGAGGATCTTCTGGTAACCCTTCCTGCCAACGAAGGCATTAATCAGATCCACGGCGGAGTAAAGAACCTGTCCGGCCGTAACTGGATTCTGGATTCCCATAGTCTTTCGAAGGATGGCAGTACCCTTACCGTCTCTTTCCTTACATCTTTGCCGGATCAACTGGAAGGATGGCCCGGAAACCGCATCTTTCTTGTTACCTATACCCTGTCCGCAAACGGGGAATTGCAGATCCGCTATGAAGCCAAAAGTGATGCTCCCACTTATATCAATCTGACCAATCATACCTACTGGAAGCGAGAGGACCTTACTCTGACGGTCTTTGCAGATCACATGATACAGAATCGTAAAGATCACCTGCCCTGCGATATCACTCCGCTTCCTGCAGAAGATAAGGGCCTTTTTGACGTAAAAAAAGAAGCCGTCTTAAACAACGGCTTCCTTTGTAAATGTCCTTTCTCATGGGATCTGATGGTAAACTCTGTGAAGGATGGAAATCCCCTTCGTCCGGTGGCACATCTGCATTACAAGCATGCCGGCCTTTCGATCCGTATGTCTACGGACGCGCCCTGCCTTATCGTCTATACCGGTGACTATCTGGATGATTCCTCTCTTTTAATGGATGGTACTACCTCAAAGCCCGGTTCCTTTATCGCTCTGGAAGCCCAGGAGCTGTATCCTTTTACGGAGTATAAAATAACCACTGCGCTGCATCCTTTTACCAGAACCATCTGCTACCGATTCCTCCCCTGCAGGTAGGTCCATCAGGAAGTGGGAAAAAGCAAAAAATGGCAGATCATAAAAAAGGCAGTGAGCAAAACCCTGCTCACTGCCTTAACTGTTTTGTCAGATCATTCTTCGCTGCTTCCGATGTGTTCGAACAGATACTGTAATACATCATCGGTAAACTTGCGGGCATTGACACCGATCATGTAGGTGCCGTCTTCCTGCTTGTCCTGACGAACAACATCAGCATACATGATCATGGTAGCTGCTACGACGATAACGTCCTTTCCTACCAGATTCGGTACACTTGCGTCAGCGCGGATACCCATGCCCAGAGGGCTGACATTTTCTGCTTTGGTAACGTATCTCTGCTGTGTCTGGCAATCGACGATGACACTGGGTGCAGGATAAGTTACTCGGGTAATTCGTCTTCTTTCTTCCATACCTTCCTCGTTTCTGCTTTCGCTGCGATTTATTTCAGTCGAAGAACGGCAAAGCTCTTTGCAGGGAGAATAACCCCTTCCCGGATCTGTCCGGAAATCTCATAGGGAACAACCTTGTCCGTGTGATCGATGGAATTGTAATCCTCTTCCGATCCGGTCAGGACTGTACCGCTATAACTACCGCCCTCGTTACCGTCAGTTACTGACAGGGTGATCTTCTCTTCCCGGTCATTCTCATTGACGATTTTCACTATTATAGTACCACTATCTGTCTGACTTAGGCTATAAAAAATATTGTTTTTTTCTGCTTCTGCCAGATCTTCGGCTGCAACTGCAAGCGTATGGGTACCCATATTGGAGGCATACATCTTCTGCACGTAATAGCTGGGCGAGCCGTAAACCTTTTCTGCATCAAACCAGATCATATCCGGAGACCACTGAGCATAGCCCACTCTGGCAAAGAGGGGTGCATAGCTGGCAAGGACTACCTCATCGGCATTACGCTCCACACCGGTCAAAAAGGCAGCTTCCGCTAAGGCTCCTCCCAGGGTATTGGCATCGGGACGGTTCATGTCACAGATGGGATGGGCTGCATATTCTCCGGCAAATACCTTGATCCGGCGATCGTAGTCATCATAGAAATGGGTGTGGGCAAGAAGCCACTCGGGCTTCACATAATAATGCTCATCCAGGGCATAGGCAAAGCCCTCTTCGTCCTGATGTTTCCGATAGAATTCCCAGGCGGCGCTGTAGCGCTCGGAGGTAATATCAGGGCCCGCAGAGCCGATCAGTTTCATGTCAGGATCCTTCTCATGAATGGCCTTTTCAAAGAGTACGTACCGTTCAAAGAAGTCTGCCCGCTCGGTCTGCCACTGCTCATTTCCGATGCCCATCATGGTAAGACCGAAGGGCGCAGGATGGCCCATTTTTGCACGGATGCTGCCCCAGGTGCTATCCACGGGACCGTTGGCAAATTCCATCAGATCCAGAGCATCTTGGATAAACTCTTTAAACTCGGGGCTATCGATCGCAACCTGCTCCGTAGACTGATACTGGCAGGCAAATCCTACGTTTAATACCGGAAGAGGCTTGGCACCTACCATCTCGCATAAAAGGAAGTACTCATAAAAGCCCAGTCCCAGGCTCTGGTTGTAATGGGAATAAATGCTGTGGAAGCCGTTGTCCGGATTGTTGTTATGTACTGCCCAGCGGTTCCAGTTATTTTTCCGGTCCCAGGCATCCTGCAGGGTATTCTTGAAGCGATAGCGGTTTTCCAGGGTATTGCCTTCCACGATACAGCCACCGGGGAAGCGGATAAAACCGGGATGCATATCCTTTACGATCTCAAAGATGTCCTTGCGGAATACACCGGCTACTGCATCTGCAGGCATCATGGAAACAAAGTCAAACTCTGCCATGCCGGGGTCCGATAAGGTGATCACAAACTGTGCCCCCTTTACGGTATCCGTTGCCCGGATCCTGCCTTCAAAACGTTTCCAGTAATTGGGTGTTTCCGACAGATGCAGCTGCGTATCGATCTGGGTCTGTCCGTAGCAGACGCCGTCTTTTAAGATGCTGACCGTAATGTTACCGTTGTAATGTCTGGTCCGTGCAAAGAAGGTGATCTTGTACTCCTCTCCCTTTTTGAGGCAGATGCCGTCATAGGCCTTGTTGGCAAAACCTGCTCCTGCTTTCTTCGCCGTCAAACGCAGGTAATGGGGATTGATCTCCGAAAGGGGAGACCCCATGACCACCTTAAGAAACGCATCTTCTGCGGAAGGATATGCACTCCAGCCGTACAAGCCGTCCTCCACGGTAAAATAGTCGTCCTTATCCCCGAAAGCTTCTACAAATTCAAAGCTTCTATTCTCGATCATCTCCGCATACAGACCGCCGTCTGCCGCATAGTTGATGTCTTCGAAGAACAGACCGATCATACCGGGTTTAATATCCACTGCTTTCTGGTTACTGATCTTTAATTCCATTGCTTCTTCTCCATTTTCTTTTTTATTTTCCGTTCATCAAAGCTTCATCGATGGCCCGCAGTTCTTCTTCCGTAAAGGTGATATTTTCGATGGCTCTGATATTATCCAGGATCTGCTCCGGCTTGGACGCTCCGGCAAGTACGCTGGTGATCACATCCTCCTTAAGGAGCCAGGATAAAGCCATCTCTGCCAGGCTCTGGCCGCGTCCGGTTGCGATCTCATTTAAGGTTCGGATCTTCTGAAGCTGCTCATCGGTAATGGCATTTTCCTTAAGAAATCTGCCGTCGGTACGGATCCGGCTGTCTGCAGGGATCCCGTTTAAGTAGCGGTTACTTAACATGCCCTGATTTAAGGGACTGAAGCAGATGATACCTTTCCCAAGCCGGTCCGCAGCGGTTTTTAAGCCGTTTTTCTCAATTCCGCGGTCCATGATGTTATAACGGTTCTGATTGATCACAAAGGGACAGTGAAGAGCGCTTAAGATCTCTGCGGCTTTTTCCATGGTCCTGCCGTCATAGTTGGATAAACCAACGTATAAGGCTTTACCGGAAGAAACAGCCTGCGCAAGGGCGCCCATGGTCTCTTCCAAGGGCGTCTCGGGATCCATGCGGTGATGATAAAAGATATCCACATAATCAAGGCCAAGGCGCTTAAGGGACTGATCCAGACTGGCCAGCAGATACTTTCTGCTGCCCCAGTCGCCGTAAGGGCCATCCCACATATCATAGCCCGCCTTGGTAGAGATGATCAGCTCATCCCGGTAGGGAGCAAAGTCTTCTTTTAAGATCTTTCCGAAGTTACGCTCTGCGCTTCCCGGCGCCGGTCCGTAATTATTGGCCAGGTCAAAATGGGTGATACCGTTATCAAAAGCGGTATGACACATCTCCTTCATCTTTTCAAAGTCGCCGGTATCTCCGAAGTTATGCCACAGGCCGAAGGACACTGCGGGAAGCTTAAGACCCGAAAGTCCGCAGCGGCGGTATAACATTTTTTCATAGCGTTTTTCACTGGCAAGGTACATGGTTTCTTTTCCTTTCTCTGTTGACGGTTATGAAATCTGTTGTTTCAAAAGCCTTATAAGATATGCTCCATGCCGATCTTCTGGGGCATGAGGCCGCAGTTTTCATAAAACTTCATGGCAGAGGGATTGCAGCTCCACACATTTAAGGTGACATTGTAGCAGCCCTGCTCTTTTGCAAAAGCACAGACATACTCATACAGTAATTTTCCGATATGCTGCCCTCTGGTCTTCTCATCCACACACAGATCGTCGATGTACAAAGTCTTAATATCCGTCAGGATATTGTCTCCTGAGTGTTCCACAAACATGCAGAAGGCATACCCCAAAGTCAGATCCGTATCATCCACGGCACAGAAGATGGGGCGATTTGGATCTTTTAACAGTTCCCTGAGTTCCTCCCCGGTATATTTGGTTCCGATGTTAAACAGGTCCGGTCTTCCCAGATGATGGACCAGGTTTACCTGGCGAAGGAGTTCTAAGATCTCCGGGATGTCTTTTTCCAAAGCAGGTCTGATATGCATGGCTTATTCTTTCTCCTTCCGCTTTCTTTCGGCGGGACATTTTTTGGCTGTAAAAGGTCCGTACTGACAACGGGCACATTCAAAACACTTTACGTAAGGCTTTCCCTTAAGGACCGCCAGCGGGAAAGCCGGATCGGCAAGGATCGCTCTGCCAAGGTCCACCGTATCTGCCAGGTCCTTGTCCAGCAGGTGCAATACGCTTTCCGGCGTTAAAAGGCCGTTTACCGTGGAAACCGGTACCCGTCCCTTAAAATGGTCATGGAAATATACGCCCAGGGCGCAGATCTCATTATAGCTTTCCCCATCCTTTATGATACCCGGATCCAGAGGACCGATCCCGCAGGATACCTGCAGATAATCACAACCGGCCTTCACATATTCTTCTCCGATCTCTACTGCTCCGGGAATATCCGGATCCGCGCCGGAGATCCGGACGCTGATCAGAAAATCCCTGCCGCACTCCTTTCGGATCTGCCGGATGATCTCAGATGCAAAACGGGCTCTGTTCTCGTTGCTGCCCCCATATGCATCCGTCCGCAGGTTGGTACTTACCGCCGTAAACTGATTGATCAGATAACTGTGGCAGCCATGGAGCTGGATGCCGTCATAGCCGGCCTTTTTTGCCCGGAGGGCAGCGCTTACAAAGGCTTCCTGCATGGCATGGATCTCCGAAAGGGTCATCTCTCTAGCCATAATACCTTCCCGAAATTCCACGGCGGAAGGGCCGATGGCTTCTCCAACGGCGGGGTTTGCGGTAATGCCGGTATGGTTTAACTGGATAATGGCAACGACGTTGTTGTCGTGACAGTTCTGAACGATCTGCTTATGGCCTTCGATCTGAGCATCTTCCCAGAGCCCCAGGTGGTTTTCTCCAAAGCGTCCGCCCGGAGTAACCGCGGTTGCTTCCACACAGATAAGAGATGCGCCTTTCTCTGCACGCTCTTTATAATGCCGGATATGGAGATCGGTTACTTTTCCGTCCGCTCCCGCATAATCGAATTTGACCGTAGGTGCCATGGTGAGGCGGTTTTTCAGTGTAAAGCTGCCGATCACGATGGGTTCATCTGCTTTTGCCATATTGGCTCCCTTCTTTATATGCAATCCGTTCTATTGGTTTTGTTTTTCCACGATTCCCTTATGCATCCAGATACCGCTGTGATACCTTAAGTGACAGACGATGCTGACGATGATCCAGGTAGCTCCCGTCGTCATCCAGATGCCCCAGTGACCAAACCCCAAAGGGCCGGTAAAGAGAAACGCAAAGACTACTCTTCCTGCGATCTCCGCCATTCCGTTGATCAGGGAAAATCTGGCATCTCCCGCGCCGTTTAAAAGAGCTCTGGGAATGTAGATGGTACACAAAGGGAAAAAGCAGGCGCTGGTGATCTTAAGGGCGATGCTGCCCATTTCAATGACCTCTGCATCCTGTACAAAGATCGCGATCAGATACCGGCCAAAGAAAAAGGCCAGCGGGAACATGATGGCCGTAAAGGTTAAGGCGATAGCCAGTCCCACGCGGTAGCCCTTTTTGACCCGGTCCAAAAGACCTGCTCCCATATTCTGTCCGGTGTAATTGGAAACGGCGCTGCCCAGGGAATTATAGGGTTGCTGCACCAGCTGCTCCAGGCGACTTGTGATGGTAAAGGTAGCCACCACCACGGCTCCGAAGCTGTTGACCACGTTCTGCAGGATCAGACAGGATATGGCAATGAGGGAACTCTGCATGGCAATGGGCGTTCCGATCTTCAGTGCATTTTTAATGATATCCCGGTCCGGTTTCCGATACTTTGCAGGGATCTTAAACAGAGAAATGGTTTTTCTGGCATAGATGATACAGCTGATGGCCACCATAAACTGGGAAACGACGGTGGCAAAGGCTGCGCCGAAAACTCCCAATCCCAGAACCTTAACAAACAGAATGTCCAGTACCGTATTTAAGATGCTGGAAAGGATCAGGAACATGAGAGGCGTCCTGGAATTCCCCAGGGCATACAGGATATTGGCACACCCGTTATAGGCAGCCACAAAGAGCATTCCCAGAGAGGTAGTCCGCAGGTAGATCACCGACTCTCCTATGATCTCACCCGGTGTCCCCATGAGGCCCAGAATGCCGGGTGCAATGATATAAGCCACCATGCATACGATGAGGGCCGTGGTTCCCAGGATATAGATGGCATTCTGAATGGTCCGCTGGACGTGGGCTTCATCGCCGGCCCCGAAAAACTGGGCCACGATGACACCGATCCCTCCTGCCAGGCCGGATGCCAGGGAAAAGAACAACCAGTGCAGAGAAGCGCAGGCGCCTACTGCCGCAAGCGAGGTTGCTCCAAGAACATTGCCTACAACAATGGAATCCACCATGTTGTAGAGCTGCTGAAAAATATTACCGATAAACAGAGGGAATGCAAAACCAAGCAGGAGCTTAAGCGTACTTCCCTCTGTCATATTTTTGGTTCGTTTATCGCCCATATGGACCTCTGACTAAGCCGGCTACCCGGCGGAATAATGGTATTCCCGTCAGTGAATATCGTATACACTTCGCACACGAAGCTTCTTCGGATCGCCGCTTAGGATCTTAACGGTTTTGGAATCCGCATTTAAGTCAAAGTAGTTATCCGAAAGGATCAGATCCTCGTTCTCATTTAAGATCTCCACGCTCTTGGCGTAGGCCCCGGCGGAAACGGTGATCTCATCACCCTTAACGCTGACCCTTAGTTTCGGATCTTCATAGCGGAAATACTTAGGGAAGGAGAAGTTCACGGTTCCTTCGGAGATCACGGTATTGCCCTTTAAGAGCTGATAGCTTACATAGTGGGCATACAGATCCGCATCGGGGAACTCCACCTTATCCAGCCACACACTGGTAAGAGCAGGGACCTTCACCTTTTTGGTATCGCTCCTTAAGATCTTTGCTGAGGGATCCCTAAGCTGCCACTTCACGGTAAGATTTTCATCCTTTAAGGTTTCGTTGGCTACGTTTAAACGGATGGACTTTTCCACCTCAAAGGGCTTCCAGTTAAGGGGTACGCCGGCGCTTACCATTCCCTGCTCTTCGCAGGAGATCATAAGGGGCGCGAAAAAGCGCTTCTCATAATAGTGAAGGGCCTTTAATCTGCCGCAGTAATCCACACTGGACCAGCTGGCAACGGGCCAGCAGTCATTTAACTGCCATACCACGGCGCCCATGCATTCGCCTCTGTGTCTGCGGAAATGCTCTACACCGTAACGGATACCGTCTGCCTGCAGGAGCTGGGAAGCGTACAGCACCGTATCAAAATCCGAAGGATACTGATAGGTCTGCTGCATGTAACCCATGATCTTACCGTTGGCCTGACCGTTACGCTGATGCTTCTCCATGATGTAGGAGAAGATATTCATATCTTTGGGATCATCGGTAAAGGTTTCGATGGTCTTACGACTGGGGAAGGACTGGAAGCCAAACTCCGACAGATAGCGGAAATGATATTTCCGGTATTCGGTAAAAGGCTTATTGCCATGCCATACTTCCCAATAGTGCACGTCTCCTCTGTGCTCGTCTCCGGGATTGTCAAAGCTTCCTCCGGAGGAAGGGCTGGAAGGCCAGTAGAATACCTGGGGTGCATATTTTTCTACCATGCGGGGCAGAATGCGCTCATACATGATGATATAGTCCCGAACTTCCGCAGGCTTGGAAACCCACACACCCTGATCCACAAAGGATTCCATCTCGTTATTGCCGCAAAGAAGGGACAGGGATGCATGATGACGGATCCGCTTGATGTTCTGCTCAAATTCCCGGGTAATGCTCTTTTCAAATTCCGGTGTCAGATCGTAAACGCCACAGGCGAACATGAAATCCTGCCATACCAGAAGTCCCAGTTCATCGCAGATATCGTAGAACCAGTCACTGGGATAATAACCGCCGCCCCAGACGCGGATACAGTTATGATTGGCAAAAACTGCTTTTTTAAGAAGGCTTCGGGTGGTTTCGGGGGTGACTCTTCCCAGAAGATGGTCCTCCGGAATGTAGTCCGCACCCATGGAGAAAATGCAGATACCGTTTACTTCTGCCGCAAAGTTTTCTCCCCACTTATCCTCTTTCCGGTTCATGGTAAGGGTCCGAAGGCCGATGCGCTTTTCGATGGAATCTACCAGGGTATCTCCCAGATAAAGATCTGCCTGTAAGGTATAAAGATTCTGCTCACCGTAGCCATTGGGCCACCAGAGCTTTGCATCCTTTATAAGGATGGTCTCCGGAGAATCCGTATAGATCGTTTTCTTACCGGAAGGATCGATCAGCGTATAGGTTACGCTCATCTCCTTTAAGAGGGCTGTGCTTTTTTTATTTTCATCCAGATCGATCTCCGGGGTTAACGTCAGGGTAACATCGGTCTTACCCTTGGCATTTTTCTTATGTTTCTGCAGGATCTCCACGTTTTCGATCCGGGCACGGTCAATGCCCAGAAGATACACCGGACGGAAGATTCCGGCATCGGGAAGATGTGCGCCCCAATCCCAGCCGAACATGCAATGAGCCTTCCGAAGATGGACAAAACCGGGCATGGCATCCTCGGTACCACGGGTAGGGGCCTTCTCATAGGCTGCAGTGATATATTTGACGGGAGAATGGAAATAGACCTTTAACTCGTTTCCTTTCTCCTTCAGGATCTTTTTTACTTCAAATTCATAGTACTGGTGCATGTTGGATACACTGGCAAGCTTTTTGCCGTTTAAGGTGATATCCGCAATGGTATCCAGTCCGTCAAAGCGAAGAAGTACCCGCTCCTGTTTAAGCAGTTCCTTTTCACAGGAAAAGGCAGTGACATACTCATAGTCGTCATCCATGAGTTTTAACGCTTTTTCTTCGTTATCCTTCCAGAAGGGGTCTTCCATCTTCCCTTCTCTTAAAAGGTCTTGGTAAACCGAGCCGGGAACCTGAGCCTTTATAAAGGTCTTCTCCCCTGCACGGTGCATCTTCCAACCACTGTGTAACTCTTGTCTTAGCATATGTCCCTCCTATTATCTTCCCTCTTTCGGTGAAAGGATGCCCTTTGCATCCACCGTTACACCGTAAGGATCGGAATAATCCCGCATCTTTTTCAGGATTCTCTTCGCAGAAGATCCGGTTGCCGTTACCGGCTGATAATTGTTTCTGCCCTTGGGCGAACAGATCAGGGCAGGGATCAGGGTAACGCTCTGACCGGTAAGCTTTCCTTCCGTAAAGGTAAAATCCTGCTGCCAGATCACCGTATCCCGGTTTTTGGGATTGGTATTGCCGCCGAAGCAGAAGTTTCCCAGGCTGTAGGCAATATACGCACCGTTATAATATTCCGCTGCCTGCAGCACATGGGGATGGTGACCAAGGATCACATTTGCTCCCTGATCCACCGCATAGTGTGCCAGTTCCTTTTGCTGAACTGTCACATTCGAAGTGCTTTCCACTCCAAAATGAAGGGAAGCGATGATCAGCTGCGCCCCCTGCTCTTTCAGGTCATCTGTGCAGGCTTTGATGATATCCATCAGTTCTCCGGTGTTTAAATATTCCCGGTCCTTGGGCTCATCACTGGCGCGGAAGGCGGAATTAACAGAGAACATCCCTACCTTGATCCCCTTTACTTCGGTTAAACAGGTCAGGTTCTCGGAAGAATACAAAAGTCCGGCTTCTTCCAGATTTTTCATGGTATCGGTATAGCTTTCTTCTCCGTAATCCCTGCAATGGTTATTGGAAAAAGAGACCGCTTCCACACCGGCGCCTGTCAGGATCTGAAGGTACTCCGGCTTTCCCCGAAAGCGCCACTTCTTATTGGGATCCGGCTCTCCAAGGGTTGTATGGGTTCCTTCCAGATTTACCAGTGTCAGGTCATCGGCTGCAAAATACTGTTTTACTTCCCTGAGGAAATATTCCGGCCCCTTTTTGGCATAGACATTGTCAAAGCAGTTGTCGATCGCCGCCTGTTTTACATCGTTTCCAAGGGTACAGTCACCGGTCGCCGTAAGTCTTATGGTAACGGCGTCGTTTTCTGCCGCCTCTTCGCCAGCCTGTGCGGTATAACCATCCGCAGCGGATGCGAAAGCCTGCTTTGAAGGCAGGGCCAGAAGGGCAAGTGCCAGTACCGCACTAAGGAGCATCCGGTATCTGCCGCTTTTTTTGTTTCCTGTTTCCTTCATACTATATTTCTTCCTCTTCATCTTCCGGTTCCACGAAGTCATCCCGTCCGATGAGATGCTGCATCCTCTTTCCAAGAGCCTGCATTTCCTCCCGGTCTACCTTGACCACCTTCCGGTCGTAGGTCATCAGGCCGTTGATCTCATCCTCCACGTCGCTGACCTGAGTATAGACCACACCGGACATGTGATCCTTAAGGGCAGGGATCACCATCTGTTCATAGAGATCTACGATGGCACCTGTAAGTACCTTACCGTTTGGAAATCCTCCGTAACCATAGTTATTGTACTTGCTATAGAAGTGTCCGTCTACTGCCATAGCAAAACCGCCGCACTCAGACAGTAACAGGGGCCTTCCCTTTCCGGAGAGTTTCTCGATGTGATAATATACATGCTCACTGTCCATATCCCGCTTTTTCTGGGCAAACCAGCCGGATGCGGAATCGATGAGACGGGAAGGATCTGCTGCTTTTAAAACGTCATACATGGCATCTGCCCCAAACTGGCCCCAGCCCTCATTAAAAATGGTATAGGCCACAATGGAGGGATGATTATACAACGTATCCACCGTATGGAGCATGTGCTCCTTAAAGATCCGGCGTCTTCTGGGCGTCGCCATACTGAACCGGTCCGTATGTTTTTTCCGTCCCACATTGGGAAGGACCGTCTGGGTAATAAAGCTGTACATGCCGTTGTTGACCATATCCTGCATGACCAGCATGCCCTGCTTATCACAGTAGTAGTAAAACAGATCCGGCTCCACCTTGATATGCTTGCGCAGCATGTTAAAGCCAAGATCCTGCATCTTCAGGATGTCCTTTTCATATTCCTCCGGAACTGCCGGCAGGTAATGGCCGTCGCTGTAATAGCCCTGGTCTAATAAGCCGTTCAGGAAAATAGGCTTTCCGTTTAACAAAAACCGCCATTTTCCGTCGATCTGGCCGGAGGTCATGGTACGAAGGGCTACATAGGAATACACCTTGTCATCGCCGGTCTCCACACAGATGGGGTACAGATAGGGGCTTTCCACGCTCCAGCACTTAGGCTCCCGTATATCCACCCTCTGGGTAAAGACGTGGAGCATGGCTTCTTCCGTCTCCCCTCCCTTGATGCGGAGCTTTATATCTTCCTTCATCCGGTACAGGGGTGTGGAATCCACGGAAGTATTTTGACTATTTGGGTCAACGTTCGTAAAGCGGGTTAACTGCAGAGTTTTTGTAGGGTTGTCTTTGCCGTAAACATCCCAGATCTCCTTCTGATACAGAAGGTGGGGTTCAAAGACCGTCACCTTACATACGTCTGCCCCTTCGCATATCACCGACAGATCAAAACCGGTCTTATCCGGTGTGATCTTAAGGGAGCGGACATATACTTCCGGTACCGCTTCCATCCAGACGCTCTGCCAGATACCGCTGGTAGGAGTGTACCACATGCCGCCTCGGAACCTGCGCTGTTTGCCGTAAGGATAGTCGTGACTTAACCGGTCCACTGCCTTTACGGTAATGTGGCAGAAGCTGTGATCCCCCTCCTTTAAAGCGTCGGTAATATCGCAGGTAAAGGGAAGATAGCCTCCCGCATGGTCTCCTACCTGCCTATGATTTACATAGACTTCGCAGGTCTGATCCACAGCTCCGAAATGCAGAAGGATCCGTTTTCCTCTCTCCCGGAAGGATTCCGGAAGGGCGATGGTCTTCTCATATTTCATCAGCATGGGAACATGTTTAAAGTGTTTGCCCTGTAAAAAGCCGGACAAAGGAGCTTCGGGAGAAAAGGGCACCAGGATCTCCTTGCCGTTTAGGGTCCATAATCCGTTTAAGGACAGGAAGGAGTCTCGCTTCATCTGGGGTCTGGGATAGATATCCCATACTTTGGCAGCTTCCCCCGGAACGATCTGACCGTCCTTAAATACCTTATCCCGCAGTTTTTCGCCTGCCTGTGTATATCTTTCATAATGTCCCTGTCTTAAGAGCATCAGGATCCATTCCAGGAAGGGAAGGACCAGGATTTCCGCGATCAGCGCAAGGAGGAAGATGATGCGGTTTGGTAAAAAGGAAGTGGTTCCGTCGCTGTTAAGGATCACTTCCGCATTTCGCAGGAAAAAGGCACTGATGGCAGGACCGATGACGCCGGGAATCAGAACCTGGCAGAGGATCCGAACGCCCTGGAAGAGACCTGCACTCTCCTGCGGGATCCGTTCCTTGATCATGGCACCGAATACGGCCATACCCGTAAGGTAACCGGTGAGCATAAACAGCGTCCCCAGAAATACCGGCAGGGTATGCACGGTAAAAAACAGAATCACATAACCGATGGCCAAAACGATCAGCACCGGAAATACCGCATGCTTAAAACCGATCTGGTCATAGGCTCTTCCGTAGAATGCAGTGATCAGGGCCGCCAGCAAAATGGCCGGTGCAAAGATCAGCACATAGTTTGCCATACCCAGAGTCTTTTCATAGTACAGGATCAGATAGGGCATGAAGATCTGTATGGAAATATTAAAAGCTGCGAAGGTCAGCAGCGTTACATACAGCAGCACATGCTCCCTGATCACGGAAGGACGCAGGCTGTACACCACATGCTGCACATAGGAGCCGTAGCGGACCGGCTGTATGTCTTTTGAATCGTGGATCAGGAAGAGACCGCTGATACCAACGGCCATCATGACAAATCCGATGATGAAATAGATGGTCACCCAGCTGGAAGACTGATCTAAGTCAAAGCCCATGAAACCGCCGAATACCACCAGGATCGCAACCAGGGGCATCATGGCGTTAATGCCTTCGATCCGTCCGCGGTCCGTGGCATCGCCAAAGTCTGTCATCCAGGCGTTAAATGCTGCATCATTGGCGGTAGAGCCAAAGAAGGTCATGACACAGTCCATGATGATGACCAGGGTAATACCCAGGCTCATGGCTGCAATGGCAGAACCGGCAATGCCGGATAAGAGATCCACCCGGATAAAAGCAAAGGCAAGGATCGAGATGCCCCATAAGATATAGCCGGCACAGATCAGAAGCTTGCGCTTGCCGATCCGGTCACTGAACACACCCATCAGCCATGCGGTCAGGGTTGCCGCCACCGCACTGGCCCCTACCATCATAGAAATATCTGCTGCACTGGCATGGAACATCTTGTAGATAAACACATTGAAATACATGTTTTCTACGACCCACGCCACTTGTCCGGTCAGTCCGAACAACGCCAGTGCCACGTAAAACTTCTTGCCTAATTTTGTTTTCACTTGTATGCCTCGATTTTTGTTTGATCGTTTGTACAGCCTGTGTTTCCTGCCATACACATACAGTATACTGCCATTTGAAGCGTTCGTTAATGGGATTTGGAGATGCGAATGCCAAAGCATAAATAAAAAAGGTCCTGCCATGTTTCGGCAGGACCTTGCCTTAATCCGTTTCAGTTTTTCTTTTCCCGCACCAGTGCTTTCATGCCGGCGATCTGGTTATCAACCGTACTTGCTTTTACATCCGCCTTATTGATGGAGAATACACGAGGACTTCCCTGCACCATGAGCATCAACTGTTCCGCTATCTTATATTGGAACTTTTTCTTATTCGAATCAAAGAGCTTCCACAGTTTCTGATTGGTGGAAATCTCGCCGATATCCTGATAGAAGATATCCATCAGGGTCTCATCGTAGATCTTGCCGGTAGAGATATCTACATTTCCGGTGTAAACAAGAAGCTGTGTTTCTGTAAAAAAGAAACAGGTCTCCTGTAATAAAAGAGCGTGCAGCTTACCTTGTGAATCAAAACGATACGTCTCCACAGGATCATAAGCCCCTCTGATCCCCTTACGGGTTTTCCTGCTTTTCGACCATTTGCCATTGCCTGTATCCAGACTGGAATCCGGTGCAGCGCCAAAGCCATCTAATACAATAGGATCGATCAGACTGATCTGGCTTTGATCTACGCCAAGCTTTTCGATGGCACGCTTTTTGAGATTCTCCTTTTCTATCGCTTCTGCCTGAAGAACGGCTTGCTCTCCGGCCTTTCCTCTAAACAAACATGCGATGCATCCTGCAAGGACAAAAACTAGAGCAAGCCCACGCTGTATGCTGATCAAAACGTACATATGAGTATCCAAATACCAAGCCCAAAACTCATTTATACGATACAAATGCTCATATATACGAAGTCCCACTAAAGCCAATACGACACCGATCGCAACAAGTACCAATCCGATGGGATTGATCCCGCCCAGGAAATACTTTCTCACAGTCTTACGAACGGTGCCCTTCTCCTGATTCAGACTTTCTCCATAGTTTTCTTCCACTCTACCGAAATTCAGCGGAAACTGGGGTGTAGAAGTTCCTCCAACGTTTGCCCCCATGTTTGCTGCAGGAGGCGGTGTCTGTTCCTGTTTTGCCCCGCAGTTCGGGCAAAACACGGTACCGGGTTCAAGCGGCGTTCCGCAATTCATGCAAAAAAACTGGTTTTC